>Ga0181529_10000897_pt1 | contig 41173 bp, 27 predicted proteins | sample PEATcosm2014_Bin_36_FD_119763 | JGI IMG/M metagenome (GOLD analysis project Ga0181529, IMG submission 119763) | Peatland microbial communities from MTU Mesocosm Facility, Houghton, MI, USA - PEATcosm2014_Bin10_30_metaG | ecosystem: Environmental > Terrestrial > Soil > Wetlands > Peat | place... | reverse complement strand
GGCTTCGACAACTACTACGACCTGGTGGCCAGTGAAGACCACTTCAACAACGAGTTCGGCCGCCTGGATTTCAACATTTCCAACAGCAACCGGCTGTTCTTCTCGTTCCGCCACAATGACCGGCTGGAACATTTCAACGACTATTTCGGCAACGTCTCCACCGGCGACCGCCTGAACCGCATGAACTGGGGATCGACCATCGACGACGTGGAAACCATCTCGCCCACCACGGTGGCCAACGTGCGTTTGAACTTCACGCGCTTCATTCAGAATCAAAATCTGGCAGGCTACGGCACGGACGCCACCAGCCTCGGCTTTCCCTCCTACATCGCGGCCGACGCGCAGTACCCTATGCTGCCGGTCATCGAGTTTCAGGGAAACGGCAGCGCCTGCCAGACTCCGTCGACGTCTCAATCCAATAGTTTCCAATGCCTGGGATGGTCCAATAATACGCCTAGTCTGGCGCCGTTCAACAGCTACGGGCTGTTCGGCGACGTGGTGAAAGTGCACGGGAATCACACCTGGAAGTTCGGCGTGGATGTCCGCGATTTCCGCAAGAGTTACACTACGCTACTGAATGCCACCGGTCAGTTCAATTTCGACGACACCTGGGTGAAGCAGTCCTCCACGTCGACCACCAACCAGCCGCTCGGCGGCGATATGGCGGCGTTCCTGTTGGGCCTGCCCACCAGCGGCTCGTACAACGTGAACGCGCAGTTCACCGCTCGCAACGCTTATCTGGGGGCGTTCTTTCAGGACGACTGGCGCGTGCGGCCCGATCTGACGCTTAACTTCGGCGTGCGGTACGAGAAGGATTTCAACGGCACCGAGGATTTCAACCGCGCGGTAAACGGCTTCGCCAGCAGCACGCCCAGTCCCATCGCCGGCGCGGCCGAGACCGCTTATGCCGCCAGTCCGAACGCGCTCCTGCCCGCCAGCCAGTTCCAGGTGAACGGCGGACTCACTTTCGCCAACCCGTCGCAGCCGTATATCTATAAAGAGATTTCCAATCTCGATTTCAGCCCGCGCATCGGCTATGCGTGGACTCCCAAAAAGTTCAAGAACAAGACCGTCTTCCGCGGCGGACTGGGCGTCTTCGTACTGCCGATTATCCCGTGGAACAATGCCGTCAACCAGGAAGGCTTCAGCCAGACCAGCCAGTTGACCGCGACCAACAACAACTACCTCTCGCCGCTGGCGACGCTCGCGAATCCGTTCCCCAGCGGCATTCTGCAGCCATCGGGATCGTCGCTCGGCCTGTCTACGTTCCTCGGGCAGAGCCTCACGCTTTTCAATCCCACTTATCAGAATGGTTATTCGGAGCGGTGGGAATTCGGTGTGCAGCACGAACTTCCGGCCGCTATTCTCTTTGAAGCCGATTACGTGGGCAACCACGCGGTTCGTCTCAGCATCACGCGCAACCTCGATTGGGTGGAGCGGCAATATGAGACTGCGGCGTCGAATGCATCGCTGAGCGGGTCGGTGGTCAACCCGTTTGCGGGCCTTTTGCCGAATTCAACCTCGTTGAACGGCAGCAAAATCAGCCTGGCGCAGTTGCTTTCCACCTATCCCGAATTTCCCACCGGCGGCATTTCGGAGCAGAACACGCAAGGCGGCGGCTCCTACTTCAACGCGCTCGATGTGAAATTGGAAAAGCGGCCGGCGCACGGCGTCACGCTGCTGGTGAATTATCAGTTCTCGAAGCTGATCGAGCATATCGACTACCTCAACGATTCCGATCTGGCTCCCGAAAAGCGCATCTCCTCGCTCGACCATACGCATCACGCCGTAGCCGCCGTCACCATCGAATTGCCGTTCGGACATGGCCGCAAGTTCCAGTTCGGCGGATCGCGCGCGCTAGACCTGGTGGCTGGAGGATGGATCTGGAATTCCATCTACTCGTATCAGACCGGTGCTCCGCTGGCATGGGGCAACGTGATCTACCTGGGCTCAGCGCTCAATCTGAACGCGCGGCAGACTCTCGGACCGGCGTTCAATACCGCGGCATTCGACCGCGTCTCGGCCGATCAGCCGGTGTACAATCTGCGAACCTTCAACACGCAATTCGGCAACCTGCGCGCCGATGCCATCAATAACTGGGACTCGTCCTTCACAAAGAACTTCCGCTTCACCGAAGGACGGTATCTCCAATTGCGGCTGGAGGCTTTCAACGCCTTCAACCATCCGCAGTTTTCAACGCCTAACCTGACGCCCACCTCCAGCGCCTTCGGCCTGATCACGGCTACGGCGAACAGTTCGCGGCTGGTGCAGCTCGGCGCGCGGATGGTGTTCTGATCCTATGCGGGGCCGGCCGCTGGCGGTCTTTGCGTGGGCCGCGGCCGCGTTCGCCGGCAACACGCCGCTGGCCGATCTGGTGAATCCGCTGATCGGCACGGCCCACGAAGGCCAGACTTATCCAGCGACGGGCGTCCCTTTCGCCATGACGCAGTGGACGCCCGAAACGCGAAGTACCGAGGCCAAATGCATTGCGCCTTATTACTATGCCGATTCGCGTATCCAGGGATTCCGTGGCAGCCATTTTCTGAGCGGCTCCTGCCTGCAGGACTACGGCAGTTTCACGATAATGCCGGAGAGCGGCCGGCTGATCGTGGAGCCGGCGGCGAGAGCTTCGGCCTTCGATCGCGCATCGGAGCGCGCACTGCCGTATCGCTACGAGGTTACGTTATCGGCCACCGGCGTGAAGGCGTCGATTACCGGAACCGTGCGCTCCGGCATCATGCGGTTTCAATTTCCGCAGGGGGCGCCCGCGTGGATCCTCATCGAGAGCCATTCGCGACCGAACGAAGGCGAGGTGCGGATCGACGGAATACGGCGGGAGATCTCGGGCTTCAACCCGGTCCACCGCTTGTATGCGGGAGCGGGAAAACCGGCCGGCTTCAGCGGCTATTTCGTGGCGCGATTCAGCCGGCCGTTCAAGAACCACGGGACCGCTCCGCAATCCGGTACGGCGGCCGTTTCGCGCGGGTATGCGGAATTCGATACCGGCGGCGATGGCGCGGTGACGGTGAAGATCGGCACTTCGTTCGTCAGCCTCGAGGAGGCGCGCCGGAATCTGGACGCCGAAATCCCGGGCTGGGACTTCGACACGGTAGCTTCGGCGGCCGCGGCGGCGTGGAATCGCGCGCTCGGTCAAATCGAAGTGCGCGATGCATCGGAAGCGCGGCGCCGCGTCTACTACACGGCGCTTTACCACAGCATGATGGCGCCGCGCGTGTACAGCGACGCCGATGGCTCCTATCCGCGATTCGCGAGCGGCCAACCCGTCGAGACCGCCAACGGCTTCACCTACTACTGCGACTTCACGCTGTGGGACACGTTTCGCGCCCTGCACCCGCTGCTCACCATCATCGACCCCCAACGCAGCGCGGACATGATGCAATCGCTGGTCGCGATGGGCCGGCAGGGCGGCTGGATGCCGGTGTATCCGGCGTGGAACAGTTACACGCAGGAGATGATCGGCGACCATGCGGTAGCGGCGATTGAGGACGCCTATAGCAAAGGGATTCGCGGCTTCGATATCCGCGAAGCGTACCGTCTGATCCGCCGGAACGCCACCGAGACACCCGAATCGCATGCCGATTACGTGGACGGCCGCGGGCGCCGGGCCTTGCAATCGTATCTCAAGCACGGATTCGTGCCATTGGAAGATCCGGTACGCGACGCATTCCACTCGGGCGAACAGGTTTCACGCACGCTGGAATATGCTTACGACGATTTTGTGGTGTCGCGGCTGGCCGAATCGCTAGGCGAAACGGGGGACGCAGTCCTGTTTCGCGATCGCGCCAGGAACTACCGCAACATCATTGATCCGAAAACGGGATTCGCGCGCGGGCGGCACGCCGACGGATCGTGGTCGGTACCGTTCGATCCATCCAAACCATATCCGTACATTACCGAAGGACTGCCGTTCCAGTACACCTTCTTCGTGCCACAGGACATTGCCGGGCTCATCGAGCTGCTGGGCGGCCGCGAAGCCTTCCTCAAGGAGCTGGACGCGCTTTTTGCCGGCAATTATTACGACCACGGCAATGAGCCGAGCCATCACATCGCGTATTTGTACGATTATGCGGGCGCGCCTTGGAAGACGCAAGAGCGTCTGCACCAGGTGATGCAACAGCAGTATCAGGACGGTCCTGCGGGCCTTGCAGGCAACGACGATGGGGGCCAGATGTCGGCCTGGTACGTGCTGAGCGGTTTGGGACTGTATCCCGCTTCACCGGGTGTTCCGGTGTATGAAATCGGCACACCCGTTTTTGACATGGCCATTGTCCACACCTCGGGTGCCCGGCCGTTTACGATTTGCGCTCCAGGCGCGGCAGCCGGTAAGTTTTATGTGCAATCGGCCACGCTGAACAGTAAGCCGCTTGAGCGTCCCTGGATCACCCACCAGGAAATCCTCGATGGCGGCGAACTGATCTTCGTGATGGGAGACCGTCCCAATAAAGAGTGGGCCAGCGCTCCGGACGCGGCTCCGCCGTCCTTGTCCAAGCATTAGTTGCGCCAAGCGAATCGCTGCAGCGCACCACGCGGCGGCCCGCTTTTACTGAGACCAATGCCCAAACTGCCGAGGTTGATCTGCATTCTGCTGCTCAGCTGAGGTCCGGTATACTTTCAGGCCTACCGGTCGAGAAAACTGCCGAAAAGGCTGCCGATCAACAGCTGACAACTCCTTTGCAAGGATGGTACCCGGGGTGGGAATTGAACCCACACTTTCCTTACGGAAAAAGGGATTTTAAGTCCCTTGCGTCTGCCAGTTTCGCCACCCGGGCACACAATATTTACTGTACAGCACCAGGCGCCACCCTATCCGGTGTGGCCCGTCGCCGTGTAATGACGATTGCGCAGAATGTTGCTGTTAAACTCGGCCTGGCAGGTGCCGCATTTCAGTTTCGCCGGTCCGCTGGCCGCCTGCTTCAGCCGCTCATAGGCAGCCTTATCTCCCGCAACATTGAACTTCGCATTGCGAATGCCGCGATCGATCACGCCGCGAATCTCCACCGGCGCCAGGTCGCCGAATCGCGCCTTAATGAGGGGTTCGTCCATCAGGAAAGTGAAACTGACCAGGTCCATGTCGAACAGCGTCATCACTCCCTCGCGGCCCGACGGCCGGTAGAAATAATGTTTGCGCACCGATAGCACGCCCAGGATCTGTTCCGGAAGTATCCCATCCACCGCCCGTTCGGGAAACGGATTGCCGACGCCCAACGAAGCCTGCCAGCCCTCGGTGTTGAAGCCCTTGCCGCGCGACATATCGAGCACGTAAATATTCTTGATCGTGGTGATTTTGTCGATACGGCCGGTCGGAACGTTGCCGTCGCGGACAATCTCCAGCTTCATCCAGTGAGTCTTTGTATAATTTACGTCTTCTTCCGTCCAGGTGGCCGGATCCTTGCCTGCAAGCCGGTACAACGATTCGTCGCTCAGCAGCGGATACGGCAGCATCTCCTCCAGACTGGAAGCCACGCTGATTACCGTGTGCAGACAGTTATCCTTGCTCTTGCCCTTGCGCACGAACATGGACTCGCCATACACCGGCAGATTGAACGGGTGCCATTCCTGATCCATGCCGTAGGTGGCGTAGATCGCCTCTTTGCTCGACCGCGCCCGGGCCATGAAGCCGGTCTTCTTGAGGTCCTCGTATGACCGGTTATCGCCGCGGAAGCCCAGCGGCATCATCTTCGCGGTTTGCCCCTGGCCGGCCACGTTCAGCGCGAACAGGGTGCGGGCGTCCACCGCTTGCGTCGCCCCGGTGGCGCCCGGCGGTGTGCCGATCTGCAGGCGCTTGAAGCCGATGCGCATCACTTTCAACAGGATGGTCTGCTTCTGGGTATTGTCCATCGTCGCCAGCGCGGGGGTCGGCTTGTACTTTCCCGGGCCGTCGCTTTCCAGCACCGCGAAAAAAGCTTCGCAGAGCTGTGTTTGTCCGGCGGGATTGAGGTCGTACGCTTCGCGCGCCTCATTCCAGAAATAGTTGAACCAGTAGCCGAACGCCTTGCTGTCGCTGCCGCCGTGATCGGCGCCGAACGGAATGGCGCTGTCCTTGATCTGCGGCCATCGGGCATTTCTCTGATTGGGTGGCGTTACGCCCAATCCACCCGGCCCTTTCATACGCGCGCGGGTCTGCTCGATGAGGCTGGCCCACCGAGCGTCCGTAGGCGATGCCTTTACGGTGCGCAGCGCAAGATTATATTGTCCCGCCGGCAGTTCAGCGATTGCGCCGGCATTGGCGGGCAGAACGTACGTAATTCCATCGACGATGACCGACATGCATTCCCTCCGTGTGCCAGTTGTCCAAAGTGTCGTATCGCACAATTGAGTGCGATTACCCAGTCGCGCCGCCGGCTCGTAGAATCGGCGGTCGACGCAACTTCTCCCCTCAGTCTACCGGAGGAGCGGCGGATTTTGCCTGCACCCCGCGGAAATATTCCACAGTCCGCGCCAGCCCCTCGTCCAACTCCACCCGCGGTTCCCACCCCAGCAGTCTCCGTGCCTTCGAGATGTCCGGCTGCCGCTGCCGCGGATCGTCTTCCGGCAGCGGCTCGAACACAATTTCCGACGACGCTCCCGTCATCCGCAGAATGTGCCGCGCGAATTCCAGAATTGTCATCTCGCGCGGATTGCCCAGATTCACCGGGTACCGTTCCTCCGACAACATCAGCCGGTACAAACCGTCCACCAGGTCGCTCACGTAGCAGAAACTGCGCGTCTGCGACCCCGTCCCGAACACCGTCATCGGAGCGCCGCGCAGCGCCTGGTCCAGAAATGCCGGCACCACCCGCCCGTCATCCAGCTTCATCCGCGGACCAAATGTGTTAAAGATCCTCGCGATGTTGCTCCGCAGCCCGTGCTGCCGGTGATACGCCATCGTCAGCGCCTCCGCGAAGCGCTTGCTCTCGTCGTAGCACGATCGCGGACCCACCGGGTTCACGTTGCCCCAATAGTCCTCCGTCTGCGGGTGCACCAGCGGATCGCCGTAGCATTCCGAAGTCGACGTCAGCAGAAAGCGCGCGCCCTTCTCGACCGCCAGTTCCAGCATCCGTCGCGTTCCCGCCGACCCCACGTCGAGCGTCTCAATCGGATGTTCCAGATAATCCTTGGGACTCGCCGGCGACGCCATGTTGACCACGCCATCCACTGGCCCCTCAATGGAAAACGGCTGCGTGATGTCCTGCTCCCGCAACTGGAACCCGCGCTCACCCTCCAGATGCGCAATATTCCGCGCGCTCCCCGTCAGGAAGTTGTCCAGTCCGATCACCGTGTGGCCGTCCCCGAGCAATCGGTCGCACAGGTGAGATCCAATGAACCCGGCCGCGCCGGAAACCACGATTCGCAAAGGCTCCCCCAAGCCCTCTATTCTAACGGCACCCCATGCTACATTCAGAACTGCCCCGCCGAAGCGTCATCCGGCGATGAGCGTTGCCGCACTATGAACAATCCGTCGTGGGTGGAACGAGCCGTTCTCATCGTATTTCTGGCCACGTCAGCCGCCTGGTTCTGGCGCCGCCTGCACAAGGTCCTGGACACCATTCGCAAATCGCGGGCCACACCCGATTTCGACGTCCAGCCCATCGCTCCGCGCATCCGCGCATTCCTCTGGGAAGTGGTGGCCCAGGGAAAGGTCATTCGCGAGCGCCCGCTCCCCGGCATCGCCCATGCCTTCGTCTTCTGGGGATTTCTGGCCTTCGCGCCCGTCACCGTCAATCACTTCGCCAGCGCTTTTGGACTGCGCTTTCTCGACCCCGCCAGTCCCATCGGCCGCCTGTACCTGGGTTTCGTCGCGGTCTGGGCCGTCGCTGTCGCGGTGGGAATCGCCGGGCTCTTCGTCCGCCGCTTCCTGGTGCGTCCGCGGTGGCTGGGCGCTGTCTCCCCCGAATCCGGCTTTATCGCCCTTTTGATTTTCGTCCTCATGGCGACCTATCTCACCGGCCTGTGGTGGGGCGACTCGTCCCTCGCCGGCCGTGTGAGCTGGTGGCTGCACACCGTCTCCCTGCTGGTGTTTTTGCCGCTGATCCCCCACACCAAGCACCTCCATCTGGCGCTCAGCCCCATCACCGTCTTCCTCCGCCGCAATGGCTTCAGCCGCATTCCGCCGCTCGAAGGCGATGAGGATTTCGGCCTCGACACCGGCAAGGACGTCACCCGCATTGATGCCTTGCAGGCTTATTCCTGTGTGGAGTGCGGGCGCTGCACCGAGCATTGCCCCGCCAACAACACCGGCAAGATTCTCAACCCCAAGGAAATCGTCCTCGGACTCCGCGGCTACCTCAACGAGTTCGGTCCCGCCGCCGAAGCGCCGCTCCTCGGCAAGCACATCTCCGAACAGGCCGCTTTCCAGTGCACCACCTGCGGCGCCTGCGAGTTTCAATGTCCCGTGGGCATCCAGCACCTCCCGATGATCGTCGGCCTGCGCCGCGGCGCCGTCAACACCGGCAAGTGGGAGGACGAGCACGGCACCAAACTCTTCCTCAATCTCGAGCGTTACGGCAACGCCCTCGGCTTCGCCCCCAGCGAACGCCAGAAGTTCATCGAGAAGACTGAACTGCCCCTCTACGACGGCACTCAAGAATACTGCCTGTGGCTGGGCTGCATGGGCGCCTACGATCCGCAGGGCCGCGAAATCGTCACTGCCCTGGCGCGCGTGCTGCGCCACGCCGGCGTCACCTTCGGCGTCCTGCGCAAGGAAAAGTGTACCGGCGATCCCGCCCGCCGCCTGGGCAACGATCTCGCTGTCTCCCAGGTGGCCGAAGCCAACATCGAGACCCTGCGCGCGGCCAAAGTCGGCAAGATGGTCTCGATCTGCCCCCACTGCGTCCGCACCATTGGCACGGATTGGAAGGAATTCGGCGGCACGTTCGAGATCGAGCATCATAGCGAGTTGCTCGCCCGTCTCGAATCGCGGCTGCCCGCGCCCGCCCCGGCCGCTACTCACCAGCGCACCGTCTTCCACGACCCCTGCTATCTGGGGCGTTATCGCGACGTCTATGACGAGCCCCGCCAGGTGGCTGCCCGCTACGGCGATCTCACCGAAGCCGGCCGCGCCCGCGAGCGCTCCTTCTGTTGCGGCGCCGGCGGCGGCCAGATGTTTCTCGGAGAAGAGACCGGCACGCGCGTGAATGCCGAGCGCGCCCGCGAGCTCACGGCTACCCGCGCCGCCACCATTGCGACCGCTTGTCCCTTCTGCCAGACCATGTTTCGCGATGCCCTCGCCGCCTCCGGCGCACCCGCGCCCCGGCTCCTGGACATCGTGCAGATCGCCGCCGCCGCGCTGCCCGCCGATCCGGCAAAGAACGCGTGACACCCGCCCGCGGGATGTTATAATCGATCAGTCGGCGGGCGGCTTGTCCGTTTGCCGGTTTTTCCAGCCATCCTCAGCAGCGGGCGCGTAGCTCAATTGGCAGAGCAAGTGACTCTTAATCACTAGGTTGAAGGTTCGATTCCTTCCGCGCTCACCACGCAAAATCAACGATTTAGGAACCGCCCGACAACTCTCTGCGGCTGGATTACGCCCACTTTTGTGCCCTTTCGATTCCGAAGCGGCGGAGGCAAATCATTTGGCCCGGCGTTAAACTTGTACGGGGCGTGGCGACATGCCGGGCGACGTGGCGGAGAGCCAGCGCTGTAGCCAATGCGGTGCTGAAGTCCCGGCCGGATTCGGGTTTTGCGGAATGTGGGGCGAAGGTCGGGACCGCCCCGCTCTTCTCAAGGGACTCCCGAGAACGCAGGTCGTTAGAGAACGATGTTGCTGAAACTGTCGCGGACCGCCTGATAAAACTGGGCAAGATAGCGGCCGGCATCCTAGTGACAGCGTTCGCGATCCTATCATTGAGCCTGGGTATTTGGGGCTGGACGTCCCTATCGAAGGTGAAAGTGCAACTGGAGTCCCGAGTCAAAACCAGAACGGATCGATTCCCGATCGAGCTCGGTCATCAACCAACTCGGAGCCGCCGAAGAACACGCCCGACTCGTCATAGAGGCATCGAAGTGAGTTGACAAGAACCTCGAAGGCGCCCGCCGTGTCGTTGGACAGGTGCAGAAACTGCGCACCGATGTGGATTCCCTGCAAACCCAGGTTGAAGGTTTTTACAAGACCCAGGTCCGCGAGTTGTACGGCGGCCATATTAACGTAGGACGCTACTCGGGAGGTGTGGGGAAGTGGGTCGTCACCCTCGATAAGCAGCCCATACCGGCCAGTCTGAAGGTCCGTTGCGGAGCCATCGAGCTCTATCAAGAAAACTATCAACTCTTCGGGAACAGTCTCACGGGGAAATGCGATCTGGATCTGAGGGTGACTGCTGCCACGGAGAATCAGTTTACGGAGCAGTCGTTCATCGAGGTCCTCTATCACGCCCGCAACTAGGCAACTAGGGAACCCGACTAGGCAAAGGGGAGGCTATCGACGTACTCGACACCGTCTGCGATGTCGTCGCGGCCGGCCCACATGCCATAAAACGGGAGGTCCTTGATGGATCGGCGCTTAGGCGTTCGATCGCCTTCGGCCGGCAGGTGCACTTATACGATGGTCCCTTCCCGGATGGTCACGGATTCAAGAGGACGGAAGACGCGCTCGTGCTTCGCTGCGATAGTCATTGCACTCGCCTGGCAATTCAAGCATGCCAAGGCCGGCGGGCCCACAATGACCCGGGTTCTCCCCGCCCCGCCCCGCCCGCCGTTCCTTCGAACCTAACCGAGCGCCACTATCGACGTCCAATGTATCGAACCTCGATGGATATACCGAATCCCGACTTCCTCAAGGGCACGCTCGACATGCTGGTGCTGAAAACCCTCAGCCTCGGTCCCAATCATGGCTACGGCATCGCACTCCACATCCGGCGCGTCTCCGAAGACGCCTTTCGCGTGGGCGAAGGCTCTCTCTACCCCGCCCTGCAACGCCTGCTGGTGAACGGCTGGGTGCGCGCCGGCTGGGGAATCACCGAGACCAACCGCAAAGCCCGCGTTTATCGCATAACGCCGAAAGGACGGAAGCAACTCGCCGACGAGGTCCGCGAGTTCGATTTTCTGCTCGCCGCTATCGCCCGCGTCATGGAGAGCGTATGAGATTCTGGAACCGCGTTCGCTTGCGAATGAGCGCCGGCCGCAAGGAGACCGAGCTGTACGACGAAATCCGTCTGCACCGCGAACTCCTCGAGGAGGAGTTCGTCCGCGAAGGCATGTCTCGCGCCGCCGCCGCGCGCGCCGCCGCCCGCCAGTTCGGCAACCCGTCGGCGGCCGTAGATCTTAGCCGCGACGAGTGGACCTTTCCGCGCCTCGACGCCTTGTGGAAGGACGTGCGCTTTGCCCTCCGCCTGATGCGCCGCAACCCCCTGCTCACTGCCGCCGCCGTGGTGACGGTGGCGTTCGGAGTCGGCGCCAATACCGCCATCTTGAGCGTCCTCGAAACCGTGCTGCTCAACCCCTTGGGCATGCGCCATACCGACCGCGTGGTGGTGGCGCGCGTTCATATCGGCAAGCTGCACATGACCCAGGCGCCCGTTTCCGGCGCGGAGTTCGCCGACCTTCGTGCCTTGGGCGACGCGTTCCCGGTGGTCGCCGCCATGGAAGCGCACGGTTGGACCTACCAGGTGGGCGGCCAGGCCACCCGGCTCCTCGGTCAGGCCGTGACCCCGGAATTCTTCCGCGTGTTCGGAGCGTCACCGGCGCTCGGCCGCTTCCTCGCCGAAGAGGACCGCCAGAGCGTGGTGCTGTCTTATGAAATGTGGCAGTCGCAATTCGCCGGCGACAGCGGGGCACTCGGACGCTCCATCATGCTGAACGACACGCCCTACCGCGTGGTGGGAGTGGCGCCGGCGGACTTCCGCTTTCCCGCCGACGCCAGGGTCTGGTCGCCGCTGGTCTTGTCCTCTGAGCGGCTCTCCGCCCGCGGCATGAACATGAACCTGCTGCTGCTGGCTCGCCTGCGGGACGGCGTAACCCTCGCCCAGGCCCGCGGACGCGTGAATCGTTGGATCTCGGGCGTCGCCGCGGGGGCGGGCGGACGCGATTTTCTGAAGATGGGGTACGGCGTCGATCTCGATGCTTTCTCCGTCTATCTCGCCGGCAATCTGCGGAGTCCCTTGTGGCTGCTGTGGGGCGCCGCCCTGGTCGTACTGCTTACGGGCTGCGCCAACGTGGCCGGGCTCCTGCTTACCCGTAGCGCCTCCCGCAGAAAGGAGATCGCCATCCGCCTGTCCGTGGGTGCTACCCGCTGGCAGATTGTGCGCCAGCTTCTGCTGGAAAGCCTGCTGACGGGCGCTTTGGGTGGATTGGCCGGCCTGGCGATCGCTCAACTGGCCGTCCGCCTGGTGGCCCGCGTCAGCGTCCCCGGCAAATCGCTGTTGGCCCTGGTCTCGCTCGACCAGCACATGCTGCTATACGGCCTGGCGCTGGCCACGGTCAGCAGCCTGCTGTTCGGCCTGGCGCCCGCGCTGCAACTGCTTCGCTCCAGCCAGACCGCGTCGATGGCGCGCAGCCGCCGCCGATGGTTTCAGGACATCTTCGTGGTCGCCGAAGTCGGTGGCTCCTTTGTGCTGGTAGTGCTCACAGGGCTGCTGCTGCGCAGCCTCTGGACCGTCGAGCAGATCCAGCCCGGCTTCGATCCGCGGCGCCTGACCACCGCGTACCTCACCAGTCCCAGAAACGACGCCTCGTTCCAGCAGCGCCTTCAGGACGCCCTCGAGACCACTCCCGGCGTGGATTCCGCGGCGCTGGTCTATCCCGTGCCCTTCAGCACCGGCGGCCTCACCAGCGGCTTCGGCATCCGCAATCGCGAGAGGCAGCCGGGGGAGCCGGAGTGGCACGGAGAAGCTTACTTCGTGACGCCGCAGTACCTCCATACGTTGCGCATTCCCCTGCTGCGCGGACGCAATCTCGCGGCCTCCGATACCGCCCGCGCGCCCCAGGTTTGCCTCATCGATCGCACCCTGGCCGAGCGCTTCTTCCCCAACCAGGACCCGCTTGGCCAGCAGATCTCCATGTACGGCGGATGGGCGCGCATCGTGGGCATCGTCCGCACCATCCGCGCCGACGGGCTGGAGGAAGCATCGCGTCCCGTGGTGTACTATTCTCTGGCGCAGGTCCCGTTTCCGCAGATCGCCGCCGTCGTGCGGTCCGCCGCGCCCGCCGGCAACCTGATCCGCGAGGCCGTGAGGCGGACCCATACCGCCGTCCCGATCTTCGATGTCCGCACCATGGAGGAGCGCATCGGAGAATCCCTCGGCATCCGCCGCGTCCTGGCCGTTCTGCTCGCCATCTTCGGCGGGATCAGTCTGCTGCTCGCAACCGTCGGCATCTATGGCGTAATTGCCCAGGTGGTCGCGGAACGCACCCAGGAGATCGGCATTCGCATGGCGCTAGGAGCGCGGCCGGTCGAGATCCTGGGCCATTTCATGAGGCAGGGAGTCCGCGCCGGCGGTCTCGGCCTCATTCTCGGCGCCGCCGCCATCGTCATCCTGCAGAAGTGGCTCGGTGCTCTGTTGTACCAAGTGCGCCCGCTCGATCTCGCGACCCTCGCCGCCGCTGCCGCAGGTATCCTCGCGGTTCTTCTCATCGCCGTCTCCTTGCCCGCCCGACGGGCCTCGCGGATCGATCCGCAGACCGCTCTACGCCACGAGTAATCCTCGCAAGCACCTCACCGGAAGTTAACATTGCCTCCGCCACATTGGGTTGACACGCCCCTGCCCTTTATTCCACGATGATTAGGCCTCGATCGACGTCATCCGCCAGAGAGTGAGATCCGATCGGCACCCGAGTCATCGCCAGGAGACCTATATGGAACCGCGGGAACAGTCGATTCGATCCCTCGCCGATCACGTGAGCAAGCTCGGCATGGAGGTCTGCGAGGCCGCCGGCAACATTGAGGAAGTCTCGGCGCGCGTGCGGCGACAGGCCGAAATGGCCGAACAGGCCCGGACCGCGGTAGCCGGGACCACTGCCGACAACGCTCGAATCCTGGCGGCGGCGCAAGACACCCTGCAATTGGCGCGGGGAACCCAAGACCGGGTGCTCCATTCCCAAGGCGCTCTCGATTCTTCGCTCACCGCCATTCGCGAACTGGCAGCCGGAGTCAGCGTGGTCAGCCGCAAGATCGCCGCGCTTCACGAAGCCTTATCTCGCGTCGGAGGAGTCGTCCGGGAGATTGGTAGAATTGCCGGCCAGACGGACCTCTTGGCGTTGAACGCCACCATCGAGGCGGCGCGCGCCGGCGAGTCGGGAAAGGGATTCTCGGTGGTTGCCGTGGAGGTCAAGCAACTGGCGCGCGAAACCACTGCCGCCACCCTGCAAATTGAATCGACCATCGGCGAGTTGACCGCGCAAATCAGGACGCTGGTCGAGGACGGCAGCAAAAACTTGACCCTGGCCGAGACGGCGCAAACCAGCTCCAACACCATCTCCCAGATGATGGACGAGACCGGCCGCGGCGTCGCGGACGTCGCCACCCACGCGGGTCAAATCGTCCTCGCCACCCAGGAGATCGACGCCCGCTGCGCCACCTTGCAGTCGAATATGCAGGGACTAGCGACGGGCGCCGCGGAATCGAGCCAGGACCTGAAAAATGCCAATGCCCGGCTGGACAAATTGCTCACCCTCAGTGAGTCCCTGATGGGGATGATGGCGCAAACCGGCGTGGAAACAGCCGACTCCCCGTTCATCGAAGCGGCCAGGAAAGCAGCCGTTCAAGTCGCCGCCGTCTTTGAGGAAGCCCTCGCGCGCGGGGAGATCACCGAGTCCGAACTCTTCAGCCGCGAATACCACCCCATCCCCGACACCAATCCGCAGCAGTTCCTGACCAGCTTCACTCACCTGACCGACAGCCGTCTACCCGCGATTCAGGAGCCCACGAGGAAAATGGATGAACGCATCCGCTTTTCCGCCGCCGTCGATGAAACCGGCTACTTGCCCACCCACAATGAGATCTTCTCCAAGCCGCAGGGAAAGGATCCGCAGTGGAATGACGCCAATTGCCGCAATCGGCGCATCTTCAACGACCGTACGGGATTGGCCGCCGCGCAAAACATCAAGCCGTTCCTGGTGCAGACCTACCGGCGAAAGATGAGCGCCGGGACGTACGTCACCATGAAGGATGTCTCCGCGCCCATCTGGGTGCGCAACCGGCACTGGGGCGGCTTCCGCATCGGGTACCTGGCGTAATCGCTGCTCGCGTCATTTCCCCGGCCGCACCCGCGCTTCCCTCAGCCGTGTCGTGAACGTACTTCTCCTTCTCGCGCTGCCATACGTCCAGGGCAAAGCATTCATCGCATCGTGCACTACCGCCGGAAAGTCCCTCCTTCATATACTAAGCTAACGAAAGCCTTCGCCGAAGCTAATTTAGGTTCCTATCCCAAAAGTATAATTGCGGATAAGCTCCGTGGACACAGCGGGTTCCGAAACGTGTTCCGTTTCGGTTTCGTCTGGCTAGCAGCGCCGTGTCGGCACGGCGAAAAACGCAGCCGGGGCTCAGTTTGCAGGTGGCCGCGCTTGCAAGGAGCATCGTCCTTGACAGCTTGGCGGCAACCCTGACAAACCGGACAACGCCACGTGGCGGGTTCGCGAGGTCGGGCTGTACCGGAGTCATTCCGTGGAGCCATACCGAGTAAGTGACGACAGAGAGGAAGTAATGCCGCCCGGTGTGCGTTGGCGAGAAAGCCGAAGTTGCGGATGCGCTCGAAGCCGCGGGGCAACCCGTGGGAGCAGGAAGCGCCGGATGAATCCTCTTCCGATACGGTCATTTCGCATTGGCGATTGCCGCGGGCGTAGTCGCGCCATGGTGTTGGTAGCGAACTGGCGGTCCTCGATAAAATGAAGCTGACACCGCCGAATGTGCTCCTGGTTGAGCTGATCTGGGGCTCTTGCCGAAGTGGCGGGCAAAATCCGCGACTGCGTGCAGGTAGCTTTCGATTGTACGCTGAGAGGAATTGCGACGCTGGAGTTCTTCCGGCATCCATCTTCGTAATTGGGTCACAGGGATCTCCTTGTGGCCCACAAATTACCGCTCTTCGATTAAGGCCGAAGGCCAGCACGCGAAGCGTCCGCCGTCAGGCCTCGTTCAAGTCGCGTCGTGGTCCCTGAACCTCTCGGCCGCCGGGCGTTGCCGCGCCAGATCTCCTCGAAGGCCGTATCTTGAGAGTTGGCTGGGTTGCCAGAAGATCGGCCGGGCGACTGCGAAGGCGGTACTATTTTGAGCGCTGGTGCGCCGCTTCGCGCCGGTTTCGCCGGGTCGATGGGAGCGCATTGGTTCGAGTGGACGAGGAAGCCAAAAGAAGCCATCTTCTTCTTCGCCTTCAATTACTAGTATCACTCGACTCGCAGTCATGCCCAACCGTTCGGATTACTCCGCGCGCAACGCCTGCATGGGATCGACTGTAGAGGCGCGCGCGGCAGGCAGCCAGACGGCGAGCAGAGCAATTGCAGTGAGGATGAATGGCGACGATACGAACACGGCGGGGTCCCAAGGCTTGACGCCAAAGAGGAAGGTGGATAGAAGGCGAGTCAGGCAAAAGGACGCAGCGATGCCGGCGGCTACGCCGGCTAACGCGAGTCGCATGCCCTGCCATACAACCAGCTTGCGTATCGTGTCGCGGTCCGCGCCGAGCGCCATGCGGATGCCCATCTCCCGGGTCCGCTGCGCGACGGAGTAGGCCATCAAGCCGTATATGCCGATGGCGGCAAGCAGCAACGCCGCCGCGCCGAAAATAGTAAGCAGCAGCATGTTGAAATTTTGCCGCGCCGTGGAACGCTCCATCACCTCATCCATGGTGCGGATATGCCCAACCGGAAATCCTCGGCTGGCAACACGCAGTTGCTCGGCGACGGCGCTGGTGGCCTCGTGCGGATTGCCGCGGGTTCGCACCAGCCAGAAGAGCGGCTGGATATTAGAGTAGGCCGCGGTATAGCCATCGGAGACCTGGGCAATGGGAGACATCATCATGGGGTCGGCGGGCTTGGCTACGCCGCTGTTGTGGAAGTCGGCGACGAGGCCGATGATGGATTCAACTCTCCTTCCCCTCCTGACGAGCTGCCCTACGGGGTCTTGGTTCGGCCAGAATCGCCTGGCGAAAGCCTCATTGATTAGAGCGACACCGGGTGCATCGGCATTGTCGTTTTCCGTGAAATCGCGCCCTCGCAGAAGGGGGATCCGCAAGAGGCTCAGGTAACCCGGCGTAAGGCTCATCCACTTGACTAGACAGCAGCCCTTCTCGGTCGTTCGCCCAACGAATTGGAAAGAGGCATTGTCTTCAATGTCGTTAGGCAGCCAGTAGCCGGCAGCCGAAGCCTCTACCCCGGGGATGGCATTCAGGCGCTCCCGCCCGTCGCGCAAGAGTCGATCCACGCCGGCCGTCCTCTGGTAGCGCTCGCCGTTGAGCGACATTTCCATCGTCAGAACGTGGTGCGCGTCGAAGCCGGGGCCAACACCGCGCAGGGCGATGAAGGTGCGAATGAGAAGCGCCGCGCAGATCAGCAGGACCAGGGCCAGCGAGACCTCGCTGATGACCAGCAGCGAGCGGGCCTTGCCTTGGCGCAATCCGGCGCCGGAGCGGTGACTGCCCTCCTTCAACGCGGAATTCAGGTCGGAGCGCGAGGCGCTGAGCGCGGGAAAAAGCCCAAACAGAACGCCCGTGAGAAGGGAAACACCGAGTGTGAATCCCAGCACGCGCAAATCCACTCCAACCGCCGAGCCATCTTCGCCAATGAGGGGCAAACCCGCGGGACTGACGGCCAGCAGTGCGCGCACACCGGCAAAACCCAGTGCCAGGCCAAGCACGCCCCCAGTAACAGAAAGCAGCACGCTTTCCACCAACAACTGGCGCGCGATACGCCCACGCCCGGCCCCCATGGCTGCGCGGATGGCAAACTCGCGACTGCGTCCCGTGGCGCGCACCAGCAGCAGATTGGCGACATTGCCGCAAGCGATCAGCAGCACCAGGCCCACCGCACCCAACAGTAACAGCAGCGAATTGCGCGCGTCGCCGATGATGCTGTCGCGCAGCATTCCCACCGCAAATTGCCGCTTTGGATCTGTCTGGGGATAGTCGCGGTGGAACTGAGCCGTCGCCAGCTTCAACTGCGCGTTGGCCTGCGCCAGGGTGACGCCAGGTTTGAGCCGCGCGGTCACTCGAAAAAAGTGGTTTCCGTCGTTGCTGGCGGGGTCAAACTGAAACGGCAGCCAGATATCCGCGGCGGGATCGGAGAGGAACTCCTTACCCAGCACGCCGACAATCGTATGGGGCTCGTTGCCGAGTTGGAGGGACTGTCCGACGATCGATGGATCGCCGCCAAATCGCCGCTGCCAGAGGCCGTAGCTCAGTATCGCCACCTTGCCGGCGTGGGGCAGATCCTCCTGCGGCGTGAACGTGCGGCCCAGCCTCACGGGCGCTCCGTACAGGCGGAAGTAAGCCTCGGTGACGTGAATGCCATGGAGTTGCTCGGGCCGGCCGTCGGTAAGATTGAAGCCGGGGCCGGCGATGTCGTACCCGGCGATATCCTGGAAGACGCTGGTCTGCCGCTCGAAGGCGTGAAGCTCGCGAACGCTGGTCAGGTTGTTGGCAAGCAGCGTCGACGGGTCCAGAAACTGGACCATGCGATCGGCGTTGGGATAAGTGAGCGGCTTGAGCAGAACCGTGTTCACCACGGAGAAGATGGCGGTGTTAGCTCCGATGCCAAGAGTTAGCGCGGCTAGGGCGGAAAGGGTGAAGCCAGGATTCTGCCACAACTGGCGCAGGCCGAAGCGCACGTCCTGCCAAAACAGCTCCAGGCCGGCGCCGGTGCGATGATCGACGATGTCCAGGTGGCCGCGAACCTCGTTGTCAAGCTGGCTCTCGACTCGAGGCTTGCTGATGAGATTTCCAAAAGTGCTCTTGAGGCGAGACCAGCGTGCCATCGTTCCTTTCCTTACGCGGCTTTCATCCGAAATTTCCGTCCATTGCGGACGCAATCCATGGTACCGCGGACTACAAGTCGCAGCCGACGCCGACAGGCGGCAGCGCTTCGTTCAAGTCCCATTCTGGAAGGCTCGCCCGATTACTCCCCGGAAGCGCGGCCCGGCCAGTGCGCCGACCGGGGGTCCGCCCCACCTTTAGTTCAGGTGCAATCGACAGCATGAGGTCCTAATATAGAAGGTCACCTCACTAGGAGCACTGCAATCATGAAGCACCGTACTTTCCGGCGCCTGGTCGCCGCCGGCTTTTGCACCCTGGCGGTTTGCGCCGTCCTTCCGCGGGCGATGGCCGCTCCTGCAGCCATCCCGCTCAATGCCCCCCGCCGCTTGAATTTCGACGAGGGCTGGCGGTTTTTCAAAGGCGAAGCCCCGGGTGCCGAGCAGCCCGGCTTCAACGATTCCGCGTGGCGCGAACTTCGCCTGCCGCACGATTGGGCTATCGAAGGGCCCTTCGATTCCACGCAGAATCCGCACACCGGCGCGCTGCCCATCTTCGGCACCGGCTGGTATCGCAAGTCCTTCACCGTGGACGCCGGCTTCGCCATCGCCGAACGGCATGTCAGCGTGATGTTCGATGGCGCCATGAACAATGCGCACGTCTGGCTGAACGGCCACGATCTGGGCGGCCGCCCCTACGGCTATAGCAGCTTCTTCTTCGATCTCACGCCCTTCCTGAATTACGGCCCCACGCCCAACGTGCTGGCGGTGCGCCTGACGCCCGAAGACCACTCGTCGCGCTGGTATCCCGGCGCCGGCATCTACCGCAACGTCTGGCTCGATATCACCGCGCCCGTGCATGTCGGAACCTGGGGAACCTATGTCACCACCCCCGAGGTTTCAGCCGACAAAGCTAGCGTGGTAGTGAAGACGGAAATCCGCAATCAAGGGAAGGCCGAGGCGAAAATCACGCTGGAGACATCCATTGTGAATGCCGCCGGCGCCATCGTGGCGCAGACCTCCAGCCCCGCCACCATCGCCGCCGACGGCACCCAGACCATCACCGCCAATCTCACCGTGACCAAACCGAACCGCTGGGACATCGACCGTCCCTACCTGTACACCGTGGTCAGCCAGATCAAGCAGCCGGGCGCCAAGACTCCGTCTCCGATGGCCGCCAGCGGCGTGGTGGACCGCTACGTCACCTCCATCGGCCTCCGCTCCATTGCCTTCGACAAGCAGAAGGGCTTCCTGCTGAACGGACGCGCCGTCAAGCTGCAGGGCGTCTGCGACCACCACGACTTGGGCGCCCTGGGAGCCGCCGTCAGCCGCCGCGCCACCGAGCGTCAACTGCAGATTCTGAAAGCCGCCGGCGTGAACGCCATGCGCACCAGCCACAATCCGCCGTCGCCCGAGTTGTTGGAGTTCTGCGACCGTCTGGGCATCGTGGTCATGGACGAATCGTTCGACATGTGGCGGCGGGCCAAAGTGGTCAACGGCTACAGCAAGTATTACGACGAGTGGAGCGAGCGCGACGTGCGCGATTTCGTGCGCCGCGACCGCAACCATCCGAGCATCATTATGTGGAGCATCGGCAACGAGATTCCGGAGCAGAACAGCCCCACCGGCGGCGATGAGGCCAAGCGCCTCACCGGCTTCTTCCATGAAGAGGATCCCACGCGGCCCACCACGTCGGCGTTCAACAGCCCGGAAGCCGCCATCCGGAATCATCTGGCCGAGAACGTCGATATCCCCGGCTTCAACTACCGGCCCTGGATGTACGAGCAGACGTTGAAAGAGCACCCTGGATGGATCGTCTTCGGGTCCGAGACCGCGTCCTGCGTGAGCTCGCGCGGCGTCTACCATCTGCCCGTGGACAAGTACGAAAAGCATCCCTCGCTGCAGCTCACCAGCTACGACATCATCGCGCCCAGCTGGGCCTATTGTCCCGATGTGGAATTCCTGTATCAGGAAAAGCTCCCGCAAGTGCTGGGCGAATTCGTGTGGACGGGCTTCGACTACATCGGCGAACCCACCCCGTATTTCGGCGGCCGCAACGCCACCGTGGCCACCGACTGGCCGTCGCGCAGTTCCTACTTCGGATTCGTCGACCTGGCCGGCTTCCCCAAGGATCGCTACTATCTCTACCAGAGCGAGTGGACCAAGAAGCCCATGGTGCACGTGCTGCCGCACTGGAACTGGGCGGGCCGCGAAGGCCAGCCGATTCCCGTGATGGCCTACACCAACGCCGACGAAGTGGAGCTGTTCCTCAACGGCAAGTCGCTGGGCCGCAAGAAGCGCTTCGGTGAACCCGTTGCGCTGCCCGTGGGCGCAAATGTGACCGGCGGCGTCGGGCGCACCGACAAGGACCTCATCCAGGACGGCAAATTCCTCAGCAAGTGGCGTCTGGAATGGCAGGTTCCGTATGCGCCCGGATCGCTGAAGGCCGTCGCCTACCAGGGCGGCAAGCAGGTGGCCGTGGATGAGATCAAAACCGCCGGCGCTCCCGCGAAGATCAAGCTGGTTCCCGACCGCTCCGTGATCTCCGCCGATGGCGACGATCTGTCCTTCCTCACCGTGCGCATCGAAGACAAGGACGGCAACCTCTGTCCCATGGCCGACTCGCTGGTGCATTTCAGCGTCACCGGCGCGGGCAAGATTGAAGCCGTCGACAACGGCAGCGCCGCTAGCGAGGAGCCGTTCCAGGCCGACCATCGCAAAGCGTTCTCCGGCATGGCGCTCCTGATCGTTCGCTCCACCGGCGCTCCCGGCGCCATTCACGTGACCGCGACGTCCGGGGGTCTGGTCCAGGCAGCCGCCGATCTGACCGCCCGCAAGTAAGCGGACCGGGTACGCTTTGGAGCCGCGACCGCAAGGGAGCGGTCCGACGAAGAGCGACAGTCTCTTGCGTAGGAACGAGTCGAGAGCCGAGGTGGTCTCCTCCGTCGCTCGGGCCGCTCCCTGAGACGGTCGCGGTTCCAAAGCGGGTCCGATACCATATCTCTATGCCGTTCCCCACTCGCCGCGACGCCCTGCGCCTGGCGGCCGCTTCCGCCGCCGGCATCGCTTTCGGTCAGGAGCCGCGCACCATCGGCTACTGCATCGTAGGCATCGGCCGCATTGCCGCTCACTACCTGGCTGGCATGAAGACCTCGCAGTATTCGCGCGTCACCGCCCTGGTCAGCGGCCATCGCGACAAAGCCGAGAAGACCGCCGCTGAATTCGGCGTGCCGGTCGGCAGCATCTACAACTACGAGAATTACGACGCCATCGCCGGTAACAAGGCCATCGACGCGGTGATCGTCTGCCTGCCCAACAGCATGCACCCGGAGTACACCATCCGCGCGGCGCAGGCCGGCAAGCACGTGCTCTGCGAGAAGCCAATGTGCACCACCGTGGCGGACGCCGAAGCCATGATCGCCGCCTGCCGCAAGGCCAACCGCAAGCTGATGATCGCCTATCGCTGCCATTTCGAGCCCATGAACCTGCGCGGCGTGCAACTGATCCGCGAAGGACGCCTGGGCGCCATCCACGCTATCGAGAGCATCAACGGCTTCAACATCAAGCCCGGCGAATGGCGCATCAACCGCATCCTGGGCGGCGGCGGTCCCATGATGGACGTGGGCATCTACTCGCTGAATGCCTGCCGCTATCTCACCGGCGAGGAACCCGTCGAGTGGAAAGGCGAGATGTCCACCATCGACCGCGACGGCCGCTTCGCCGAAGTGGAAGAGAACATGTCGTGGACCATGAAATTCCCCTCCGGCGTGCTCACCAGCTGCCAGACGTCGTATGGCGTCAGCATGCCTGGCTGGTATCGCGTTCGCGGCACGAAAGGCACGCTGGAGATGGCCACCGCGTTCACCTACCAGGGCCAGCACCTCACAGCGAAGATCGCCGGAGAACCGGCCATCGACGAAACCAGTCCGCTGCGCGACCCGGCTCACTTTCCGCTGGAAATGGACCACCTGGCGGAGTGCATTTTCCGGAACCAGGAGCCCAAGACGCCTGGCGAAGAAGGGCTTCGGGATATGCGCCTGATGATGGACATCTACCGCTCCGCCGGCCGCGCATAGGAGCCCCGACTCTTGTAAGATTGCTGCATGGCGCTCACTCGTCGGGACCTGTTTCGTGCTACGGCCGCATCGGCGGCGATTCGCCTGGCCCGACCGGCATTCGCGCAGGCGGAGACGAAGCCCGTTCGCTATTGCGTGGTCGGCCTGGGCCGTATTGCCGGCCACTATCTGGAAGGCAGCCGATCGTCCAGGTACACGCGCATCACCGCGCTGGTGAGCGGCCATCGCCAGAAGGCGGAGAAACTGGCCGCGACCTACAAGATCCCGGCCGCCAACATCTACAGCTACGAGAACTACGACGCCATCGCCCAAAACAAGGACATCGACGCGGCGATCGTCTGCCTGCCCAATTCCATGCACGCGGAATACACCATCCGCGCGGCGCGCGCCGGCAAGCACGTCTTATGCGAAAAGCCCATGGCGACCAGCGTGGCCGACGCGCAGGCCATGATCGACGCCTGCCGCCAGGCCAATAAGAAGCTGATGATCGCCTACCGCTGCCACTACGAGCCGCTGCACCTAAAGGCGGTCTCCATGCTGCGCGAGGGCCGCATCGGCACCGTCCACACCATCGAGAGCGCGTTCGGTTTCGACATCGCACCCGGAGAATGGCGGCTCAACCGCAAGCTGGCCGGTGGCGGTCCCCTCATGGACGTTGGAATCTACTGCCTGAACGCCTGCCGCTATCTGACGGGCGAGGAACCGGCCGGCCTGAAGGGCAACATGACGGTGGTGGGCAACGACCCGCGTTTCCAGGAAGTTGAGGAACACGTCGCCTGGACCATGCGCTTCCCGTCCGGCGTGGTGGCCAACTGCCAGTGCACCTACGGCGTGGGAATGAACGGCTATTTCCATGTCCGCGGATCGAAGGGCGAGTTGCGCATGGAACCGGCATTCAACTACGACGGCCTGCGCCTGGCGGCGCGCATCGAAGGCGAAGCGCCCATCCAGGAGGCTAGTCGCGAGCGCGACCCTGCGCAGTTCCCGCGCGAAACCGACCACCTGGCCGAGTGCATCGCGGGCGACAAGACGCCCAAGTCGTCCGGCGAAGAGGGCCTGCGCGACATGCGCCTGATGACGGAAATTTACCAGTCCTGCGGGCGGGCGTAGCGGCGGTCGCGAGTTCTAGCGGTGAGCGGAATGGGGCGGCTGGCTCTCCATCACCACGCGAAGGATCCGGTTGATACGCGTCTGATAGCCCCGGCCGTGACCCTTGAGCCAATCGAGGACATCGGCGTCGAGACGGATGGTCAGTTGCCGCTTGACGGGCGGCCAGGCCGTCGTGGCCTTCTTGAAAAACGTCTTGTCGAGTGGCCGAATGTCCGAATCATCGATGTCCGAATCGCGCATGCGGTCAACCCGCGCCAAGTCGCTCTTGATAGATTGCTTTTTCACGTCGGGTTCCCTTTCTCACGGAGATGATGGGCGTCACCCCATCGCGCCGCGAGTGGGCGGACGACCACCAGCCGTCCAGCCAGCAAGCCCAGGGTGACGAGCCGCTCTTCCCCGTAGTCGAAACGATCGTCTTCGAATGTGACGCACGGCCCGGAAAATACTGGTTCGGCATCCTCGAAGCGCAGCCCGTGCTTTGCGAGATTCCTCCGGTTCTTCGCCTCGTCCCATTCGAATTTCTGTTCCAACGAAATATTGGACTCCTCAAACCACAGAACTCCGCCGTCGCTTGGGGGTCCAAGCGTTCCAATGAGGTCCCTCAATCCCAGGAACTCCCAGTGGGCATTATCTGTGTCGCAACGATGGGTCCCAACCTCGAACGCCCACTTGGCGCCGAGTTCGACCGCAATACGGTATGCCGATTCGGCATCCGTCGCCCTGATCAAATGCGAGTTTGTCCACACCAAAAGCGAGTCGCCGTGGGATCCGGTATCATGGACCTCAACTTCGACGAGCTTGCACACGTACCACCCGCACCCTCGCCGACCCGGCGCGCTAAGTACGCTAAGCCTGTCTTTGGTCGTGACGTAGTCAGCCAGTTCCTGGGGCCGCATCTCCTGTTGCGCCCAGGCGAGTTCGCTCCCGTCTTCGGGGGCTCCAGGGCAATTAACAACTCAGAAATGCCATCAAGAACCCATTCGCAAGCTGCTCCGCTCGTTAACTCGCCGACAGTCTTGTTCGCAAGACTTAAGGTCTTACCGTAAGCTCCGTCAGCATCAGCGGCGGTAAGAAGCAACGAATATTCACGCGACTGGAGTACTTCTAGGCCAACCGTGCTAGGTTGTCGATGAGTGACGAAAGACGCTACGAACCACTGCAGGCTGAATTCGCCCTTCTTGGTGTAAGCTGACCCGGCCAAGGTGAGGGACGACAATACATCCCGCACGAGTTCGTCGGGATTCCGGCCTTGTTCCGCGGCGGAGAGCGTCACTTCGCCTCGAATTCCCCGGTCATATGGACTTCCGCTCGTCGACTCCTTCTCTGAGAATACCAAGGTTCCCCCACCCGCCCGGCCTGCTACCATTCAATTTGACCCCTACTCCACAAATCATCGTCCTGGACGCGGGTGGCCAATACTGCCACCTGGAAGCCCGTAAGGTCCGCGATCTGGGCGTCTATGCCGAAGTGCGCGCCAGCGAAACTCCCGCCGCGGACATCGCTTTCGCCAAAGGCCTCATCATCTCCGGCGGTCCCAGCAGCGTCTACGACGCCGGCAGCCCCACCGCCGATCCTGCCATCTTCTCGACCGGCCAGCCGGTGCTGGGTATCTGCTACGGCCTGCAGCTCATGGCCCACCTGATGGGAGGCCCCGTCCGTCCCGGCGACCGCGGGGAATACGGACTCGCCACGCTCGATCTCGACACCACCAGCGACCCCATGTTCACCGGCCTCGCCGGCAGCCAGCAAATCTGGATGAGCCATCGCGACGTGGTGGAAGCGCCGCCCGACGGATTTTCGGTGGTCGGCCGTACCGATACCTGCGCCGTCGCCGCCATGGCCGATTCCGCCCGCCATCTCTACGGCCTCCAGTTCCATCCCGAAGTGGTCCATACCGCGCGCGGCATGGAGTACCTGTCGAATTTCGTCTTCCGCGTCTGCGGCTGCCGGAAGGATTGGGACCCGCGCCATCGCGTGCCGCTCATCGAGCGCGAGATTCGCGAGACGGCAAGCGGCCGCAGCGTCTTCTTTTTCGTCAGCGGCGGCGTGGATTCGAGCGTAGCCTTCGCGCTGTGCCGCCGCGCGCTGGGCGGCGACCGCGTCCGCGGCGTCTATGTCGATACCGGCCTCATGCGCGAGGGCGAGACCGAGTTCGTGCGCAATCTCGGCGGCCTGACCGTGGAGCACGCCGAGGAGCAGTTCCTGGGCGCGCTGGCGGGCGTTACCGAACCGGAGAAGAAGCGCCATATCATCGGCGAGGAATTCGTGCGCGTGCAGGAGCGCATCATCGAATCGCACAGCCTCACCGACCAGAGCTGGATTCTGGGCCAGGGCACCATTTACCCCGACACCATCGAAAGCGGCGGCACCGCCAAGGCCGCGGTCATCAAGACTCATCACAACCGCGTGGCCGGCATTCAGAAGCTCATTCAAGACGGCCGGATCGTCGAGCCGCTGAAATCTTTCTACAAGGACGAAGTGCGCGAGATCGGCCGCGAGCTGGGATTGCCCGAGGAACTGCTCGACCGGCATCCGTTCCCCGGTCCCGGCCTCGCCATCCGCTGCCTGTGTTCCGATACGGCCGCCGCCGTGGAGCCTTTGGCCGACGGATGGATCGTCCCCGTGCATTCCGTGGGCGTGCAGGGCGATTCGCGCACTTACGCGCGGGTGTTGGCCATCGACGCGTTGGATCACGCCCGCGCCACCGCCCTCACCAACCGCATCCGCGGCATCAACCGCGTGGTGGCGCAGGTGGACGGCCGCGTCCCGGTCGCCGAAATGCGCGTTGGCGCGGCCACGCTCTCGCCCGCCCGGCTGGCGCGATTGCGGCAGGCCGACGCCATCGTGCGCCGCCTCTCGCACCAGAGCGGCTACGACAAAAAGATCTGGCAATTCCCCGTCATTCTGATCCCTCTGGGAACAGCCGATGCGCCCGATTCGGTAGTCTTGCGGCCGGTGGATTCGGCGGATGGCATGACCGCCCAGTCGGTGACCATGGAACCCCAACTGCTGCGTGCGATGTGCGCGGAAGTGATGGCGGTAGAGGGCGTGGCCGGCGTGTTTTACGATCTCACGCACAAACCGCCGGGCACCATTGAATGGGAGTAGCGCTTACTGCTGCTTGACGGGCGGCAACTTCAATTCCGCCCCCGACTCGCTGTTCAACCGCTCCGTCAATTCGCGATCCAGCATGTCGAGCGAGACTTGCTTGTGGGTGTTGGCGTTGGTGAAATAGTGCAGCGTGTTGCCGTCCACCCAATACGCCACTACCGAGTAGATGGAGTGGTCCTTGAAAGCGAATATATAGTGATCGCCCGAGGGCTCGTCGGCCGGCTGCTGCGCCACTGCCGGTTGATAGATCTGCATCGAAGGATGCGCCGATTCGGTGCTGACGGCGGGCGGAGCCTGCGGCGGATAGACTATGATCACGTTGGGAGCCGGCTGCGTGACCGATCCGGCCGGCGGAGCTCCCTGATCGGGCGAAGCGTACATCGAGTTATCGTACGCCGGAACGTAAACCGGATAAGCGTAGACGTAGGGCGTAGTCCCGATGCCGTACGTGCTGCTGGGAATCACTTTCCGCGGACCGCCGCCGCCGGGATACACGACGCTGGCGGGAGAGCGCACTACGCCGGAGTAACCCGACGGGATGCCCGGGAACACCACATTCCCCGGACTGCTGGTCATAAAGCCGCGATATTGGGCGTTCAGCCCACCTGCGATCACCAAAGCCAGAAACAGGCCGGAGAGGGTTTTCATGGGACGTCTCCCTGCAAGCATTGTACCTCGGTTGCCCGGATCGGACGAATCCCTGGCTCGAAAGGGCCATTTGGGCTCAAGTAGTGCCGTTACCGCTCCAGCGTGTCGTACAGCGGCTGCACCGGCCGCACCGCCGGCGATTCCTGCGCCACCGAAACCGCCATCACGCGAATCCTGTTGTTGTCCGGCAAGGTGAGGCTCTTCGCCCCGGCCGGCAGATCGATGGCATACGCGAACAGATACGAGTACGCGTAGGTCTCGTTGGCGCCGCTCGCCGAGTGGCGATGCGAGCAGTACCAGGCCAGGTCGGCGCGCTTGATGAAGCCGGGAACGATCTTTACCATCTCGGCGTACGCGTCCTTCGCCGCCGGTTTCCAGACGCGATAATCCCACTGTCCGATCAGGCCGCCCCAATCTTCGATAGTCAGCTCGACGCTCTTGCCTCCCACGCCGAAAGCCGCCTTCTGGTCGCCATCGGCGGACGCCGCCAGCAGGTACACGCGATTGAAGGAGCCGGCCGGCAGATCGATCTTCTGTCCCTTGGCCACCACGGCGTTGGCCGCGCTCGACGGGCCCAGTTTGAAGACCACGCCGCCGAAATCGATCTCGCCCGGCAGCATGGCGGCCGGCAGCGCGCGCCCTTGCGCGTCGAACCCCGGCGCCGATTTCGCGCCATCGGCGGTAGCCGTCGCCAGCGTGTAGGCAAGCGTCACCGGCAGCGACTGCACCGGCGCGACCTTGGCCGGAGCCGGCGCCAACTTCACCGCAAACGTCCGCGGCTGATACGCCGTGAACGCCGTCGCCAGCGCCCCCGTGGTGATGGTGGCCGGTCCCAGCGGCTGCTCCTGGCCATTCACTTCGCGCGCTGCCGTGACGGGAGCGGCGAACGAAATCCGCACGTTGTCCGCCGGACGGCCGCTGGTCTCGACGAGTCTGACGATCACTTCGTCGGTGAGTTCGGCTTTCTTCATCGCCAGCACGCGGATGTTGGGGTTGGCGACCTTGAGCAGCGAAAGTTCCTTGCCTTGGGTTCCGGCGTGCCGCTCCGTCGCGAACGCCACCAGCGGCTGGTTCAGGCGATATCCCTGCCAGTCGGTCTGGCCCGTGCGCCAGTCGCCGGAGTGGCCGGCGATGCCGTAGACGAATTCGTGATGGCCGATGTCCTGCGTCCCCTGGTCGTGATATTCGGCGCCGCCGCGAGTGCCGGGCGTGCGGATCAGTGTCAGGCGAAGGACATTGTCGCGCGGTTTGTCGGAGCCGTTCTTGCAGTCCGTCAAAATGGTGGCGCCGAACGCGCCCGAGGCATCCGTAAGATCGACCCATTGATGCGACGGAACCTCGAACTTGCGCGGCTCGGCGGTGGGCCGCTGGATGGTGCCGATGTCCAGATTGTAGGTGGCCACCTGGTTGGACGCGGCCAGCGGGAACGCGGCCTTCAGATTGGCTTGCTTGGTGTTCCAGTCGATGGCATTGCCGATCTCGACGCGATTGCCCGCGTCTCCGGCAGCCAGGCGCACCGTCTGCACGAACTTCGACCCTTCGGTTTCCCGCGTCACTTCCACGGCCACGCGCACCGGCCCGTTTTCCACCACGCGGACCTTCACCGGGCCGCTAACGTAGGAACGCGGCGCGGCCTGCTCCTGGTCCCAATCCATGTTCCAGGCTGGCCATTGCGCCGGATTGTCGTAGGAGATCGCCAGGCGCGCCGGCGCCGACAGCAATTCGCGATTTAGAGACTTGTCGAAGATGCTGGAGATGTCGCCGTTGCCGTCGAGGATCACGCGGTAGCGGCCGTTCTCGAGCGACGATTCCGAAACTTTGAGCGTGGAGGAACCAGCCACCGTAGCCGGCGAGACGTCGTAGACCACAAACCCCACCGATGGCGTCTTGGCCAGGAACAGCACCTTGCCGCCCGCTAGCTGCGACGCGACTTCTTTGCCGTCCGGACCCGTCACGCGGACGGCTTTCGTGCCCGCCGGCAGATCGACCTGCGCTTCCACCACGTCCTCGCGCGCCACGTTCAACACGTTGTAAACCACTACCGGAATTCCCGCGGATTGCGTGTTGAGCGCCGCGGCTACGGTTTCCGTGGCGCTGGAGAGCACTTGGGCGAACTGGTTCAGCGAAATAATCTGGTCGTTCCAGGCGAACTCGTACGCTTTGGGAGTCGCGGTGCCGGCCGCGATGTCGTGAAAATGCGTGCCCATGGCCAGCGTCCAGGCGTTGTTGAGGCGCTCCATGGGATACTTGCGGCCGCCCAGCCATTCGGCGGCCAGCGACGCCTTCTCGGCGGCGTCGGCCAGGGTTTCCTGTTTGCGCAGCCAGCGCTTCACGTACGCTTCCGAAGTGAGCGATCCCGCCGAATGGTTAGTCAGTTCCATTTCGCCGGTGAATCGCGGCAGGCCGGCCCTTTCGGCGGGCGTCAAATCGAGAAACATCTGGTCGGCGGGGGCCGAGATCACCTGCACCGGGCCGTCGCCCAGGCCGCCGCTCTTGGTGACGATGGATTCCAACATCTTGACGGAATCTTCGCGCGGCGCGCCGCCAATGTCGCCGGTGCCGTAATAATGATAGTCGGTGAACACCCCGCTGACCTTGCCGTTTTGCTCCACGCGCGCCGCCCAATCGCCCTGATAGCGGCTGAAATTCTGCTCGCGCTGCCAACGGGCGAGCGCCTGCTGCTGGCCGCGCAGCGAGGCCCGCAGCGCCGCATTCGGATCGGGAGCGCCCGGCGCCGGACGTCCCAGATCGCGCAATTTCTGCACCACGTCCTCGAGCGCCGGAAATGCAGCCGGCGGCGGCAGAGGCTTGCTCAGATCGGTAGTCACGTTGCCCACGTAATCGCCGGGATTCAGCGCCGCGACGATGCTCTTGCCGTCGGGACCCACCCACACGCCCACGTCGAAGGGGATGTTTTCGGGTGTCTTTTCGAGAGAATCGGGACCGCCTCCGGGCGCCGACGAACCCCACACCAGCTTCTGCGTGGAGAAGCCTTGGACGCCCGCGTGCGCCAGAATGCTGGGCAGCGAGGCGGGGAATCCGAAACAATCGGGGAGCATGTATTCGGCGCTGGCCTTGCCGAATTCCTTGCGGAACCAGTTATTGCCGTAGAGAACCTGGCGGATGATGCCTTCGGCGTTCGGCGCGTTGACGTCGCCCTCTTCCACCGACGAGCCGGCCGGATACCAGCGCCCGGCGGCCACATACTTCTGCAGCGTCGCGAACTCGGCCGGGTAATATTCCTTGAAGAAGCGATAGCGGTTGGAGCCGGTGAAGTTGAACACGTAGTGCGGATACTTCTCGAACAGACTGAAGTTGCGGGTCAGCGTATCCTTCAGATACTCGTCGATCACCTGCGGGTATTCCCAGCGCCACTCGGTGTCCAGATGGGCGTAACCCACCACGTAGAGGGTCGGCTGTTTGCTGAGGTCCGGAGCGGGACGGTTCTGCGCGCCGGCGGCGCCGGCCATGGCCAAACAAGCCGCGGCCGCGAGGAGCAGGTGAGTGGTGTGAAGTTTCATACGGTTCCCATCGCGTGGAGAGATTCATGATAACGCCCGGTGCGGGCAGCGTGGGGTGGGAGCGGTGTTCGATCGCACGCGAGACCCGTCCCCTCTGGACGCACGCGCTCTGCCGCGGCACCGGTGCCACACTTGCCCCTTGGCTGCCCGATTCTGTCGTCAATGGGCGCTTTTGCGGTCTACTGCTTTGGCTGCGTCAATTGTTGGATACTCACGAGATCGAAATTCCGATCGAGGATGACCTCCACGTCGAAGCGGTTGGTTAGAACGAGCCGCCAGTTGGCGCCTTGCTTGCTGACCGAGGAAATCGTGTTGTTATCAGTTGGACAGTATGCCGACAGAGGGGGGTATTCGCAGGTAAATCCGGATGGGAACGGGTTGATGCCGGGTGGGATCTTCGCAGCGAAGCCAATAACCGGCCCGGCGATCGGCACAAACTTGTAGTCAGTGTGGTACCCTCTACCCTCGGCGACGGCGAGGCCCTGCTGCATTTCGTTGGTGGACGCAGACACCGCGGCATCCAGGCTGGCCGCCTGCCCCTGCCATGCCTTTACAAAAATGGTGCCGCCAAAGCCGAAATCGATCAGTCCTGTGGGATCCGCGAATGCCTGGGCTCTCTGCTTCTTGATGGCATTAAGGTACACACCCGTGTCGTCGGGATTGTTGGTGTTGTGTGTGGCAACGTGCCAGAGATAGTGCCCCGTCTTCGGATCGTAAACCACCGTCACCTCGTTGCGGTCCTGCCTGCCGTGCGGGTACACGATATCGACCTTGAGGCAGGCGGCCGGAAGCGTGATGGCGCCGGATGAGTTGAACGCCGGGACCACGTCCTTGGTTTCCGAAGACGCCACTGGCGATACCTGGGCAATCAGCGGAATGCTCACCAGGCTAAGCAGCAGAGATTTCGTCCGCATGCGTTTCTCCTTCCGTTCACATTGATAAGCTCAAATTGACCGTGAAACTGATATTCGGCGATCCAGCTATGGGACTGAAGACGTGGTTGATGCCGGAAGGAAAATCTGCTGGAAACTCGTTGACGTCGCCCTTTTCCGCCGACGAGCCGGCCGGATACCTGCGCCCGGCGGCCACGTACTTCTGCAGCGTCGCGAACTCGGCCGGGTAATATTCCTTGAAGAAGCGATAGCGGTTGGAACCGGTGAAGTTGAACACGTAGTGCGGATACTCCTCGAACAGGCTGAAGTTGCGGGTCAGCGTATCCTTCAGATACTCGTCGATCACCTGCGGGTATTCCCAGCGCCACTCGGTGTCCAGGTGCGCGTAGCCCACCACGTAGAGGGTCGGCTGTTTGCCGAGGTCCGGAGCGGGACGGTTCTGCGCGCCGGCGGCGCCGGCCATGGCCAAACAAGCCGCGGCCGCGAGGAGCAGGTGAGTGGTGTGAAGTTTCATACGGTCCCCATCGCGTGGAGAGATTCATGATAACGCCCGGTGCGGGCAGCGTGGGGCGGGAGCGATCCCCCGGGCGGCGGCCGCCGCGCTTCCCGGCTGCGCCATCAGTTTCCTGAACACCACCCCGCTGGTGCGCTTCCTGGGCGGAAGCGCCGATCGCGAGCCCTATAAGAACTACAGCCGCTATCGCAGCGTTTCTTGTCATTTGAGCCCCCATCAGACAACTCGCGCCTCCTACTTGGTCGTGGTCGTCACCGTAGCATTTAGCGTCCCGTTGAAGTTTCCCAGCGAAATGCTGTTCTGGGTTGTGAGCGGGTAAACCGTGCTCCTGACCGTCACGGTGGACCAGAGAAAAGTGACAGCATTTTGGGCCTGGTTATCTGAAACAGAGCTAAGATGCCCGGCGCGGATTTTACTGTTCGTACAGTGCGTTGACGCAACCGGACCGTATGGCGGGAGCGCAGTCGGTCGCGGCTTCCTTAGCAGCATCGAGGAGACGCATTGAGGCGTCGGGGTCTTTCTCTGCCCTGCTTGCTCGTACTAGCGTCGCAACCGCCCGCGACGGCTCCTCCCTAAGGATGCTACCCAGGGTGGACGTGGCGCTTTTGCGGATTCGGTCGGGCGTGCCGGATGCCGCAATCACCGATATGAGGTCAGGAATGGCCGGCTTGCCTATGAGGAAGAGCGCGTTTTCAGCGGGAAAAATAGGCCAATACGAATGCTGCATGACCCCGTATTTCGCCCGTTGGGGATCATCCGGGCCGCGGAAGTCTAGGTACTTCACGAGGATTGCAACCGCTGGCGCATAGCGCCTGACTCCGAGCTTTCCCACGGCGTATACGATGCAGGCTTCCTTTAGCGCTGCTCGGTCCTGCTTGAGGTACTCAACCAGCTCAGGTAAATTCGACGGCTCGAGCTCGGGGCAAGGCGAGGATACTGCCTGTTGTTGCGGAGCCGCGAAGAGGGGCGCGGTTGCGGTCGCTGTGAGGACCGCTAGAATGGCTCTAATGGTCATGGTTTTTGCTCCGATCATTTTAGGTTCCAGGTTGTAGCGATAACTGCTGTGGTGGCCTTGTTGTCACCGTTCGAGTTCTGGTCCGCCGCCACGATCGTGGCCAACGTCGTTGCGTTGGCCGTGCCCGGTTGCGTCGCTTGAATAGTGCAAGCGCTGCGCGACGGAGGGATGGGGGGGCTAGGCGTAGCGCCCGCAGCACGTCCTCTGTCGAGGGCTCCGCTTGGAAGCGCGAGGCTTGCTCTTGCGCCAGCGTAAACAGTACGCCTCATAGGTTCTCGGGCTCCGGCATTCGCAGCAAAGGTCCGCCGTGTCAACGCGGAGAGCCGCAATGCGCGAAGGAATTTCAGAATTTAAGAGCGAATAATATTAATTACTACTATGAGGCCCCCCGGGGGGGGATCCGTCAAGGTACATCTTTAAGTTTTTTGAGAAAAACAAATTGGATCTAACCCGTCCCATCTAGGCGCAAGCAGCTCGGCCTCAAACTGGCGGCCGAGAGGCATCCCATTCAGGTGATCGTGATCGATCCCATCGACCGAACGCCAACCGAGAACTAGCCGTTGGTCTTATCTGGGGCAGGCTGGTAGGGGTACCCTCTGGGTCCCGCGGGTTGGTAACCCGCCTTCCGGGCCGCAGTGCAGGTTCCGTCCGCGCTGGAGATCCATGCCCCGCTCAAGGCCGCGCGACAGCACGAACACAGTCCTGCCGTGGTAATATGACTCGTCGATGTGGACGATCCGCGATGCGCAAATGGCGGTTCTGGCCCGTATAGGCGAGCGCGAAGCCGAAGAGCGCGCGCTGAAACACCTGCGCGGCTCGGCCCCGCAAACCTGCGATTCCATGCCCGACGCCGCCTTGCGTGCGGTAGTTGCCCGCGGCCATGCGCGCGCCCGTCATTACGGATTCCATGACGAGTACGACTTCTTCCGCTACCTGAACCTGATGTTCGTCCTGGGCTTCGAATTCGATACCGACGCCCGCTACCCGTGGGCGGCCCGTGCGTTGAACCGGCAGGATCTGGCGGGAAGAGTCAAAATGGACGCCTTGATGGATCGCGCGCTTCTCTACTGTTCCACCTCGCCGCGGGAGCGCACGGCATGAACACCGGCGATACCACGGCCGGCGGATCCGGTCTTCCACCGTCCGGAACCCCGCCATCCGATCCGGGCGGAACTTCGGGCAGCCCGGCGAATCAACTGAACGCCATGAACCAGTCGGCGAAAAGCAACGCCGCTTCGGGAGTCGACGGCGGCGTCAAGGGTTGCCAGCAGAAAAAGAAGAGCTGGTTTGCGATCCGGCTTCTCAATGACAAGGATGGCAAGGTGGTCGAAGCGCTGACCCTCAAACTCAAGATTCCCGACCTGGGGGACATTGAGCGGGTCACCTCCAAGGCCAGCGATCCGATCCGGATCGACGAACTGAATCCGGGCGGCACCGGCTCCGTCAAACAGATCGAGCACGATTCCCTGGTTTGGGAAATCGCCGCCGACTCGGCGACCAAGTAGTTTCGAGCGTCTTATGCGGGTCTTCACATCTCGGAGCGACGCCACCGTATACACCCCGGTAGCCGGGGACACGTTCGAGCAGATTGTCAAAAACAAATGCGCGGCCGCCGTACCCCCCGTCACTACCGACGAGGCCGCGCTGTTCAACTGGGGCACCTCCCAGCCGAAAGAGGTGCTCCGCGCGCTGGTGGAGTTGATCGGCGTCAAGAAAGTGGACGACGACCCCTACAAGTGCGAACTCGATCCGGCCCGCGGACCCGGCAGCCCCAAAGTCTACCTTCCCAAAGTTTGGAAGAAGGAGGGGCTGGCGTACGAAAAGGTCCACGAAGTGAAGGTGAAACACCAGCTTCCCGCCACCGCGGTGGGGATTACCAGCCTCGACAAATGGTTTCTGCCCGGCGAAGAAGCCTGTTCCATCGCCTATGAACTGGAGGGCCTCAAGAGCCGCGCCATGAAGGTGGGGTTCGACGTCTACGCCAGCAACTACTGCAAAGCCACCGCCGCCAACAACGGCGATTTTGTCGACTACACCTACGCCGACACCCCCGATGTTCCCATCATTCAGAAGAGCGTCCAGACCGACGCGGCGGAGCGCAGCGAGGGCTCGGTGCCCGATTGGAAGGGCGAAAGCGAGGCCGCCGACGGGGTACTGAAACCGCGCGCCGGCTCCAAGAGGTACGTCAATGCGGCGTCTTCGCCCTATACGGTCCTCGTGCGCTATTACAAAGACGACGCGCATAAAAACGCCAAGCTGTGGCTGCAATCGTTCTGGCCCCTGTGGACCGGCGCGCCGGGATCGCGAACCGTGGCCGCCGATACCCTCAAAATCAAGTGGACCATCAAGGATTGCCCGGGCAACCTGCAAGGGCAGTTGCTCATCTTCGACAAGGACGACCAGGTCGTCTGGCGTCAGGGACTGGCGCCGGCCCTCTGCGCCAACGGCGACCATATGTACAACTGGTCCGACGGCGCGGCCATTGTCGCCGAAGACAAAATGCCGTACCGCGCGCAGATCCAGATTCACACCGATTTCACTACCGACCCCGGCCTCGGCCTGGCCGCGATGCATACCGAAGTCCGCATCTTCACCCATAAGGAAATCGGGACCCACGGCGTCGACCACGAGTTGGAACCTCAGGTGCTCGCATTTGCCGTGGCGCCCTGGCTGCCCGGACCGGCGCCGGCCGAGGATTCCGCCAAGGGACGCAAACTGCGCCTGGCGAAAGCCGGATATCACCCCGGCCCCATCGCCGATGGAGAGGGTCAGGCGGAATATCTGCAAGCCGTCCGTGAGTTCCAGCGCGACCACATGAAGACCGGTACCGCCAACCGCCTGGTGAACGACGGCACCATCGACGCGGATACCAAAACCGCCATTGCCGCCCAAGCCGCCGGCCGCCGCCCGCTATTCGGCCAGACGGCGGACTGCGGCGACATCACGGCGAACGGCGAAATCGAAACCGCGCTGAACGCCAAGGACGATGCTGTTATCGCCTGGGTCGACGACCGTCACTGCTATACCACGTCGGTGGCCGCGCCCTCCGGCACCAACGGTTTCTACGCCAATATGGACCTGGGCGACTATCGCGGCGGCATGGGCCTCGGCGACGCCAAACAGACCACCGACGCCGCCACCAACTGCCGGCCGTGGCTCCCCGTCATGACCGCCCTCCCCATCATGCGGAAGGCCGACACCATTGACGGCGATGCCGTCCCCGCGACCAACGACTTTTCCCGCCAGGCCACCGGCCCCATCCGCCTGGATTGGACCTTCCGCGATCTGCCGGCCGAGGATAACGTGGACGACACCATGTATGTGCACAGCCGCGCTCGTCCGCGGCAATTCCTCACCACCACGTTCACCGCACAGAAAGGCGCTCACAATGGGAAGGATGCGCCCAACTGTCCCGCGGCCCTGGGCGGACTTCGCGGCGCGGACTATTACAAGGCCCCGTTCGGCATCGCCGACCAGAGCCTGACTCCCTGGAAAGCCCTGGACGATTCCGGCGTTACGACGGTGTGCTCGGTGGCGCATGACGACCTGGGCCAGGACGCCGACCGTGTGTTCGCCGACCTCCTGGGAAAGGCCGGCGTCTATCTGCATCCTTCGATCATCGCCGGCGACGGCTACCAATTTCGCGCGCAGGTCAGCTTCCGCGACCTGCCGTCCGGAGCGACCCATCCCAACTGGAAAGTTCTGAAAGACCGCTACGACGCTTCCAAGCTTCCGCAGGCGCACACCGGCAAGCTTCGTTTGTGGCGCAAGACCTCCCTGCGCGGATTCCTGCAATGGGAACCGAATGCCGACCTCCATTGGGGCGGCGCTTTCAATTACGAATCCGCGTTCATCCGCTTCTACGCCGCGGCCTTTGTTCACTATGTCCACGAAGGCGGCGCCCAGCAGTCCATCCTGCCGGCCGCTCTGTTCCCGGGTGGAACGGCCCAGGCCGATTACCAGGCATTTATGGTCGCCGTCACCGTGGGCACGCGCGGCGCCGACCCCAAGGCCAACAAGTACCGGCCGGCCACCGAAATGAACCTCGACCCCAACTATGTCTGGCCGTACGCCACCGCCGCGCATCTCGGCGTGCAGCAATGCCCCCCGGCGGGAACCGCGCTGAATCAATACGACACCTACCTGGATGGCGTTTGGACCGATACCTGGCGGCGGTATCGCGCGCCGCTCATTCACCGCTCCATCCAGATCATGGAGACGCAGTACGGCAAAATGCGCGGCCACATGATCGGCGAATTCCGCTCGTCCCCGCAGTACTGGGTCGAGAAGTATTACTGCGACACCTGCGTCGTCGATCATTTGCTCATGGAGCCAACCGCGGCAGGAGGGTCCGCGAATGGAGAGGTGTGCCGCATGCCGGCGTGCCCGGGACATCTGGTCTCCAGCGAAACCCATACCTACAACTGCAACGCGGCCGGCTGCACGCAATCCAAAATCCGTCCCGTGAACCAGGCTCTCACCGGCCAGCCGTGCACCCGGCGGTGCGCCGGAGTTCTGGCGATTTCCTCGCGCGCCAACATTTTGAAGCGGGCGGTATCTGCCACCAGCACCACGTATTCCTGCCCCGTCTGCGGCCGGTCGTTCAGCGTGATGGAAGCGGCCCGCTCCACCGGAGCCCAGGCGGGTACGGTCTGCGGCGCCCTGTGCACCGGCACATACGTCGATGCCGGAGTCCTGAACGCACGGGAAATCACCGCGACGGCCGCGAACATGCTCGGCTTTCCCGCCGCCGGCGAGGCCATGGGCGGCCTCTGGCTGTTCTGCACCTATCCTCGCGGGGTCAGCACTTGGGCGCACGAGATCGGACACCATAAGCACCTGGAACATGGCCCGGGCGGTGGCGGTTACTTCCCCAACCAGCACGACAGCCAGACGAACGCCGCCGTAGCCGGGGCTGCCAATCCCGTCAACCGCAACTGGGACCGCGTGTGCATCATGGGATATACGCGGACCGGCAAGAACCCCGGCGATGCCGACCGCGGCTATTTCTGCGGGCGCTGCATTCTGAAACTCCGCGGCTGGCAGGTGCAGGGACTGGCATTGCCGCCCGCCGGATCCGGAGGGCCATAATGAGGAAACCCGGGCGGGCCAGCCATCGGGGAGCGGCCGCGATCCTCGTATTGGCTGTGGCGCTGCCGGCGTGCGCACAAGTCCCGCGGCCGGCGCCTACCGATGCAAAGGAGAAACGCGTGAACGGATTGGTCCTCGGCACTTTCCCGCAGGAGCGGACTTTTCTCCCCGGCGAATCGCTGCGCGTCGAGACGGTCCTCGAAAACACCGGCGCCACACCCATCGAGGTCGAGAACCCGGAGGGGCCGTCGCCGTTCCGTTACGAGTTGCTGCGGGCGGAAGATCGCCAGGTAGTGATGACGCTCGCGGAAATCATGCGCGACGAACGCCGCACCCGCGACATCCCGATGGAGAGATTCTTCCCGCCCGTTCTCCTGCAGCCGCGCCAGAGAATGAGCCGCGATGAGGATCTGGCCGATTTTCTCAACCAGGACATTCCCCCGGGAAAATACCTGCTGCGGGCGAAATACCCGTATGAAGAGCCCACCTCGGAATCGGCATTGGCCCCTCTCACCATCCTGGCGCCCAATTATGAAAGCTTCTCCAGCGCGGTGTGCGAGCGGCTGCAGGTGCTCACCACGGTTTTCGCCCACCGCCGCACCGATGGCGCCGTCCTGATTCTGCAGCGCGACTCGTTCGCCGATCCCCGGGAAAACGTCTTCTTCGAGCGCCTGAAGCTCGACCCCGGTCCTCCGGTCAGCGTGGCCACCGCCATCGATGCCGTCAACGCCGGCAACGGCCGCTGGTTCGCCTGGCTGCGGGCCGGCGCCTTTCAGGCAGCCGTCGGATGGGGCAACCGGGTGATCGTGAAACCGCCGTCCGTCGCCGTCGGCAGCTCGAGCGCGCGACTGCTCTCCCCGGGATTCCAGATCGATTTGGGAGTGGCCATGTTCGGCGTGCTCGACCGGCGCGGCGGCAAGCTCATTCTGCGAACCATTCGCGCATCCGCGCAAGGCCTGGCGCCGCTCTGGCAGGGCGAACTGGGCGCCGACGCCGCGACCGACGTGCGCTGGAACTACCGCCCGGAGACCGGTGCCACGGTGGCGTGGCGCGATCCCGCCAGCGGCCTGATCCATCGCGCCCGATTCGACACCGCTGGGAAGGTGGTCGAGGCCCCCGGCGCCGTGAACCGGGCTCCGGCGATCGCCTGGGACCTGCCTCCCTTGGGCGAACCCGTCATCCAACTCGTGGGACAGGACGCGGACAAGAAGTTTCGCTACGCCGTCATCAAGCCCGGCCCCCTGGAAAAGCCCCGTGACCTTCCGCCGCTCGAAAACATCACGGCCTGGGCGTTTTGCCCGGCTAATGCCAATCCCGTCACCCTGGTCGCGATCGCCGATGGCAAGATCTGGTCCACCGCGCCCCAGCGGCCCGCTTGGGACGCCATCACGGAAGCCCGCAACCCCGCGTATCTGCACGCCTTCTCGCCGCGCGGCAAAACCTGCTGGGCGGAATGGGTGGAACAAGGCGCAGGCATCCGGAGGATCCCGCTCCGCCCCGGCGAACCTCAGTAGCCCAGTCTTGTGGGGCAGGCAATCCTGATCCTGCCCGCGGCCGCCCTTCCAGCCCTGCGGTCGCCCCCCATCACTCCACGGGAACGCTGGCGAGCAAGCCCTTCTCTTTGAGCCCCGAGATGGCCAGCCCGTAACGGCCACGGATCCCGGTCTTTTCGAAGATGTGCTTCAGGTGAATCTTGACCGTTCCGGTGCGGATGCCCAGGCTCTCCCCGATATCCTTGTTCTTGAAACCGCGTTCCACCAGTTCCATCACCTGGGATTCGCGCGACGTCAGCGGCGAGTGGCCCGAACGGACCGGGCGGTCCATTTCGCGCAGCATGTCCTCTTCCATCCAATTGCTGCCCGACGCCACGGTTTGCAGACACTTGACGACGGTTTCGAGGGGCGCCGTCTTGCGCACCACTCCCGAGGCTCCCGCCTGCAGAAAACGCAGGGCTTCGGATTGCGACATCGAGCCGCTCCAGACAATTACCGAAACTTTCGACCCGATCGTACGTAGAGCAGCCAGCCAATCGACAATGGCAGGCGTGCCGAACGCTTTATCGACCAGCAGCAGGGAAGGGTGCAGATCGCGCACGGCATCCATTCCCGCGACCAGTGAGCTCTCGGCGGCGACAACACGCAGCCACTCCGTTTGCTCCAGCAGGTGGCGAAGCCCCTCGATGGCAACCGGTTCGGTATCGCAAACAGCAACAGTATCCACGGGTTCACTCAAGTGAGTTTCATTCAAGACGGATTCCCTCACGCACACACGGCGTCTTCACTTCTCCATCTATCGGCAAGAAACTTGG
>Ga0181529_10000895_pt1 | contig 41188 bp, 44 predicted proteins | sample PEATcosm2014_Bin_36_FD_119763 | JGI IMG/M metagenome (GOLD analysis project Ga0181529, IMG submission 119763) | Peatland microbial communities from MTU Mesocosm Facility, Houghton, MI, USA - PEATcosm2014_Bin10_30_metaG | ecosystem: Environmental > Terrestrial > Soil > Wetlands > Peat | place... | reverse complement strand
CGGCCGAGATCGCCGCCCCGCATTGCAGCGTGCGCACCGGCCCCAGCCGCGCCAGGACGGCGCTGCCGAACAGCAGGAACAGCACCGTGCCGAAGGACGTAAGCGAGGAGAGGTTGCCGATGCGCTCGGGAGCCAGCCCGGTACTGGCGGTGAGCAGCGGTGCCACCACGGGCAGGCACTGGTTCATGAACGAGGCAGCGGACTGCACCAGCAGCGTGGCGCCCAGAGCAAGCAGCCAGGGGGAAAGTTTCATGCGGAGGGCCACGCTCCGGGGCAGGAGGCGGAAGCGTGCCGCCGGCGGCAGGGTCCGTCAATGCGCGGCCGAACCGGCGGCGCGAGTGACGGGCTTTCCTCCCACCCCCGGCAGCCTCATCATGCGGCCATGCGGCAAGGTTCGGATCCGTCGGCGCGAGACATCGCGGCTCTGGCGGGCAGGTCAGCGTGATGCCCACCCTGCCACCGGGCTGGCAGGTGCACGACATCGAGCCCGATGTGCGGCTGCGCATCGGGCGCGCCATGCCGGACCTGTCTGCTGCCCTGGACATCGAAATCGACCACCTCTGGGCTGCCGCGCAGGTACGGATGGGCGGAAAACTGTTCAACGGCCGCGTGTTCAGTGCCGACGTCATTGCCGCCGACCGGCTCGCCGGTCACTGGACCGAGTTCCGCCGCATCGTCGCCCAGATGGACTGTCCCGACCTGTTCGCCGAGCTCGGCCTGCGCCCACTGGCGGTGAACGGCGTCATGCATGGGCCGGACGGCTTGGTGTTCGGGCGCCGTCCCGCCGGCGCGGTCTACCAGCCGGGTCAGTGGCAATTGCCGCCGGCCGGCAGCGTGGACAGTGGCGCGGCCCGATCGGGCGGCGCGGTCGATATACTGGCCGCGGTACTGGCCGAACTGCGCGAGGAGCTTGGGCTCACCCCCGATGCGGTGTGCGCTTCCCAGCCGCTGGCCATCGTCGAGCATGCCGCCAGCCACGTGCTCGATCTCGGCATCGCGCTCCGCACCACGCTGACGGCGACCCAGATCCGGGCGGCACACGCCGCCGCCGGCAATGCCGAATACGCGGGGCTGGAAGTGGTGGCGATAGCCGACCTGCCCGGCTTCCTCGCCGGGGTGGCCGGCGACCTCACGCCGCAGGCGCCGGTGTTCCTCGCCCGCATGGGAGCGCTGTCGGCGACTCGAGTCGGCTGATTCCTGCCGGCCGATTCTTGCCGGTTGACTCTGGGCCGATTGGGCGGAATCCATAGGAACAAATCAGGAACACATTCCATGCTCTCCCCCGGCCTCCGCCCGGATCATGCTGCATTACAGGTCTTGAGCTCCCGCCTGCACGCATCGCAGGTTGGCGCGACATACGGCGTGCTGCGCTTCGGCGACACCAGCGTGGCGGCCTGCCTGCCCGCCGGCGGACTGGCACTGGGCAACCTGCACGAGATCGGCGCGTGCGGGCCAGAAGCCGAGACCGGCACGGTGGTGGCTGGTTTCGCCGCCTGCCTGCTCGCCGGGCTGCCTGACCGGCGGCCGGTATTCTGGATCGCGCCGTGCTGTGATCTGCACGTGCCGGGCCTGCCGGCCTATGGGCTCGATCCCGGCCGGCTGATCCTGATGCACACCAGCACCGATGCACAGACGCTGGCAGCCATGGAGACAGCGCTACGTGCCGGCACGGCGGCGGCGGTGCTGGGCGAGGTTGGAAAGCTGGGCCGCTTGCCCGCGCGCCGCCTGCAGATGGCCTGCCGAAAGCGCGGCTCCACCGGCTTCGTGCTGCGCCGCTGGCCATACGGGCGGCGGGAAACAATGGAGGAAGCCACCGCCGCGGTAACGCGCTGGGAAGTGGCGCCCGCTCCCAGCGAGGCAACATTCCACGAGCCCGGCTCCGCACGCTGGCGCGTGGTGTTGCAGCGCGCCCGCGGCGGGCACGAGGGCGCCTGGATCATGGAGGCAACGGCCGATGACGCAGCGCATCCTCTCCGTGTGGTTGCCGGGTTGGCCGACGCAGCGCCTGCACCGGACCGGCGCCGCCTCGCCGGATAGGCCGACGGCGACGGTAGAGGCGGTACGCGGCCAACGCCGGCTGAAAGCGGTGTGTCCGCGCGCCGCGGCGCTGGGCCTGCGGCCCGGCCAGGCGCTCGCCCAGGCGCGGGCAATCTGCCCAGAACTGACGGCAATCGACGCCGACCCGGCGGCGGACCGTGCCGCACTGGACGGTCTGGCCGGCTGGTGCGAGCGGTTTTCTCCCCTTGCCGCCGCTGACCCGCCGGATGGGGTATGGCTGGACATTACGGGTTGTGCGCACCTGTTCGGCGGCGAAGCAGAGCTGGCCGCCGTGCTGGCGGCGCTGCTGGCGCGCAACGGCCTTAACTCCCGGCTCGCGGTGGCCGGCACACCGGGCACCGCCTGGGCACTGGCCCACGCGACGGCATCGGAGCAGACCAGCGTGCTGCCGGCGGGTCAGGAAACTGCGGCGCTGGCCACGCTGCCGGTCGCCTTGTTGCGCCTGGACCCGCGCAGCATTGCTGGGCTGCATGGGCTGGGGCTGCGCAGCATCGGCGAGTTGGCTCGCCTGCCGCGCGCCGATCTGTCCGCCCGGTTCGGCCCCCTGCCGGTGCTGCGGCTGGATCAGGCGCAGGGCCGTGCCGCCGAGGCGATCGCCTGGCCGCACCCGCCCGTGCCCTGGACCGAGCGCCTGGCCTTCGCCGAACCGATCGGCACGCCGGAGGATTTGACCCGCACGCTGGTGAGGCTGGCGGTCCTTCTATGCACCCGGCTGGAGGCGGCGCGGCGCGGGGGACTCGGCTTCGTCGCTACTTTCTTCCGCGTCGACGACGCCCGTCTCGCCATCGCCATCGGCACCGCATTGCCGGTGCGCGACCCCAGGCGGATTGCGGGGCTGCTGAGCGACAAACTGGAGCAGGTCGATCCCGGCTTCGGCATTGAGGCGGTGGTACTGGAGGCAACCGCCACGGCGCCGCTCGCCCCACCCCAGATGGCTTTGCCCCATACCGCACCGTCCGGCACCATCGCCGCCGACACGGCGTTGGCCGACACCGTGGACGAACTGGCAAACCGGCTGGGGCCCGCGCGGTTATGGCGCGCCACGCCGCAGGAGAGCCACGTGCCGGAGCGATCGGTGCGGCGCGTCCCCCCGTTGGCGCCGGCATCATCCTGGTCCCGCGGATCCACCGCAGAACGGCCGCTGCGCCTGTTCCGCCGCCCCGAGCCAATCGAGGTAACCGCCCCGGTGCCTGACGATCCGCCCCTGCAGTTCCGCTGGCGCGGCGTCCTGCACCGGGTATGCGCGGCCAGTGGCCCGGAGCGCATCGCGGTCGAATGGTGGCGCCGGCATACCACTCCACCGGACCGGCCGGAGACCGACCTGGTGCGTGACTATTACCGGGTGGAGGACATCGAAGGTGGCCGCTTCTGGATGTTCCGCACCGGCCTGAACACCGGCGGGTCCGCGGCACGCTGGTTCCTGCATGGCCTGTTCGGATGAGTCCCCGGCTTCCCCCTGCTTACGCCGAGTTGCAATGCCTCAGCGCCTTCTCGTTCCTGCGCGGCGCCAGCCATGCCGAGGAACTGGCGGGGACAGCGGCCATGCTCGGCCATGCCGCACTCGGCATCGCCGACATCAATACCGTCGCCGGCGTGGTGCGCGCCCACGAGGCAGCGAAACGCGCGGGGCTGCGCCTGCTGGTCGGCAGCCGTCTGTCGTTTTGCGACGCGACGCCCGACCTGGTGTGCTACCCGACCGACCGGGCCGCCTGGGGCAGGCTGACGCGGCTGCTTACCCTCGGCAAGTCGCGGGTCACCAAGGGCGACTGCGTGCTCGATTTCGATGACCTTCCGGAGCATGCCACCGGGCAGGCCGTGCTGGTGGTGCCGCCGCCCGACCTGAACACTGGCTTTCGCTCCGCGCTGCACCGCATCCGCGACCTGTTCGGTCCCGCCGCCTGGCTTGCCGCCAGTCGCCGCCACCGCGGCGACGACGAGCGGCGGCTGCGTGCCCTGGCGCGGTTGGCGCAGGACTGCCGCCTGCCATTGGTCGCCACCAACGACGTACTCTACCACGCCCCGGAGCGGCGTGCGCTGCAGGACGTCATGACCTGCATCCGCCTGGGTTGCACCATCGAGGCCGCCGGCCTTGCCCTGCAGCCCAATGCCGAACGATACCTCAAGCCGCCCACCGAGATGGCGCGGCTGTTCCGCGACCACCCCGAAGCGCTGGCATGCACGCTGGAGGTAGTCGCGGCCTGTCGCTTCTCGCTCGACGAGATCACCTACGAATACCCCGACGAGCCGGTGCCACCCGGTCGCACGCCCGACCAGCACCTGGCCGACCTCGCGCGCGAAGGCGCGGCGCGACGCTACCCCACCGGCGTGCCGGATGCGGTCCGCGCAACGCTGGACAAGGAGCTCGCACTGATCGCCCGGCTCGGCTACGCGCGCTACTTCCTGACTGTGTACGACATCGTCCGCTTCGCCCGCGGCGTCGGCATTCTCTGCCAGGGCCGCGGCTCGGCGGCCAATTCAGTGGTGTGCTATTGCCTCGCCATCACCGCGGTGGACCCCACCGAGATCGACCTGTTGTTCGAGCGCTTCGTTTCCGCCGAGCGGCACGAACCACCCGACATCGACGTCGATTTCGAGCACGAGCGGCGCGAGGAAGTGATCCAGTACATCTATCGCCGCTACGGCCGTCACCGCGCCGGCATCGCCGCCGCCGTTATTCACTATCGCCCGAAGCTGGCGGTGCGCGAGGTGGGAAAAGTCATGGGCCTGTCGGCGGATACCGCCGCCGCGCTCGCGGCCGAGAGCTGGAATACCGCCGGCGAACCGTGGCCGGACCAGCGGTTGCGCGATATCGGACTCGATCCCGCCAGCCCGGTGATGCGGCGCACGGTGGCGCTGGCGCGCGAACTGGTGGGCTTCCCGCGCCACCTGTCGCAGCACGTGGGTGGTTTCGTGCTGACGCGCGGACGGCTGGACGAGACGGTGCCGATCGGCCCGGCGGCCATGCCCGACCGATATTTCATTGAGTGGGACAAGGACGACATCGATACGCTCGGCATCATGAAGGTCGACGTGCTGGCTCTGGGCATGCTGACCTGCATCCACCGCGCCTTCGATCTGGTAGGTGCCCGCGGGGTGACGATCACCGATCTCGCCGGCATCCCGCGCGAGGATCCGGCCGTCTACCGCATGCTCCAGTGCGGCGATTCGATCGGCGTGTTTCAGGTGGAAAGCCGGGCGCAGATGAACATGCTGCCACGACTGCGCGCGAAGAAATTTTATGATCTCGTGATCGAGGTGGCGATCGTGCGCCCAGGGCCGATCCAGGGCGACATGGTGCATCCTTATCTGCGCCGCCGGCAGGGGCTGGAAGCAGTGCACTTCCCCTCCCCCTCGCCGCCCCATGGGCCTCCCGATGAACTGGAACGGGTACTCGCCCGCACGCTCGGCGTGCCGTTGTTCCAGGAGCAGGCGATGCGCATCGCTATCGAAGCGGCAAAATTCACCCCCGGGGAAGCCAATGCGCTACGTCGCGCCATGGCAACCTTTCGCCATGTCGGCACCATTCACCGTTTCTGCTCGAAGATGGTCGAGGGCATGGTCGCTCGCGGCTATGCGCGCGACTTCGCCGAACGTTGCTTCCGCCAGATCGAAGGCTTTGGCACCTACGGCTTCCCCGAGAGCCACGCAGCGAGTTTTGCCAATCTCGTCTATGTCTCGGCCTGGCTGAAATGTCACCATCCGGCCGCCTTTGCCTGCGCACTACTGAATTCGCAGCCCATGGGGTTTTATGCGCCGGCGCAAATCGTGCGAGATGTGCGTGCGCACGGGGTGGAAGTGCGCGGCATCGATGTGAACGTTTCCAGCTGGGACTGTACGCTGGAAAAAGGCGGCGCACTGCGCCTGGGGCTGCGGCTGGTCGCGGGCTTCCGCCCGGACTGGACCGGCGCGCTGCTGGAGGCGCGCGGTGGTGGTTTTCCCGATTTCCCGGCCCTGGCAGAAGCGGGATTGCCGCAGCCCGCACTAGTGGCGCTCGCCGAGGCCGACGCGCTGCGCAGCCTTGGCCTCGACCGGCGCGCCGGGCTATGGCAAGTGCACGGCCTGGACGATGCGCACGGCCTGCCGCTGTTCGTCGCCCTGCCCGTGCGGGTGCGAGCGGCCGACCTGCCATACATGCGGCTCCCCGAGCAGGTGGTTGTGGACTATCAGACGACAGGGCTGTCGCTGAAAGCCCACCCGCTACGTTTCTTGCGCCCCACGCTGATCCGCGAGGGTGTACGCAGCTGTGCCGAAGCAACCGTGCAGCCCGATGGAACCCACTTGCGCGTGGCCGGCGTGGTGTTGGTGCGTCAGCGCCCGGGCAGTGCCTCGGGAGTGGTGTTCGTCACCATCGAGGACGAGACCGGCATTGCCAACGTGGTAGTCTGGCCGTCGCTCACCGAGCACGACCGCCGGGCGCTGATTGGGTCCACATTGCTGCTGGTGGACGGTCGCATCCAGCGCTCACCCGAGGGCGTGGTGCATGTGGTAGCGGACCGCCTTGCCGATCGGTCGACGTCGCTGCACACCTTGGAAGAGGACGCTGCCGTACCGGCGGCGCCCGTTTATGCCGGCAAACTTCCCGCCCCCCGGGCAAAGGGGCCGGTCGGTCATTTCAATCAACTCCACACGATTCCACGCTCGCGTGATTTCCGTTAATAATACATCATATTATTGATATAAACTAATTTCTGAGTGATTATCGTTGCCAAAAACGCTTACAGTTCGTCACATACTGAACTCGACGGACGGATTAGGCTGCAAGTATGCTTGCCAATATGTACCGGGCTGTTTCGTCGTGACCGCTTGGCCGACGTTGTTTACGAAAGAAGCGGCTGAGCCGTCTCCTGTGGTCATTCCGGCGACGCTCGACCGTCCCGTGATGTTCCTGCATATCCCCAAGACGGCAGGCACGTCGTTCATTAGCACGTTGCGCAACATCTTCGGGCAGAACCGCTTAGTCCGCCTGGTCTCGATTGATGAGTCGACTCCTGGCGAGATTGGCCGCTTGCTGTCGGAACGGCCCGGCGATCTCGCCTGCCTCACCGGGCACGTCCCGTTTCACATGATCGCACCGTGGCAAGCTCGGTGTACCATCTTTACCGTTCTACGCCACCCGATCGCCCGCGTGATGTCGCTGTTCCGATTCATCCAGCGGAGACCGCCTTCCGAGCAGCAACGGCTGGGGTTGCAAACCGGTTTCACCTTCAACGAGTTCATCACCTCGCGCCATCCCGAGTTGTTCGCACAGATCCATGACGGGATGACCCGGATGCTGTGCGGCGACCCGGACCTCAACACTCCGGACTCGCCCAAGTTCTGGAACGTGGTGCCGTCGCCACAAATCACCCAGGCCGCACTACTCACGCTCGACAGCATCGATTTCGGCCTCGCTGAGGATATGAACAACACGATGCAGGTGGTCCGTGGAGCGTGGGGCATTCCCTATGACCTCGATATCGGCCACGAGAACGTCACTAACCCAACCGGAACTGCTCCGGATATTGAGTGCAGCCTTGAAATCGTTTCCTGCAACGCGATGGACCTCGCACTATACCAGCATGCGACTGGATTGTTCGCCAGCCGGCGTTCCTGGCTCGACGCGAAGCTCGGTGCCGCGACTGGCCATTCGGTGATCCATGCTCCTTTCCTCGGCGAGAATGTCGCGATCGGCAATATCCCCGGCCTGCAGGGCTTCCACGAGGTCGAGCCTGACGATTTCGCTTGGCTCGACAGCGAGCAACCGGCCCGGATTCACTTTGACCTGGCTGCGCCCGCCGCGCGGATCCGGCTGTATGGCTACGCTATCCATAAGGAATACCCGGTTGACGAAATCGTAATCGGGGTTAATGGCACGCAGGTGGCCACTCACGTGTGCCGCGTCGAGAGCCCCTGGTTCACGCTGGAGACTGACCCGGTCGCGCTGCGCCACCCATTCAATGTGCTTTCCATCCGGCCGCCCTATTTCGTGCCCGTCCGCTATGTCAATCCCGACACCCGCGATCCGCGCAGCCTGTCCATCGCCCTGGCCAAGGTTGCCTTCGAACCCTGACCGATAGCGCGAACGATCGAAATCCGTCCTTGAATCGCTCTGACCAGGCGCCGTCTGGCAGTGTCGTCCGGGATGGCAGTTTGGCCCTTTGCCCGCTGCCGGCGCTGCCGCGAAGAACGCCTGCCCAACGCATCCTCACTCCTGACGCGTCAGGGTCGATGATGCCCATCATATACCGAAACTACGCATCTAAGCCTCTGTACTCATGGTAAGAGATTGATACGGTAACAGGCTAAGCCGGCGCGCCCACCCGAGCCCAAAGATATGCCACGTCGGCAGCCCGGTCATGAACACCAACCGCTGTGCCTGAAACTCGGCGCACACTGCCGCATTGCCCCGTGCGCGTATCGCCGTGTCCACCGCGGCGAGGGTCTCCGGTCCGAGGCGCCCGTCCACTGTTGCACCGACAACACCCTGCAGCCAGCAGGCCGCGCGCACCACGCCGTTGTTCACTGCCGCGTCAAAAACCAGCAGCGCCAGCGACGGCGACAGGCGATCCCCCGACACGCGATCCCAGTAGTCGCGTCGGTAGATCGCCGCCGCCTCCTCGGGAGTCAGATTGACGATATCCTCCGCCGGATAGGCGGCCGCACTGATACCGAACTTGGTCCCACGCAGCACGCCACATCCTACTGCTCCACCAGTCCAGTTCCCCGGATCGGCCCGCTCGATGCTGAACCCACCCTCGTGACCGACCACCACGGCAAAAGCCTGTTCGAACGCGGTCATGGGTCTCGCCGGACCACCAACTGTGGCGCCATAATCGCGCCGTCGAGGTTAAAACCGAACACCTGATCCTCCATGGCGACGATCCGTCGCCGTAGCTCGTCAAAACGGATGAGCGAGTTCTGCAGTCGCTGCTCGAGCTCATAGCTCGTAACCAGCATCTTCGATTTCTCGTCGAGGATGCTGAAGTCCTTCTCCAAGGTGATGAAGCGAAGCTCATATTCACGCTTCATCGTCACTACCTCGCCCATTGCGGTCGCCGTGTCCGCTTCGTGCAGGCTGAGCGCCTGACGGATCATGTCCGCCTCGCGCCGCCACTCGGCCCGCGCGCGGATAGTAGAAAAGGCGTGCGTGAGGATGGCGCTGATCATGGCCGTGAATGCCGCCATCAGCCACTCGGAGGTGTGGTCCATGCTCGGCTGTCCGCTTCCTTTGCTCAGGCTGTTATGGTGCGAGTCGTGGCGACATGATCGATCTCATAACGCAAGATGATCCAGTATGAGACCGGCGCGCCGGCGACGGTTTGCCGCAGAGCCGCGTGCCTCTCCCTCTACGTTGTGCTACCGTCGGTAATCAGCCCCAGCCCGGCCAGAGCCGAGAGCAGGGATGCCAGCGCGCTGTTGCCGGCACGGGAACCCGTGACCACCGGCTGCGTTCCGGCCGCCGCTCCAAAGAATCCGAGCCGACTCGACGTCACGCCGAGCGACAGGGTGCCAGTGAACGCCGGCGAATCGAGCGGCGCCAGACCATCGGCGTCCAACACCAGCTGCCCATTCTGGATGGCCAAATGGCTACCAACGCCGACTGGCTCCGGTCCACCCGGCCCGATACTCACACGCCCCAGCAAAACGCCGCTCGCCAGTGTCAGCCGAGGCTGCACCGGTTCGAGCAGTGTCTCCACGCTGACCACACACGTCTCCCCATTCTGGTCCAACAGAACGAGGTCAGGGGGGTTGGCGGCGACAACCTGTGCCAATTGCTCCAGTGTCGGCATGCAAAGACCTCCCCATGCCCGAAGGCACGGTCACGATAGTTGCAGGGGAAAGGCGTTCACACGTCAGTGATCGGAGCGCCAGGTGTTCCAGGTCCCGGTCCAGATAACGCTTGCATTGGCCGGCACGGTCAGGTCGGCCGCCGAGGCATTCACCTGCGCCGGCCATGAGTTGGAGTATGTGAATAGGACGCTGCAGTTGCAACGGATCTGCAGCTGCCGCTCCTCTGGCACCGGCAGGCCCGCGTAGCCGAACGCTGTGGCCCCTGTCCCGTCGCCGCTGATCGTCACCGGCACCTGCGTGCCCATCGCACCGTAGCCACTGCCGGCGCTGGTCATTACGACACCGATGACCGCGCCGTTTGCCACCACCGCCTGCGCCGCGGCACCCATGCCGCTGCCGCCCACCGCAACGGAGGCGGCGGTGTAACCCTGGCCGCCCGCTGTCACCCGGATGAATCCGATCGTGCCCGCGACGCTCGCCTGGCTGTAGGTCAGCATCGACTGCACACCGCCAGGTGACGCGGTTACCATCACGCTGTCGGCGATATCCGGGATCACCAACTGCTGCACGCTACCGGCCGCACTTGGATTGCAAACCATCCGCGGCACGAAGTTCCAGCGGTTGCCTTCGACGATCACCGAATCAGTGCGTGCCGAGAGACAATTGGTCACCACGCCACCAACGAAGCAGTTGCGCGCCACGTGCACGCCTTGTGGCCCATTACGCAGCACGATGCCGCCCGCCGAATTACTCGGCATGCCAATCCAGTTACCGGTCAGGGCCACCCCCTGGCAGGCGATGCCAAAAGTCAGGCCGTTCGCATCCGACTCCACGTTCTCGACCACCACGCCCCAGGACGTGCAGTCCTGGATCACGTTGCCGTTCACCCGCAGGTTCGTGCTACCGCCGCAGTTCACACCGGTTGCGGCCTGGGTGACCGTGTTGCCCGACACGTCGCACGTCACCGATCCACCCACGTCGATACCGTAGGCCGATGTCCCAGTCACCGTATTTCCGCTGATCCGGGAATGATCTGCATTCGCCAGCAACCCCGCAGCCGAGGGCAAGGCCAGACCGTTGTTACTCAGCAGGTTGTCCTGCACAACCAGCCCCCAGCCCGACACCGCGATGCCGTAACTGGCATTATCATGGCAGATATTGCCGGAAACCAGCACCATCAGCACGTCCGGGTTGGCGTGCCCCCAAACCGGCGGAGTATTGTTGGTCGCGTTGAAGTTGCCTATTCCGATGCCGCGATCGTTTTTCCAGCAGCGGTTACCGACCACCTGGACCAGATGCGCCTGCTGTTTGAAGGTGGGGTCGTTGTAATCGACGTTGATGCCGTAGCCGGCATTGTCGTGGGCACGGCACTCCGCCACCAGCACGCCGTCGCAAGCCTGTACCCACACGCCATGCGAGGCATTGCCGACGAACTCGCAGTCGCGCACCACGTGCCTGCACATTGCCGGATCGGAAGCCAGGAAAACCAAGCCGCAACCCAGTGTGGGCCCGCTCGCGTTCAGGAAGGCACAGCGATGGAAGTCGGATGCAAGGCATTGCGTGCCAACCTGTACCCCCCAGCTTTCTAGCGTGACAGCGGCGTTGTTGGCGTCGAATACCACCCCCTCGGCACGGAATCCGTCCGCCTGGATGGCGATCCACGCGCCGCCGCTCTGACTTGCCCGCCGTAGCACGCTCAACCCGGGTGTGCCGAGCAGCACGGCACCGGGTTGACTGATCGTCCACTGGCCGTTGACCACGTAGGTGGCATGACCCAGCCGCACCGGCCGACCAGACGCCACCGCCGCGATAAACGCGCCAGTATCGTCGGTCACGCCGTCACCATGCGCGCCGAACGATTCGACTGCAACCGAATCGCCAAACAGGTCGGCCAACCGCCTCGACGCGGCGGCGCCACTCGGCACTGTGACTAACCCCGAGCCGTCAACACCCGCCAGCCCGGACAGGCCCGCCATGAACTGAGCATATGGCAGCTCCATGTCCTTTCCGTTCTGGCAGAACGGCACCAAGTCGCCGCCGCCCGGCGGTCCGGCCTGTGGCAGATCGGCAAAGGTGTGGGACGGTGGCAGTAGCGACAATACTCCCCCGGCCAGCGACAGCCCCGGCCCCAACGCCACCGTCTCTGGTGCCCCGGTGCCGGCGCTGCTGCGCCCCAACAGGTTCGCCTGCGGCACGGCCAGCGTCGGCTGCAGGCCAGCCACGACCTGCGCTTGCGTCGCCTTGCGAACCACACCGTTCTGGCTGACCGGCAGTTCGTCAGTGCTGGCGACGGCAGTTGCCGCATCCATCTGGTCTATGGTCGGCATCGGCTCAGCCTCCGACCGTGATAGCGTTGCCCAACTGGTCTGATACGGCCGTGCCGTTAGCTGTGGTCAATGCGCTGGCCGGAAGTGCACTCGACACTAGCGCCAGCACAGGAAGGTAGATCGCCCGCCCGATCGTCCGTCCCGCCGTAGTGCCAATGGTCACCTGCACCGAGTACACTGTCCCGACCTGCCCGCCGGCGAGCCACAGCACCGCCACACTACCATCCGCCGCCGAGGAGTTCAGCGTCAGATCGCCGGTCGCCGACGGCTGGATCGTCACCCCGATCGTGGCAATGGTGTCCTTGTCGTTGCCGGCCAGCGCTGGTGAAATGTCAAACTCGTAGTCCAGCACGTCACCTGGGTCTTTTGCTGGCCATGCCAATGCCGCTGGTGCCGTCGCCAAGCTGCCAGGGGGGACTGGGACGAAGCCGTCGAGCACCACGCGCCGTGCGCTGCTCGGACGGACCACTTGCGGGGCGACGGTTGGCATCAAGTTGCTCCCCAGAACACACAGGCCGGCCGCAACGCTCCGCCATAGCCGGCGCCAGCCGGCCATCCGCGTTCGTAGCTGCAGCGGCGATTGTTGATAGCCGTGGCCGAAGGCCACGGCGACGAACGGCAGATGCCGGGACTCGTTCAGCTGATATGTAGCTGCGCGACCTGCGCCTTCAGTGCAGTGAGTTCGGCGAGCAGCTCGGCCATGTTCGGCGGAGGCACCGTCGCTGCTGGTGGCGATGGCGGCGGCGGTGCGAACGTGCCATTGTCGCCCTGCACCCAGCCCACCTGTACAGCTTGCCCGGTCACGTCGACCCAGCGCAGCGATGGGTGGAACAGCGAGCCAATGTTCCCAGCCGTAGTGATAATCTCAGCCACGACGCGGTTCTCGACGCGCGCATACGTCTTCATGCGAATTCCCTTTGCTCGCCCGACGCTCAATATTCGACGAAAACCAGCCCGGATGCCCCGTTGCCGCCGACTGCCCCGGTTCCGCCGCCCGGCTGACTGCAGCCACCACCACCGCCACCACCACCCGGCCCGGCGGCTGCCATTCCGGTCAGTGCCCCCGTAGTACCGCGCCCACCACCGGGTCCCGCGCCATCGCCGCCACGCGCAGCCTGCAGCACGCAGTCGGTGCCGTATGATCCCGCCTCGTTGACCTCGCCGCCAACGCCAATGCCTCCAGACCCACCGGCGTTCGGCTGGTTGGCATTCCCACCGCCGCCACCCGCACCACCGGTCGCCGACAGGTATGACCCAAAGCTGGAGGTACCTCCCGGCCCGCCCGGAGCCGGCGTCGCCGATGCCACGCCACCGCTACCGACCGTGACAAAGATCGAACTGCCAGGCACGAGTCCGGTCACGACTCCAACCGCCCGGCCGCCGGCGCCGCCGCCGCCGCCCGGCACGGTGGCATCCGTTCCCCCCGCCCCGCCGCCGCCAATAACGGTTACTTTGGCCTGGGACACTCCGTTCGGCACCACAAACACGCCGTTCGTCGTGAACGCCTGCAGCGAGGTGAATCCTGGCCGGAGCTGCGGCAACCGGTATGGCAACAACGGTGTGCTCGTACACGGCACGATAGCACCTGGCCCCACCGCGCTCTGGCCGTAGGCCAGGGTCACTACGGCAAGCCCCACCCAGCCTGCATCGATGGGCGGAGGCACTTGGCTGCCGGTCGCAGCGGCTACGCCGGAGAGTGCTTGTATCTGCACCTGCTGTACCCGCGACGTCGGTTGCGTGGTTCCGGTGTTGGCCGGTCCCAGCCAGGGCTGCGCCGGATTGCTCGCGTTGTAGTACGGCAACACAGTCGGATTGGTGTCGGTCTCGACGAACGCCGCCTCGATCAACCAATCCACGCTCTGCCCAGCGATGGTCGGCGCTGACACGGTCAGCGTGGTAGGCTCCAGGTTCACCCCCATCTTCAGCAGACCATCGCTGTCCGCCGGCAGGGAACCGAACGACGTGGGATCAACCACTGTGAATGCTGTGATGCTGCCGGGCCCGACGGACACCGACATCGAATTCGGCGTCGTCGGCGAGACCACGAGCCCATCGGCCACTGTCGCGGTCCCAAGCACCGCCTTCATCAATGCACCGAGTGCAATCATGGTGTTGCGGTTGAGTTGCAGCAGGTCCGTGTCGAGCGGAATGCTGCCTGGATAAACGATCGTGCGGTCCATTGGTGGCCCTCAGTTGGAAATACGCAGCCAGGCAACCGTGGCGGCCGGCATCACCCCGGCGATAGCGGCGGCAATCTGTTCATCGCTCACCTCTTCGCTCTCCATCGACGCGTTGGCGTACTCAATCGCCCCGCCTCCCCAGCCGCCCACAGGAATGCCCCAGCCGGCGACAACCGACACCCCGCCGCCCCGCGGCCGGAACGCGGTGACCAAGCACTGGAATGGCATGGTGAGGTTGCCCCACCCACCCGCGATCCCCCAGCCGCAGGTGACACCCCAGACGCCCGTGTCGGGCGGCCACGCAGGTTCGAAGATCGTCGGTGGACGCTTGGTCAGAGTAACTAGTGCCTGCGCCAGCGCAACCCGTGTCCCTCGTGGCTGAAGCATCGCGGCTTGCAGTCGCGCTCGATAGTGCGCATCGCCTTCCGATTGCTGGCGCGTCATTGTGGTGCCGAAGAAGTCCACCCCGATCATGTCGAGGAACACGTCGGTTGCGGTCGCGATGCGCGCCTGCAGGGTGGTGTAGCTCAGAGCCGCGAAAACCTGTGCCCAGACGACGGCGATGCCGGCCAGTACTGCGTCGAGGACAGGCGTGTTGCTCGCGACACCGGGCGCCGTGTCGAGGAACCATCGCGCCGGCAGCACGACCCGCAGCCGTGACACAATGTCGGCCTGATCTCCCGTTGCCATGTCAGGACACCGCGATCGTGCCGGCGCGGACCACTTGCGCCTGGGTTACGGTCAGGTCAGAGGTCGCGCCGTTCAGCGTCACCCCCTCGACGGCGGCCACGCTGGGACAGTTCAAGGCTACTTGGTAAATCGTCCCGAACATGAACCCGACGCCCATGCCGCCGGCATTCACTGCCGCCGTCAGCGCGGTCCCCACCGCTGCCACGGCCTGTGCCTGGGTGTAGCCTGCGGCCGCAGTCACGGTCAGCAAAATGTTGGCCGCAACTACTTTGGGCGCTAGCACCTGAAATGCAGATCCCACGGGCCGGATCTCAGCAATGGCAGTCTGCACGTTCGTCAGCAAAGTACTGCTCGGGTCACCCGTCCCGTCGTCCACCGTCACCACGAAGTTGCCGGGTGTGTAGATTGAGGCGGCTGTGGTGTTCTCCTGGATCGTCCAGGTTAGCCCCTGCTGCACCGACGACACAGCATAACTGACCGCGGCCGCCGTCGCCTGGCAGCGCGTGTTAATGTAATTCTGGAACCGCGCCCGCAACGCCGCATCAGTCTCGGCGTCGATCCCGTTGGTGAACGCCAATGCGTTCGTCACGGTATCGACCCCCGAGATCGCCGTTGAGATCAGCGTGATGGTGTTGGCCTGCACGTTGCCAGAATTCCCCGCCATCTCAGCCACCACCGGTACCGTCACAGTGGCTTGACTCGCCGGTATAAGGTAGCCTTTCAGCGTCGCATTCCAGGTCGTGTTGGTGGTGTCTTGCGTGACATCGAATGCCAATGTGGCATCGGCCGTCTTCACCTGGGTTCCCAACGGCACCAGCGCCGAATTAGTCGGCGTGAAGCGAGAGAACGTCACCAATCCCGTAGCCGCCACAGCGGGCAATCGCGTCAGGCCGAAATCGGCCACCCAACTGTCAAGATCGACACCTACGCTGGTGGCCGCCCGGGTCATCTGCAGCACCTGCAAGATCAGCCACTGCATCCACAGTCCGATCGAGGCACTCGCCTCCAGCAGCGCGCGCAGTGTCGAGCCGACCGTCAGGTCGATGAGCTGTTTTGCCGAGCCCTGGACCGCGGCAGCCGCGGCCGAGACCAGGCTGGAGAAAGTCTGCAGCTGCAACTGCATGGGTCAGGTTCCGTCGCCGATGGTGAAGCCGAGTACCTGGGTCGCATCGGTCTCGGCGTCTATGTAGCTCACCTGTACCGATACTGTGCCGATCCCGTCTGAAACCACGTCAACCATCGGTTCCGGGGTACGTGCCACCGCTGCTTCCTTGAAAATCTGGCTGCGGATCACCGCTCGGATGCGGGTCGCGTCCGCGGGCTGTCCGACGAACTGCGCGAGCCCCGCGCCGTAGCCGAGTTGCCAGATGTAGTCACCCGAATTGGTCAACAGCCGGCGTAGTACTCGTTGCTGACCCAGTGTCGAACCGTTCACGGTCGCCAGGTCACCGGTTGGTCCGACCGAGAGGTCGGAACCAAACTGGTGCTGCAGATCGGACATCCAATTGCTCCGTTGTCGTCTCCGACGATCAGTCCTGTGGACTCGGCGGCGAGCCAAGGCTGCCATGGGTGTGCGCGTCGTAGTGGCCGCGCAACCGCGCCAGCGACCCCTGACTGTCATAGACGTCGCCATTGACATGCAGATCGCCGACAATCTGCACCGTGCCGTCGTTGCGCAAGTGCAGCGCTGCTCCGCTACTGTGCACGAGCCATAGTTCGCCTGCCGGCGCGGCCGGTGCCCGTGCCGCGTCGCTGTAACTCGCACCGACGATCACCCCGTGCTCGGCATCGCCTTCCTGCGGCACCACCAACACTTGGTCCCCCGGTGCCGGCAGACACACCGCACCCCATCCCGCTCCCGTCCAGGCAGACAGCACGGGCAGCCAGCCGGTCAGCACGGCTTCGGGTTGCAGCGTGACTCGCGCTGCATAGCGGGCCGGGTCGACACTCGTCACCACCCCGAAGCGAGGCTGGCCGAGCAGACGATCCAATGATGCCGCCTGCGCCTTCAGCGCATTCAGGAGTCGTTCCATGGGGAACCCAACCTTGATGATACCTATGTGGCCGTGCTGGCATTGCGCCCACGCATCTGCTGCGTGAAGCCATGCGACACATCAAGCCGCCGTTCCACCGAATCGATCGAATAGGTGCGGTCAAACGCCGTCCCGGTACCTTGCAGAAGGATCTGCTGGCCCGGCGCCAGCGACAGCTCTCCCGGCATCTCGGCCACGATCACCCGTTCGTGCTGGGTCAGTTCCACCAGTCTTTGCTGCGCCAGCTTCAGCGCCACGTCCGGCGTGAGATTGGGTACGATGTAGACGTAGCTTTGCGTCGTCCCACCAGCCCCGCTCGCCTGGTTCACAGACGCCGTCTGCACGGTGCACTGTGCAGCCCGGCTGTGCCAACTTTTCACCGTCACCTCGATGCCTTGCGCCAGTGTCAGCGACCGCTCCAGGTGCAGCGCGCTTAGTTCCGCCATCTGCAGTACCGTCGGTGGTCCCGACGTGTTTGCCGAGCGGAAATGCAGCGTCGTTCCTTGCACCCACACGCCAAACCCCTCGTATTGCGCCAGCGTCACCAGCAGATCCCACTCCGTGGTCGCCCGCGCGAACCCGTCCAGCACGAGGCTGTCGTGCTCCAGCTCCCAATAGCGCCCCACCGGGGTAGTCGTGGCCTGCACATCTGCCGACAGCCCATACCGTCCGGCCAGAGTCGTGGCGACGTCGCTCGACGTCTGGTTAGCGAAGGTCCCCTGTGCGCGCGCCTCGATCAGCTCCGCGCTCAGGTCGCGCCCGGACAGTCGCACCGCATCGCCGAGCGGATCGATCTCCACCGAATCCACCCCGCCGTGCAGCAGGTTCACATAGTCGCCACCGAGCGAGATCGCGATATCGATCAGCACATCGTCCTGATGGGCCCACCACGCGCGGCCCCGTGTCGGGTCGGCCGATAGCACCAGTCCCAACCGGAAGCGATCCGCAGCAAAATGGCTGTTGTTCATCACCTCCGCCTCAAAGGCACCCGGCACGAGATCGCCATTAGCCAGCACGCGCAGTCGCGGATAGCGCACCGCCACAGACGGATCGAGCAAGCCGCTACTGAGTTGCAATGCCGCCTCCCGCCGAAGGATCAACGGCCGGGATGCTCAAGGTCACCAGCCCCGTCAGCATCGGGTCGGATAGCCCGTTCGCCTGGGCGATCCGAATCCATTGCGTGGCGTCGCCAAGCTGCTGCGCGGCCACCTGGAACAAATTGCCACCGGTCACCGTGATCGTGCGCATGGCCCCTCACGTATCCGCGTTCGCCAGGTTCGCCGCTGCCCGACCCACATAGCCGCGCGCGGCCGTCAGGGCCGCGAGTTGCCCGGCCAAATTGGTGGTCGTGTCCAACCCCGCGGCATCCGACACCGACGCAGTGCCGAGTTGCCCCTCGGTCCCCGCAATGCCGGTGTCGATCTGCTGTGACGCTCCCGCCAGCGCCGAGCTCGCGCCAGCATAGGCCGTGCTCCCGGGCTGTGTCGCCTGCGTGGGAGCAAACGAGCCGATAGCGCCGCTGAGCGCCACCGCGCTGCCGAGATTCTGCGCGCTGGCAAGATCGTCCAGCACGCTGGTGGCCAGCGACACCGTGGCCTCCAACGCCGCCGCCGTCTCGTCGCGCACGACCTTGCAGGTGACACGGTAGGGAATCCAGTTGGAACGTGCGTAGTCCGCATCGAAGCGGGCGATGACCACGGTGTAGAAGAACCATTCCCAGGTCAGCGACCAGGAACCGCCCTCCGCCCGCATCAGGTCGAGTGCCCGCGCCCGTACCGCAGCGTCGTCGCCGCTGAACACGCCCGACCAGACGATGTCGGAATCGTCGCGGCCCAGCGAATCAATCACCCGTACCCCGCCCGGAAGGCTGTGCACGGTCAGTCGCTGCTGGCCGCCCCAGCGTACCCGCTCCGGCAGCTCGAAGTCCTGGAACAGGATCGGTCCCAGCAGCAATACGCCCTCGGCCATCGCTCAGCTCCCCACCATTCACGTCCCATGCAAGGAGCCGGGCCAGGCCGGGCCCAGCCGTGGATCGAATCCCGTCACCCCGGACTGCGGACGATCGACATCCCGTGCCAGCCGGCCCGACATCCAGCGTCCGACCCGAGTACCATCCAAAAACACATCACCCTGCGTCGGCCCCGTAGACGCCGCCGCGGCTACCGGGGCTGCCGGCATTGCCAGCGCGGTCGGTGCACTCGCCGACCCTGCCGACACCTGCGCGCCCGAAGCTGTGGCCGGCGCACTCGGCGGTACCGCGTCCCAGGTGGTCGGGCGGAACAGCTCGCGCGCCGCCAGCGGCGCTCGTCTGACCTCGCGCTGATCCGGAGCCGGCATCGAAACCGGCCGGCTGTCTCGCCCCTCGGGCGCCTCCGGCGCCGCCACCGCCGGCGGCTGGCCAGTTGGAAATGCCGGCGCATACCGCGCGTAGCTCGGCGGCGACACGGCTATCATCGTCACCGCCGCCGGTATTGGCGCCTGCCCGCGCCCCGGTGGGGTCGCGCCCTGACACGCTTCCACTGCCGCACGGGGGGGCTGTTCGGGTGCCACCGGCGACCGCAGCGCCCCCTCCAGCGGGCCGGCAACTCGCCCGGCCAACGACACGCGCGGCATGGCAGGCGCTGCAGCCATGATCGCCTGTGGTGGCCTAGAAGGGACCGGTGGCGTTGCCGGCACTGGCGGTTCCCGCCGGGGTCCTGCTTCGGCATCCGGGGTCGCCGGCTCCTCCCCCCTGGCCAGGCTGCGCGCTGCTGGACCAGCAGTACCGGCGCCCGCCGGCGCCGCCAATCCGGCCTTGATCCCAGCCCCATCGGACGCCTGCGACAATGTCCGCAGCCGCCCGGCCGTCACCATCAACGCCCGATCGTAGGCCGCCAAGTCATCCTTCAGAGCTGCGATGCCGGACGAAACGCCGTTCTCCAGCACCAACCGGATGCCGATTTCGTAGGCGTCTTCCATCACGTCCCCCGGAGCGCATCGGCAACCGCCGCGCCGACCGCCGCCGCCACGCGCTGGGCATGGGCCGCGGTCACCGGTGCCAGCACGGAAGCCGGCGGCACACCGACATCACCGTTCTCGCGCCGCCGTAGCGCCGGCGAACGCCACCCGACCAGCGCCTCCGTCCTGGCCGCCTGCACCTCGCCACCAGCTGCCCCGGCCTCGCCCGCCGCGACCACGATCGCCTCGGCCTCCGCCGCCAGCGCCGCCTCCGCTGCAAGATCCAGGTCCAGCCGCACCAGCTGTCGCACCAGCTCGCGCCCCGTCTGTCCGCGCAACATCACGACCGCTCCTTCCACCGCATGGAGACGAAGTCGAACTCGCCACCCTCGAGCGTCCCGAGCGCGACCACCCATGCCAAGCGCTCGTCCGTCGGCAGGCTGAACGCCACGTCGAAGGGCACCCCGTTCCGGACCAGGTAGAGGCAATCCACCAGATCGGGGTGCCGGCTCAGTTTCCCACCAGTTCTCCGCTGGTTGGTGGCGCCGTGCCGTCATCGAGTGCGGAGCCCACCGCCGCCAACCCGTCATCGCCCAGCCGCGCCACCAACGCCTCGACCTGCCCCTCGGTAACGGGTGGCGGCACCGGCACGTCGTCCAGCGCCGCCACCGAGCAGGCCAACATCGCCATTCCGAGCCAGGGCTGATTCTGCGACAACACCGGTCCGGCCGTCTTGAACAGCCGCAGCTTGTCTAGCGCGGTCAGCCGCCGCAGCGACAACACGCGCCCGCGCGAGTCAGTCACCACCGGCGCCGCCTGCGCCGCCGCCACCAACCGCGCCGACGGCGTCTCGAACGCCGCCTGCCGCTCCATCACAGGCTCGTCCGTCGTGCTGCGAAGAATTCAAGCCGCTGCTTCACGCTGGAGTCACCCTTCCACGTGCCGGCCTGCGCCAGCTTGAATACCGCTCCGGTATACTGGTAGGTGCTGGTCGAGCCGTCCGTCTCACTCACGTATTGATAAAGCGTGCCAGCCGGCACCACCGAGCCGGCAAAGAACGCAGCCTCGGCCTGAGCGATAAAATCGTCCACCGCCGGCGATCCCCGCTCCACCTCGAAATGACCTTCCCACCCCTTGGGCAGTTCGGCCGCCATCTGGGTGCCGTCGATGCGGTCGATGCGCACCGGTGCGGTCAACTGCCGGCTGTCGAATGCCGTCACATAGGTCAGGTCGATCCGACCATACGGCCCCATCACCACCAATTGGCAGTCGCGGCCGACCGAAAAGTTCGTGCTCGTCACCGTGCCCTCCTGTTACGCCGACGCGCCGGACGCATTCGCCAGCGACTGCTGCGTCACCGTGACGGTCTGGCCGCCTTCGATGTTGACGATGAACTTCTCGTTGATCGCCTGGTACTGAATTTGTGCGTCGGACTGCACGTAGCCCAGTCCGGTCCGGCTCGCCGGATTGTTCGAGGTGTCGCAGATCACGCTGAACGGCAGACTGCCATCGGTGCTGCCGAGCATGCCCTGCGACTGCATCCCCTGCAGGTAGCTGAGCTGGGTGGCACGGATCTGCTGGAACAAAGTGGCGCTGACCACCTGCCCCACATACTGCCCCATCCCAGCCGCCAGCGTGGCGGCAATGTAGTTGGTCAGCCGCGTGTAGTTGTCGCCATTGGTGGCGGCATTGGACGAGCTATTGTGACCGCACCGGACGCCCCAATAGTGTCCACCGGGCTGCGGGTTCGAAATCACGTCGATGCCGGCCTGGAACAGCGCCTGTAGGTCCGCGCTGGCGTAGGCGTTCGTTTGCCCTGATCCCGGAGTACCCGACTTTTGGCTGCCCACCACACTGTAAAGTGGCTTGTTCAGACTCGACTGCTCCGGCGAAAGATTGGCCAACCGCCCGGCCACGAAACCCTGCGGCGAAACCAGCCGCAAAATGGCGTTCACCTGGTCGTTCCACCACAGCCAGTCGCCAAACATCAGCTTGCAGGCATAGGAGTCGAGGCCGGCGGACTGCATTGTCGCGACCGCGTTGGTGATGGTGTCACCGCTCGGTCCGGTCAGGATCATATAGATCCCCTCGGACAATCCGAACGCCTCCTGCGTGGTCCATTGGGTCGAATCGTCCGCGTCGGCCAGCACGGCGAAGCTGCAACCCTGCCCTCGCAGGGCATACATGCCTTGCCGCGGTAACTGATCCACGCCCACCAGGTTGCCCGCACTCACATTCGCGCCGTCGGTTCCAGGTGTGCCCGTCACAAAGGTAAAGGTAAACGCATACGGTGCCGCCCCAGTCGCGTTGGCGTTCGCAACCACGATCTGGCTGGGCCCACGCTGTGGCCCCTGCCCGCCATTCACCGCCGTCGCCAGGTTCTGCCAGAAGGCGGTTCCGGTGCCGCCGATATTGTCGAACAACTCGATCGGTCCACCGGGAAGCGACACCACCAGCCGCCACCTCCCGACCTGTGACCCAGTCGTGAGCGTCACCGAGATCTGGCTACCCAGACTACCCGTGTACAGCGCGGTGAACAGGAAATTGGTGTTGGGCACCAGAAACTGCGCCGCGGTGTCGGTACCGTCGCTCACCCGCACACAGCGGAAGTTCGCCGCTCCCTGCTGGACTGCAGTCGCTACCTGCGTGGCCATATCGTATTTGCGCGCCACGATGGGGCCAAAATTGTTCGCATAGTCTGCCATGGTAGCCACGATCACAGGCTGCCCCACCGGCCCCCAGCTCGCCGTTCCCACCACGCCGACCACATTAGTCGGCACACCATTAAGCATGAGATTCTGCGGCGGCACGATCTGCACATACAGATCGGGCACCACCAGTGCGGTGGTATTGACGCTACCCTGTTGGATGATCGGCATTCCTTAACCTTTCTGGCTCGGCTGGCTCTGTGCCGGCGGCTGCACTCGCACCACGCACGTCGCCTGCTCGGATGCCGATATGGTCGCGATCGAGGCTGCATCCCCGATGACGTCGCCCTTTGCGTACTTCCCGAAAGGGCGCACCACGACGAATTGGATGGTCATTGCAAACTCCTGGTCAACTGAGCAGGGTTGTCACGCTTCCCGAGCCGAGCGGCGCGAGCGTTGTGTCACCGAAGATCATCGACGGCAGCGTGTTGGACACCGTGGTCTGGTAATCCACCGAGTAGACCAAGTCACGCCGGTACAACGCCGCATCCTGGCTCTGGTCGAATTCCGTCGTCGCCACGTAGCGCAGACGCCCCGAGCTGCCGTCGCTGAGAGCGATGAAACTGGCCGAAGACAGCGCGTTATCAATTGTCGAGGCAACGTTGTCACGCGACGTTGGGTCCGGACACCAGCAGCTGATCCGAAACTGCTGCAGCTGGCTGCGCGTCCAGTAAATAACAGGCTGATCCGCCACTATCCGGCCCAACAGCAGTCCCGCACCAGGCACCGTTACCGTCGCTCCGTTCACCATCGCAATGCGTTGCGTACGGATCGACTCCGCAAGCACCGCGGCCACCAACTCCGGCGTGTCTCCCGTTACGGTCCGGTGGACAACCGCGAGCGAGTCTGCCAGCAATCCAGCCAGTTGGCCAGTCTCCGCCGATCCGGCGAAGGTCGCACTCGTTCCGGTTACTTTCACCGTCAGCGATGGCGTGGCGTTGCCTGTGGGGACCAGCCCCTCGGCCCAGCGCGTCGTGTTGCGTGAAGTGTCCGCCTTGGGGAATACGGTGACGTTCAGTGTACCTGCGGCCAGATCCGCCCGCAGCGACGCCGTGTTCGGCCAGCCACGATAGATCTTCACGGTTTGCGTGAGTACGCCGCCGGAAGACGACCCATTCGGATACAGGATATTGGTGATTGTCGACACCAGCGCGTTCTCGACATCAGACTGGTCGGCCATCGCCGCGAAGCCTCCTTGGTCCAGGCGTGCCTAGACGCGTAAACCCGTGTTGTGTGCGTCAGCGTGCAGGCCTCAGCCGCAATGGCCGTCGATGGCATGTATCATGGCACGGCCGTCCAACGGAGTAACGGCAGGTTGGTTCCGTCAGCGGTCATTTCGAGGTAGCCGACACATCGGGCATTCGGTGTCGGCTGTGTCGAGTGATAGGCGCCGATTGGACTGTTGCTGCCGCGCAGCGGCGCGGGGATTTGCGCGACTGTCGCCGCCGGCGGTGTCATTGTGCTGTCGAGCCAGAGGGCGTACTCGGGCATCGCCGTTCTCCTTCGCTATGATTTTCGGCGGCTGGACTGCTCGCCGTCTCGTTGTTTCTGCGGTGGTCAACGCCACAAGGAGGCAACCTTTTCAACAGGCTTGCAGGGCCGAAAGCGGTACGACCACACGCTCCAATGCAACCTCCCTCAGGCAGCCGACTGCCGCACTACCAGGCGCCAGCCAAGTTCGGTGCATTCGGTGCAGTCGACCACGCCGGTGCGACCCAGGTCGTCGGTCATCGTGTCACCAGGCAGTAGCGCGAGCCATGCGAGCGGTGGCAACAGTACCGACCACATGACCTGCGGCAGCGTCGTTGTTGTCGCCAGTTCGATCTGCCCCTTTGCATCTGGCGTCGCCATCGCGGCCGGCCAGTTGGTCAGCACACCGGTCGCCGCGCCGGACGTCACGCCGCCATACGAATTCGCCCCCGCGCTCACCGGCCCGGACGGACGGGAAAAACTTAACCGCCGGAGCGCTCGCACGCACAATGGTGCCACGATCGGCAACTGTGCCGCCACGAACCAGATCGCGCCATCCGCGCGCACCAGGTAATCGCCGGGTTGCGTATAGGTAGCGTCGAACACACCCTCCCATAACGCGTCGCCGTAGCCGCCTGCGCGCACGGCTCTGATCCGCGGCCGATTGAACGCAGCTCTTAGCTGCAGATAGCGGTTTGTCAGTCGCAGCGGATCGGTTGTATCGGTCGGCCGATAGGCATCCGTCTTCTCGCCGGTTGCCTGCGCCACCATCCCCAGGCCGTGCCACACCTTAGCGCTCAGCGTGCGTTCGCGCATCACACCACCAGCACCACACCCCCGCCACCCAGCGTTGGCCCAGGTGGTACTCCCATGAAGCCGCACAGCCGCCGCCGCCAGTCATCGAACAATCTCGTGCGGTCGCGAACCTCGTCGCGATTGTGTGTCCACACCCCCGCCTGATCCGTATCGAGATTTCCGGCAGCTTCGGTCACCGCCCGCTCGAGCCCTGACAGCGCAGGCAGGTAATGCCTCACGACTGCCTCCTCAGGGCCGGATAGCCACAGAAGGCGGTACTCCAGCAACCCATACACTTGGTAGTACCGCCACCCCTGCAGTAGCCCTCCCACACCGTGTGCAGGATAACCGCAGAAACGACGTATGTCGGTTTTCTCGGCCTCGCTGAACGCCATGCCGCCGCTCCCGTCCCACGAATGCCGAACACCAGTCCCGGCGGCGGACGGCGCTGTCTGCGCTGTCCGCCGTGGTCCGCCGTCAGCCGATATGCTCGATCATCACCGCCCGTTTGAAGGCCGCGTTGGTTGCTGTCGGTATCGTAGTCGGTGATGTCGTGGTGTCGGACGGGGTGCAGAACCCGCCGATCCAATACCAGGACTGCGCAATGATCTGCTGCAGCCGGTCGATCGGCTCGCGCGTCACCATTGCCACACCATCCACCACTGAGATGATGCTGTCCTTTGGCGCCACGTCGACCGCCGCCAGCCCAGCATAGTCGCCCTCGATCAACGCTCCTTTGCCGCACACGATCGGCCGCCGCACCACCGCGCCGGCAAGGGTCGGATGCGGCTGCACATACGCTTCGGTCGTCGGAATAAAGCGCAGGCCCAGGAAGTCGTTGATCATCCCTTTGCGAAACGCCTGGTTGGCCGAAGTGGCGCCGGTGAACAGTTGCCGGAAGTCGTTATCCGCGAACAGTTGCCGGGCCGAGACGGGATCGACATAGCAGTTGAACACGCCGTCGATCTCCGGCACCGCGTTCATCCGCAGCAACGCCACCGCATTCAGCAGCGCCGCCATGGTGAGCGTATCTCCGGTTTGTAGTGCAGTGGTATTGCCGCGCGCGTTCGGTCGCACCACCGCGCTTGCCGTCGCCGCCGTCACGGTATTGAGCATGGTCGCATCCACCACCGCCACCGTGCCGGAGAAGGTCAGCGTGCCCGAGACGCCACCCGGCGTGGTCGAAACATTCACCGCGTCGACACTCGTCCCTACCAAGGTGTAGGCATCCGACCCGACGGTCACGGTCAGCGACGCTGCCCCCCCCACCGGTGTCTGTACGCCATTGACGAACGTGGTCTGAAAGCCACGCACGTCGTCCACCGCCACCGTCGGCCCGGGCGACGCCAACGTGGTGCGCACCCACGTGTTGCCGCCGAAATAAGCGGCGAACAGTGCGTTGCGAGCCAGTTCGTCCAGGCTGCGCGCGGCCTGCTCGCCATTGGTCGCCGCATTCAGCAGGAACTGGCTGGCAATGCCAACGCGGCTGGTCACCATATTCAGATCGGTGGTGGCCGCGTAATGGTTGATCGTAATGGTGTACTGTTCGACGGTGAAGGTCTGTGGCGTCAGCCCGTTGTCCAGATTGGTGTTGGTCGACGGTACGACCGGCACCGTAACGCTCGGCTTCAGTCCGGCGCGCGTCTTGGTCAACGTCTCGCCGATGCCTACCGCGAACTCCTCGCGATCGGCCACGGCACGATAGCCGAGGCGGCTGCGCAGCGCTTCTTCGAACTCGCGTTCGAGGAACCCCTGCTGGATAATCGGCTGCAGTGCGGCGGGAAAATTCTGGATGCCCATGCTCTACTCTCGTGGTTGCACGATCCCCGGCGCCCATCGCCGCGGGGTCCCGGTCGGTCCGTCTGTCGCAATCTTTCAGCGCCGCCGCAGCAAGTCAGCACGGGCGGCGAGCCATTCCTTGGTCGTCATTTGAGTGGCCAATCGTGTCCGTGGTGGCTCCGCCGGCGGCGGCGTTGCCGCACTCGACGCACTCGCGGCAGTGAACAGCCACGGTTTGGTCCGTCGCAGCGACTGTATCAACGCCGCTGCGCCCTGCACCTCTCCCGCCTCGTCGACAGTGACCGCGCTGGGGTCCACCAGCTTTAGCCCATCAAGGTCCACCATCTTGGCGCGTATCGCTTCAGCTTTTAGCTCTGCTCGGATCAGCCGCTCGCGACTCTGTGCTTCCAACTCTGTGAGGCGGCGCTGCAGCTCCACAGCGCGCGCCTCGGCATCCGCGGTCGGCGCGCTCGTCACGTCGTCTTCGCTCATGGGATCCTCTCGGCTGCTATCCGCGCTAACTCCGCCGGGGCGTCTTCGATATCGTAGACGTCAGCAATGGATTTGAGCGCCGTTTCTCTGGAAATGGTGCCGCCGGAAGCCAGCACGCGCAGCGTCTGTGCGTCTCGTAGCCTGTCCTCCGACGTCGGTGGGTACCAGCGCGGCCATTTCAGACCGACCCGCGCCGATACATCGAGCGGTGGAATCGGTTCCTCGTACGTGCGCAGCGTGTAACGATTGGAAGCGCGAATCACCATTCTCGCCAGTTCCAACAACCCCGAGCCATAGCTGACTCGCAGGTTGTCGGCGAGCCACACCAACCCCTGGTTCATCAGTTCCAGCGCGCGCCCCGACTGTGCCGCCGACAGCCGCTCCGCCGACGCGCGGTTACCGTGTACGCCTTCCAATGCTAGCTCGCGCAAAGTGCGCACATACTCGATCACTGCTGCCGCCGCGGTGCCGTTGATCTCCAGCAGTTTTGCGTCCCCCTTTTCGGACACCACCAACGCGTTGCCACCACCACGGATCAGTTCACCTTCCATCGCCGCCGGTTCACGCACCAGTAGTGTTGGATCCGAGCTATATTTCAGTCCGCGTCCAGCCTGACTAAGCTGGTAATCGATCTCGATCGCGGTCTCGATCGCTGCTCGGAAAGTACAGGCGCCGTCCACGCCATCGCCGCCCGGCAGGTTGCGGATCCATACCAGTGGTACGAAGCCCAGTCCGTGTCGCACCGTGCGCGTCACATCGACCGCTGGGACACATTGCTGCCCTACCGGCCACGGCTCATACCAGGTCTCCGTCTCGGTGTCCCAGCGCCGCATGAACCAGTACATGGAAGTGTCGTCGCTCAGCACATAACCCTGCGTCGCCAGTACCTGCCCTGGTACCTTGTACGCTTCGGTCATGCTCAGTAGCGTGTCGGGTTCTTCCGGGTCCCAACACGGCGTCAGATAGGCGGAATCGAGCACCTGCAGAAATACGCGCCCGCGCAGTACTCTGAGCTGGATCGCCACCGATCCCACCGAGCCACGCGACGCCGCGTCCAGCATCACCCGGTTGAGACGGGCCTCTTTGACAATATCGGCCAGGGCCGCTCGTACTGTCGCATCCTCGCTATCCAGAGTTGGGAAGTGCCCTTCGCCGAACACCAGCGACACGCTGTCATCCACCACGATGCGCGCCAGCGGATAGCGTACCGAGGGCCGTCGAGACCGTAACGGGATGTACTCGCCAGCTGCGCTGCGCTCCTCGTGGAATTCATAGGGCAGCACATCGTAGAGGCGGCCCTCAAGTACTCGTTTTAGGATCTCCAACCGCCGGGTCCGTTCGCCATAATCCGGATCGACCGGGATCAGTCCGCAGATAGTCTCGTACATCGGTTTTTGTACCTCAGCGGGACATAATCGGCAGGTGCAGGCGCCGCGTTGGCGGCGGCGCATCAGTCAGCATCGAGAAGGCGCGAGACAGTGCGTCCACCTGATCGTCCTTGCGTCCATGTGGAAAGTCGCGCAACTCGTCCAGCAACGCCCGGTTCCATCCGCCGCGCAGAAGCCGCAAATTGCCGGCCTCTGCCTGTGCCGCTACCGGCAACGCACGCGTCAGCTTGGCCCCCGTCTCGGCTGAAGCGACCACCCGATGCCCAGCCAATCGCGCTGCTAACCACGCCACCTGGTGCTTGCCGGCCTGCCCCGGGTCCTGCGGAAGACCGATCGGCACGGCACGCCCATCCTGGTGCGCGGTCGACACGATCGCCTCCTCTACTTCGTGGGGCCCGCCGCGCAACCGCGCCACGTCGAGTACCATGAAGCGGCCCGACAGTTCGCGCCCGAGTCTCAGTCCCACCGTCCAATCGGGATCGCGTCCGTCACTATCCGCCGTCGCCGCGAGATCCCAGGCGCGTACGCTGTGCAACTCCGCCACCGCTTCGACGACATCGATCCGCCCGATCGGAAACAGCGACCCGTCATCGCGACGTGGTGATTGCTGGAACAGCGCCGACCATACCCGGCCACCCACGAGTGCTCGCTTACGCTCAAGCGCAGCGCGATCCTCCCATTCCGGCCACAACGCGTCACCCGGGGCCCGCCCGAGTGGATCGTCAGCTTCTGCCAGCGCCGGCAAACGCAACACCGTCCAACCATCATCGGCCTCTAGCAGCCGCCCACCCAGATCGTCCGGATGCCAACGCGTCATCACCACCACGATCCGTGCCTCTGGCCGCAGCCGCGTCACCAGGTCGCTGCGGAACCAGTTCCACGTATGATCGCGGTACACGGCGCTGTCGGCTTCGGCGTGGCTCTTGATCGGGTCATCGATGACCACGAGGTCGGCCCGCCGGCCTGTGAGCGGCCCGCGCACCCCGGTAGCGAAATAGGTGCCACCATCGGTCGTCGCCCACCGCCCCGCCGCACGATCACCCGCGGCCAGACCATACCCTAAAATTGGCGCATGTTCCGCCACCAGGCGCCGCACCTGCCGACCGAAATGCTCGGCCAGATCGGCGGTATGACACGCCGTGATTACAGCGCTGCCACGCCGGCGGTACAGCCACCATGCCGGGAACAGAACCGATACATATGTCGATTTGGCGCTGCCGGGCGGCATCAACACGATCAGCCGGTCGGTCTCTCCGGCCTCCAGCCGCTCCAACTCAGCCAGCAGGCGCAAATGATGCGCCGCCGGCACGAGCGGCGCGAGCGCCGTTTTCGCCCACTCCGACAATCGCAGCAACGGCCCTGCCATGTGCCCGGGTCCGCGCCTCACTGTCGGTTGCAACGATAAACGGCGTGCCGGACTTCTGTCCGCGCACGCCGTCGATCATGGGGATCCTTATACGTCAGAATGGGGTATTTGGGCAAGGAATAAATTCCGCAGATCGAGATTTTTTCCTTGTCGCTCTCCGCCCCTCTGTGCGACGGCCTCGAACCCCTTGTCCTTACAGCAAAATACAACAACTCCTTCATGACATCCGCAGGCGAGATCCAGTCACGATCTGCTCTCCACCAGCATCCCACGGCCTAAGCCGCAATTCAGCCGCAATTCCGGGGTTGATCATTCCGTGTTTCGTAGGCTCAATGCGCGCCGTTTGATCCGCACCATTGCTGCCTCCCTGGTTTCGGGTAAGGCGGCTCCTTCATGGTCGTGTCCCCACCACCGGGCCGCGGCACTGGAACGGGAATACGTTTGATGATCGACCGAGCAAGAAGCGCCCTTTCGGGTGTCGTCGTATCGGTTCTGCTGATGGGCCCCGCGCTCGCGCTGCCCGCCCAGGCTGAGGACACCCCAGGTCCGAAGACACCAACCCCGGCCGAGCACCGCAAGACCGCCCAGACTCGCCAAGGCCGTCATAACGTTGCCCAAGTCCAGCGCCAACGCCGCCCACCTGCTCTTCACCCGAACGCCGGCCAGGCCGCAACCCGCGCCGCGTCTCTTCGCTCCGCTACCCTTATCGACGACAACGTGGCGGCAGGAGGCCAGGAAAGCGGCCTCGCATCTTGGTACGGCGGCCATCGCTGGCACGGAAATCGTACCAGCAGCGGTAGCGTCTACGACCAGGACGCCCTCACCGCCGCCCATGCCACCCTGCCGATCGGCACCCGTGTCCGCGTCACCCTGGTAGGCAGCGGGCGTAACGTCGTGGTCACCATCAACGACCGGCCGGGCACGCGGCGGCGCATCATTGACCTCTCCCGCGCAGCGGCCCGGGAACTCGGCATCCTCGAACGAGGCGTGGCCATGGTCACGCTTGCCCCGCTCTGACCGGTCGCGCCGCCGCAATCTTGATCGGCTGCCTCATTGGCACCAGCTGTGGCATGCCGTTTGCGCGTCAAGCCCGTTACGTTGGCAATTTGCCCAGTTGTACGGTTGGCTCGGGTGCACAGGCGACGCTCGTGCGGGCCGCCGACCGCTTCAGCTTCGCCCCGTCCGATGGTGCCCTGATCGTTTCGGGTAGCGTGGCGCCCGACGGCAGCTTCGCCGGCTCTCTCGTCACCAATCCACCCGGGCACGACCGGCAGGGCCACGCCAGCACCGAGGCCTTCACTCTCACTGTCACCGGCCGCATCGAGGGTGAAGTGGCCAGCGGCACCTACGTAACCCCACGCTGCCGCACCGAGTTTCGTCTGTCCCACATTGCCGACGCCCTATTGCCGTGGAGATGATGCCAGGGTCACCCTATTCTCCAGGAGGACGGCACCCGGTCGGCGGCCAGGTGTCCGTATGCCATCCGGACGCTCGTCGTTTCAGGCTGCCGCGTTCAGCGCGCTGACGATTATATCCACGCCTTGAGCATGCCAGCGCTGGACCGCCTTATGGTCGGCACCGAGCATCGTCCCCAATCGCCGCCACGGATACAGGTGCCGGTCAGTCAACGGGTTGACCAGCGCGCGTGCACCGACGATCCGGCGCAATACGCTACGATCACGCGGAATCAGCTGAATCCACCCCAAAGCCTCGTCCATGCGCGTGATCCCCGCCGCCGAGGGCACCGGCGGATGTATCCGTGGGTGCTCCGGCTCGCTGCCGCCGGCCTCAATCATGCAACGGACCAACGTAGCCACGTTCATCCGCAGACCCGTCGAGTAGCCACTCGGAGGTAATGCCAGTAACGCCCGACCAGCCTCCTCTAATCTTGCCATAATCAATTGCGCGTCGTAGACGGCGTTGCGATGAATATGTACTGTTATTTTGTCTGTCCTATTGAAGGAACGGCATGTACCAGGTTTGCCACCACCGCCATCGGCGCTCATTCTTGCCGGCATCACGCCACATCTCCTGCGCTCGCCGGCATCGGATAACGGCTTCCAGCCAGCCAGGTTCCCTCTGTGAGGACACCCCAAGCCTGCGGATGACCGGCTGGCAGCGGTTCACGCGCCGGATCCTCGACCGTGGTCAGGCAGATCGGTGGCTGGCGCGCCCCGATCCTTTTCGCACGCGCGATTGCCGCGTCCGGAGCGACCGCCAGCGCCTCCGCGATCTCTTCCCACGCCACACCTTCCAGACGCATCAGCCGCAACCTGAAGTCGCGGGGCGCCGACCAAGTTTCGTTGCCTGTCGTCATCGGAATCCTCACGCTGCTGACAGCAGACAGTTAGTCATTCTAACTTTCGTGTGTCAACTAATTTCACGTTGACGCGTTAGATATGTTCACCTAAATGATCGGCATGGCCGACACCCATGCCACCGAACTTGCCTCTCGCATCCGCGCGGCCCGTCTCGCCCAGGGCCTCACCCAGGAACAATTGGCGCGTGCCGTCGGGGTCACACGAAGTGCCGTTGCCCAATGGGAAACTGGCCGTGCCGGTCAGGTCGGCAATAACCTGGTACGAATCGCCCGGGCACTTGGCACCAGCGCCGCCTACCTACTCAGCGGTGACCAGGACGCCGGTGCCGCTCCTCTGCCGTTGCGTGGCGACGAGATGGCGTTGCTGCGCGCCTACCGGGATTGCATAACTGAAGACCGCGCCTTGCTGGTTCGCACAGCTGTCCGCCTCGCCCGGCTCACCGGGAACCTGGATCCGACAGGTCCCGCCCGTCTCGATGACAATTCATCGAAGTAACGCCCGCAACATGATACAGCCGGGTTTAACGGTCATTTACCGGTTGGTTTTTCTCAAAATTGCGACAAACTTGCGTAACTTTTTGGTATTCCGATGTCAAGCACACATCGCTATCGAAATTACTGTGTTCTGACAGCTATTCGAGCGTGTGAAAGCGCCCCCCTACAACCAGCCCACCCCTCATGTCGATTTTTGTCACGCAAGGAGGCGCGTTAACGCTTGCTCTCGCATCAGGCCGCGGCTTATAAATGGGTTAACGTTGACTAGGTCGTGGCTGAGGTGGTGAACGTTTTATGGTGATTGTGATGACCGCTGCGTTTGCAGCTGGTGGGTCGTTGGTGTCGTGCCAGTTTGGTGCTGCCTCGCCTTCGACGGCCGGTAGCATCGGCTACGCCAGTGTTTAGGATGATCGTTCCGGTATGGTTTCCGCTGTCGCTCCTTCAACTCGCCCCTAATTTGATGCAATCGGTCTCAGGTTGGAGGTACAGGGCGTAATGTCTGGAACAACGGTACACGGGAACATTGACGGGGTTTCATTTTCCATCCCGTTCACCACGGGCCAAAACGCCGACTTGGCGCAACAAGCTCTCGCCGCAGCAGCAACCGTTATAGGTGCACTGTACGTCCCCACGACCGTTAGCGGGAACGCCACCGTTCCGGTTGGCACCCAGGGGGTTATAGTCACCACTCCTGGCATCACTTCTTACAGCCAACTGCCAAACACCACCACGCTGCTGATCGCCACGGGCAGTGGCGACACCGTCTCGGCGATCGGCGGCGACAACCCAACGACTGTCGTGGGCGGCGACGCCAGCTCCGTCATTTTCGTCAATAACGACACGTCGTCCGTTCCTTCCTCTATATTCCTCGGTGGCGGTAACAATTACGTCGGTGAGGGCTCGTCGGTAGCAAGCGCCGTTATCAATGTTGACGGCTCCAGTGTATCGGCACTGGGCACGGCAACCACGGGGCTTGGCGGCGCCTACATTGACGGTAGTCAGGGCTATACTACAGTCAACCTCTACAATAACGCATTTGTTTATCTCAATACCGGCAGCGTTGCCGCGGGCATTGGACACGATGTCGTCGTGGCGCAATCCGGCAGCGCCGAGATCCTCGGCATCGGCGGGTCGTCCACCGTTCCTGTCACCATCACCGCCAACGCGGGATCTACCCTCTTCATCGACAACGATGCCACCGCCTTCATCTCCCCTGGCGCGGGCAACGTCGTCCTGTCCGCCGGCACAACGAATCTCGGACAGGCCACGCTGTTTGGGGGCACCGGTTCGGATACCGTGTTCGGCGGAGGAAATGGCGGCAACCAGGAAAGTGGCTACTTCCAGGGGGGCACCGCCGGCAACAACATTATGGTGTCCAGCACGGTCAGTGGTGCTACCACCATTGTCGGCGCCGGCAACAACAACCTTCTGGGCACTTTCGCCAACAACGACAGCGTCATTGCCGGCTCCGGCAACAACGACACGCTCGCCGCCTGGGGCAACGGTACCGGCGATACCCTTATCGGCGGCGCCGGCACGGACACTATCTTCGGCTCGACCGCTGGCGATACATACATCGGCTTTGGTTCCGGCAGCGCCGTCGCGAGTGGCTTTCAGGGAGCCAATACCTACTTCCAGGCCGTCGCCGGCGGCGTTGACAGCATCACCGACTTCCTCCCTGGCTCTGATGTCTTCTCGCTCACGCTCAGCGCCCATTACGAGAATGTCGCGTCCATCACCGTCACTAATATTACTACTCTCGGAGCCAGCGGCTCGCAGGTCACACTCAGCGACCACAGCACGATCGATTTCCTCAACGTCAAGGTCACTAATTCGAACTTTACCTGATCGCTGGACGACGCGTCGCCAAGACGCCTCCGCCATACCGTGGCGGAGGCGTTTTCAATTTCGACGTGTCATGTACTGCCCAACGCTGGCCGGCGCGCCCATTGTGGTGTGTGCTTTACCGCCCAGTCCGCATTCCCTGCCTATCGGGTGCACACCGCCCGGCTGGCGCGCCAAGCCGCCGGGTTGACTCCGGGGAGCCGCCCTGATGCTCTCGCGCCTGCTTGCTCCCTGGCTCGCGCGGCGTGGCATCCATTATGGCTGGGCGATGGCCGGTGCGACCTTCCTGACCACGCTCGCAACCTCGGCCAGCGTCGGCTTGCCCGGCGTGTTGATCGTGCCATTGCGCGCCGAATTTGGTTGGGACACCGGCGCGACTTCAGGCCCGCTCGCCTTGCGCCTGGCGCTCTACGGCCTGGTCGGTCCCTCCGCCGCCTTCCCCGTCCCGGTGCCGACCTGACCGCGTACCCAGCCTCCAGGCGAGCGAGGCTGGACACCTGCCGCAAATCTGGCTCGGGATAGCGTCAATTCAGCAGCCTGGCGGCAGCACCGTAAGTTGGCTCAGTGTGCCCTTCATCACGAAGTCGCCGAAATCCATATCGAGGTCGTCGGCAACGCCGTTATCCCAGTAGCGCATTCCCACTTCGTAGTCGGGCTGCTGGCTGGCAGCGTCGCGATCGAAGAAAGCCACGTGCACTCGCCCGCTGGACAGTCCGGACAACGCCGGCCATTTGCCCGGTTTCGGCCCGTTCCAGTTCACAACCGCCACCGAACTATCCTGCCCGCCCTTCTCACTGGTGCCGTCGAATAACGGCAAGGTGATGAACTTCTTACCTGCGCGCGCCGCCGTCAGGATCGCCTCGGTGTGAACCATCGGAAACAGAGTGCCCACTGGCAGCTGCTTCGAAGTCACCTCCGGCAAGCTGTAGCGTACCTCTCCAGGTCCGCCCGGTCGCTCCAACGATGCCTCGCCTGCCACTTCGCTGGTCACCGCTGCGTCGGTGGTCTGTCGCAGGCGAAAGCGCATGCTCAGTCCATCCTTGCTTTCCCAGGTCGAGTAGTCCGACAGCATTTGGATGTCCTGACCGTCGCGATTGGTAACGGTCATCTGCAACCGCTGCCGCGTCGCCCAGCCGTCGCAGGCATCCAGTACCTCGAAGGCCATGGTCCCGGAAGCGCCCGCCACCTCGGCGCCACGCGCCTGATCCAGGGTGAGCTGGTAGAACGCGCGATGGGCAGCCATCGGTACGGCCTGGTCGGCCGCGGTCGCCGGCACGACGCCAATCAACACCGCGGCCAGGATAGTCAGGGCAGGAAAGCGCATGCGGACACTCCGGCGGCTGCAGTCGTGCAAAGATAGGTATGGCCGAGCAGTAGCGCCAGCGTGCCGACGCGCTATCACCGCAGGCGTGCCCCCGCCGAGCGTCATCCGGGCAGCGCCGGGGGAAACCGCCGAGCCCCAGCGATCGGCGACCCGACCGCAGTACGACCAAGACGGAGCTGCTATCCCCTCGCCTTCGGCGGCAGGTCGAGCTTCAACGACAGCTCCTTCAGCCGTGCCGGAGTCACCTCCGCCGGCGCGCCCATCATCAGGTCCTCGCCCTGCTGGTTGAGCGGGAACAGGATTACCTCGCGAATGTTCGGCTCGTCGGCCAGCATCATGACGATGCGGTCGATCCCCGGTGCCGAGCCGCCATGCGGCGGCGCACCGTAGCGGAACGCGTTCAGCATCCCGCCAAACCGCTCTTCGACATCGGCCGCCGAATATCCGGCGATCTCGAATGCCTTGACCATGATGTCCGGCCGGTGGTTGCGGATCGCCCCGGACGACAGCTCCACCCCATTGCAGACGATGTCGTACTGGAACGCCTTAACGGTCAGCGGGTCCTGCGTGGTCAGCGCTTCCATCCCGCCCTGCGGCATGCTGAACGGGTTGTGGCTGAAGTCTATCTTTCCGGTCTCTTCATTCAGCTCGTACATCGGGAAGTCGGTAATCCAGCAGAAATCGAAGCGCCCCTGCTCGATCAGGCCAAGATCCTGGCCCAGCTTGGTGCGCACCGCCCCCGAGAACTTTGGCGCCTCGTCGCGCTTTCCAGCCGCGAAGAACACCGCATCACCGGCGTTCAACCCGCACGCGACCCGGATCGCCTCCGCCCGTTCCGGCTCCAGGTTGCGCGCGATCGGCCCCTTTGGTCCGTCCGCCTCGTAGACGATGTAGCCCAGGCCCCCGGCGCCCTGCTCGCGCGCCCACTCATTCAGTTTATCGAAGAAGCTGCGCGGGTTGCCTGCCGTGCCCGGCGCCGGGACTGCCCGCACCACCCCGCCGGAGGCGGCAATCCTCGCAAACAACCCGAACCCCGACCCGGCAAACTGCGCGGTCACGTCGGTGATCCGCAGCGGGTTGCGCAGGTCCGGCTTGTCGCTGCCGTAGATTCGCATCGCCTCGTCATAGGGAATGCGCGGGAAGGGCAGCTTGGTCACCCCGCGTCCCTGGGCGAACTCCTCGAACACGCCGCCGATCACCGGCTCGATCGTGTTGAACACGTCCTCCTGCGTGACGTAGCTCATCTCGAAGTCGAGCTGGTAGAACTCGCCTGGCGAGCGGTCTGCCCGGCTGGCCTCGTCGCGAAAGCACGGCGCGATTTGGAAGTAGCGGTCGAACCCCGCCACCATGATCAGTTGCTTGAACTGCTGTGGCGCTTGCGGCAGCGCGTAAAACTTGCCCGGATGCAGCCGCGCCGGCACCAGGAAGTCGCGCGCCCCCTCGGGCGAGGAGGCCGTCAGGATCGGCGTCTGGAACTCGGTAAAGCCGGCTTCGATCATGCGCCGGCGAATACTGGCGATCACCTTCGCGCGCAGCACGATATTCCGATGCACCTTGTCCCGGCGCAGATCGATGAAGCGGTATTTCAGCCGGATATCGTCCGGATATTTCTCGTCGCCAAGCACCTGCATTGGCAACACGTCAGCCGCCGACTGCACCACCACCTCGGCGGCCCGTAGTTCCACTTCGCCGGTCGGCAGCTTCGGGTTCACCGTACCGGGCTCGCGCGGCACCACAGTGCCGGTCACCGTGATCACGCTCTCCGCCCGCGTCCGGTCCACCGCATCGAAGGCCGGCGACCCAGCCGCGAACACGATCTGCGTCAGGCCGTAATGGTCGCGCAGATCGACGAACAGCAACCCGCCATGGTCCCGCTTGCTGTGCACCCAGCCCGACAGGCGTGCGGTCTGGCCAGCGTCGCTGGCGCGCAGCGCGCCGCATGTATGGGTTCGATAGGCGTGCATGGGGTTCGTCCCGGGCGGGTATGAAGGGGCGGCAGACAACCCCCCGGTCCCCATTGGTGTCAAGCGTTCACAGTCAGATCCAGCCGCGGAGCTGCATCAGCGGCGTCACCGTGCTCAGCGACATCTGCCTGGGTACGCGAGGATAGCGCAACCCCTATGCCGGTTCAGCGTTCCCGTCGGCTTTCCCTGGTGCGGTCCTGGCGTGTAGAATCGATCCATGCCTCGTAATGTACGCGCCGACTTTCCGCCCCCCGCCCTGGTCACCGACACCGCCGAGCTCGACGCGCTCTGCGCCCGCCTGCGCACGCAGCGCTTCGTCACCGTCGACACCGAGTTCATGCGCGAACGAACGTACTGGCCCGAACTCTGCCTCGTTCAGCTCGCCGGCGAGGCCGAGGTCGCCGTGGTCGACGCCCTCGCCCCCGGCCTCGATCTCGGTGCACTCGGTGCCCTGCTGGCCGACACGGCGGTTGAGAAGGTGTTCCACGCCGCCCGCCAGGACATCGAGATTTTCGTCCTGCGCTTCGGCGATGTGCCGCAGCCGCTGTTCGATACCCAGGTGGCCGCCATGGTGGCCGGATTCGGCGACCAGGTCGGTTACGACTCGCTTGTCTCCGCCCTCACCGGCGGCCACATCGACAAGGCACACCGATTCAGCGATTGGTCCGCCCGACCGCTCTCGCCTGCCCAGATCGCCTACGCCGCCGCCGACGTCACCCATCTGCGCCGCGTCTACGAACTCCTGCGCGCGCGACTCGAGAAGGAGGGAAGGCTCGATTGGGTCGCCGAGGAGATGGCACTGCTCACCAACCCGGCCACCTACCACCCCGACCCTGACCTGCTGTGGGAGCGACTGCGCCCGCGCACCAGCAACCGCCGCATGCTGGGCGTTTTGCGCGCCATCACCGCCTGGCGCGAGCGGGAGGCGCAGCGTGCCAACATCCCGCGCAGCCGCATGCTCAAGGACGAGACCCTGCTGGAGATCGCCGCCACCGCGCCCGAAGCGTCCGAGCAGTTGGCCCGTGCCCGTGGCGTCACCCGCGGCTTCGCCGAGGGGCGCATCGGCGCCAGCCTGCTCACCGCGATCGCCGAGGCCCGCGCGCTGCCGGACGACGCCCTGCCCTCAGCCCTCGCCTCGCGTGACGGCCCGCGCCCCTCCCCCGCCCTGGTCTCACTGTTGAAGGTCCTGCTTGCCGCCAAGTGTGAGCAGCATCACGTCGCACCAAAACTGGTCGCCTCCAGCGAGGACATCGACCGACTGGCCAGCGAGGATGCGCCCGACCTGCCCGTGCAGCATGGCTGGCGCCACGAGGTGTTCGGCGCCGACGCGCAGGCGCTCAAGCAGGGCCGCATCGCGCTTGGCGTGGCGGGAAAGCACATCCGCCTGATCGAGGCGTCGACCTGATCGCGGCCTAAGCTGCCACTGTGCTCACTGTGCTGAGCCCCATCGCCAGCCCCAACCGTTCCAATCGCCGCGTTATGCTTTCGCCGGCAAACACGCCACCCCCCGTCGCCAGGCGCAACGTCAGTACGTGGTTCACCACGAGCTGTGTCCCCGCCAGCAGGTCCGGCGTGCCGGCCGAGAGTGTATAGGCAAGCCGCATCGCCACCCCCAGAATAGTCGCCTTGCGCCTGGCTTCATCGGTCAGCAGCGTGCGTGCGACGCTTAGGTATGGTGCCTCCGGCTCGGCCTCGTAGCGCAGCGCGAGTACCAGCCCCAGAAAGGCGCGCGCATGATGGTCCAGCCCGATGCCGGGTTGACGCAGGATGCGCAAGAAGGCCTGCTCGGCGCGGTATTCCGGATGGTCGTGGCTGCCGACATCCGACATCCAGCACGCCACTTCGCGCAGCCGCCGAGCCTCGCCCGTCTCTCCAGGAAACAGTGGATCGGTCCACGCCAGGAGCGCTGGCGGAAACGCCGGGTCGCGGCCGAACCAGCGTGCATAGTCGAGCCCCGCCACCAGTAGCGAGTCGCGTGCCCGTTCCGCCGGCTGCATCAGTCGCATGTACCAACCCTCACGCAGCCCATTGGCGCTGAACACCACGCGGCGTGCCCCGCTGCTGCGCAACACGCGCGACAGCACGATCGCGGCAAAGGGCAGGTCCTCCACCCGCCGCCGCGGCACCCCCGGCATGTGCTCCAGCGCGCGGCGCGATGCCCCGGCGATGACTCGGGTCAGGTTGCGCGCCTCGTCGCGGCCGATCGTGTAGTGGTGCACCATATTCAACGGATAGCTGGTCCGGGCGATGTGGATGCGTGCCAGCGCCCGCAACGCGCCGCCCACCAGATACAGGTCGCCGCCCGCCCCCTCATGCACCCAGGACTCCCGCGCCAGGTCGGCCTCCACGATCGCCCGGGCCTGCGTGAGGTTGCCACCAGACCGCTCGGCCAGTCGGATCACCCCCAGCCGGAACGTCTTCGCCAACCGGCGTTGCCCATGCTCCAGTCGCACCAATTCCAGTGAGCCGCCGCCGATGTCGGCCAGGATGCCGTCAGCGGCCGGAAAGCCGCAAAGCAGCCCTTCGGCGGCCAGTGCCGCTTCCTCCTCGCCGGCCAGGATATGGATCGGCACCCCCGGCATTCGTTCTCGCAGGGTCGCCACGAAGGCTGGTCCATTTTCGGCGTCACGCACCGCCGCGGTCGCCAGCACCTCGAATGGGTCCGCGCCCATGGCACGCGCGATGGCGGCATAACGGTTCATCACCGTCAGAGCCTGCGCCACCCCGTCATCATTCAACCGACCCGAGGAATCCATCCCGCGACCGAGCCGCAGCACCGCCTTTTCGTTGAAGATCGGCACCGGGTTGCGCCCACGACCTTCGAACACCACGAGGCGCACGGAGTTTGATCCAAGATCGACCACGGCACAGCGCGGAAGTTCGGCAGGAGGCGTGTATGGCATGTTGGAGGGAACGGGTGGCGGGCTCGCGCGTCCGCGTCAACCCCCTTCAGTCTTTGAGCATCCGATCATACCGCCGCACCGGCCCAGCGGGACCCGGCACTGCCGGTCCGTGCAGCGCCGAACCGCGGCCGGACAATGACGGATTTGTCATAAAATATTCATGTGCCGAAGCCCGCTTACGCGCTGGCGCCGGCCCCACGCGGCGCCACACGCCGTCGGCGCCCAGCTCCCAGGACTGCTCGGTGTCGCGCAGGTTCACCACCATGATCTGGTCCAGCACCTGCCGGTGCACCGTGTGATTATGGATCGGAACCAGCGTCTCGACCCGCCACTCCATGTTGCGG
>Ga0181529_10000894_pt1 | contig 41219 bp, 36 predicted proteins | sample PEATcosm2014_Bin_36_FD_119763 | JGI IMG/M metagenome (GOLD analysis project Ga0181529, IMG submission 119763) | Peatland microbial communities from MTU Mesocosm Facility, Houghton, MI, USA - PEATcosm2014_Bin10_30_metaG | ecosystem: Environmental > Terrestrial > Soil > Wetlands > Peat | place... | reverse complement strand
GGTGAGCAGTGGAAACGAATCGCGCAGCGAATAGCGGACTTGCCCACCGAAAACGGAAAACGTGCCCGTGCCCGTGCGGTCGGCCTTGAACTTGCCGTGTTCGAGGACGTGCCGGAGCAAATCGAGGTATTGAATCATCGCGGGAAAAATTTAACCACGAAACGCGTGCGGGAAAAAGAAATTTAGCCTTTGAAAAACGTTCAACTGTCGTATTAGACGACTACGAGTTGGGCATCATTTAAGTTTGGATGTAATTTTGAAATAATAGCGTCCGGCACGCCATTATGACCGCGACCACTCAAAAAATGGGCGCATATACATCTTCGTTCCGACTGAGCACTGGCGGCTGGTTGGTGGCATCCATCGTGGCTGGCGGATAGTTCCAAATTTCGCAGGTTTGGTCTATGTGAGTGATCAGAATCGGGCCGGAGATAAAGTTAGTGAAACCGCCCGCAGCGTGAATGGCATCAAGCGCGGTCATTCCCTGGACCCAATGATAACAACCGGGTTTAACCACTCCTCCGCTGACATAAACGTAAGGCTTGACAGCCTTTTTTCTCGCCATGACTCTTTCGACCCTATCCGTAGCCGTCTCTCCCCACGAGTCTTTGAGGTGTGGATTGGCCCCGGCTTTCATCAGTAAATCCACGATGTCCTGTGAACCGTTGTCAGCCGCATACATCAGCGCGGTGTCGCCGCCCCCGTCCGGCACGTCAACTTTGATATGGGGTTGGGCGAGCAGCAAGACCACCAAATCGCGATTTTCCCGAAACGCCGCATTGGATATTGCTGTGGAACCGTTATTGTTGGTCACGCTCGAATTGACGTCCGTGGTTGAGTTCGGATCGGCACCCGCCGACAACAACATTTTGACGAAGTTCAAGGCGGTCTTCGGATTCTCTATAAAAGCGGCTTCGACAATTTCGTGGCCCCGGGGCTTGGCCCCATGCGCCAGCAGAAACTTGAGCATCTTAAGGTTCTGGGTTGAAACGGCTCCGTCCAGCGGGTTGAACGTTCCGCAGCCGATTGGTGCATTGATTGCCACCCCCTGCTTGAGCAATTCCTCAACCTTGTGAATGTCCTGATCTTTAAGGATGGCCATTTGCATCTGCATCGCGCGCGGGTCAATTGGGATTAGGTGTGCCGGCTGGTTTGTCTCTTGAGTTAAATCCGCAATGCTGGCGATGGCGAAGGCGAACACCATGAGGGCGGTCAATTGGGTTTTCATGAGGCTACATTATTTCTCCCGCCCGCGACTGTCCAGCGTTGTTTGTTCGTAGCAGCGGACGTGAGTCCGCTCTCAATTAAAATCATCCGGCAAAAAATGAGCCGACTAACGTCGGCTGCTACGGCGCTGCGCCGCTTACTGCGGCACGGTGACGCTCACGATCTGGCTCCATTGGCCCACCTGCACGTTGTCCGCGTGATAAATGGCCCGGTAACGCCACACCGTTTGCACGGCGGGAAAGGGCGTCTTGTCCACGGAACCGGGAACCGTGCTGTGCGTCAGCGGCCCGAAGCCGCGACCGTCGTTGCGGTCCACCTGAAACTCGCACTGGTCCAGAAACGCGCGGAAACCCTGCCAGTCCCAGCCCAACATGACACGGTCGCCGTTGACGACTGCGGTAATCTTCGGCTGCAGCGCCGAGTAATCCGGCGCGGGCCGGTCTGTCGCCTCGATGCCCAATCTCACGCCCATGGTCAGGTCGTAATGCGGACTGAGCTTGATCTGGCGCACGAGCACGCGGAACCGTTGTTCCACCCCCGCCGGCACCGGCGCCGCCGAATAGTCCAGATTGAGATCGGGCAACGACTCCAGCACGTCCGACTTCTTGCCCCGGCGCAGCGACTTCTTCAAAGCCGTCCACCCCTGCGCGTGGACTTGCACCAAATTATGATTCGCGACCACCTGATTGTAATAATCCGCATCCACCGCCTGCGTTGCCACCTGCTCCGGCGACAAACCGAGAATCACCGCGTAAGTTCCGATGTTCTCCTTGAACATCATCATCTGCCGCGCGAACGGCATCGCGCCCTTTTGCATTAAATCTGCCTTGGCCATAAGTTTTTGGTGTTGTGAGTTGAGGTTTCTGTGATGGTTATGGAACAAATTTGTCTGTTATTAAGCTAAAACTTCATCAATCAGCGCTTTTTCAGTCAATTCCTGCGGAAAAATTTCATCCCGCGAACATTGCGGGACGTTCCGCGACGATTGAGGAACGCCCCGCAACAGCCGGGGAACATCCCTCAAACATTCAGGAATAACCCTATATCATAAAGGAACGTCCCCTGACAATTGGGGAACGCCCCTATTCTTTCTAGGGGTATCCCTTAGTCGTCTAGGGGTATCCCTTAGGGATTGAGGAACGTCCCGCAACGATTGCGGAACGTTCCGCAAAGTATGGCAAAGGCAATAAAATGACGGAAACAGACGGTGGAAGATGATTTTGGGGTGGTTTTGGGAATTTTGTTGATGCGGACACGCCCCGGTTCGCGCGGAAAAAGCTCCAGCGGGCTGGAGCAGCCCAAGACGCAGCGCGTTGAAGTTCATCAAGGAACCGCGCGGCAGCGTTTTGGACTGCGGCGGCCCTCCGCCGCTGTTCCCAAAGTCAGCCGAAGCCTCCACAAAAGCCTGCCAGAGACGGAAAAATGCCGGAAGAGTGCCGGAAAAGCCCGCCTCCGCAAGCGCGGGGAATTAGAGATGCCACAGGAGGAAGAAAATGCAGCCTATCTGGATATTAGGCGTCATTTTGGATTGTCTGACTCTTCCCAGATCAACTCCCGAATCCGTCGCACCTCGTTGGTGTCGCCACGCGCTTTGGCTCCGCGACCAGTTGCCTTTGGTGCAATTCATGTCATTGAATTTCCCCGCGTTTGCTGCAAAACTGCGCGCGATGCGAATCCCCGCCCTCGATCTATCCCGAAAGCAAGCTGCTCAGATTGGGAAATGGCCAATCCCGCGCCAAATACGGCAAGCGGATTGAACATTTATTTATCACGCTCGTTATTCCCTGAAATTCACGAACTGCACGGCCACGGGAAATTCCCTGGCGCGGACGGCGGCGATGACGGCCTGCAATTCGTCGCGGCTCTTGCTGTTCACGCGCACCTCGTCGCCCTGGATCTGCGTCGTGACCTTGAACTTGCCGTCGCGGATGAAGCCGGTGATCTGCTTGGCCACGTCGCTGGCGATGCCGTTCTTGATCTTGATGCTCTGGCGCGCGTGGCCGAGCGGCGAGATGTCCGGGTCGCATTGCTCGATGCTCTTCATGCTGATGCCGCGCTTGGCGAGCTTGCCGATGACGATCTCGTTCAGCGTGGCGACCTTGAACTCGTTCTCGGCGGTGAGCTTGATCTCGGTTTTATCGAGGACGATCTCCCATTTGGTGTTCTTGAAGTCGAAGCGGTTGGCCAGCTCCTTTTTGGACTGGTTGACGGCGTTCTCGATTTCCATCGAGTTGACCTGCGAAACAATGTCGAATGAGGGCATGATGAATTTATGGTTTTGGATTTACGATTTACGATTTTGGCGGCGGGCGCAATTCCTAATTTGGGAAATCATCCGCAGATTTCACAGATTTTCGCAGAAGAACCGGGGAATTTTAATCTGTGAAAATCTGCGCAATCTGCGGACAAAAAGTTTTTTATCCGTGTCAATTCATGTCCATCTGTGGTTTTAATTGCATTTGCGAAATTTTTTTGCCAGCTTCCGTCGAACCGAACCGTCAAATGACCGAAATCAAATCCAACGCCGACATCGAGCCGGAGATCACGGCCATGGTCGCGTTTCCTATTCGGGCCATACCTACGCGGAGGGAAAAAAAGCCGGCTGGCGCGACGGATGCCGGGCGTTGTGGTGCATTGTCAAATATAATTTCCTGCGCTGACAATTAATCATGCTGAATGCCGTCCTGATCTGGATCTGGTTCTGTGCGTATCTGAATTGCGCGGGCTGGGCGCTGTCGGCGATGCGTCAGTTGAACGCCGGCGGCTATGCGGCTGCGCTGGCGCTGTGGTTCGTCGCGCTGCTCGTCTGGAGAAGGAAAAATTCCGCGCACATCCTTCCGCAAGTCTGCTGGCAGAAGGTTTGGCGGCGTTTCCGCAAACCTTTCCCGCTCGCGTTTTTGATCCTGGCGGCGATGGCATTTCTGGGCGGCGCGATTTATGCGCCGACGAATTACGACGCGCTGGCGTATCGCCTGCCGCGCGTGCTGCACTGGCTGGCGGCGGATCAATGGCACTGGATTCACACGATATTTCCGCGCGTCAACTCGCGCGGCTGCGGGATCGAATGGGTTTCCGCTCCATTCATCGCCCTGTTGAAAACCGACCGGCTGTTGTTTCTAATCAATTTCGTTTCATTTTCAATGCTACCCGGCCTGATTTTCAGCGTGTTCACGCGGCTTGGGGTGCGTCGGCGCGTGGCGTGGCATTGGATGTGGATTGTGCCGACGGGCTACTGCTTTTTGTTGCAGGCGGCAAGTCTTGGAAATGATTTGTTTGATGCCACTTTCGCCTTGGCGGCGGTGGACTTCGCGTTGCGCGCAAACAAGTCCCATTTGCCCCGCGATTTTTTTACTTCCGTATTGGCGGCAGCGCTGCTGACCGGTGTCAAGATGACCGGCCTGCCGCTGCTGCTGCCGTGGGCGGTGGCGCTTCTTCCTTCGTTGAAACTGGCGCTGCGCCGGCCGGCGCGAACCTTTCTGGTCGGGGTGCTGGCATTGTTTGCATCCACCCTGCCGACGGCTGTTTTCAACGCGCAACATTATCACGGCGACTGGACCGGCACTAGCCCCGAAAGCGCCGGGTTTAAAAAAAATCCGGCATTGCAGGCGGCACACAACGTGGTCTTGTGCGCCGTCCAGAACTTCAGCCCGCCTTTGTTTCCGTTTGGAAAATCATGGGATGGCTTCGTCCATAAAGTGATGCCGGGCTGGTGGCACGAGCGGATTGTGAACATGATGGAGTCCGGCGGTGCGAATTTGCATATTGATGAAATTCAGGTCGAGGAGGCCGCCGGGCTGGGCTTCGGCGTCTGCGCGCTGCTAGTTGCCAGCATCATTGCGGTGGCGGCGCAAACACTGCGGATGCGGGTTGTCAGAAGCCCGAAATCCCGCGAGGCGATGTGGCTGGCCGCCGTCCGGCTCTCGCCGTTTGCCGCCTTGCTTGTGATGTTCACGCAGGCGAATACGGCTCCGCTCGGACGCACCATCGCGCCTTATTATGCGCTGTTGATCCCCATCCTGCTGCTGCATCCGGAGCATGAAAAACTGGTGGCACGCCGCTGGTGGCGGACGTCGGCGTTTGCGGTTTTTGTCATGGCGGCTGGATTGCTGGTTGTCTCCCCCGCGCGTCCGCTTTTTCCGGTCGAAACATTTTTGGGGGAAATCTCCGGCGCGAAGTCTCCGGCGCTGGAACGGGTGCGCGAGGTTTATTCCGTCTATCACGCGCGCAACGACGCCTTTGCGCCCGCAAAGGAAATTCTTCCGCCGGGCTTGAAAATTCTGGGACTTGTCACTTATGACGATCCAGAAACTTCGCTGTGGCTTCCACTTGGTTCGCGCGAAATCAAGCATGTCAGCCCCGGTGACACGCCAGCAGAGTTGAAGGCGCGCGGCGTCGAATACATCCTCGTCAAGCCGGACGTGGTCGTAACGTGGTTCGACGGCACGCCCGACGACTGGTTCAAGCGTATGAACGCAACCGTGGTCAAAACAATCCCGCTCAACCTGCGCGCCTCCGTCGGCCCGCTCGACTGGTATCTGTTGAAGCTTGATTAAAATTCGCAAACCCGCGCTCGCCAAACCGTCGTGCGTTCGGCTAAAATTTTTCCGTGGCCGATTCCATTGAACTTTCCATCGTGATGCCGTGTCTGAACGAGGCCGACACGCTGGCCAATTGCATCCGGCAGGCGCGGCGCGGCCTTGAACGCTCCGGCGTGCGCGGTGAAATCATCGTCGCCGACAATGGGAGCACCGACGGCTCGCCGGAGATTGCCGCCTGCGAAGGCGCACGCGTCGTGCCGGTGGAAAAAAAGGGCTACGGCAATGCCCTGCGCGGCGGCATAGCGGCTGCGCAAGGGAAATTCATCGTGATGGGCGACGCCGACGAAAGCTATGATTTTATGGAGTCGGGGAATTTTGTGATGAAATTGCGCGAAGGATTTGACCTCGTGCAAGGCTGCCGTCTGCCCGCCGGCGGCGGAACCGTTTTGCCCGGCGCGATGCCGTTTTCGCACCGCTGGCTGGGCAACCCGATGTTTTCGCTGATGGCGCGGCATATGTTCGCCGCGCCGATCCACGATGTTTATTGCGGTCTGCGCGGCTTCACGAAGGCATTATATTTGCATTTGGAACTTCAGTGCGAAGGCATGGAATTCGCCACGGAGATGATCATCAAATCCAGCCTGCACGGCGCGCGCATCGCGGAAATTCCCATCACGCTGCATCCCGACGGGCGCAAGGCGCACGCACCGCACCTGCGCACCCTCCGCGACGGCTGGCGCACGCTGCGATTTTTTCTCGTGTTCAGCCCGCACTGGCTGTTTTTTGTGCCGGGGACGATTCTGGTTTTGATCGGGCTGGCTGGATACGCCGTCGCACTGCCGGGTTTGCAGATTGGCGGCGTGACATTCGATGCGCACACGCTGTTGTTTTCCAGCCTCGCCGTTTTGATGGGCTATCAATCCATCCTGTTCGCCGTCTGCGCGAAAACTTTTGCCATCAACGAGGGACTGCTGCCCAAAGACCCGCAGTTCAACCAGTTTTTCAAGGTGATTTATCTCGAACGCGGCCTGGCCATCGGCGCGCTGGCGTTTCTCGCGGGAATTTTTCTGCTGGGCGACGCCGTATGGCAATGGAAGGCCGCGCATTTCGGCCATCTGGATTATGCGGTGACGATGCGCTGGGTGATTCCCGGCACGACGCTGACGGCGCTGGGATTTCAGACCATCCTGTCAAGTTTCTTCGTCAGCATTCTCGGGATGAAACGGCGATGAGTGTTTCACCCGACAAATCCGGGTTTGACCAATACGCCGCCGACTACGACGGCGCATTGGCGCAGGGCATTTCCGTTTCCGGTGAGGACAAGGAATTTTTCGCGCGCGGACGCATCGCGTGGCTGGCAAAAACTCTGGGCGAAAAATATCTTTCAACGGAAACCGCTCTTGATTTCGGCTGCGGCACCGGCCAGGCCGCACCATTGCTGAAAGAAATCCTCCGCGCTCAAGAAATTCTCGGCGTGGATGTCTCCGAAGGCCTGCTCGCCGTGGCGCAACGCGAACATGGCGGCGCGGGCATCGAATTCCGCGCGCTCAAAAACCACCAGCCCATGGGTGAGTTTGATCTCGCATACTGCAACGGCGTTTTCCACCACGTTCCGCTCGGCGAGCGCGCCGGGGCGGTCAACCACGTCTTTCGGAGCCTCAAGCCCGGTGGAATCTTCGCACTGTGGGAAAACAATCCATGGAATCCCGGCACGCGCTATGTCATGAGCAAAATTCCATTCGACCGTGACGCCATCACGCTCTCGCCGCCAACTGCCCGGAAGTTGTTGCGCGACGGCGGATTTGAAATTTTGCGGACGGATTTTCAATTCTTCTTTCCGCGCTTCTTGAGCTGGTTTCGCCGGCTGGAACCGTCGCTGGCAAAAACCCCGATAGGTGCGCAATATCAAGTGTTGGCGCGCAAGCCGGATTAAAGAACATATGCCATCCTGTCGTTTTTTTCGTCAGCGCTCTTGTGATGAAATGTCCACCAACATCGCGCCAGTGATTCCATGTAAAATCCGCGCTCGCCAAACCTGCGCTCTCTCCATTAAATTCCTCGTGTGAACAAGTCCGTCGTGTCGAGCGGCTTCATGCCCTGTCTAAAACCGCCCGAACTCATGAATACCACCCCCGCCCAGAAATGCTTTTTTGGCGGCCTTGAATCTTTGCGGGGACTGGCGGCGCTTCTTGTGGTTTTTTATCATTTGGCCCCGCTTATCAAAAACCCCGTCACCTCCTGCTGCTTTGTAAAAAACGGCTATCTGATGGTGGATATGTTTTTCATTTTGTCGGGCTTTGTCATTTTTCACAACTACGGCACCAAGCTTGGAAGCATGAGCGAAATCGGTCGGTTTATGATGCTGCGGTTTGGCCGTTTGTATCCCTTGCATCTGGCCACATTGCTGCTCTTTTTGGTCGTGGAAACGGCAAAGTATGTCGGCGAATCCAGATACGGCATGGTCCCCCACGAAACCACCGCTTTTTCTCTTAACAGCACCTCCGCCTTCATTGCCAACCTGTTTCTGGTCCAGTCATTTCTGGCTTCTGCAAATTTTAGTTTCAACACTCCCAGTTGGAGCATCAGCACTGAATTTTATACCTACATAGTGTTCGGCCTGGCGGTCTTTTTTGCGCCCAGCCGGATGCGTATGCGCCTGACGGCATCGGGAATCATCCTGCTCATGGTTTCCCTGCTTTGTTATAATCACAGTTACTGGCTCGGTCCGCAACCCGGCCTTTGCTTCTTGAGGTGTGTCCTGGGGTTTTTCATTGGAGTTTTGGCCTATGATTTCTTTATGGCGTGCAATTGGGTCGCCAAATGGGGCAACACCGCCGGGCTGTTCGTCGTGCTGGCTTCGGCAGCCCTTCTTGCTTTGAAGCCCCCGGAGAGCGCAGGATGGGATTATCTGGTGCTGCCATTGTTTGCCACGTTGATTGTTGTCGTCGCCGGCTCGGCTCCAGGGGTGCTGACAAACATCTTAAATTCCGGTCCATTGCGCTGGCTTGGGAAGGTTTCTTATTCAATCTACATGGTCCATCTATTTGTCGAGATGATTACGAGCCGCCTATATGTCTCGGCCAATGCGCTGTTGTTAAAACACGTCCAACATGGATGGCCGGCGGGCATCTCCGTCTTTTTATTGGGAATCTTTTTCATTCTTTTGACCGTTGCAGCAGTCCTCCTCCTGTCCCAACTGACGTATAAATGGATTGAAATCCCATTCCAAAAGGACTTCCGCCGCTTGTCGGAAATTTATTTTTCAGGAACATTGCCGGTTGAACCCAAAGGCCTGGCAGATCAGGCCGGCGGCGGTGTTCGGTGAAAAATCTTCCCCGCTGCCTGTCACTGGCAAACACCGGTGAGCCACCTGAAAACCCGCGCTCGCCAAACCGCCGCACTTTGAATTAAATTCTTCGCGTGGACGATTCCGTCGATCTTACGATTTTGATGCCTTGCCTGAACGAGGCGGAAACACTCGCGCGCTGCATCGAAAAGGCAAAAGCTGGAATTCAGCGCTCCGGCGTGCGCGGCGAAATCATTGTCGCCGACAACGGCAGTCTCGACGCCTCAATTGAAATTGCGGAAAAATCCGGCGCGCGGGTTGTCCTGGTAAATGAAAAAGGCTACGGCCGGGCGCTGCGCGGCGGAATCCGGGCCGCCGGCGGCAAATGGATTTTAATGGGCGATGCCGACGACAGCTATGATTTCTCCGAAATCTCCGGCTTCGTGAAAAAATTTCAGGAAGGATTTGATCTGGTCATGGGCTGCCGATTGCCAGCCGGCGGGGGAACCATCCTGCCCGGCGCGATGCCCTGGAAAAACCGCTGGCTTGGAAATCCAGCTTTATCTTTCATCGGACGGCTTTTTTTCAAATGCCCCGCGCATGATTTTCACTGCGGCCTGCGTGGGTTCACTAAAGACGCGTTTGAAAAAATGGAACTGCAGACGACCGGCATGGAATTCGCCTCGGAAATGGTCATCAAGGCCACGTTCAAAAATTTGAAGATCGCCGAGACGCCGATCACCCTGCACAAGGACGGGCGCTCGCGTCCTCCGCATTTGAAACCGTGGCGCGACGGCTGGCGGCACCTGCGCTTCATGCTGCTGTTTTCGCCGCAATGGCTGTTTCTGGCACCGGGAATCTGTTTGTCGGCGCTGGGCATTCTTTTCGCCGCCGCACTGTCGTTGGAAAACATACAAATCGGCGGCGTCGCATTTGATGTCGGCACGCTCGTGGTCGCGTGCATGACCGTCATCATCGGCTTTCAACTCGTCGCGTTCGCCTTTTTTACAAAAGTATTTGCCATTGCCGAGGGGCTGCTGCCGGACGACCCGAAATTTTCGCGCGCCTTCAAATTTTTCAACCTTGAAAAAGGAATTTTGATCGGTCTCGCCATTTTGCTGGCGGGAATTGTTTTGTCTGCGCGGGCGATTTGGATTTGGAAGCTGGCGGGCTTCGGCGAATTGTCCCCGGAGGAAAACCTGCGCCGGCTGATCCCGGCGGCGACGCTCATCGTGCTCGGCATCCAGTCCGTTTTTTCCAGCTTCTTCATGAGCGCACTGGGATTGAAGACATCTTCGCGCAAACCGCCGTCCCTGCCCAAGCCATGAAATCCATTGACCGGCTGCTGCAACGCTGGCGGATTGCCAGGGCGCGGCGCTTCATCAATCCCGGCGCGCGGATTCTGGACATCGGCAGCGCGGACGGCGCGCTGTTCCGGCAGTTGAACATTTCCGGCGCGCAGGGGATGGGCATTGATCCGACACTCAAATCAAACGCAACCGTGGATGGCCAGCCAATGATTGCCGGGTTTTTCCCAAAAGACATGCCATCCGTCGAGCCGTTCGATGTCATCACGATGCTCGCGGTGCTGGAACATTTTCCTCCGGCGCAATACGGGGAGTTGCGGCGCGGCTGCGTAAAATTTTTGAAACCCGGCGGGCGGCTCATCATCACCGTGCCTTCGCCTGCGGTGGATCATATTCTATCCATGCTGAAATTTCTCAGGCTGATTGACGGAATGTCTTTGGAAGAACATCACGGCTATGACGTGAACCAGACGCCGGCCATTTTTCCTGCGGAGGATTTCCGCCTGCTGAAGCGCGCCACGTTTCAGCTTGGATTGAACAACCTGTTTGTTTTTGAGTGTATTGAAGATTAAACTTCCGAACTTGCCCTCCGCCGCTCAACCTTGATGGACGGGCGCTTAACCTGAACGATGCAGTTGAATTCAAGTCAATGGCCCGCATTCCAGTGTAGGACAGGCGTGGTGCCTGTCTTCAGCTTGCCACAAAACCGGGGTTTTCCGCTTCGCAACCGGGGTTATTTGCTCTGTATTCAAGGTTATTTCCCTCAGACACGAGGTTTTTTACGCCGGACGCAAGGTTTTCCGTCCCGGAAACAAGGTTATTTATGCCGGACACGAGGTTTTCCGGCGCGGATGCGAGGTTATTTGTCGCGGATGCGAGGTTATTTGTCGCGGATGCGAGGTTATTTGTCGCGGATGCGAGGTTATTTGTCGCGGATGCGAGGTATTCTGCGACAAAATACCTCGCGTGCGCGCCGGAAAACCTCTCAAAAATGGCGAATTTGACCATTTTTGACCCATTTTCAACCGTCAACCCCGTTTTTTGCCGGTTTTGGGCGGTTTAGCTCGGTTTCCGTGGTCGGGGATAAAAACCCCATCTCGAAGGTCGTAGTTGCGCGCTCCGCGCAAACCGCCAGCATTGCCCCACAGCCTGTTTTGCCATGTCCGGTTCGACAATTGAATTGAGTTGAACGTGTCAACTGCGGCAAAATCCGGTTCGCGATGCCACGCCTGAAAAAATTCACCCGTTCGCTGTTCACCGGCTACCTGATGCTGGGGGCGAACATTCTTTACACGCTGGCCTCCTTGCCGCTGATTTTGCATTACTTGAGCAAGTCCGAATTTGGCCTTTGGGCGCTCATACAGCAGGTCGCCAATTTTATCGCATTGATTGACCTTGGCATGAGCAGCTCAATTGGCCGCATCCTGATTGATCACAAGGACAGCCGCAGCAATGGCCGTTATGGGGGCACCCTCAAGAGCGGCATTCTGGTCGGTCTGGCGCAAGGATTGATCGTGCTGATTGTCGGTTTGAGCCTGGTTTGGTTTCTGGCGGCGTGGCTGCGGTTGCCGCAAGAACTTGACCGCACTTTTTTTTGGCTGATGACCGGACAGATATTGCTGACAGCGGCGATGTTTGGCACCCGCATCTTTGGACAGATATTGTATGCGTGGCAGCGGATTGATGTGACGAATTATACTGGAATCATCCAACTGGTCGCCCAGTTTGCGACGCTTTGGATTGGATTCGTTTTTGGATTCGGGATTTACAGCCTGCTGGCCTGCGCTGTGGCCGGCTCGATCTGCGGGGTTGGCATCACCGCTCTGGCTTGCGTCAAACTGGGTTTCTGGCCGAAGGCGGGGGAATGGGGCCGGGCTTCCCGCGAACAGTTCCGGGAATTGTTCCATTATGGCGCGGAAGTTTTTTTGATCAGCATCGGCTCCCAGCTCATCATCTCAAGCCAGACCATTCTCATCTCGCGCCAGTTGGGCATGGAATCGGCGGCGCTCTGGTCGGTGATGACCAAAATGTTCACGCTCGTCTACCAGATCATCTTGAGGATTGTTGGCAACGCCATGCCGGCATTCGCTGAAATGCAGGTGCGTGGTGAGTCGAACCTGCTGTGGAAGCGCTACCGGATGCTGTTCAATGTCACGAATGTTTTTGCAGGCGTGTGCGCCGTTCTTTTTGCGGCCTGCAACGGGTCATTTGTAACCCTTTGGACCAATGGAAAATTTTCATGGCCGGCGGCGGACAACGTGCTTCTGGCCGTCTGGATGATTTTCCTGACTCAACAATGCTGCCACAATTCCCTTATCGTGGGTCTCAAGGAAATCAGGACCTTGAAATATGTCTTCATCATCGAGGCAGGAGTGTTCATCGGCGTGGCATTGGCGATTCTGCCGTCCACAGGCATGACCGGAATGCTGGCCTGCTCGGTGATTGCAACGACATTGTTCACCTGGCTCGGCGGCGTTTGGCGCATCGCCACCATCTCCAAAATTGGTTGGAAGGCGCTACTGTGGGAATGGCAAAAACCACTGCTCAAGGTTTGGCTGGTCATGGTTCCGGTTTGGCTGGCGGCTGGTTGGATTTTATCGGACGTTTCCAACTGGTTCCGGTTGCCCGTCAATGTCTGCCTCCTGACAGCGTCGGGTGCATGGGCGGCAATCCGTTTTGGCGTCTCATTCGATCTGATTGACGAAGTCGCCCGGAAACTGCCGCAGCCATTGCACCGGATATCAATCACGTTGGCCGGCCTGATCCGTCCACGCCGGATTGATTAATGAAGCGCCATGCCCATATCCTCCAGCATTTCACGGCTCGCGTTCTTCAGCTTCAAGGCCACAATCCTGTCGCCGCCGGCCCAGTCGGGATAATAGTCAAAATTCACGTCTTCAGGTCCCGCAATGAGCTTATACCTGTTAAACGCAATCTTCGGAAAATCCTCCAGCTTGACCTCCCTGTTGACAAATATCAAAAGAGCATCGGGATTGGCGGGCGCGTCGTCCGGGGCGTTTGTTCCTGCAAGCAATTGGCGGACGGCGGGGGAAAAGACGTATTCATCTTTCGGATTTTCCGCCAGATAAAGCGCCAGATCCTTTTTCATGTCAATCGAGTCCTTCCGGTAAATGGACCAGGAAGCCTTCGTTACGTCATGCAACGAAATCGCCACCAGACAAAGCAGCACAGCGTCCACAACCATGATGCCGGGCTTGTTTTTGAACTTTTCGTGCAGCGCAAAAAGACCGTAGGCCGCCAGCACCACAAAAAATGGCAGCACATACAACAGGTTGCGGACGATCATCACCTTGAAAAGCGACACATACGCGACGTAAACGGCCATGACCAGAAACAGCCCGAAAATATTCCACTCCTTTTTCAGCAGCGCAGCCACAACACCGGCGATGCACAGGACGCTGATGAAAATGCTGGCCGCCGGCAGCCGTGAAAAAAGCACCAGGACATAGTAGGCGCATATTTTCGAAAAATGTTCCAAGCCAGGGTTCATGGTGTCCCACAACATGTGGCCGCCGCCGTAAATCCTTCGCTGCGCTTGCAGGCCGCTGAGAAAAGTCTTCATGTGATACACGCAGCCCGGCGTCGTGATGAAAAACACCACGGCAAAAACCGCGCCCATCAGGAACAACCGTCGCAGAAAAAGTTTCATCGCCTCGCCGCCCTTCCACGGTTGAAGGCTGGCCGCCATGCAGATGATGTTGTTCAGGCACACGATACCCGCCGTGTATTTTGTTCCGGCGGCAATCCCCGCAACCGCCGCGCTCCAGACAATCCGCTTCGTCAGGCTCATGTCCAGAAAAAGCATGACCGTTGACAGGATGGCAAACTGGACGGCAATCGCATCCGACACCGCCCAGCGCGAGTGATAACTGAATTCAAACGAGCTGCAAAACATCAATCCCGCCAGCAGTGCAAACCAGTATTTCTTGGTGATTTTCAGCGTCAGGACATAGACCCACACCACCGTCAGGCTGGCGACGCAAACAAACACGCAGCGCGAGAACACCGAGAAATCCGTGCTGCTCGCCAGCGACGGCACGTTGGCAAGCGCCGGGTGAACCAGATGAAAAAGTCCGTCTGCAAACAGGATCAACCAAAAACAAAAGGAGGGATACAGATAATTGGTGGGTATCACCCGCCAATGAAGATGAAAATCATCCACATACCCCGCGAAAATGTGTTCATCCCAGTGAAATCCAAAATTGGCGCCCAGCCAGCCGTTGACAACCAGAAACAGGTAAAGAATGACCGGGGTGGTCCAAATCAGGATTTTCAAAGGCTTGGTTTCGCGGATTGTGGACGGATGCACGCATGAAGTTTTAATGGCTCAGGCTTCAAAGTCAATTGACGATTGCGAGGCCCGGTTTTGAACAGGCCACACTATTTATTTCAGGCTTTTGCCTAATGATGAAGTGACAAGCCGCGTTTCTTTATCCAAAATCTCCCGAACGATTTTGCTCAAGAGATGAAAATTTCCGTGGTCATCTGCACCCACAATCCGCGCGAGGATTATCTGCGCCGCGTGCTGGAGGCTTTGCGCGCGCAGACATTGTCGCCGGCAGATTGGGAATTGCTGCTGGTGGACAACGCGTCGGAAAAACCTTTGGCGGGACGGATTGACCTTTCGTGGCATCCAAACGCGCGCCATCTGCGCGAGGAAAAAATCGGAAAGACCCACGCCCTGCTGCGCGCGATAGCTGAATTCAAGGGCGAACTTTTCATCATCGTGGACGACGACAATGTGCTGCGGGCGGATTATCTGGAAGCCTGCCTGAAAATCGCCGCAGATTATCCGTCGCTCGGCGCATGGGCGGGCAGTTGCCTGCCGGAATTTGAAATCGAACCTTCACCTGAACTACGTCCATGGCTGGCCGGACTGGTCATTGAAAAATTGACCGTGCCGATCTGGGCCAAGCTTCGGAATGCGACGATAGCCTGTCCGATGGGTGCCGGCATGGTGGCACGGCGAAACGTGGTGGAGCGTTACCGCGATCTGGCGTCAACCGAGCCGGTCCGTAAATTGTTGGGGCCTGACGGTAAAATGCCCGGCGCGGGGGACGACGCGGACATGGCGCTGTGCGGATTCAATCTCGGCCTGGGGACAGGTCGTTTCCCAGAACTGGAATTGACGCACCTGATTCCCGCGCGGAAACTCAACCTGAAATATCTTGAAAATCTCCACGAAGGTTTCGGCTATGCCGGTGTGGTGCTGAACGCCCTGCACCAGCCCGGATTTTCACCCGGCCTGCCGCGATGGGGCGGCGCGCGCATTCTGGCAAAACGATTCCTGTGGCTCGCGGCGGGGAAAAATCACGTCGAAAGACGCATCCGTATGGCCGAGGAGAAAGGCAAATTGCGGGCGCAACGAGGTCTTGCGCAGTTGAACTTTGCAAAAAATCAAAGGAAATGAATGGCTGAAGATTTTCCACGTCTGCTGGTTGCAACGGAATTTGCTCCCAACTCGTCGGGCGGCGGCGCAGCCATCGTGCGCCAGATGTTGAAAGGCTGGCCGGTTGAAAAACTTTTCTGGTGGAGCTGCCTGCCAGAGCAGGACAGGCGTTTCGGCCAGCAGACGGCGGCGCACCTGCCTGCCTCCATTCCGCAGAAATTTTATCCGCACCGGCGCTGGACCCGCCAGAAATCCTGGCTGATGGAAAATTTATGGGTTCCGCGCGCAGCCGGTCATTTGCGCCGGACGCTGGACGAAGTCCGCCCCGGTGTTGTCTGGACGATTCCGCATGCATGGGCCATTCCGCCCTTGGACAGGGTTTTGCCCGGTTCAGGCATTGGTTTTCATGTGAGCGTTCACGATTATCCCGACTTGAAACCGCAGGTCGAAAGTCTGGGTGCCGACCGCTGCGGCCATTGGCTCAAATCGGTGGAACATCTTTATGCACGGGCCGCCTCCTGCGATGCCATTTGCCAGCCGATGATTGATGATTTGCAATGTCGCACCGGCAGCACGGGCACGGTGGTTCGCGCCGGACTGGAAGACGAAGATTTTGAAAAGCTCGAAATGTCGTCCGCCGGTTCCAAGGATCAAATCCGGATCGCCTATGCTGGAACAATCCATGTCGAGGATGTGTTTGACCTGTTCGTGGCCGCGCTGGGAAAAATCCGCAGGCAGTTGCCGCATCCGGTCAGCCTGGAATTTTTTGGCAACCACGCCTTCCACGAGTTCCCGTGGTTTGACGCATCGTGGATGAAAGAGCATGGCAACCTGCCGGTTCAGCCGTTGAACGAGGAGTTGCGGAAATGCACATGGGGATTTTCACCGATGGCCATGGCGGATGAAGACCCCAGCTACAACCGTTTCAGCTTCCCGACAAAATTTGTCAGCTACCTGACGGCAGGCCTGCCCGTCCTTTCGCTTGGCCAGCAGGAAAGCAGCATCATGAAAATGGCCGCCGAATATGAAACCGGTGTTTGCATCACGACCAAAAGTGAGGCGGCACTTTCGGCGCAATTGCTCGCGGCGTTGAGCGCGCCACAACCGCAGTTGAAATATTTTCCAGGCATCCGGCGGTGCGCCCAAAACGAATTTGACGTGCGCCGGATGCGCGCGTCACTTTATGAATGCCTGAAAAAATGCGCTTCTGTTCAACGCCATATTTGATTAAATTCAACTTTCAATGTTGCACAAATTGCGGGTTCTAAAAGCGCTCAAAGGCAATGCCATCCGGCAGACGCGGATTTTGCTGGGCATCAAGGCACGCCCAAAATCTCCCATCCTGTCGCGCCCGGTGCCGGAAATCGTCGGCTTTCATTCAATCATCTGCCGCCGCCTGACGGACTTGTGGCCGGACGGCCTTTCTTTGAACGGAGAATCCGTCTGCGAAATTGGTCCGGGCGACTGCCTGGCCTCCGCCGCCTTTTTTGTCGCCAAGGGCGCGAGACATGTGGATCTGGTGGAATTGGAGCCGCCTGTGGCAAACGCCAAGCAGCTTGAAGTTTTGAAGGTGCTCAAAGGCCTGGGCTTTCCCATTTCGCTGGACGTGATTTCCGGAGGAGACGTCCCGACATTGAATGACCGCCTGATAAGTTATCACAAGCAACACATGGAAACTTATCCTGTCGAGAACCGCCACGGCTTCATATTTTCCCACAACGTCATGGAACACGTCGAGGATTTGGAATCCTGTTTCCGCTCCATGCACCGAAGCCTGCGCCCCGGCGGACAGATGCTGCACGTCGTTGATCTCGGTGGGCATGGTGTATTTGAAGACCCGCTTCCGCCCCTGGATTTCCAGACATATCCCGACCGGCTGTTTGGATGGATGTATCCCGTGAACCACCGGAACACCCGTAAATTTTTGGAGGATTACCGGCAGGCACTCACCCGCGCCGGATTTCAAAAATTCGACATCCAACCGTTGCGCGTCGCTGACAAATCCTACGCTGCCGGAATCCAGATCAAATCACGCCCGGCTGCGCGGCGGCAGCCCATAGAAGATTTTTCGGTCATTGAATTTGCGCTCACTGCCTTCAAGTAAGATCAGCAAAAATTCAAACTGGCCGGAAATCAACATCGTGGACAAATGAAAATCGCCATTCTGACCACCGACAACCGCGAACCATACCGGGAATATCACAAGCCCAATCCGTGGTTCGGCACGGCCCCGGAGGCGCTGTTGCAAGGTTTTGCGCAATTGCCGGAAATCGAAGTCCACGTGATTTCCTGCACGCAACGGCACATGTTCTCTTCGCCCGAAAAATTGCGCCGAACATCTATTTCCACAGCCCGCATGTCCCAAAGATCGGTTGGATGCGCACACTTTATCAGGGCTGCGTCCGCGCGACGCGAAAAAAAAATCCGCGAAATCCAGCCTGACATCGTCCACGGGCAGGGCACGGAACGCGAATGCGCGCTGGGTGCAATTTTTTCCGGCTTTCCAAGCGTCATGACCATTCACGGCAACATGAGGGCCGTTGCCGCATTTGTCCATGCACGTGTGGGCGGCTATTACTGGCTGGCCGCACGCTTGGAGGCATTTGCACTGCGCCGCACCGACGGGGTTTTTTGCAACTCCGCCTACACGGAAAGTTTGGTCAAGCCTGTTGCCGCCAAAACATGGCGTGTGCCAAACGCAGTCCGCCGGATTTTTTTTGACCAGCCCATTTCCCGGGCGCAAAAAGACGCGCCGGTGCTTTTAAATGTGGGCATGATGTCGCCCTACAAACGGCAGCGGGATATTCTGGCGCTGGCAGGCAACCTGTGGCGGCAGGGACTGAAGTTTGAACTTCGCTTTGCCGGCAACCGCCAGAATAACACCAAACTGGGCAGGTCTTTTGCGCGCGAACTGGCGGCGGCGGAAAAGGCCGGTTTTGCCAGACACATAGGCTGGCTGTCGGAGGATCAGTTGATTTCGGCCATGGACGCCGCCTCGGCACTCATCCATGCGCCCACGGAAGAGGCGTTCGGACTGGTCGTCGCCGAAGCCCTTTCGCGCGGCCTGAAATTTTTCGGCTCGCGGTGCGGCGGGATCGCCGACATCGCCGACGGCGTGGACGGCGCGGAACTTTTTGGCGTGGACGATTGGGACGGCATGGCGGATGCGGTTGGCACTTGGTTGAAAAATGGCAATCCACTCGCGCCCGCCGCCGCCGTGCAGATGCGCGAGAGATATCACCCGCAAGTCATCGCGCGGCGGCACCTGGAAATTTACCGCGAAGTGCTGGCGGCAAATAATAAAAGTTGAATCGCGCTGAAAACCGACTACTAATTCTGCGCTGAAATGAAACTGACCGACCTGCGGGGCATCCTGCAATACATACCGCAATTCCGCGAGAAGACGTTCGTCATCTCGATTGACGGTGCCATCGTCACGGACGAAAACTTCGCGACGCTGCTGCTCGACGTCGCGGTGCTGCGCTCGCTGAACATCCGCGTCGTGCTTGTCCATGGCGCGTCGGCGCAGATTCAGATGCTCGCCGACGAACAAAAAATCACCGCCTCCGACCTCAACGGCGCGGGCATCACCGATGCAGCCACGCTCAAGCTCGCGCTCAACGCCGCGAACCGGCTCACGCACGAGATTCTCGAAGGCCTTTCCGCCAACGACCTCCGCGCCGCCAGCACGAACGTCATCATCGCGCATCCGATGGGCATCATTCAGGGCGTGGATCATCTCTTCACCGGCAAGGTCGAGCGCGTGGACACCGCGCTTCTCCAGACGCTGCTCGCGCAGGATGTCATCCCCGTCATTCCGCCGCTGGGTTTCGACGGCGATGGCCGGACGTATCGCGTCAATTCCGACGGCGTCGCGCTGGCGGTCGCCGAGGCGCTCAAGGCCATCAAATTGATTTTCATCACGTCCAACGACGGCTTGATTTACAACAGCCTGCTTATCCGGCAGATGCTCGTGGCCGAACTGGAAAAATTGCTGCAGACGAACAGCGCCGGTTTCGCGCCGGAGCTGTTGTCGAAGGCGCAGCATGCCGCCGCCGCCTGCAAGTCCGGCGTGCCGCGCGTCCACGTCATCAACGGCAAGGTGGACGAGGGGTTGCTCGCCGAGGTTTTTTCCAACGAAGGCATCGGCACGCTGATTTACGCGAACGAATACCAGCAGATCCGGCCCGCGAAGAAAAAGGACATCCGCGCGATCCAGTTGCTGACGAAGGCCGCCGTCGAATCGGACGAACTCGTCAAGCGCAGCCGGGCGATGATTGACAAAAGCATCGGCGATTATTTTATTTTTGAGATTGATAAGAATCCCGTCGCGTGCGTTGCGCTGCACGTTTATCCCGAACAGAAGAAAGGCGAACTCGCCTGTCTCTATGTCAGTTCGTTGCACGAAAACCAGGGCATCGGGCGCAAGCTCATCCAGTTCGTCGAGAACAAGGCGAAGGAACTGAACTTGAACGAACTGCTCACGCTCTCGACGCAGGCGTTCACTTATTTTCAATCCAAGGGCGGCTTTGCCGAAGGCACGCCCGACGACCTGCCGCCCGCGCGCCGCGAAAAATACGAGCAGAGCGGAAGAAATTCCAAGGTGCTCGTGAAGAAATTGAAGTAGCAAACATATGAAGGATTCTTATGACGGCTTCCAAAAAATCCATAATTTTATACGTTGTTCTTACTGCCGCTGTTCTGCTTATTCCAATATTTCTTTTTTCTGCAGTATTTGGCGATTATGTAGATCGAAAAGAGTCAATATCGAGAAATGAAGCAACGAATGCAATTGACTACCCTTTGGTGGATTCAGCAACAAATATTTCTTATTATTGGGATGTTGGAGGGTTTCAAGTTTCAGATTTCTATATGCGGGTAACAGTGGCAACGCGCGATATTACCAACCAAGTCAATTTAGCAGTGGCTGGCAATAATCCTACGCAAAGTCGTATGCTTTCGTATGTAAAAACAAAAATAGACTCATCAGAACGGATACCCGGGCCTTCTCTTCATTGGTGGAACAAACAAATTTATTGGTGGACTCCAGATAAAATTACAAACGGTTATCATATTGATGCTGAAAGAAGTGATGGCGCATGTTTTATCTGGGTGGATGAAAATAGCGGAACATTATTTATTAATTCAAGTGACTGAATCATTTATTGAATTCTCAAATCGCTGCAAAAAAATCGGCGTTGAACCGACGCAATTTTTTCTCATCGTCAGCATCGCCGGGCAAACCGTTTCACTTTTTGAGCAAAACAAATTCGTCAAGAAACTCCCCTGCTCCACTTCGCGTTTCGGTATCGGGCAGGCGGAAGGCTCGAACCGCACGCCGCTCGGATTGCATCGCATCGCGGAAAAAATCGGCGCGGGCGAGCGGGCGGGAACGGTCTTCAAATCGCGCCAAATCATCGGCCACACGTCGCAGCCGGAATTTGCCGACGCCAAGATCACCACGCGCATCCTCTGGCTGGAAGGGCTCGAACCCGGCTTCAATCGCGGCGGCAGCGTAGATTCGCACGCGCGCTACATCTACATCCACGGCACGGCGGACCAAAAATCCATCGGCCGGCCCGCGTCGCACGGCTGCATCCATCTGGCGGACGCGGATTTGATTCCGCTGTTTGATCTGCTGCCGGGCGGAACGCTGGTTTGGATAAGCGAATCGTAGCAGCCGACGTGAGGAGGCTCATTTCAAAACAGAAAGCCGATCAGAGCCTCGTCACCTCGGCTGCTACGAGATTTAGGCGCTTGCGCTTTTGCGCCGACTATTTAATTTATCCGCGTGTTCGTCCGAATCGGCAAAATCTTTCTCGTCCTCGCGCTCGTGGCGATGCTCGGCGCGCATTGGGCGCTGCTGCAGACGGTCGCGTGGACGACGATGCTCGCGGACAATCTCCGCGCAAACTCATTTCACGACGCGGTGACAATGACCTTTGACGGCCAGCACCCCTGCCCCATTTGCAAGGCCATCGCCGCCGGGAAGAAATCCGAGAACAAATCCGAGTCCGTCGCACCGACGCTGAAACTGGAGTTCCCGCCGGTGAATGAAAATGTGGTCCTGGTCGCGCCGTCGCAATTCCGGCTTTTGCCGCCGGAGAATTTCTCCGCAAAACCCCTCTCCCAAAAACCGCTGCTCCAGCCGCCGCGCGGATTCTTCGTCTGATTTAATCGCAGTTGGGCTGCCCGCGCCCTGTTGGAGCGGGCGAAAATTTTCCATTTAACCTTGAGAGCGCCGTTGCGCGTTCTCGCAATTTTGAAATTTGATTATGAAAAATAAATTTAATTCAGCAGTGGTAAAAATTAGCGGTGGCTTGTTGGTTGGAATGCTCGCGCCAAGCATCGTTCACGCGTGCGCGTGCGGGTGCGGTGTTTTTGACGTGGCAACCAGTTCGATGTTCCCGAGCGAATCGGGCGGCATGGCTTGGTTGCAATATGATTACCAGAATCAGAACCGCAATTGGAGCGGCACGTCCGGCGCGCCGGCGGCGAACAATAACGACAAGGAAATTGAGACGCATTTCACAACGCTCGGTTTGCAATACATGTTCAACTCCAGTTGGGGCGCACAGATTGAAGTGCCTTTTGATGTCCGTCATTTCACGACGGATGACGGCACCGGAACCGGCGGCACGGTTTCGCGAAACTGGAGCCAGCTTGGCGACATCCGGCTTGAGGGCATTTACACCGGATTTTTTGCGGACCAGTCCGCCGGCGTGACGCTCGGATTGAAACTGCCGACGGGTAGTTACACTTTTGATCCCGCCGTGGTAGATCGCGACACGCAGATCGGCACGGGCAGCACGGATGTGTTGCTCGGCGGATTTTATCGCGGCAATCTGGATGCCAATCAAAAATGGGACTGGTTCGCGCAGTTTCAACTGGACATGCCGGTGGCGATACAGGACGACTATCGTCCGGGCACCGAATTCGATGCGGCGGCGGGAATTGATTACAAGGGATTTTCAATCGGTCGCGTGCGAATTTCCCCGGTGGCGCAGGTAATTTTCTCCAACCGCGCGAGCGACAGCGGCGGGAACGCCGATCCTGACAATTCAGGTTACGAACGGATTCTGCTTTCGCCGGGAATTGAATTTCACATTCATCCGGTGAAAATTTACGCGGACGTGGAAATTCCCGTTTATCAAAACATGACCGGCAACCAGCTCGTTGCACCGGTCTTGTTCAAGGCCAGCATGAGCTATATGTTTTGATTTGTTATGTCCAAGGCAACCCCTTCCAAAGAACTCAGCGACGAGCGGCTTTTTTTCATTGTCGCCATCACCATGTCGTTGCTCTTTGGAACCGGCTTTTTTCTGCTCATCTTCACGTTGAACAACCGTGAAAAGGAAACGGGCGCGGTGGCTGAAAGCCTGCCGCCGCGCCTCATCTCGCCCGACCACCCGCGGCAACTGGTGAATTTCTCGCTCACCGACCGCACCGGACGCAACGTGACGCAGTCGGAATTGGCCGGAAAAATTCTAGTCGTGGATTTTTTATACACCAGTTGCTCGCTGACCTGCCCCGTCGTCAACCGCTGCATGGCGCAAATCCAGCAGCTCACAACAAACCAACCGGACGTGAAGCTTGTCTCGCTCACCGTTGACCCGCGCGACGACACGGTCGAGTCGCTGGCAAAATACGGCGAACGCTTCGGCGCGGACACGAACCGCTGGCTCCTGCTGACCGGCGAAAAAGCCACGCTGTATGAATTGATTGGCAATACTTTCCTGGCGCAGGATTTGAACGACCCGTTCAACACCATGCCCGGCAATTTCACGCACACGGAACGCATCGCGCTGGTGGATTCGCACGGCAGACTGCGCGGCTACTTCGACGGGTTGAATGAATACACGGCAGCCGCCGTGGTTGAGGAAATCAACAGCTTGCGGAAATGAATTTATGAAGCGATTTATTTATTTATCATTTATTTTTGCGGCCTTTGCCGCCTGCAATCTCGAAGCCGCGCCCGATGCCAACAAAACCAGCACTAAATCTTACGACGCGCGCGGCATTGTCCGGCAAATCGCCGACGACCGGCGCAAGGCCACCATCCAGCACGAAGCGATTACCGGTTACATGAGTGCGATGACGATGGAATTCAACGTCAGGAACACCAATGAACTCGCCAGCATTTCACCGTCGGACGAAATCACCTTCAAGCTGGTCGTGGGCGAAAACGATTCCTGGATTGAAGACGTCCATTTCGTCACCCATCACGTTTCGGACGTGACCAACAACACCTTCGTCATCCATTTTCCAACGGCTGAACTCAAGCCCGGCGATTTGCTGCCGGATTGCGCATTCATCGCCGAGGATGGCAGCACGGTTCATCTTTCGGACTTCCGGGGAAAGGCGGTGGCGTTCACCTTCTTTTATTCGCGCTGCCCGCTGCCGGATTATTGCCAGCGCATGAGCAAGAGTTTTTCCGAAGCTAGGAAACTGCTTCTAGCGACCAACGCTCCGGCCAACTGGCAGTTGCTCTCCATTTCTTTCGACCCGGAATTTGACAATCCTCAAATGCTCTCAAGCTACGCGAGTCTTTACCGCAACGGCGACACGAACCGGTGGATTTTCGCCGCCGCGCCCGCAAACACCCTCTCCGGCCTGGAGCCGCGCCTCGACTTGATGATCATGCGCGACGGCGACAACATTATGTCGCACAATCTGCGAACCGTCGTGCTCGACCCGCAGGGGAAAATTTTCCGCCAGTTGGACGGCAACCAGTGGACACCGCAGCAACTCGCCGATGCAATCTTGCAGGCCGCGCGCGGGCAGACAAACTCCGTGCCTTGATTCAGCGGCGGTTTTGACAATCAGCCCAATTCGTTTAACTTGGCTGCCGGATTTGCAGCCATGAATTTGAACGAACAGATGACGCGACTGGCGAAACAAGCCAAAGCCGCGTCGCGCGAACTCGCGAAGCTTTCCACGCGCGAGAAAAATTCCTGCCTGCTCGCGATGGCCGGTGCGCTTGAAAAAAATTCCGGCGCAATCAAGGAAGCCAACGCGCTCGACATGGAAACCGGCGCGAAATCAAACCTGCCGGCGGCGATGCTCGACCGGCTCAAGCTCGACGACAAAAGAATTTCCGCGATGGCGCAAGGTTTGCGCGAAGTCGCGGCGCTGCCCGATCCGGTCGGGAAAATTCTCGACGAGCGCACGCGGCCGAATGGTTTGAAGCTGCAAAAAATTTCCACGCCCATCGGCGTCGTCGTCATCATTTACGAATCGCGGCCAAACGTGACCGCCGATGCCGCGAGCCTGTGCTTCAAATCCGGCAACGCGGTGATTTTGCGCGGCGGCAAAGAGGCGTTGAACTCCAATTTGCTCATCGCGCAAATCATGGTTGACGCCGGCAAAAAAGTTTTGGCGAATTTTCCCGAACACGCGATTCAAGTCGTGCCAACTATTGACCGCGAGGCGATTCCCGTTTTGCTTTCACTCACGCAATACATTGACCTTTGCATGCCGCGCGGCGGCGAGAGTCTCATCCGCGCCGTGGCGGACTGCTCGAAGGTGCCCGTCATCAAACATTACAAGGGCGTCTGTCATGTCTTTGTGGATGCCGACGCGGATTTGCAGATGGCGGAGGAGATCACGCTGAACGCGAAGGTCCAGCGCCCCGGCGTCTGCAACGCGGCGGAGACGCTGCTGGTGGATAAAACAATTGCGGAGAAATTTTTACCGCAGATGGCCCAGCGGCTCGCAGATAAACGAGTTGAACTGCGCTGCGACCCGGTTGCGCTTGGCTTGGTTCAATCCGCAATCCGCAATCCGCAATCCGCGATCAAGGCGGTAGTCGAGCAGGATTATTTCACGGAATACATGGATTACATTCTTAACGTCCGCGTCGTGGACGGCGTGTGCGCGGCGATTGAACACATTAATTTTTACGGCTCGGCGCACTCGGACAGCATCGTCACGAAGAACGAGGCGCACGCGAAGCAGTTCCTCGCCGAGGTGGATTCGGCGGCGGTCTATTGGAACGCCAGCACGCGGTTCACCGACGGCGGCGAGTTCGGCATGGGCGCGGAGATCGGCATCAGCACCGACAAGATCGGCGCGCGCGGCCCGATGGGCCTGGACGAATTGACAAGCTACAAATGGATCGGCATCGGCAACGGGCAAATCAGGAGTTGATCAGACACAGATTTCGATAATCTGTGTTCATTATTTGTAAATGGGTGTTTGATTTTTTGCGAACACGGTCGGCTTTGGAATCGCGGCACCGACGGCGTTGACTAGCAGGTTGTCGAAGCAGGCGGTGTTTCTGGTTCTGGCGTCGCCGGTGACAAGTCCCGCCATGCCGTGGGTAAAAAGACTGTTCGTGGTGGACAGCACCTGTGTGCCGTCCACGAAGCCGGTGATGGCGGAGCCGGAGAACTGGAGCTTCACGTTGTGCCACTGGTTGGTGGCAAAGTTGGGGACGATGCCTGAGACCATTTGTTTTTCGCCACGCTCGCCGGTGTTGCCCTCGGCCAGCAGCGCAGCCTGATGCTCCTTGTCGCCCAAATCCACCTCCCCTGCCTTGCCGTTGATGGCGACCAATGCGTAGGCGCCGTCCACCGCGAGCCTCATATAATATCCCTTGGGCGCGCAACCGTAGCCGTCACCGACGTTGTTCACGCGGCCCATGACGCCCGCCCAGCCGCCATCGTCAAAAAAGATGTCGGCGCTGACTTCGTAATCCTGCCATTGGTCGTCGCCGAGGATGGTGTAAGGCATCCATTCGGGCGCCCAGCTTTGGGGCTTTCTGGCGACGACTTGACGGAGGCATTTTCCTTTTCCATCCGGCCGGTCGGCGATTTCAAAGACGCTGGCGATGTCCGCCGTGTAGTGCGGCAGATAGCCAAATTGTTTTGGCGAGGAATATTCGTCGAAGGTTTCGAAATAAGGGAACGGAAATTTCTGTTCGGCGGGAATGTTGTCGAACGAACCTTTCTGCTGTCCGGTGGTCGTGGAAATGGAATAGACGGAACCCGGTTCGAGCGCGATGGTAAAAGTGCCGCCCGCAAGATTGCTGACCGCAGGTTCAATTGAGGGTTGCTGGACAAATTGTTCCTTCGCGTCGCTGCGCCAGACGCACAGCTTTCCGGTGGACAAACCGCCGCTGACGTTGAAGGTGACGTTCTGGACGGACTTCGCATTCTTCGTTTCAATGATGACGCTGTAATCGTTGCCCGGCGATTTCAGAGTGACGAACGTGCCGCCGTCGTTGAGGTTGCCGCAAGCGCCGTTAAGATACTGCCAGCCGACTTTCGAGAACTGCCCGTAGTGCGCGTAGCCCCACAACACTTCCCGCGTGTGATAATTCCCGCTCCATGGCGAATTGGCGATCATCGCGGCGGGATCTTCCGGATAGGGTTCCATCGGATAAACGGAGCCGACGAGATACCAGCTCACGATTTTCGTCACTCCGCTGTTGAGAAAATTTTCGTTGAACGCCTGCACCATGCTGATCTCGCAGTCGAAACCTTTTTTATAGACGTGCTCCTCTGTGTTCCAAACCGGCTTGTTCCATTCGTCGGCAAGCTGCTGCACGTCCGGCGGCGTCGGGATGCTCGACATCGTGTGATTGCTCAAAATGGCGACGGCGTTCCGCAACTCGACGTCGTTGGTCATGTGCCGAATCCAGTTGAACTTGGTTTTGTCCCAGTTGTCGAAGCCGTGGATTTTGACATTTTCCAAACCGTTCGTGTCGAGCGTGGCGCGGAATTTTTTCACCCAGCTCTCGTTGACGCCCTTTTCATTGCGGCAACCTATCGAGTCCAGATTCAAACCGTAAACAGATTTTAATCCTTGAATCCATTTGACATAATAGTCGCACATGTCCTGCGACCAGAAATTTCCGTTGCCCACCCAAGCCGGACAGCTCCACGCACAGGCGTCGAGAGTCAGGTCGGGATTTCTTTTTTTGGCCTCGCTCATCAGCCACCATTCGTAACCGCGATTGAAATTCAAGTCGTCCTTCGTGTGCATGTGGCTCGGCTCGGAGCCTTGCGTGGAATTGCCGTCGCCTGGAACTTCCACGAGCAGCGCGCTCATGGATGCGCCAAATTTCGGCTTGAAGAGCAGATCCAAGACCTGGCTGCGCTGCTCCGCCGGATAATCCTTGAGCAAAACGGACGTCGCGCCGCCGCCGCTCACCGCGCCGATGCCGTCAAAGCGCTTGCCGCCGGCGTCACCTTTGAGGTCAATCGTTTGGTCTGCAAATGCGGACGCCAAAAAGCTGCACGCGCAGACGGCAGCGACAAAAGGGATTTTCATGATTTAAGAAGTATGGCCAAAGCGCAACCATCCGTCATGTCGTAAAAACTCGTGACACGAATTGCTTTGCGCTTTCGGTTAAAAACATGAGGCAACCCCAGCAAGCGCGCTTGTCAGCCGGCGATTTAATTGAGAACTTGTTCCTCCGTGGTCATAATATGAACGCCGCCGAACAAGCCAGATTTATCCGCGAACAAATCCCCGCCGGCGGATTGTTCGCCGGGCTGGAATGGAAGATTTCGCCCGCGCCGTTTCCGCTCGGCGAAAATCTTGCGAAGGAAATCGAATCGCTCGGGCGCGTGCTGCTGCAATTTTATCGCGCGACCAATCTGCTCTACCGCAAGAGCGTCGAAAGCAAGCAACCGGACTGGGTCGCGAGATGGCTGGATCTCGGCAAGCCGCGCGAACTGATCGAGCTTCAGCGTTTGGCGGCATTCAAGAACGACGTGCCGCGTGTCATCCGCCCGGACATTTTGCTGACGGAAAATGGTTTCAGCATCACGGAGCTGGATTCGGTGCCGGGCGGCATCGGGTTGACGGGATGGCTGAATCAAACCTACTCAAAGTCCGAAGTGAGAAGTGGGAAGGGCGAACCGATTGGCGGCGCGGACGGGATGATTCGCGGGTTTGAAAGCATTTTTGGCGAAGCGAAACAGGTTCACATCGTCGTTTCGGAGGAAGCGAAAACGTATCGGCCGGAAATGGAATGGCTCTCGAAGGAAGTTCGAAGCGCGAAGTGCGAAGTGCGGAATTCAACTTTCAATAATTTCGCCGAGGGCGACGCTGCCTATCGTTTTTTTGAATTATTCGATCTGCCCAATGTGGCGAACGCAAAAAAGATTTTTGAACTCGCGGCGGAAAAGAAAATCCGGCTGACGCCGCCGCCCAAGCCGGTGTTCGAGGAGAAGATGCTGTTCGCGCTGCTGTGGAACCGGAACCTGCACAACTTCTGGCGGCAGGAACTGGGCGAAGGCTTTCTGGCACGGCTCAAGAAAATAATTCCCTACACCTGGCTCGTAGATCCGACGCCGATGCCGCCGCACGCGGCGATTCCTGAATTGAACCTGACAAATTGGGAACAATTAAAAACGATGTCGCAGAAGGAGCGCGACCTTATTCTGAAAGTGTCGGGCTTCTCGGAAAATGCTTGGGGCGCACGCGGCGTTTTCCTCGGCAGCGATTTGTCGAGCGCGGACTGGAGCGCGGCGGTGGATGATGCGCTGAAGAATTTCGAAACTTCGCCGTTCGTTTTGCAGCGGTTTGAAAAGCCGAAAATGGTCGAGGCGCGGTGGTTTGATTTTGCAAAGAACGAAGTCGTGCCGATGAAAGGCCGCGCGCGGCTGTGTCCGTATTATTTTGTCAGCGGCGAAGGCGACGCGGCGCGTCCGCAGCTTGGCGGCGTTCTGGCAACGATTGTGCCGGCGGACAAAAAAATCGTCCACGGCATGACGGACGCGATTCTGGCACCGTGCGCGGTTTGATTTTAGCGGGAAGGCCAGACTCTGCATTGACATTTGGCGGTTTAGGTGAAAACTTCTGTGCGCGTTCCAGAACTAAAACATTTGCTGTAAATCATTGTGGCAGAAAAAGACGATTATCTGTTGGACTTGCTGGTGGACCTCGGCTTTACAAATGCCGGGGAAGTCGCCAAAGCGCGCGAGGAGGCGGTGGCCGCCAACGTGGGCGTTGTGGATTTGTTGCTGGCCAACAAAATCATCCGCCCGACGGACGTGGCGCAGGCCAAGGCGGCGCAGTTCGGCGCGGAAGTGGTCAACCTCGGCGGGATGAAAATCGAGGACGATGTCATTTCCATCATCCCACGCCACGTCGCAAAAAAATACCGCGTCATTCCGCTTTTCAAGGCGGACGGAAAAGTGGCCGTCGCGCTGGCCGATCCTTCGGACTTGAACACGGTTGATTCGCTGACGCATCTGCTGGGCGCGGAGATCGAACTGCGCGTGGCGTCGGAGCCGGACATCGAGGCGGCGCTGGCCAAATATTACGGCGCGGAAAAAAAAGCGATTGACGAAGGCGTCTTCAAGGACGTGATGCAGGAATTGACGGAGTCCGACGTCAACGTGGCCGCCGCACTGGACGACGACGGCGGGGCGATCGAGGCCGATGCGCCGCTCATCCGGCTGGTGAACCAGATCATCATGGACGCGTTCAAGCTGCGCGCGTCGGACATCCACCTTGAGCCGCTGGAAAAAAGATTCCGCCTGCGCTACCGGATTGACGGCATGATGCAGGAAGTCAAGGCTCCGCCGAAACGGCTGCAGGCCTCGATCATCGCGCGCCTGAAAATTCAGGCGAACATGGTCATCTCCGAGCATCGCATCCCGCAGGACGGACGCATCCAGACGAAGGCCGGAAACAAGTTCATTGACCTGCGCGTTTCGTGCCTGCCGACAAACCACGGCGAAAGCATCGTCATGCGTATTTTGGACAAGGAAGGCTTGAAGCTCGGATTGCCGGAGCTGGGATTTTTTCAGGACGACCAGCAGACTTTCGAAAAGGTCATCGGATTGCCGGACGGCATTTTGCTCGTCACCGGCCCGACGGGTTCCGGCAAGACGACCACGCTTTATTCCTGCTTGCATTTCATCAACCGTCCCGACCGCAAAATCATCACGGTCGAAGACCCCGTCGAATACGTCCTGGCCGGCATCAACCAGGTGCAAGTCAGCGAACAGGTCGGGCTGACATTCGCCGCCGCGTTGCGTGCCATCCTGCGCCAGGCGCCGAACGTCGTGATGCTCGGGGAAATCCGCGACTTTGAAACGGCGTCCATCGCCATCAACGCCTCGCTCACCGGCCACTTGGTGTTCTCCACGCTGCACACGAACGACGCGCCCGGCGCCGTCGCGCGTCTCGTGGACATGGGCGTGAAGCCGTTTCTTGTCGCGTCGTCCACGCGCTGCCTGATGGCCCAGCGGCTTGTCCGCAAAGTCTGCAAAAAATGCGGGCAGCCCTATGTGCCGACGGAAAATGAAATGCGCTCGCTGCAAATCACGCCCGACATGCTGAAGACCGCGACGCCGATGAAAGGCAAGGGCTGCGCGAATTGTTCCAACACCGGCAATCGGGGACGTTTCGGCATCTTTGAAATTTTCCTGATTGACGACGAGGCGCGCAAACTGGTTTATGACCGCGCGCCGACCTCCGTTTTACGCGCGCGGGCACGGGAAATGGGAATGCGGACGCTGCGCGAGGACGGCATCCGCAAAGTCCTCGCCGGATTGACGACGCCCGACGAAGTCATCCGCGCAACCGTCGGCGACGATGCGTGATAAAAAAGGAAGAATTAAGAATGAAGAATGAAGAAACAAAAACAGTTTGCCGCGCATCTCAAATCGTGCGGCGCGCGGATTTTTTCATTCTACATTCTTCATTCTTCATTTTCTAATTTATGTCTTATCAAATGTCAGATTTGCTGCAGTTGGTCGTGTCCGAAGGCTCGTCCGACCTGCACATCCGCGTGGGCATCCCGCCGACGATCCGCGTCCACGGCATCCTGCACCGCGTCGAAGGGCCGCCGTGCAAGCAGGAAGACGCCGAGGAATTGATGCGCAGCATCACTTCCGAGGAGCACATCCAGAGCGTGCGCGAACGCGGCGGCGCGGACTTTGGTTTCGCGTTTGGCGACGCCGCGCGTTTCCGCGTGAGCGTGTTCAAGGAAAAGGGAAATTTCGCGATGGTGCTCCGGCAGATTCCCAGCAAGCTGCTGACGATGGAGCAGATCGGGATTCCGCCCAGCGCCAAGGAGCTGCTCTACAAACCGCGCGGGCTGGTCCTGGTGACCGGGCCGACCGGCTCCGGCAAAACGACGACGCTCGCCTCGATGATCAACATCATCAACGAAGAACGCGAAGAGGCGCACATCATCACCGTCGAGGACCCGATTGAATATTATCACAAGCACAAAAAAGCCGTCGTCACCCAGCGCGAAATCGGCGTGGACGTGCCGAACTTCGCGGAAGCCTTGCGCCGCGCGCTGCGGCAGGACCCGGATATTATTCTGGTCGGTGAAATGCGCGACTTGGAAACAATCGAAGCCGCCATCACGGCGGCGGAAACCGGCCACCTGGTTTTCGGAACATTGCACACGACGGGCGCGGCGAAAACCATTGACCGTATTACGAACGCATTTCCGACAAACCAGCAGGAAATGGTGCGCATCCAGCTTTCGACCGTCATGCAGGCGGTCATTTCGCAGTTGCTGATCCCGCGCGTGGACAAGCCGGGCCGCGTGGCCGTTTTTGAAATCATGGTCAACACGCCGTCCATCGCCGCGCTCATCCGCGACAACAAGACTTTCCGAATCCAGTCGGACATCCAGACCGGCTCAAAATACGGCATGGTGACGCTCGACTCGTTTCTGATGGACAAATACCAGCAGGGCATGATCGCGCGCGAGGAAGTCATCACGAAGGCGCAGGATCCGACGACCATCCAGGCGAAGCTCCAGGAAATGGAGCTGGAGCAGTCCATAAAAGGCGGCGGCAAATCCCCGCCGCAAAACCCTGCAAAATAATTTTGTAAAATGGCCGAAGAAATTTTAGATCCGCTGCTGTCGCTCATCCGCGAGCAGGGCTTGATTGACGATCTTCAATACGAGGACGTCGTCGCCGAGCACCAGCGCAACAGCACGCCCATCATCCAGATTTTGCAGGACACCGGCGTGATGAAGCTGCATGACATCCTGCAGGTGATGGCCGGAACCCTCGGGACGGAAGTTGTGACGCTGCGCGACCGTGAGTTTTCCCCGGAACTGCTGCAAATGGTTCCCTCCAACGTCGCGCAAATGTATCGTTGCGTCCCCGTCGCGTGGAACGGCGAATTTTTGCAGGTCGCGCTGGCCAACCCGCTCGACCCGGCGCGCGCGGACGAAATCCATTTCGCCGTCAAGCGCGACGTGCAGGTTGTCGTGGCCGACCCTGCCGAAATTGACAAGACGATTGAACGGCTTTACGGCCAGGGCGAATCGGAAAATTTTTCCGCAATCCTCAAGGAGCTTGGATCGGACACCGACATCGCCCGCGAAGTCACCGAGGCCGGCGACGATGTAAAGGCCGCCGAGGCGCTCGCCAACGAGGTGCCGATTGTGAAATTTGTCAACCTGGTCCTGCAGCAGGCCGTGCAGGACCGCGCGAGCGACATTCACTTCGAGCCGTTCGAGACGGAATTCAGAATCCGCTACCGCGTGGACGGCGCGCTTTATGAAATGGCACCTCCGCCGAAACACCTCGCGCTGCCCGTGATTTCGCGTTTGAAAATCATGGCGAACCTGGACATCTCCGAAACCCGCCTGCCGCAGGACGGACGCATCAATTACCAGATCGGCACCAAGCAGATTGATTTGCGCATGTCCACGCTGCCGACACAGTTTGGTGAATCCGTCGTGCTCCGCGTGCTCGACCGCTCGTCGGTGAACCTGGAACTGGAATCGCTCGGATTTCCAAAATCCGTTTTTGATTTTGTGTCCGAGGTCATCCAGCGGCCCAACGGAATTTTCGTCGTCACCGGCCCCACCGGCTGCGGCAAGACGACGACGCTTTATTCCTGTTTGCGCCGCGTCAACGCGATTGACTCAAAATTGCTCACCGCCGAGGATCCGGTGGAATTCGACATCGAAGGCATCATGCAGGTGGCCATCAACGACGCGGCGGGCATGACTTTCGGAAAGGCGCTGCGCTCATTTTTGCGCCAGGACCCGGATATAATAATGGTCGGTGAAATGCGCGACCTGGAGACGGCGCAGATTTCCGTGCAGGCGTCGCTGACCGGCCATCTAGTCTTGAGCACGCTGCACACGAACGATTCGCCCGGCGCGGTCACGCGGCTTGTGGACATGGGCGTGGAACCGTTTTTGATTTCCTCGACGTTGATGGCCGTGCTCGGCCAGCGGCTGGTGCGGACGGTCTGCAAAAATTGCCGGACGCCGTTCGAGCCGACGGAAAGCCAGTTGGAACTGCTCAACCTCTCGCCGCACGATCTGGGCGACAAATCTTTTCATTACGGGCGCGGCTGTTCGACTTGCAACGACACCGGTTACAAGGGCCGCAAGGGAATTTTTGAGCTGCTGGTCGTCAGCGAGGCCATCCGCACGCTCATTAACGAGCGCGCGCCGACGGTGGTCGTGCGCCAGAAAGCCGTGGAGCTGGGAATGGTGACCTTGCGCGAAGACGGCTTGCGTGCCATTTTTGACGGTGATACAACTATCGAAGAAGTGGTCAAATATACCTAGGTAAATGAAGAATGAAGAAACAAGTCTGATTCGTAAGCTTGCCTGCCAAGACGGTGCGCGAGCACGGCGAGAGACAAATTTCTTCATTCTACATTCTTCATTCTTCATTCGAAATTGAGTTATGCCAAAATACGATTACGAGGCGCTGGATTCGCGCGGCAATTCGACGAAAGGTTCGATTGAAGTCGCCACCCAGAACGAGGCCATCGGCCGCGTGAAGGAAATGGGTTTGTTCCCGACCAAGATCGCCGAGGCCGCGAAAGCCCAGGGAAAAACCGCCGGGAAAAAAGCCAGGCCCGCCGCCAAGCCCAAGGGCAAAAAAGGCGGCGCGATGAACATCAACATCAAGATCCCCGGACTCGGCAGCGGGGTGAAGCCCAAGGTGTTGACGACCTTCACGCGGCAGCTTGCCACGCTCGTGGATGCCGGCCTGCCGCTGTTGCGCGGGTTGCGCGTGCTTGAAAAGCAGGAGCGCAATGGCGCGCTCAAAAGCATCCTCGGCCAGTTATCCCTGGCGATTGAAGGCGGCAGCACATTCTCCGAGGCGCTCGCGCAGCACCCGAAAGTTTTCAACCGCCTGTTCGTCAACATGGTCAAGGCCGGCGAACTGGGCGGCGTGCTGGAAGTCGTCTTGAAACGTCTCGCGGAATTTTCCGAAAAGGCGCAGAAGATCAAGGGCAAGATCAAGGCCGCGATGTTTTATCCCGTGGCGGTGCTCGTCGTCGCCGTCGGCATCATGATCCTGCTGATGGTGATGGTCGTGCCCAAGTTCAAGGAAGTTTTTGCCGGCATGGGTTTCGCGCTGCCCGGCTTCACCGTGTTCGTGCTTTGGGTCAGCGATTTGATCCGGCTTCATATTGTGACGACGCTGGGAGCCATGGCCGTGGCGGTGGTCATATTCCTGCTGATAATCAGCAAGACAAAGATCGGACGCTACCTCTGGGACAAATTCAAGCTCAAGATGCCCGCGCTCGGCCCCGTCATCAGCAAGGTCGCCATCTCCCGTTTCACGCGCACGCTCGGCACGCTCGTCAGCAGCGGCGTCCCCATTTTGCAGGCGCTCACCATCGTGAAGGAAACCGCCGGCAACGTCATCATCAGCAACGCCGTCTCCAAAGTTCATGAAAGCGTGAAGGAAGGCGAAACCATCACCGCGCCGCTCGAAGCCTCCGGCGTTTTCCCGCCGATGGTCGTCAGCATGGTGGACGTCGGCGAACAGACCGGCGCGCTGCCGGAAATGCTTTTGAAAATCGCCGACAATTATGACGAAGAAGTGGACAACGCCGTCGCCGCCATGACGTCGCTGCTCGAACCCATAATGATTGTTTTTCTGGCCGTCATCGTCGGCAGCATCGTCATCGCCATGTTCCTTCCGCTGATCAAAATGATCACGGTCATGAGCGGTGATGACAGCGGCGGCGGCGCTGGCGGCGGCGGCGGAGAATAAACCGCCAATTTTCGGAAAACCTGCAAAAACCGTTGACAAAAGCCATGCTCCGGTGTAAATACAATGTAATTACATTGCATGGGCGTATTACATACAATTAACTCGTTATGGAGTTTGATTGGAATAATCCGCCCTTTGAAATGGATGGTTCTTTGACTCAACGCGAAATTGAAGAGTCCTTTGAAGATCCCTTCGCCGTCCGGCTGCTGCCCGACTCGCCGAGGTTTGGCGTGCAGGCCCGGTTTTTCAACCTGGGAATGTCCGCCGGCGGCACCGGGGTTTTCAGCGTGTATCGGTCCAATGGACGTTCCATCCGGGTTTTGCACGCGCGCACTTTTGCCCCGGAAGAACGTTTTTTTTACCAGCGCAAAATGGACCAGACGCTTTCCTAATAGATCGTCCTCGCCCTCGTTCTCGTCGTCGTAATCGAAAACAAAAATCGAGGACGAGGACGAGAACGAGAACGAACCGGAAAACAGATGCGAACTTTTGCCAATTGGGAAGACGTGCCGATTTTCGACAGCGAAAACGCCGAGTCGGATTTCTGGTCGGAGAACCGTCCCGACCTGCGCCTCATGGAGGCGGCCACGGCGGGCAGCACCGAGGCGTCCGAGTCCGTGACCATCACGCTGCGGATTGATCCGCGCATGCTGGCGCGCATCAAGCGGCTCGCGCGCGCGCGGTATCTGAACTACCAGAGCATGATCAAGCAATGGTTGAGCGAACGGATGGAAGACGAATTGAAATAACAATGAAAACCAAAACGAACCCAATGCGGAATGCGGAATGCGGAATGCGGAATAAAAACGATGCCGCGTCCGGCGCAGATTCATTCCGCGCTCCGCACTCCAGACCCCGCACTTCTCCGGCCTTCACCCTCGTCGAGCTGCTCGTCGTCATCTCCATCATCGCCGTGCTGGCCGGGCTGACCTTCCCGGTTATGAAATCGGTGAAAAAAAGCCAATACATTTCCCATACCCAGGCGGAACTCGGATTGCTGGAGACCGCGATCCAGCAATACCACGCGGCTTATGGATTTTATCCGCCAAGCAATCCGATTTACAACCCGAACATTCCGGCCACCACAAATCAGGTGATGTTCAGTCCGCTCTATTTTGAATTATTGGGCACGACCAATAACAATCCCGGCAATCCCAATAACGGCACCTATTACACACTCGATGGAAGCGCTTCAATCAGCGGAGGCAACGTCACAGGCGGATTTGGTGTGGGCGGATTTATAAATTGCACAAAGTCCACCGCTGAAGATGCGACCGCCGCCAAATCTTTTCTGTCCGGCTTGAAGCCAAACCAGTATAACATATATTGCACAAATTATTACACTGTTAGTTCTGGTGTCCAAGTGGCCTTGCTGCTCGCTTCGGTCGGCGGCCCGGATCAAAATTATCAGCCGCTTCCCCCTTCAAACTTTAATCCGTGGCGCTACGTCTCGCCCGGCATCAACAATCCCAGCTCCTACGATTTGTGGATTCAAATTCAATACGGCGGGACAAAATACCTCATCTGCAACTGGAGCAGCCAGGTGCAGGTCAACAATCCACTGCCATGAAATTGTTATGCGCCTTGACCAAAAAATGAATAGCCGCAAACTGCCCGCCTGCGCGGACGAATCCGCCCCGGCGCAGCCCATGCCCGTGGACTGGCACGACTGCGCGTGGTCGCCGCAGATCACCGTGCTTGCGCCGTCGCGCGCGAACCGCCGCCTTGTGATAAAACCATTGCCCGCCACGCCGCTGGTTCTGCATACTCCGCGCCGCAACCCGATTTATTTCAAAACCATGAAAACCATATTGCCATCATCGCGCCGGCGTCGTGCCGGATTCACCCTCGTCGAACTGCTCGTCGTCATCTCCATCATCGCCATTTTGGCGGGGCTGCTGGTGCCGGTGCTTTCAGCCGTCAAGGTCAAGGCGCAAAAAGCCAAGGCGAAAATTGAGGCGCAGAGCATCGCCACGGCCATTGAAGGCTACGATTCGGCTTATGGCCGTTTTCCGGCGTCGCACGCCGCGCAGCTCGCGGCCAACAACGCCGCCGGCGATTTTACTTACGGAACGACCGGTGCGGCAAACGCCACATTCTCTCTTTCAACTTCTTATGGGATAAACGCAAACAATTCGGATGTCATCGCCATCTTGATGAATGTCACAAATTATCCGGGCACTTCGACTCCGACCGTCAACACCAATTCACAAAGCAACCCGCAGCAGACGCTTTTCTTGAACGCCCATATGTCGGGCGACACCAGTTCGCCGGGCGTCGGCACGGATCTGGTCTATCGCGATCCATGGGGCAATCCCTACGTCATCAGCATGGATTTGAATTATGACGAGCAGTGCAAGGACGCGTTTTATTCCCTGACCGCCGTTTCTGGCCCGAACGGAAATACCAGTCCGGGTTTGAATGGATTGGTTAATCCAAATGGAACCGCCGATAATTTTCAATTCCACGCCAAGGTCATGGTCTGGTCAGCCGGGCCGGATAAAAAAACCGACACTGCTTCCGCAGCCAACGCCGGCGCAAACAAAGACAACGTTTTAAGCTGGCAGTGAAACTTCCATTTACGATTTACGATTTACGATTTACGATTTGTAGAAAATCGGGTAGGGCGGTCAGTCCTCTGACCGCCGCCGGCGCGCACGGAGTGACACGCCCTACCGCGCTCAATCGTCAATCGTCAATCGTCAATCATAAATTCCCAGGCGCATTCACGCTGGTCGAAATGCTGGTGGTGATTTCCATCCTCGGCATCCTCGCCGGGCTGGCCGTGCCTGCGCTGAAAAACATCGGCAAGTCCGACGCCAACATCAGCGCGTCCCGGCAGTTGCTCGACGACGTGGGCCGTGCGCGGCAAAAAGCCATCGCCAATCACACGACCGTCTATATGGTCTTTGTGCCGACAAATTTCTGGGGCAATTTCACGGCGGCGGAGACGAGCATGGCCGCGACCACCAATCTCATAGACAAGCAGTTGAGCGGCTACACCTTCGTCAGCCAGGGCGCGGTCGGCGACCAGCCGGGGCGTCATCAATGGAATTATCTTGAGCCGTGGCAGTCGCTGCCGTCCGGGACGTTCATCGCGGCGCAAAAATTTGCCGGCACAAATCAAATCGCTTCATATGGCATTTCACAATTCCATTACACGAACTCCATTCCATTTCCGACCGCGACAAACATTAACATTATTAATCCTGTATGGCTGCCCTACATCGCGTTCAATTACCTCGGCCAGCTAACGGTTGACGGCGTGAACCTCGCCACCTCCCACGAATACATTCCGCTCGCGCACGGCAGCGTGAGCTTTGGAATTGACCCCGCCACCAAGGCACCGCAGTTGACCCCCGTCAATCCCGGCGATGTCACAGAAGTTCTGCCCGGCAACAGCACCGGCCCGTCCTACAACATCATTGACATTGACCCGCTGACGGGACGCGCAACCCTGCAATTTCAAAAAGTGCAATGAAGATTTACTCAGGCATATCGAACGAAGGTAGGGCGGGCAGTCCCCTGCCCGCCGGACTTTCGCATGACGCCGGCGCGCACGGAGTGACGCGCCCTGCCTCGGCTTTCACCATGGTCGAGGTCGCCATCAGCCTGGCCATCATCGGCATCGCGCTCGTCGGCATCATCGGCGTCCTGCCGCTGGGACTGCATGCCCAGCGCGACAACCGCGAGAATACCGTCATCGCCCAGGACGCGACCGTTTTCACCGAGGCCATCAGCAAGGGCGCAAGCGGCGCGAACGACCTGACCAATTATGTTTTTCTCATTACAAATTCATGGACACTGTTTGACTCTGCTGGCGCTGTAAAAAATACCGGCGGAAACAGCTACACTTACAACGCCGCTTCCGCTTATGGAACGCCGGTTCCTTTTATGGAAATCACAAATGGCGGGAACATCGTGGGCTTGTTGAGCACGCCCGAATACACGGATTCAACAAACTTCAATCCCATCAATAACATTTTCAGCGGCGGTTACAGCAACCACGTCGTCGCCTACGTCCGCTCCATCAGCGGGCCGGCGGTGGAAAAGCCGCCGCAGGACAATCCGCTCTTGCAGCAGGATTCCTTCAGCTACCGCGTCTTTTGCGTCAACGCGCCGGTCGCGGCCGCCGGCCCAAATTCCAGCTTGCAGGCAAACCTCCACGAACTGCGCCTGACGTTTGAATGGCCGCAGCAGCCCAACGGCGCGGTCGGCAACGGACGCGCGACCTATCGCGCGCTGATCGCCGGGCGGCAGATGACAACCAATTTTGTCGCGGGCAATTATTTGTATTTTTACCAGCCGCAGTCGTTCACCAGCACACCGTGAAAAATAAATTGCACATGACGAACAAAGGCAGGGTGGTCAGTCCCCTGCCCGCCGGACGTTCGCATGGCGGCGGCGCGCACGGAGTGACGCGCCCTACCGGTTCAATCGCAAATCGCAAATCGCAAATCGCAAATGGCTTCACCCTCGTCGAGGTGATGGTCGTGGTCGTGCTGCTCTCGCTCATCGTCGTCGTGCTCATGGGAGTGTTCAACAGCACGCAGACGGCCTTCCGCGCCAGCGTCACCCAGACCGACGTGCTGGAGGGCGGCCGCGCGGCGATGGACCTGATGGCGCAGGATTTGAAGACCATGGCCCCCTCGCTGGGCGCAAGCAACGGCGCCGTGAATTTTTTCGCGGCCAACAATCCCAATTATTCGCCCCTCGTCCAGTCGCTGACCGCAAGTCCGGGCAATATGCAGCGGACTTATGTGCTCCAGCAGTTTTTTGTTTTGAGCAGGGTGAACCAGTCTTGGACCGGCACGGGTTATGTCGTCGTCACCAATTCCGCACAGGGAAATCTTTATTCGCTTTACCGTTTTTCCATGACGACGAACGTGTCGGCATTCAACAGCCCGGCGCAGCTTTACACCAATTTTTTAACCGTTTCCTATACGAATTCACCGCCCTGGAGCCATTTGATTGACGGCGTTGTGGAGTTGCGCGTGCGTGCCTTCGATGACAATGGCGGTTGGATGACCAACACCCTGAATTTTGCCGGCGGACAGACAAACAAAAACAACAATGTTCTGTTCCTGCCGCCCGCTTCCGGCGAAACCGGATTTTACATGTTCAGCAACACGCTGCCCGCGTCCGTGGAAATCGAAATGGCGACGTTTGAAGACCGCACGTTGCAGCGCGCCGGATCCTTCGGTTCGTATCAGGGCGCGACCAATTACCTTGCCGGCCAGAATCAGTCCGGCAAGGTCCACGTTTTCCGCCAGCGCATCTCAATTCCCAATGTTGACCCGTCCGCATACCAATGAAAATTAATTCCAATCAAGAAGCTGGAAGCGAGAAGCCAGGAGCGAGAAGGACATATCTTCTAACTTCTAACTTCAACCTTCTAACTTCTTCGCGGCGCAGCGGCATCGCCCTCATCATCACGCTCATCCTCCTGTCCGTCACGCTCGTCATGGCGCTCGCGTTCCT
>Ga0181529_10000891_pt1 | contig 41324 bp, 39 predicted proteins | sample PEATcosm2014_Bin_36_FD_119763 | JGI IMG/M metagenome (GOLD analysis project Ga0181529, IMG submission 119763) | Peatland microbial communities from MTU Mesocosm Facility, Houghton, MI, USA - PEATcosm2014_Bin10_30_metaG | ecosystem: Environmental > Terrestrial > Soil > Wetlands > Peat | place... | reverse complement strand
CATAGCCGTGAACGGCGTGTGGAACCAGACGTCGGAAAGCGCAGTTACCGTGGCGGCGGGAACGCAGGTAAGTCTCGGCCCCTGGCCCGTCGGCGGAACCTGGAGCTGGACGGGACCGAACGGATTCACCTCGACCTCGCGCGAGATAGACGACATCGCGCTGCCAACGACAACCAGCACTTACACGGCGACTTACGTCACCGGCGGCTGCACTTACACGCAGACGTTCACCGTCACCGACTGAACGCGGACAGAGTTATCGCAAACGGAGCGCCCCAGGTTTGGGTTTATGGAACCTGGGGCGCTCCTCAATAGACTTGGCCATCCGTTTCAATTCCACCAAGCGTGGCAGGATTTCACGATCTTGCCACGCCTTTGATTGCGCGGCAAGGCGCGGGTCGTCTGGATACGACGGAATTCTCCTCATTGAAAGCCGGCGCAACGGTTTTGGCGGATTGACGGAGGACAACGCTCGTCGTTCTCGACGCGAACTTGGACGCTGACACTCACATCGGGACAATCGAGTGCGACAGAGGAACGATAACTTCGGGGTTCGGCGTGGGGCCTCTAATTGAGCTGTTTGGGCCGGAAGTGGCAGGTTCCCCCGGCCAGCACTGATATCCAGATCGAAGGATCGGCGGGTTGCTCGCTGGAGCCGAGGAAAAGGATGCCGTCGGGGGCAAGCAGGCGGTGAATGCCCGCCAGCAGTGAGCGTCGCGTCTCCTGGGAAAAGTAGAGCATCACGTTGCGCAGAAAGACCACATCGAAGCGTTCGTGAAACGGCAACGGCGGAACGCAGAGATTCGCTTGCCTAAAGTTGCATATCTGGCGTAACTCCGGCTTGGCCGTCCAGTCTTCGCCAGCGTGGTCGAAGTAGCGGACCACGAAGCGGGCGGGAAGGCCGCGGTTGATCTCAATGCGGCGATAGACGCCGGACTGCGCGCGCTCGACCACTTCGCCGCAAATATCGGTGCCCTCGATGCGGATATTCCAGCCGCCCAGCAGAGGAAAATGTTCGCGGATGAGCATGGCGATGCTGAATGCCTCCTGTCCGGTCGAGCAGGCCGCGCTCCAGAAGCGGAGGTTGCGCTGGGTGCGGCGGGCCTCGACGATCTTCGGCAGAAGCTCCGCGCGCAACAGCTCGAAGGGGCGACCATCGCGAAAGAAGCTGGTTTCATTGATGGTCATGGCCTCGGCGATGGAGCGTTCCAGAACCGGGTTTTTCTTCGACCGCAAGCGCTGCACAAGTTCCTCCAAACCGCTCAGGCTTTGGTTGCGCAGCACTTTGGTAAGACGAGTATCGAAGAGATAGTCGCGCGAAGGGTCGAGCACATTTTGCGAAAGGCCGTAGACGAGCTCGCGAAGGTAGCCGTAGTCAACGCTGGAGGAGGTTTGCATGGCTAGACCGCCGCTTCCCGAAGCTCTCGCGCTTCGCTGTTGGCCCGGACGGCAAGTCTGAGGATTTCGGGGGCGATGGCGTTGAGGGGCAGCACCTTTTGCGCCAGTCCGGCATTGGAGACCGCGCCGGGCATTCCCCATACTGTGCTGGATGCCTGGTCCTGGGCCAGCACCGAACCGCCGTTCTCGCGGATCAGGCGACTGCCGGCCAGCCCATCCGACCCCATGCCGGTCAGCACCACGGCCAATACCCCGGAGCCATACACCGCGGCGGTGGAGCGAAAGAGCGTATCCACTGCCGGGCGGCAGTGATTCTCCAGCGGCCCTTGGTTCAGCCGCAGCGTGGTTGGTGAGCCGATGCGCGCAGCGGCCAGCACCTCCATGTGCCAGTTTCCCTTGGCGATGAAGATGCACCCAGGGCGCACCGCGTCTCCCTCGGCGGCCTCGCGGACCGGCAAACGGCAGCGTCCGTTGAGGCGCTCGGCAAAGAGTTTGGTGAACAGCTCGGGCATATGCTGCACAATCAACACGGGAAGCGGAAAATTTGCCGGAAGCGCGGGCAGCAGAATATCGAGCGCCGCCGGACCGCCAGTTGAGACGCCGATAGCCACCACCGCCGGTAGCGATGCGATCGGCTGCGCTCTGGGCGGCGCGAAGGGCCGAAACAATGGCGCCTGAGCGACCGTGACCGTCTGCTGCTTGGCAAGCCCGGCCAAAGCGTGAATCTTGGGAAGAAGTTCCTGAGAGAGCGCCTGGGCGGCCGCCTCCCGACCAGCCTGACCGCCGGGTTTGGCCACGTAGTCCGATGCGCCCGAGGCCAGCGCCTCGATGGTCACTTTCGCTCCACGCTGGGTGAGCGAACTGCACATGATGACCGGCATTTTGTGTCCCCGCGCGCGCAACTCCCGCAGTGTTGCCAAGCCGTCCATGACCGGCATCTCCACATCCAACAGAATCAGATCGGGGCGGATGGTTTCAATGGCACGGAGGGCCGATTCGCCGTCGCCGGCCGTTCCCGCCACTTCCAGGCCGACATCGGCAACCACCACCGAACGCAGCAGACTCCGCATCACCGCCGAGTCGTCCACGATGAGAATCCGAATGAGGCGGTCGATCGCCATCGCTCAGGCCTCCGCCAGGCCGAGCATGGCCAGCTTTTCCGTCAAAGCGTCGTCGTCGAAGGGCTTCATCAGGTACTCGTCGGCGCCGGCATCCAGGGCGCGGAGAATGAAATCGTTCTCGGCCTCGGTGGTCACCATCATCACCTTGACATCGATGAATCCCTGCGAACGCATGGCCTTGAGCATCTCCAGCCCGTCCATCACCGGCATATTCCAGTCCACCAGCGCAAGATCGAAATCAACCCCTTCGTTCAGCCGCTCGATACCCGCCTGCCCATCGGCCGCCTCCTCGCACTGAATCCCCTTCTCTTCGAGGAGGCCCCTGAGATAGCCCCGAACAAAGCGGGAGTCGTCGACAATCAGTGCTCGCATGGTCGCCTCCAGACAGTGGGCCGAGTCCCGTTTACCTTAATTGGCCTGTGCATGACTCAGCCTCATGGGATCGAGCCGCTCCGGGTCCAGCATTACCAGAAGGCTCTCCTTGAGCTTGTACGCCCCGGCAAACAATGCTCTCCGGCGCTCGTCCAAGATAGATGGATTCGGCTCGTGGTCGGCCGAGGAGACGGTCAGCACCTCGCCCACCGAATCCACCAGCAGCCCAAAGCATCCCCCTCCACTTTCCAAAACCAGAATGTCCTGCTTGTCCTCCCTGGGCGGCAAACCGAGCAGTTGCCGCAAACTCACCGTGGTCAGCACGTCGCCCCGGTAGTGAACCAGTCCGCCCACATAGGCCGGAGCCAGCGGCACCGGTTGCGGTCTGGCCGAGCCGACGATCTCCAAAATGTGGGTGATGGGCACTCCGAACATCGTCTGCCCCACTCGAACCGAGCACATCTCGACCAGCGCCGCCGCCTTTTCCTTGCGATCCATCGTCGTTGCGCTCATGCCAGTGTCTCCGCAATTCCATTCCATTCGTTTGACCGGCTCTCGTCGGCCGGCAGCGGGGGCACCGCGCCCAGGTCCACCACTCCGGTCACCCGGCTCTTCAACAGAGTTACGCCCCCGGTGCGCTGATTGGTGCCGGCCTCGAAGAGGTCGCCGCCGGCTGCCACATCCAGCACGTGCGATACGGCTATACCCACGTGGCGGTTGCCCTCGCGGCAGACCACCACGATGATCTGCGCCTCCGGATTGCCCTGCACCGCGGCCAGAACCCCGCCCGAATCCTCCACCGGAAGCAGTTGGCCCTCGAAGTTCAGCACCGGCCGATAGCCGATGTACTCGATACGCGAGACCTTCAATTGCTCGATGCGCAGCACGTCGCCGAGCGGAACCGCCGCCTGCCGCTCGGCGGCTTCGACCAGCAGATACTCCAGACTCTTGGCCGCGTCCGCCTCGCTCTCCGTCTCCGAGGCACGCGCCGCCTCTTCTTCGGCCCTCATCGCCACCCCGGCCTTCTGGGCGATCGACCCCGGATCGAGAATCAAGGCCAGATCGGCGTTTCCCAGCACCGTCGCCCCGGAGTAAAGACCTATGTCCTTTAGCACCGCCGAGAGCGGCTTGACCACGATCTCCTCGGGATCGGCCAGCCCGTCGACGACCAGGCCGAAGCGCCGCCCGTCGGCGTCCAGCACCGCGATGAAGTTGTCCCGCTCGGTGACGATCTTGTGCTCGACGCCGGGCATCAGCAGCCGGTCCAGAAAGACCAGCGGCAGCAACTTGCCGCGTAGCCGATAGAGCGGCGCATCCTCGATCCACTCGATGGCCGCCGCGGCCATCTCCGGCGGAATATGCACCAGTTCCGAAAGCGCTCCCTGGGGCAAGGCAAAACTCTGGTCGACGCTGCGCACGATCAGCGCGGGAATGATGGCCAGCGTCAGCGGAATGCGCAGCCGCAGCGAGGTGCCCTTGCCGGCCCGGGAGTCGATCTCCACCTTGCCGCCGATCCTCTCCACATTGGTGCGCACCACGTCCATGCCCACCCCGCGGCCGCTCACGTTGGTCACGGCGGCGGCGGTGGAGAAGCCGGGCAGAAAGATCAACTGGAGCAGTTCGCGTTCGCTCATCTGCGCGGCCCGGTCGGCGGCAATCAGCCCGCGCTCGATGGCCTTCTGGCGCACCTTGTCGACGGCGATGCCGGCCCCGTCGTCGGAGACTTCGATGACCACGTGGCTGCCTTCTTGGCTGGCCTTCAGTTTGAGAGTCCCCTCCGGGTCTTTGCCCGCCGCACGGCGAACCTCGGGCGGCTCGATGCCGTGATCCAGCGAATTCCTCACCGCATGAGTCAAAGGATCCTTGATGGCCTCCAGCAGGCTCTTGTCCAACTCCGTATCCTGGCCCTCAACCTGCAATCGGACGCGCCGTCCCAGCACCTGGGAAAGGTCGCGCACAATCCGCGGCATTTTTGAGAAAATGTTCGAGACCGGCTGCATCCGGGCCTTCATCACCGACTCGCGCAGGTCGGCCGTCACCATATCCAGGCGTCGCGAAAGCATGGTCATGTTGGGATCGGCCGAGGTGGCCTGCAGAACCTGGTTTCTGGTCAGCACCAGTTCTCCCACCAGGTTCATCATCCGGTTCAGCAGCGTCACATCCACGCGCAAGGTGCTTTCGGCGGCCGTACCGGCGGCCTGGGCGCGCGGCTTGGCGGTGTCGTCGGTCTCTACGGAAGTCTTGGCCGCTGGCGCCTCAGCGACCGGGGCGGCCTCCGCTGCCTCGGGCGGATCAGGCGGGTCGGGAGCGGGCGCGGCGGTGGGCGGGGGCGCGACAGGCGCCTTGCGGGGAGGAGGGTCGGCCGCCTGTGGCGGAGCCGCAACCGCCTTGGCGTGCGCGTATTGCTTCGCTTCCGCCCGCGCCGGCAACTGCAGCTCCTCCAGGCGGCCAATCAGCTCGGTGTCCAGCCCCTCGCCCTCGCTGGCCTCCGTCTCGATATTCTTCAGGATCGAGCGCAGACCGTCGAGCAGTTGCAAAAGCCCGGTGATAATCGAGTTTTCGGCGACCAGTTTCCCCTCGCGAAGCAGGCCGAGCAGGTTCTCCCCGCTGTGGGCCAGCGCTTCCAACCGCTTGAAGCCCAGAAATCCGGTGGTCCCCTTGATCGTATGCACCGAACGGAATATCTCTCCGATCAGCCCCGCATCCCGCGGCCGCTCCTCCAGTTCGGTCATGCACCGCTCCATGCGGTCCAGCCCTTCCTGGCTCTCGATCAGAAATTCCCTCGTCAATTCATCCATCGCGTCCACTCATCCGCCGCGCGGAATTCGCGATTCCTGCGCGGCTAGCGCCCTATCCCTTTATCGGTGGGAAGAGACTCGACTTGAGGAGAAAGGGAAGAGGGAATGGGAAAGCGCGCGAGCGGCTCGCCCTGCGCTTCCCAAGCATTCCCTCCATCGCCGTCTTTGTCGGGAATGGGGCGACGTTTGGCGCAACTCCTGGCCGGCACTGCCGTCTATATGAGTACGATGAGCGCTTCCCCATTGATTCGCCCATTCCTATCCCCATTTTCCGCCGTTGTCCGCGATGAGCGGGCTAGCCAGGAGAATCTTGCCGTCTCCGCCGGCCTTAAACGCCAGGATGCCGGCCTCCTCGACGAGTTGATCGTCCGCTACCAACACCGCCTGCTGCGTTATCTTCTCTATCTGACCGGCAACCGCGAGATGGCCGAGGACCTCTTCCAGGAGGTTTGGATGCGGGTGCTGGTGCGCGGCGCTCAGTTCAACGGCCAGGCGCGCTTCGATACCTGGCTCTTCACCATCGCTCGCAATCTGGTCATCGATCAGCGGCGCAAGCGCACCCTCGCCAGCCTCGACGAACTCTTCGAGAGCCGCGGCGACGACGACCGCCCCATGACCTTCGAAGCCGCCGATGGCGAACCCACTCCCTTCGACCGCTTTTCCAATCTCGAAGATCGGGAGAGGATCGCGCGGGCGCTGCTCAAACTGGATACGCTCTACCGCGAGGTGCTGGTGCTGCGCTTTCACGAGGAGCTGTCGCTCCAAGAGATTGCCCAAGTGACCCGCGCTCCGCTCTCCACTGTGAAATCAAGGCTTTACCGGGGCCTGGCCGCCCTCAAGCCCAGGCTCGAAGGCACCTGCGGTGCGGCCAGCCAAGCGCCCGCGGGGAGGCCATACGATGAGCCTTCGAGGACGGCATGAAACCCGACGACCGCCCCCTCGGCGAGTCCGATGATGGAACCATCGGCGAAGCCGCCGATCCCGACCGCGATCTAGTTTCGGCCCTGGCCGGAAATCAAGCCAACCGCGAGCGCGCCGTGGCCTGGCGCACCCGCCGCGTCGTCATGGCATCGCAGGGCGTGATGCGCGACCAGAAAGCCGGGCGGCGGCGCACCCGTTCGCTGGCCCTGGCGGCCTCGGTGACGGTGATTCTCGCCCTCGGCCCGCCGGTCTGGTGGATCGCCGACAACCTCATTGAGGAGGAGCACCTGGGCACCCTGACCAGCCAGCTCAGCCTGTGGATATTCTTCTTCATCGTGGCCCTGCTGGCCGCGGCGCTATTGGCTGGCTGGTTGCGGCGCAAGTCCTGACCGCAAAAGCCGGGCATTCTTTCTTTCTCTCATCGAATTCCCGCAACTTCCCCATTCCCGACTCCGTCCATCCAACACGGGTGAAGCCGCGCTCATTTCCTGAAAGGCCCTCCCTGGGAGGGGGTTGCGTCATGCGCGATCCACAATCCATCTCCATCGACGAAGACACTCGCCTGGTTCCGGTGTGGTCCATCGTCGCGGCCGTCGCGGCCTTCCTGTTGGTCGAGTACTATTTCTGGCTGATTCTGCCCGGCCAGCAGCGCCATCTGCCGCCCATCGGCCTGCGCGCTTACTTCAACCTTTCCTGGGGACTGCTGGCGGCCCTCTACTTCCTGATGGTCGGCTACGTCAGCAAGGACGCGCCCCGTCGCGCCATGAGCGCGCGCTTCTGGATGGCCATTTGCTTCGTGATGCCGGCCGGCATCGGCGCAGTGCTTTACTTCCTGCTGCGCACCCCCGCGGTCTTTCGCTGCCCGGCCTGCGCCACCCACGTGCAGAGCGACTTCCACTTCTGCCCGCAGTGCGACTATCAACTTAGCGCCAGTTGCGGCCACTGCTTCCGCACCGTCCGCGCCACCGACCAGTTCTGCACCCGCTGCGGCCACGAACTGGCCAAAGACCACAGGCCAGCCCGGTTGCGCGTACTGGGCGAGTAAGCCTTCGCTCCCGCGATCGCCGCTATGCAGCTTCATCGCGCCAAAGGTGGGATATTTATAGACAAGGATTTTATGGATTTTCATTCAGATCACGCAATGCGCTCCAGGTTTAGCCTTTGAAGGCTCGTAAGACAATCCGTCGGCCACGTTTCGCTGGCCCCGCCGTGATTCTACTTGCCGCAGCCGCGGCCATCGCGCCGCTACTGGTCCACGGCCCCTCCTGCGGCCACGATTTCGACTTCCATCTGGTCTCCTGGTTCGATGCGCTGGAGAGCTGGCGGCAAGGAATCGCGTATCCGCACTGGACCCCCAGCGCCAACTTCGGCGCGGGCGAGCCGCGTTTCGTCTTTTACTCGCCACTGACCTGGATGCTGGGCGCGGCTTTGGGCGCGGCGCTGCCCTGGCCGCTGGTTCCCATCGCGCTGACCTTTCTGCTGCTGACCTTGACGGGGCTGGCTACGCGGGCGCTGGCCAGGCAAATGCTCGATGAAGGCGCGGCCACGCTGGCCGGTTGCGCGGCGTTGTTTTCCGGCTATGCGCTGTTCACTGCCTACGAGCGCTCGGCCTTTGCGGAGTTTGCCGGCGGTTTCTGGATTCCTCTGGTTCTGCTTTATCTGTTGCGCGACGGGGGTGCTTTTGTCGGCGCGGAGGCCACTCCTTGCGCGAAGGCCGTTCCTCTCTGGCGACGCGCTTTCGACGGTTCCGCGGCGCCGCTGGCGCTGGCCGTGGCGGGCGCATGGCTTTCCAACCCAACCGTCGGCGTGATGGCCTGCTATCTGCTCGCCGCCGTTGCGTTGACGCGGACCCTGCTCTCATGGTCGTGGGCGCCGCTCCTGCGCGCCGCAGCCGGCTCGTTGCTGGGGATGGGCTTGATCGCGGCCTACCTGCTCCCCGCCGCGTGGGAGCGGCGCTGGGTCGATATTTTGCAAGTGACCGAGGACCCGGGGCAAACGCTGGAAAACAGTTGGCTGTTTGCCGTTCACGCAGACCCGGGCCTGCAGCCTCACGATGAGGTGCTGCGGACGGCCTCGATTATCGTCGTCCTGATGACGGCCGTGGCGCTGGGCGGAGCGCTCGTAAGTTGGCTGCGCGGCAGGCTCTCCACGGTACGCGAAGATTCACGGACGGAACGGCTCACAGGGGCGGATCGACCGATCGCGCATCGGAGTTTTCTCCGGCCGATTGCCCGCGACTGGTGGCTTCCCCTGGCGCTCATCCCTGTGGTCGTTCTCTCCCTTCAGTTCGCTTTCTCGCGGCCGCTATGGAATCTGTTGCCCGAACTCCGCTTCTTGCAGTTTCCCTGGCGCTGGCTGCTGGTGCTGGAAGCGCCGATGGCCATCTTCTTCGCCGCAGCCGTCTGGCCACGCGATGCGGAGCGGCTGTGGCGCCGTGTTGCCGTGGCGGCGGCCTGCGCGGCCGTTTTTCTGGCTATGACGGTTTGCGCGGGATCGGTGTTCTTTCAGAACTGCGATTGCAAAGACTCGGTGGCCGGTATGTTGGTGACGTATCGCAACGGCCAGGGTTTTGCCGGCACCGATGAGTACGAGCCGATCGGCTCCGACAATTCGCTGCTGCCCACCGGACTGCCCGCCGCCTGCCTGGTTGTGGACCCCATGACGGAGCTCGGTATGCCCACGAACGGCCCGGATGACGTGGATAGCCCTCCGGTATGGCAACCTGAACAGCGCAGTTGCGACGCGACCTTCGCCGCCGTCGGCAATCGCATCGAGCATCTCCGCATCTCCGCTACAATTCCGCATTCGGGCTTTCTGATTCTGCGCCTACGCAGCTACCCGGCCTGGCTGGTGAGCGTCAATGGGCGGCATATCTCCGACCTGCCGCGCCGAGAAGACGGCCTGATCGCCGTGCCCGTGCCGAATGGACCAGTCGAGGTGACCGTGGACTGGACCACCACCGCCGATATAATTCTCGGCTGCCGCATGAGCTTCATGGCCGCATTGTTGCTCACAGCTCTTTGGTTGCTCGAGCGAAGGCTCGGCCGGCCTCGTTTATCATCAGAGCGATGCCCGTCGATGTGAAATCGCTCATTCAAGAAGGCGCTACTTTGACCGACCGGGCGCTGGAGGCGTTGCTGCCCAGCGTCGAGACCCTGCCCATCTCGATTCACGGAGCCATGCGTCACTCCACCTTTGCCGGAGGCAAGCGGTTGCGTCCAGTGCTGGCTTACCAGGCCGGCGTCGCCATCGCCGGCGCGCTCCCCTCGGGCATTGAGCGGTTGGGCGCGGCACTTGAAATGCTCCACACATACTCGCTCATTCACGACGACCTGCCCGCTCTCGATAACGACCAGCTGCGCCGCGGCAAACCCACCTGCCACGTGGCCTTCGGAGAGGCCATTGCCATTTTGGCAGGCGACGCGCTCCAGACCCGCGCCTTCGAGGTGTTGGCCTCGCTCGGTTCTCCGCCCGCCGCAACCGTCCAGATCGTCGGCCTCATCGCCAACGCCGTCGGCACCGTCGATGGCATGATAGGCGGCCAGGTGCTGGACCTCGAAAGTGAGCGCCAGAAGCCCACCCCGGAGCTGGTCGAAGCCATTCACCGCGCCAAGACCGGCGCTCTGATCCGGGTCAGCGTGGTGGCCGGAGGCATCTACGCCGGAGCCGCCGTCGAGGACGTTGCCCGCCTCGACCTCTTCGGTCGCAAGGCCGGCCTGGCCTTCCAAATTGTCGACGATGTGCTGGATTTAACGGTGGACTCGGCGCATCTGGGCAAGACCGCCGGAAAGGACCAAGCCACGGAGAAAGCTACTTGGCCGGCCGTCTACGGAATCCAGCGAAGCCGGCGCGATGCCGTCCGCCTGATCGAAGAAGCCTTCGCCGCTCTCGAACCCTACGGCAGCCGCGCCGACGGACTCAAAGCCGTTGCCCGCTACCTGATCGAGCGGAAGAACTGACGCTTGCCTATGCCAACGGATATTCCCGAATCCTATTTCCCGACGACCGCCCGCAGCCGTTCGCGCTGGACGGAGATGTCCTCGACCGCCCCCTGCACCTGGCCGAGCAGATGCTGTACTTCATCGATAAAGCCGGGCAGCCGATTCCACCATAGGCTGAGGATATCTTGCTGGTCCAGCAGCGCCAACGCCGCGCCCGAGGCCGCCGCCACTGTTCCGGAGCGGCGGTTGCCGGTCAGCAGCAACAAGCCGCCCGCGAACAGGCTTCCAGCCGCGGCAACGCTCACCCAATCCAAACTCTCGGTCTCGGCGACGCGCGGAGCGCTCTCGGAAATCTTCGTCGGCTTGGCCTGCGGTACAGCGATCATAAAATCTCCTTCCGTCTTGCCCGCCGCTTACGGGTTCGGACAAGGACAATCAAGTATCGCTCGAAAAACAGCCCAGCGGCAAAATTCCTCGTTCGCTCTGCGCCGCCATTGTCTTCGGAGGTTCCATCCCTAATCGAGATCGAACTCGCGCAGCGGCTTTCCCTGGGGGGCGTCCTTGGCCTTGCGCAACGCCTCGGCAAACTTTTTCTCGAACAAGTCTTCCTTGTTTTTCTCCGCCTCGAGCGACTGGCGAAAGAGCGACTCCTTGCGCTCTTCCTGTGCCCGCAAGGCCTGGGCCGCTGTCTCCAAATCCTCAAACGTGCGTTTGCGCGGCGCGGGCGTGTGGCTCACCACCGATCCGGTAGCCGCATCGATCTTCACCATCGCCCCGCACTCCGGGCAGGCTACTTCCAGAATTCGTTCCTTCGCTTTACCCATTTCAATCCAGAATTGTATGCGCTTCGCCGGCTTTTTGACAGCCGGGCGGCCAGGCGCGAAAACCAAGCGTCGATGCCAGATTCACGATAATTTCATGCAATTCTCCTCGGAATGCCGCCGCAATGGAGATAGAATCGCCGCGTACCTATCGAGAGCCCGCGCGCGCGAAAGACAGTTCCAACCCACGTCAAGCGCTCCTTGACCGCGCGCACCGCTTCAGTCGCGCTTCCCCCGCCGGGCTTTTTCTCGACCCGGCAGAACCTGAACCCCCGTCAGCTTCTTCAAAGGAGAACTCATGTCCAGTTCAATCGCCCCTGAAAGAAAAACCGGCCATCCGACCCATCGCCCGGCTCATCCAACTGAGCCCACGGCATCGACCGGGTCCGCCAATTACACCCTGATCGCCGAGCCGGATCAGGGCTTGACGCCGATCTACAATTTCATCTCCTCGGCCACAAAAACCATCGAGATCACCATGTACAATCTCACCGACACCACCGTGACATCGCTTCTTGCCGCCGCTCAGGCCAAGGGCGTCGCGGTTCGGGTCATCCTCGACCAGAACAACGAGAAGGCCAACAACACGCCGGCCTTTGACAATCTCCAGGCGCACGGCGTCGCGGTCCACTGGGCCAATCCGGTCTATCTCTGCACCCACCAGAAGACCGTCACCGTGGATGGCGCACAATCCGCCATCATGACCCTCAACTTCCAGTCCGCGTACTATCCCACCAGCCGCGACTTCGCTGTCATTACCAACAACGCCGCGGATATCGCCGCCATCCAGACCACCTTCAACGCCGATTTCATCGACGCTGCCATCACCCCGCCCACCGGCGAAAACCTCGTCTGGAGTCCCACCAACTCCCGCGCCAGTGCGCTCGCCATCATCGATGGGGCAGCGCACTCCCTGCTCATCTCTCAGGAAGAGATGGCCGACACGGGCATCGAGTCCGCACTGGAGTCGGCTCTCAAGCGCGGAGTTTCGCTCACCCTGGCGCAGGAGAATACAGCCGGCAAATACAACCGCATTCTCGCCACTCTGAAGGCCGATGGAGCCAAGATTGCCGCCTATACCTCATCCACGGGCTATTACATCCACGCGAAGACCGTCCTTGCCGACTACGGAACCGCGCAGGCAAAACTTTTCGTGGGATCGGAAAACTTCTCCACCGATTCCCTCGACAAGAACCGCGAACTGGGCATCGTCATCAACGATCCAGCCTGCATGGCGGGCGTGCATACCGCCATCACCGCCGACTACAACAACGGTACCAAACTCTGAACCCTGGCGCGAAAACTAGAACCTGAATCGCGCTGTAAACTGGAACGCCCTCATGGCTCCCGCGGAAGTTACTTGGCCGAAAGGTGTCGCCGCATTGGCCGCCTGACCTGAATACAGCGTGGTATCCACGCCGGAATACTGCACGGTGTTGAAGACATTGTTGGCCGTGGCGCGAAGTTCCACGCTGCGCGTATCGCCCAACTGCATCGTCTTTGAGAGCGACATATTGTTTTGGACGGTCCCAGGCCCTGGGATCGAATTGCGCGAGGCCGTGCCATAAGTGCGCTGCGGTGGACCAAAGGCGGCGGGATTGAACCATTCGAGCAGCGTTCCTCCGCCCGCGGCGATCGAGGCTCCCTGAACGCGGTCCGGCCGCAGCGTTCCGGCGGTGCCGCGCGCCACATCGGCCTCGGCCGCTTGGTAACTCGGTGTCAGCGGGGTTCCAGTGGCAAAGGTAAAACTTCCGGAGACCGAAAAACCCTCCAGAATATGCGATCCCACTCCGTCGGTCACCCAGAACTTGTCCTTGCCGAAGGGTAACTCGTACAAATAGGTTCCTGTGACCTTGTGACGCAGGTCGAAGCTGGAGTTGCCCTCCTCGGCGGCCAAGTCTTGCCAGTTCTGCGCCACCACCGTTGAGGTTCCGCCCACTGATCCGGCGTCGTCGATGGAGTGCGAGTATTGGTAATTCGCGCCCAGCGCAATCCCCTTGCTCAGCCGCTTGTTCACGCGCAGCGTTCCGGCGTTGAACTTGGAGAAGGCCGCCGATTGCTCATAGTTGAAATGCCAGTTGGCGGGGGTGGGGAATGGCGCGCTGACTATATCCAAATGATTGCCTCTCGATCCGTTGTATCCGAGATTCATTTCCACGCCCCAGGGGAGCGTCTTCTGTATATCCAGGTTCCAGGCCTGAACGTATGGAAGATGATAGTGAGGATCGAGAGCGTAGTTGCCCGTAATCGCAGGCGCTGGAAATCCGTTGGCAAGCGAGAGGCAATCGGTCGTAGCGGATGCGCATTGCGTCGCAACTTCGTTGGTCTGTTCGTTGGCAAAAGGAGGCTGATGCGCCATCGTGGTGGCAAAGGTTGCGTACTGGCCAACGGTGTAATTGATGCCATAGCCGGCCCGAATCACAGTCTGCTTGGGAAGCCGCAATGCGGCGCCTACGCGAGGCGCGAAGGCCGTGCGGAAGGGATAAACCAGCGAAGCCGGAAGATTGCCGCTATAAGTCCCAGCGTTGCCGGACTGCACTTCATCGACGTCGGTAAATCCCGCTGTCGGGTTGGTGTCCACAAAAGCCAGATGGCCGTATTTCTCCGTATAGGGAGCGAAGAACTCGTAGCGAAGGCCATAATTCAATGTAAGATTGCGCCGCGCGCGCCAATCGTCGGTTGCGTATGCGTCCCACACATTCTCGCGCAGATAACTCTTGGATGCCGAAGAGTCGATGGCGGTCTCTTGCGGCTCCCCGGTGAGAAAATCGGCGAGCGCGGATCCGGAGTAGAGGCCAGTGAAGTAGAACGTCCCGGTGGCGTTCGAGCCGCCCAGAAAGTCGCGATGTACCCGCCGATAGTCCCCGCCGAAGCGCAGGTTATGCTTGGCGTGAATCCAACTCAGGGCCTCCGCAAGCGAGATGGTTTGCGAAAGCGAGAAACTAGGCTGCTGCTCGCTCATGCCCGTGAAGTTGCTCAGCACAATGCTTGGCAGGCCGTAGTTCAGCGCACTGGAATTCAGCGGAGGGGGCGGCGATGAGATGCCGGGAGGACCGTAGATGCCTAGATCCGAAGCAATGTTGTCGTTTCCATTTGTATAGTAATTCGTCGTTCGGCTGTTGTTTCGATTCCAATTGGCGTTGAAGATATTGGTTACCTTGCGGTAACCCACCGTATAACCCGCCTGCGCGGAGTTGGAGTCCGAGGAACTTTTGCCGCCCAATTGCGGAAAGATATTCACGTTGTCCGAAGCCGAGTCGCTCCAGTTGTAATTGAAATTGACGCTTTGGCGAAGCCCCTGATTCTGCGATCTGCGCCCGCCGCTGGCGCCGCGCCCCCCGCCAAGCAGAGTCGCGTTCTTTCCCAGGCTGCGCATATAGCGCGCCCCAGCCTGCGTGGCGTTCGACTGCGCGGTGGTTAGCAGATGATAGTTCTGCGTGTAGCCGGGTAGGTTCGGTTCGGGAAAGAAGGGCTGGCAATTCGGCCCGCTTGCATATGGGTTCGGGCAAGTTAACAGCCAGGTTGCCTGCTGAGTGATGGGAGAAACCGTCGCGGCAAGTCCCGGAATACTCCCCGCCCTCTCGTCGGCCGTCCCGAAATTGCCATCCGTCGGCACCGTCGCGTACTCATCCAGCGGATTCGAACTGCGCGTACCGGAAAGCGTCAGAAACATCGTATCCTTGCCGCTCGGTTTGGTCAGCTTGGGAATGTAGGGAGCGCTTATGAAAGTAATGCCGAAGCGGTTGCTCCCAGAGGGCGGCTGCTCCTGCGGCTGGCCGCGAAGGCTGAACGGCTCGGCATTCAGCGCCGAGTTGCTGCCGATCCAGAAGATCGCTCCGTGCGGCTGTCCTGGGTTGAAGCCGCGGAAGTTGCCGCGCCCGCCGCCGAAGCCTCCCGGCCCGCCAAATCCTCCTCCTCCGAAGCCTCCACCGCCAAACAATCCGCCCACGCCGCCAAAGTTGCCTCCCTGCCCACCCAGTCCGCCCTGAGAGCGAACCGTCTCCATCGCATCCCGCAGCCGGTCCATATCCATTCCGGCCAGCGGGCTTACCGAACCCGACTGCCCAGTGATAGCCACCGATTCGCCGCCAAAATCCGCGTTGCCGGCAATCGAGGGCAGCGTCGCGCCGCCGGCGTTTACCGCTTCCGGCGTTGCGGTTCCGATCTGAGTGTCGCCATCGCCACTCAGCGCACTGATCAAACTTAGATTCTCGGCGCCCTTGCCGGCCAGTTGCCGGATGGCCTGTAGCGCCTCTTGCGTTCCTACTCCGCTCTGTTCGCGCTGCTGCTGCGCGGCCGCCCGTGAGGCCAGCAACAAATCGAAGTTCACTGTCTGGTCGCGGCTGGCGGAGTTGAGCACGGCCTCCTGCGTTCCCGCAGCAAAGGCCGCGAACTGGGTGCGAATCACGTAGCGGCCGTTCTGCGCCAGATTCAGCGACCAGCCGCCCGCAATGTTGGTGATCGTGGTGAATCGCTTGCCGGTTAGCGTGTTTTGTGCGGTCACTGTAACCCCCGGCAGGGGTGCGCTGCCGCTCTTCACCATCCCGTGCAGTCTGCCGCCCGCGAGGGGCTGAGCAGTTGGGGCTTGCGGGACTTCGCTGCCGCCGGAGGCAGCCGTTGACGAAGACTGGGATGGGGGCGCGACTGTCGTAGGCGAAGAAATTTGTGCGGCGGGCGTACCCTGGGCCCGGACGGCAAAGCCGCCAGCCACGACCATCCCCATCGCCGCCCATCTTGCCGCTCCACGCATTTCCGCTCCCTGCCGTCTCGGCTCGTACTCACTCAGACGATGCCCCCGTTGCGAAAGTTTACTGCGATCGAACCTCCACGCGGTCAGGGGCCCAACTGTCGCAATCCAGTGACAACGAGACAAACGGACGGATTGTTCCGCGCAATATCCTTGCCGCGACGAATCCATATCTTTCCGACAAACCGGGCCGGCGGCGACTCCCCGCTTGCAATCCGCCGTCGCGTATGTTAACTCTTGAGTTAACAATCTTTCGATCGCTGGCAAGCGAGTGAACTCCGGCATGGCATCGAACAAAGCGTTCTCGGCAAGCAAGATCGGCACCGCCATCCGCGCCCAGCGCCTGCGGATGGGACTGTCCCAGGGGGATATCGAAAAGAGGACCGGCCTGCTGCGCTGTTACCTTTCCCGCGTCGAGAACGGCCACACCGTGCCCTCTCTCGATACGCTGTCGAAGATCGCTCATGCCCTGGATATGCCCATCACCCAGTTCTTCCTCGACGAGACGACGAAACGCAGGATCGATGCGCAGAACCTCACCGACGAGGAACTGCGCTTTCTCACCCAGGTCCGCCGCTATTCGGCAAGCCTGAACGACAGCGACCGCAAGCTGATGCTGGCCATGGTGAGGAAGTTCGCCGCCGCCGCCCAATAGCGGCCCATCCGGGCGCGATAAGCTATTGAACAGGAGATGGAAGTCGAACAACCCAATCATGCCTGAATACAGATACTCGACTCTTGCCGTTCATGCCGGTCAGCACCCCGACCCGCTGACGGGCGCCGTGAACGTTCCCGTTTACCTTTCCTCGACCTTTCAGTTGACCGGCATCGGAACCGACCGCGGCTGGGACTACTCGCGCGCGGGAAACCCTACCCGAGACCGGCTGGAAGAGGCTCTGGCCGCCCTCGAAGGCGGCTTCAGCGGCCATGCCTTTACCACCGGAATGGCGGCGATCTCGGCGCTTGTGGCCATGCTGCGCGCTGGAGACCACCTGATCTGCTCCAAGGACGTTTACGCCGGCACGGTGCGCCTCTTCGATCGGATCGTCGCGGGCTACGGCATCGTGGTCGAGTACGTGGACACCAGCGACCTGGCGGCGGTGGAGGCGGCGATTCGGCCCGCCACCAAGCTGATCCACCTTGAAACGCCCAGCAATCCGTTGATGGTCCTCACCGATATTGCGGCCGTCAGCCGCATCGCCCATGCGCGTGGCGTTGAAGTTAGCGTTGACAACACCTTTCTTTCGCCGGTTTTGCAGAGTCCGCTAGCGCTGGGCGCGGACATCGTCATGCACTCGACGACCAAGTACCTCAACGGCCACTCGGACGGGCTGGGCGGCGCGCTGATCGGCTCCACACCGGAGCACAAGGAGCGCTTTCTGCTGGTCCAGAAGGCCGCCGGCGGAGTTCTCTCCCCCTTCGAGTGCTTCCTGGTGCTGCGCGGCATCAAGACTTTGCCCCTGCGCGTCAAGCAGCACGAGGAAAATGGCCGCGCGGTGGCGGAGTTCCTCGCGACGCATCCCAAGGTGAGCAAGTTGGCCTATCCCGGACTGAAAAGCCATCCGCAGTACGATCTCGCTGTGAAGCAGCAGAAGGGCTTCGGCTCCATGATGAGTTTCGAGGTCGCCTCGCGCGAGGCGGCGGGAAGGTTCCTGGCGGCGATAAGGCTTTTTCTCAGCGCGGAGTCGCTCGGCGGAGTCGAGTCGCTGGCTTCGCACTCCGCCACCACCACGCACGGTTCAGTGAGCGAGGAGGTGCGCGCGTCGATGGGCATTACCCAGGGACGCATCCGGCTCTCCATCGGAATCGAGGACAAGGAAGACCTGATCGCCGACCTGGATCAGGCGCTGGCGGCGGTGTAATCCCGTGGGATAGCCTTCCTGGCGGCGAATGGCATTTCAGCGAGATGGGTCCGCAGTTCGGTGGAAGCGTCTCCGCGCCGGGACGAGGATGTTCTGATTCGTTCCGGTGTTCCAGACGGCACTTTTGGATTCCATCTACAGCTAAAGTATTGAGAAACTGCTGAAGGCGTACTATCTCGATTGTCGATCGAGTACAGGTTCGCCGTCTCGCATCGCTAAGACGAGTTTCCACAGTTCCATGCGCCGGATCGCGCGGAAGCGATCGTCACCGTGAATCTCATCCGTGAGCGCGTCGTTTTTCCTGTCGCGGCTTTCGCCGGAGCGCCCCGGCCCGCTCCGCTACAATGGACGGAAGCGCCTGTCCGCCGGGGAACGGATTCCCGGCCCGCCAGGCGCTGCAAACATCATGCTTACTCAGAATCTTCCTGAAGCTCTTACTTTCGACGATGTCTTGCTGGTGCCCGCTCAGAGCGATGTGGTGCCCGTGCAGGTCAGCACTCAAACCCAGTTGACCCGCGACATTGCGCTCAACACTCCGCTGCTCTCCTCCGCCATGGACACGGTGACCGAGTCGCGCATGGCCATTGCCATGGCCCAGCAGGGCGGCATCGGCATCGTTCATCGCAACCTTTCGATCGATGCACAGACCGGCGAGATCGACAAGGTGAAGCGCTCGGAGAGCGGGATGATCGTGGACCCCGTGACCATCGGTCCGGACCAGATGATCGGCGATGCCCTCGAGGTGATGCGGCGCTATAAAATCTCCGGCGTGCCGGTCACCCGCGGCGCCCGGCTGGTGGGCATCCTCACCAACCGCGATCTGCGCTTTGAGACCCGCACCGACATTCCCGTCGGCGACGTGATGACCAAGGAAAACCTCATCACCGTTCCGGTGGGCACCACCCTCGAAGAAGCAGCGCAGATATTGCACAAGCATCGCGTGGAAAAGCTGCTGGTGGTCAACGATCAGTTCGAGTTGAAAGGTTTGATTACCGTCAAGGACATCCAGAAAAAGCTCGCCTATCCCAACGCCAGCAAGGACGAGAAGGGACGGCTGCGGGTGGGCGGAGCCATCGGAGCTACCGGCGACTACCTGGAGCGGGCCGCCGAGTTGGTGCGCGCGCGCGCGGATGTGCTTACCATCGACTCCTCGCACGGCCACCAGGCGCGGGTGTTGGAGGCGGTGCGCGAGGTCAAGAAGCGCTTCCCCGATGTGGGCCTGCTAGCCGGAAACGTGGCCACCTACGATGGCGCATTGGCCTTGATCGATGCCGGCGCCGATGCCATCAAGGTGGGCATCGGACCGGGCGCCATCTGCACCACGCGCATGGTCACCGGCGCGGGAATGCCGCAGATTACGGCCATCGCCGAGGCCTGGCGCGCCGCTCGCGATCGCGAAATTCCGGTCATTGCCGACGGCGGCATCAAGTACTCGGGCGAAATCACCAAGGCGCTGGCCGCCGGCGCCAGCGCCGTGATGATCGGTTTGCTCTTTGCCGGCGTGGACGAGAGTCCCGGCGAGATCATCCTCTATCAGGGACGCAGCTTCAAGGCCTATCGCGGCATGGGATCGCTCTCCGCCATGAGCCAGGGCGCCGGCGAACGCTACTTCCAGAGCAACGCCGACCTGGCCAGCGTCGAGACCGGAGCCGAAAGCGTCGTGGAGCGTGAGCGCTCTGGACAGAACCGTCTGGCCAAGTTCGTTCCAGAGGGCATCGAGGGGCGCGTCCCCTATCGCGGACCGTTGGAGTCGATGATCTACCAGCTTGTAGGCGGGCTGCGCCACGGCATGGGCTACGTGGGATGCGGAAGCATCCGGGAGTTGCGGGAGAAGGCGCGGTTCGTGCGCATCTCCGGCGCTGGACTCCGCGAGAGTCACGTACACGATGTGATCATCACACGAGAGGCTCCCAATTATCATGTCGAATAGCCGCCGCGGCCTCGGCTTCTGGATCAGGGCCTGGCTGCCCGTCGCCCTCGGAATCGGCGTCATCGCCATCGAGTCCACGGAGTTCATGGGCGCCGACCATACCAGCCGCCCGCTGCGCTGGCTCTTTGAAGCCATCTTCGGCCGCGTTCCCGACCCGCGATGGGCAATCTTCCATCACTGCATCCGCAAGTCCGGCCACTTTCTCGGCTACGGACTGATCGGCCTATCGTGGCTGCGCGCCTGGTGGATGACCCTGCCCCGCTCCCGCTTCCTTCCCGACGCGCTTCTCGCGCTGTTGGGTACGGCGCTGGTGGCCAGCGCCGATGAGTACCACCAGACCTTCCTGCCCAACCGCACCGGCTCGCCCTGGGACGTGCTGTTGGACTGCTGCGGCGCCATCGCACTGCAGCTGATCGTTTACCTCTTCATGCGCCTGTTCAAGCCCAAGAAACTGGCGCGGGTGGCGTGACTCTCGTGCTGGAATCCGGCCTGCGATGCGGCGACACGGTGCTTGCCGCCGCTACTGAATGATCGTCGTCTGCGATGTGCTGGACATGGAGATGGAATGGGACGGCACGAACGGAACGTTGAACGGAAATGTGTAGGTTACGTTGACCTGCACGGGGCAGCCGGGAGCCTCGGTGTTGGTTGGGCAGGCCCCGTTGGTCGGATACGAAGGGGTAACTGTGACGCTGCCCCCGTATACTTTGGCCCACGGAAGGCCGGATACGTAGGACTTTACGCTGGCCACCGAAGCCTCGCACGAGGCATTGCCGGATGTCACGCAACTCGATCCCCGAACCATCGCATAGCGGGTGCCTTCCCGCGCCGCCTCGGACATCGATTCGTAGGTGTAATACAGAACGCATACTTCAATCAATCCGAAGATCATGCCCATCAGGATGGGAAACGTGATCGCGAACTCGACGAGCGATTGTCCCCCCTCACGTGCCTTCTTGCCCCGCGCGGGATATTTCTTTCCAGCATTCGCTGCGGCAGACCCCCTTCCCCAAGGAGATAGAGATCGAACAATCCGGAAGGAGTACCTTCCCATCTCGCCGGCCCGCCGCGAAAATGCGTTTGACGAATCCATGCTATTCCTCCACTTCCATCACCGAAGAGCCGGTCAGCGTAAAGCTCGTCGGCAGTCCGGGACAATGAATCGGCGGAGTTACGCTGGCGCTGGTAAGCACCTGAATGAAGCCGAGCGCGTGGTTGGAGCCGCCCGTGCAAGCGGTTGCGGCGGCTGCGTAGGTGGCATATTGAGTGCCTCCTTCCGCCGCGGAGCAGGCCCAATAATTGGTGGGAGTCACATTAAGCTTCGAGCCAAAATCCGTCGCGTCGGCTTGCGACACCGCTTCGATGTTCCCATAGTTCGAGCTAGATGCCATTGTGGAGCTGGTCATGGCATACATGGCTCCAGCGTTGGCGGCATCGGATACCTCGATGGAATCGTAGACCAGGGTTGCCATCCCTACCGTTCCCAGCAGAAGCGGCACGATCAGGAAAGGCAACAACAGTGCCAGTTCCACGATGGCTGTGCCGTTCTCCCCGTCTAGCTCTACGCGACCCGCCACCATCCCGGGGCGCTGTCCATGCCTGGATTGAAAAATGGATTGGCTCATCTTTTCCCCTTTCTCTCACTGCACCAGCTTTGCAACCGAGGTGCTCAAAGTTCCCAGATTCGGACTCGCGTAAGAAGTCAGGGTTCCGCCGCCGTTCATGGTCAACGTTTGCGCCACGATGTCCGCGGTGACGGACGTGCCGCTGCCGTTGCCCATCGTTATAGCTGCAAGCGGCGCCAGAATCTCTCCGCTGAGGAACGTGCTGGCGCCTCCTTGAATCGAGATCGGCTGGCTGTCGCCGGCATCCGCCGGGGCGTCGTTGGCGGCGGCCGGGTAGCCGGGGTCCTGATAGAACACGATGCCGTTGTAAATCCCCGTGCTCGGCGCGGTTCCGCCCCCATTCTGCGCGTTGCCTCCGGCCACCAGGTTGACATTCGCCCCATTGTCGATCACCAGGTTTGCGCCATTGGTCAAGTAGAAGAGAACGCCGTTGCCGCCCCCGTTGGGACCGCCACTGTTAAAGTGCAACTCTCCGCCGTTAATAACATAAATACCGGGTTCGAGGGTGGTCGTATTGCCGTTTCCGTTGATATTTACATTCCCGGTATAGCAGACCGCGCCGTTCACGGTGGCGGGAGTGTTCGGAGCTCCGGACACGTTGGGAGCGCCGGGGCCGATGGCATAAGCACCGATCCATGTGCCGCCGCTTGAGTTAGGAGCACCGGCGCAAGTCGCATCCACGGGCACGTTGGGCATGGGCGGAGCGCAGGGAACCGAAATCCCCTGAACGATCTGCGTGGTCCCGCAGATGCTTCCGCCGTTATTGATATTGCCGGAGTTGTCCCAGGTCGTCGATACCGTGCCCAACGCTTGAGCGCAGACGCTTGCGCTTCCAACCGCTCCCACCGCATTGCCGCTGCTTGAATCCACGGTAATGTTACAGTTGTTTCCCACAAACTTCGCGTTGTTGCTCATATTCAGATCCATGCCGGCGGTGCCTTCCAAGCAGAGGCACGTCGGACTGTTCTGTCCCCCCCCGGCCACCGACGATGCGGAAACCGTCACCGTGCGAAGGCCGCTCTTGAATGCGCCCATGAAAAACGTCTGAATCGGTTGGGAAACGGATGCCTGAACGTAAGAAGATCCGGAAAAGTTCCCCGACGACGGCGTCGACAGCGTCACCACGGCGGGATTCTTCGCCAGAGTCGTGTCGAAGCCGTTCAGCTTGGCGACCGCATTGGCTGCGGATTGCCCACTGGCGCCGGTTCCGCCTTCCTCCGCGGCGGCCACCGCGGCCGCATCGGCCGCCGACTGCGCCTTCCGCTTTTCGCGAAACAGATTTCCCACATCGAGCGCCATCGCCAGAAAGCCGATCATGACCAACGCCATCACGATCGCCACGATCATCAGCGATTGTCCGTTCTCGTCTCTGGTGAACTTCATCGTTTTCCCCCGCCTGACCTGAAACTCCGCTCAACGGTGGTCATCGGCAATATCCGGGAAAACTTCTGGGTTCCCAGCCGATTTTTTCGCAAAAAGTAACTTGCCTTGCCCGCTCTCGACCGCCATCGCGGAGAATCGCCCATCGGATAGGAGGTGGGATCGCTTCCGGCATCCTCCCACACCGCCGGACGTTCCGTTCGCCATCCGGCGATTCATGAAGCGGATGCAAGGCATCGCCGAGTTTCCAGCGACGAAACCAACCTCGATAGTCGACAAAATGCGCCAAGCCTGGTCGGGGCGCGGAGGATCGTAATCTGGCAAATGTTACTCTTGGCGACGCAACCGTGACCGTCACGAGACTGGGGCAGAGAAGACTGTGCGGCGCAAACGGGTTCGACAAGATAAGATAAACTCGCAAGTTCAGCTAAGTTCCACAACAAGTTTACGAAGGCGCGGTTCAGCCGCGAAAGGAAGGATGAACCGTGCGCAAGAGGATAATAATATTGAATGGTGGAAGTTAATTTCTGAAGCGAATTTTCCGACAAATTATCCAAGACTCGAAAAGCTGGAGTTGAAAAAAATGGGAGATGCAGTAATCTACTCTTATGGCAAGCCTTCGTACGAGTTCTATCCGCCCTTTTCGCATTGCAAGGACCGATGCTTTCCTGAATTGGACATGGTTTCTCGTGGCAATTTATGAGATCGAGGGTCGAAGAGGCAGGTATTCATCGCCGATCTGGAGTGTGCTAGAGTATCTTTCGATGTTTTTGATCGTGCTGCCGCATGAGTTTGGACATACTCAGGCCTGTCGGCAAGTCGGTGGATTTGCCGATCGAATCGTGCTTTGGCCCTTTGGCGGTGTGGCTTATGTCAAACCGCCCCAACGGCCTGGCGCCACGCTTTGGAGCATCGCTGCGGGTCCGCTGGTCAGCTTGGCGCGAGTTTGAGGACGGTTACGATTTTTGGATTGCTGGGCTTGTTAGGGTTGATTGGAGTGGCGCTTTGGAATCTTTCCGTCTGGTCTATAGCGATCTTCGCTTATCTGCTGTTGGGTTGCTGGAGTGGATTGCAGAGATCGAGGGTTATGCTGCGCTATGAAAAGATGCCGCGTAGAGTGGAATTCGCCTGGCCCAGTTGCCGGATTGCGCCTCCGTTGGGAGCCAAGTGGAAGTGCGAAAAATGTGAGCGGCTATTCGATACATTCGAGACAATGGCTAATTGTCCGCACTGCGCGAAATCGTATTTAACCACGACGTGCGGATACTGCGGCGAGTGGCGCCCGATCAGGGAGTGGATCATGATGAATCCTGCCGTCAAAGGCGCTTGAGATTTTTCTGAATTCCAATTTGTCTTTGCGCCAAGGGTGGGAATTCATGAATCGCGATCTCTCTTTTGAATGAGGAGCAGTATGAGCGTTCCCTTGCGCGGAACCCAATCGCTGGTGGGCCAAATGGGCTGGGTCTTCGCGCGTCCCTCGCTCACGCTCTTGGAAGTGCTCTGGCGCTGGGTCTTCGGGCTGCCATTGCTTGCCGTCTGCTGGATCGAGGCAAAGAAGATTCTTGCCGCGCTTCCACCGGAGCGGGCGGGGCTAGCGTCGCTCGATCCGCAAAACCCGTGGGTGGGGGCGGTGCAGTTGACGGACGCATGGGCGCTCTATCAGCCCCATGTCGCCTCGGTTCTGCGCTGGCTGCTGCCGGCGGCCGCGGTCTTTTGGGCGGTCGTCTCCGGCTTGGGCCGCGGGCTGGTTTTGAAGCGCATGGAGCCGGCGCTGCGCCTGCGGCCCGTGGAGACGATCCTGTTGCAGGCCGCGTGGCTGGCGCTGTTGGCGCTCACCTTCGAGGGATGGCTTCGCTCCATGCAGTGGGCGGCGGCCACGCACATCACGCCCAACGGCGAACCGGACCTGGTCGGCTACGCGATGTGGGTAATCTTTCTCTCGCTGGCATTCTTCGTTGCCTGGGCGCTGGCAAGCTGGGCGCTGGCGATTGCGCCGCTCCTGATGCTGCTGGAGGATTGCTCCCTGGCGCAGGCGCTGGGGCGCAGTTTGCGGCTGGGAAAGCCCTTTACCGGCAAGCTGGTTGAGATCAACCTGGTGATGGGCATCGTGAAGCTGGCCCTTATCGTGCTGGCTATGGTGCTCTCCGCCGCGCCCTTGCCTTTCAGCGACGAGTTAGGGATCGACGCGCTCCATGTTTTGTGGGTCGCGGCAACGGTCTTCTACTTTGTGGTCAGCGATTACTTTCAAGCGGTTCGACTTAAGGGGTTTGTGGAGTTTTGGAAGATGTTTCGCGGGGAAGAAAGTCGTTACGTGGGACGGTCAACCGATTCGGAATGAGTTTTACACCGAGAGATATAGACAGAAGTTACTCGGAAACCGGCTGCCGATCCCGTCCAAAGACAACGGCGGTAAACAGGAAGATGTCGGTATTGTCGTCCTTCCAGCAACCGGCCGCCATGCCCGCCTTCAGGCAGGTTTGCTCAAGAAACTTTGCGCGATCCCAGCCCTGCTCGACGGGAACTTGGGGCAACAGAAGGCCCTCGCGATCGCCGTTTTTCATCAGCAAGCCATGCCTGCCGACAGCTATCTCATCTACGTCCCGCACCCTCCGCAGAGGCGAAAGAACGGAGATTTCGTACTCCAGATGCGGCAGTTCCGAAGCCTCGACGGGCGGGAAGCGCGGGTCGCGCAAGGCGGCCAGCGTGGCCGCATCTCGCACCGTGAGGTAGAGCGGCTTGGAGGCCGCGGTGAACCCGATGCAGCCGCGCAGCTTTCCCGCGATTTTCAGGGTGACAAACGCTCCGCTCTCCCGATTCAGCGCCGCGCTTGGGCTTGCGTCCGGCTCATAAGCCTGTTTCTCCCTTACCGCATACTCCGCCGAGTTGCGGGCCAGAGTTAGCAATTCTTTCTTGTCGCTGTCAGGCAGGGAGAAGGGAGTTTCCTCGGCGCTTCCTCCCGGCGCCTTCGCAAAAACGGCGGCGCTGTAGCCGACCACGCGCGACCGGTCGCCGGTAACATCGCCGGAATTCGCATACTTCAGCACTTGCGCCCGGTTGGCGCCCATGCGCTCGGCGGCAATCATGGCGGCTACGATAGGCCCGCCTCCGCAGGCTTCCCACACGCGCAATGGAAAGTTGCGCGACATACTGAAATAGTCCCATGCTTCGAGAGCTTTCAGCGTCTTATGGTCTGTCTTCTCGGCCTCGTCGTAACCGCGATAGTGGGATAGATCGGAACTTGCCAGAATCAATGTATCTCCGTCCGCGCCTCCCTCATGGATCAGCCTGGCCAGCGCCACGCCCAGCGCGCGGCTGCTTTGGTAACTCTGGTCTCCCATTACAACAGGCACAAGGGTGAAGTTTCCCAGCACCCGCTGCAGCCAGGGCAATTGCGCTTCCAGGGCGTGCTCCGAGCCTTGCGCAGTGGCCAGGTGACCGCGCGAGGAGAGCTTGATCGAAGGATTCATCTTCGTCAATTGCTGAACGAACGCCTTGTCCACGGGAACGATTCCCAGCGGGGTCTCATAGGCATCGCCATCGTAGACCGATGTGAAATCGAAAGCCTCGAAGTGCGACGGGGCGATAACTACAACGCGGGCATACTTATGCCCCTTGAGCGCGGCATAACTCCACGCCGCCACTGGGCCGGAGTACCGGTAACCGGCGTGCGGAGCGATCGCGGCAAGAATAGGTTCTTCGAGAGCAGGCGGCGCGGCATGAGACAGCATCTCGTCGATCATGGCCGTCAGCGCGGCCGGATCGGCGGGATAGAAGCTGCCCGCGACGCCCGCAGGCCGCGTCTTCTTCTCTGCCGCAAGAAGCGGAGTCATCGCGGAGATACCGATAAGAGCGAAGGAGATCATGTTTCTTCCAAAGCGTCTTCCGAGCTTCATGCGACCGTCCTATTTTCCCATGGTCAGACCTGCCAAAGACCGGGAATCGCCTGCCCGCAGTAAGGACAAGCGCCATTTTGGAGTAGCATCCGGCGCACTCCCATTCCGGCGCGCTCGACGATCACGCTCTTGCATTGCGGGCAATAGGTGTTCCCGCCCGGATGCCCCGGAACGTTGCCGATATAGACGAAGCGCAGCCCCTCGGCGGCGGCAATCTCTCGCGCCCGTTCCAGCGTGGAAATGGGGGTGACCGGCAGGTTCTTCATTTTGTAGTCCGGGTGAAACTGAGTGAAATGCAGCGGAACCTCCGCGCCGAGATTCTCCTTCACCCAGCGCGCCAGGCCACCTAACTCAGCATCGCTGTCGTTGAGAGTCGGAATCGCCAGGTAGACGATCTCGGTCCACTTTCCCATCGCGCGCAGGGTCGCAAGGGTCTCCAGCACCGGGTTGAGTTGCCCGCCTACGACATTGCGATAGAAGGACTCGGAGAAGGACTTCAGATCGATCTTGACCGCGTCCATCTTTCCGTAAACCGCGCGCAGCGCCTCTTCCCGCATATAGCCGTTCGAGATGGCGATGCAGCGGATGCCCGCCTCATGCGCCGCATCCGCCGTATCCATCAGAAACTCGCTGAAGACCGTCGGCTCGGTGTAGGTGAAGGCGATGGTGGGGCAGTTATACTGCGCCGCCAGTTCGGAAACCCGCTTGGGCGGAAGATAATGAGCGGGTATATCTTCCGGGCGCGACTGCGATATCTCCAGGTTTTGACAAAACTTGCAATCGACGTTGCACCCGACGGTGGCTAGTGAAAACGCCAGTGAGCCGGGAAGGTAGTGGAAGAGCGGTTTCTTCTCGACGGGGTCCGGGCGCGCCGCACATACCCGCGAATGAACCAGCGTAAAAAAGACGCCGGCGCGATTTTCGCGGACCCCGCAGTAGCCGCGCTTCCCATCTCCCACCTCGCAGGCGCGCGGGCAGAGTTCGCATTCGATCTTCAGATTCGGCAGCTTGCGATAGAACCCCGCCTCGCGCGTGAACCGCGCATCGTCCTCCGATTGCGTTCGATCCGTCGTCGGCATCGCCGTTTCATCGGTTTGCAACGCGCGTCTCCTTACCGGTCGATCACCGCCAGCATAGTCCCGCTTGTCGCAAAGGTCAATTTGCGGCGATCCGGGGTAGTGGTTAAGTTTCAATATTGCGTCAATTGACATAAGGAGAATAAAATGAGAAAATATATTCTGATTGTAACATCCAATGTGGGAGACTATGATGCTTGAAAATGTTAAAGTGGGAATTCATCAGCATTGTGCAAGTTTTTTGGGCCGTTCAGCCTGTGACTGATTGGACTACTGCGATTACGATTATCTTGACGGCTCTTGGCGTGATCCTGACGGCCTTGGCCGTTCTGATTGCGGTTTTGGCATGGTGGGGATACTCAGGGATCAAGGAAGAAGCGAAAAAGACTGCTGAGAAGGCTATAGCTGAGTACTTGGAGAGGCAGGGAGTCAAGGATAAAATCAGGGAAGAGGTATTACCTCTTTCACGCGCAGAGCGCGGTGACGGCATGAAAGCGATCCCGTATACAGGAGAGGAGGACCAAGGCAATGCCAGCATCCACAACAAATCCAAATAAATGGATTCGCGCCTATCAAGACAGTCCCCCGGTGAACGTGAACAAAATGGCTACCGACCTGGGGTTGAAGATTTGGCAGTTTTCCGATATGTCGGAAGGAATGTCAGGGAAGCTGTATCGAGATAGCACGAGTCCAAAAGGATGGAGCATTGGCGTTAACGCGAATACCTCCTCAACACGGAAGCGATTCACAATTGCACACGAAATTGCTCACTTTCTTCTCCATAAAGACTTTCTTGGCGAAGGGGTTCTTGACGATACTTTTTATCGTAGCGAGCATTTGAGTGGAGCACAGGAAACCGAAGCCAATAAGTTTGCCGCAGATATCCTTATGCCTTATCATCTGCTCCAAACGACAGGCCGAAATGTAGAGAACCTTGATGAACTGGCTAAGAAATTTGGGGTTTCTACTCAGGCGATGAGTATTCGTCTTGGTATTCCCTTACCCTAAGAGGGAAATTAACTCCTCAAGCGTCCAAACATGGTCAGCCAGCCACGCTTCCATTGCGGACGTGACGCGCGGCATTTGGTGGAGACGGTAGAAATCGTAGTGCATATGATGTAGGGCGATTGCGGCCTCATGGTTTACCAACTTCTTTGAGTCACTCACTCTTTGACCTGCACAAGAGTGGGTGTGATTCAGACTTCACCACTACCCGGTCCGGTGGCCGGATTGATGGCGCTGAACTGGAACTCTGGGTCAGGCAATGCGTCGACTTACTTCCGCAAAGTCTTTTGGCGAGGGTTTTTTTGCAGGCCGGCGTATATGGCGGAGGCCATGCGCGGGTCAATCAGCCATTGCAAGAGGGGTGGATGGCGGTCGAGGTTGACGCGAGCCACCGAGCCTTTGCGCATACGCACGGCGGCTCCGCCGTTGCCGGTGATCAGTCGTCCCAGAAACTGAAACATATTGGGGTTGTGCCCGACCGCCAATAAGCCCTCCCGGTCCCCGTATTTCGCCAGCATCTCCTGGAATTCAGCGAAATTCCCCTGCGGAGCCAGCGCCCGCTTGCTCTCGACTTTGGCTTCGCAGCCCAACTCGGTGCCCACAAACTGCGCGGTTTGCAGGCAGCGTTTGAGCGGGCTGGAGACGATCGCGTCCACCTGCACATGAAGCGCATTCAACAGCCGTCCCATCACCATGCATTGCTCCTTGCCCTCCTTGACGAGGCCCCGCTTGGCTTCGAGAACGGGATTCTCGCGGCGAATTCCAGCATCGGCATGGCGCATGAGGTAGAGGATCATTGGGGAGGTCCTGCGGAGTCGAAACTGCTGCGGCGCGACTCCTTGAGGGTCGATTTTAACATAAATGTAACATTAACGGGAACTTTGCCGGTGGATGAGAACGATAGGTCGGTTCATCGCAGTTGCAGAGCAAGCGGGGAGAGCGGGACCAAATCGGCAGCCGCGCTCCGACAAGTCCGAGCAGGCTGGCCGGAAGTAGGACGCGCGCGCTGCGGGCTGAGCGACCAATGGACTCCCAGCGCTCGATGGCGTGGCAATTGAGCCAGGTCCAGCGCAAGAAGGCAACCGTGCTCACCAGCTTCCACTCCGGTCCAGTTGCCGCGCGACGCAGTGCGGGCAGGGCGCAGGCAGCGGCAAACAGCACTCCACCAGCATTTCCTTCGACGATCGCTTTTGGGGGTATCCCACTACAGTCCCCACCAGCGTTGCCGACCCGCGACGCAAGAAACGCGGGGCAACACCGAAAGATTGTTTCCGATTTGGCTCTCATTGCACGATGAAATGTCGGAATTCCGCGCTTGAAAGTGAATGCGTACAATTTCGGCTTCGGCGGATACCCTGAATCCAGCATCCGTTCTTTCCCGTCCTTGCTTCGATCCATGACATACTCCTCGATCGTCGCGGCACGGGACAGGCCGCGCCAATAAAGTTTTCCGCGGTCGAACTTGCCGCGGAATGGAGATGGCAATGTGCTTGGAACACTTCTTTGCATCCACATGGACGCAACTAATCCCTCGGAAACTTCAAAAAGATCGCGGTGAGAGGATCGCCGCGGGCGCGGGTTCCGTTGCGCCCGCGCAAACAACCGAGCCGGCGCCAACCGGGCGAACGCTGCTGATTCATGGCTATTCGTCGGATGGAAAGCATCTGATCCCGTGGAAGAATATGCTGGTCGAGATGGGGATCGACACGGTTTCCATCGCCATCGGAAACTACGTCACACTCGACAACGAAGTGACCGTCAAGGACCTGGGAGAAGCCTTCGATCGGGCGTTGCGGCTGACCGAGTGGAGTTCGGGAGGCAAGGACGATAGCTGGAGCTTCGACGCCATAGTTCATTCCACCGGAATGCTGGTGCTGCGGCAATGGCTTGTCAGCGATCCTTTCGATCTAGACGATCCAAGAAGCCGCTGCCGGCGGCTGAAGCATCTGGTGGGCTTGGCGCCCGCGACCTTCGGTTCGCCCCAGGCAAAGATGGGCCGCAGTTGGCTGGGCGCACTGGTGAAGGGCGGCAAACAACCGGGACCGGACTTTCTGAACGCCGGCAACCGGGTGCTGGATGCGCTGGAGTTGGGCAGCGAATACACCTGGGAGTTGGCGCACCAGGATATGCTGTGCGAAAAGCCGTTCTACGGCAAGGGATCGAATACGCCTTACGCGACCGTGTTTATCGGCGACGACGCGAACTCCGGAATCGCCGCCCTGGCGAATGCGCCGGGAACGGACGGAACGGTTCGCTGGGCCGGGTGCGCCCTGAATACGCGCAAGATATGCGTGGACCTTCGCCGCGAAGCCAAGTTGAGAGACGCCAACGGAAAACCGGCCAGATGGAGCATTCTTCCCTGGGTATGCGAACGGGTCGGCGCGCCGATGATCGCCGTGGAAGGAAGGAATCACTCTTCGATCGTCTCCGAACCGGATAGGCAAGTTGCCAGTCTCATCAAGAAGTTCTTCAGGGTTGCGGATGAGCAGGCTTACCGCGCATGGGAGAGCGAAGCGCTGGCCTTTGGCGCTGGCGCCTTGCAAAAGATGAACGAGAAGAGCAGCGACGGCGACTTTGGCGGAGCCGGTTGGCAGCAGTTGGCAATTCACGTCATGGACGATCACGGCGACGGAGTTGCGGACTACAACTTGCAGTTGTATATCGGAGATAGCCTGGACGATTCCGACGATCCCGCCTTCCGCCCGGTACCGCTGCTCGCCGATACTTACTCCGGCGATGCAAGTTATCGCTGCTTTTACATCCGGCTCTCCGACCGGATGCTGAAGCTCAATACCCCCGGCGGCGAATGCAAGAAAATGTGGCTGGAACTGATCGCCTCCAGCGGTTCTTCGCTGCTTGCCTATGAAGCGTATGCGGACGATAGCGGCGTTCCGCGCCCGCTGACCATCGACCACCATGGAGGCAAGCCGGTGAAGCTGGATATTACCGGACTGGCGCAGGGCGCGGACTCGCTCTTGTATCCCTATACGACGACGCTGCTGGAGATATTCGTGGAACGGGAGCCGATGCCGCTGAACCAGGTAAGCAAGTTATTCAACTTCCTGACGAGCGAACTGTAGCCAAGGGGCTTGCGGGTTCACAAGCCCGAGAACTGGAACGCCGGCAACCGATCAGATCCGGTTCGATCAACCATCCAGGTTGTCATTTTGCCCACTCCAAATCCTTCGCGTGGATAAGATTGTAACCGACGCTGTAGCAATAAACGCTTGCCGGCACAAACTCAAAGTCGATGTTTCGTTCTTGGCAATTCAGCGTCTTCGTTCTGGAAGTGACGAGGACGTTTTTCAGGCGGTTCTTATGGCAGAAGCCGATGAGGCCGCTCAGTTCACCGAGTTTTTCGCAATATCGGTCCGACCACTTGACCTCCACGGCCCAGGCCAGTTTTTGCGTCTCCGGCGCAAGCCGAACCAAGTCCACCTCTCCTTTGTCTGGACCTTTATCCCATCTTGCGTAATAAAGAGTCGTGTCGCTATGGAACCACTGCGAGAAGATAGCAGTTTCTGCCAGGCTGCCTATTCCATTGTCGTCGGCTTTCATAGGGGAAAAAAGCGCGGCGCGCATCGTTGGATTGGTCAGGTAAACCTTGAAATAATTTGCGCGATGGAACCTTTTCGCGCTATGGTCCACCCGATGGACGATCTTTATCAAGAAGGCCGCCTCAAGATAATCAATGTACCGTTTGATGGTATTCTTGGCCACGCCTGAGTTTTGCGCCAAATCTTGCAGGGATATCTCGTTTGCCGTGTTGAATGCCAGCGTCGTGAACAAGTAATTCAGTTCCTGGATATCTCCGATACCGTACAGGCTCGGCAAGTCTCTCAGTAAAACCTTATCGACAATATCGCTTTTGATGAACCGACCGAGGTTGGCTTGAATCTGGGGCGAGAATATCACCTCGGGATACCCGCCGAAATTCAAGTAGTTGATAAATTCATTGTTGAATAACTCGATATTGTTTGCCGAAAAAAAGCTGTGAGGCCCATCCTCGGCCGGTTCCATTACCATGTCGGACTTGTTCATTAGGTCGATATATTCAAAGAACGTCAGTGGAGGAAGCAGGAAATCGGTAAATCGTCCCGCGCCGGACTCCTGAGACTTGAGCCGAAGCGCGGCGGCTGCCGATCCAGATGCCACCAGTTTTATATTGGGATATGTGTCGATAGCCGACTTCAGGTGAACCTCCCAATTGCGCAAGTATTGTATCTCATCGAAAAAAATATAGATTCTGTCGCGTTTATAGTTCAGGCCGCTCGATTGCGCGTAGTATTCGAGAAGCTTTTCCAGACTAAGTCCGTTGTATATCGGGTGGTCTACTGAAAAATATCCGATGGATTGAGGAGGCGCTCCATCATCGATAAGTGCCTGAATCGCGTGGTGAATCATAACGGTTTTGCCCACGCGCCTGGGACCCATGAGAACCACGGCCCTGCGTGTCTGTTGTTCCTTGACCAGCGGAAGGAACAATTTGAAATAGGCACGCCGTTTCATTTCTCCAAAAACTCCGCTGATGGTGTGATCGCCTTGCCACCAAGGATTTTCCGATTGGATTCGCTGAACGATTTCCGCCGACGAAATTTCTTGCATATTTTGAAAATAGACTCTTTTGAAAATAATGTCAACGCTCTGACTCTACAATGACAGGGTTGCGCAAACAGTTGACAATAAGCATGATATACGAAGAAAACAGTGCAGGGTTTCCGCAGAAGCATCGCGATGAAAATTTCCGCACTGGTAAACGCGCTCAACCTGCCGCAACGGTCGCAGCGGCAGACTCGGTTGCGCCGAGCCGGGGAATCGCGTCCAGGTCCACTTTGCCTTCGGCCAATTGCATGAGGAACTCCTGGCTGGAGAACGGTTCCGCGCCCTTGTGCTGTTTGCCGTAGCGGACGTAGCTTCCGTCGGGCTGCTGCAGGCGCGCCTTCACGTTGTCAGCCAGATAAGTGGGCAGGATTTCGTTGTGGATGCGGGCTTTGACGGCTTGGTCGCGGACTGGGAAGACGACTTCGCAGCGCTCGAAGAGGTTGCGCGGCATCCAGTCCGCCGAGCCGAGATAGATTTCGTCGTTGCCGCCGTTGGCGAAGTGGAAGATGCGCGAGTGCTCCAGGAAGCGTCCTACGATGGAGCGGACCCGAATCCTTTCCGAAAGTCCCTTTACGCCGGGGCGCAGAATCGAGAGGCCGCGGACGATGAGGTCGATCTCCACGCCCGCCTGCGAGGCTAGATAAAGGGCCTCGATGACGCTGGGTTCGAGCAGGGCGTTCATTTTGGCCACGATGTGGGCGGGACGGCCGGCCTGGGCGTGCTCCTGTTCGCGGCGGATCAGGCCAAGAAAGCTCTCGGCCATGGTCAAAGGCGCCACCAGGAGCGGCCGATAGTCGTCGATCTCGGCATGTGCGGTGAGGTAGTTGAAGACTGTATGGACCCGCTCGGCGATTTGCGCATCGCCGGTGAGCAGGCTGAGATCGGTATAGAAGCGGGCCGTGATCGGATTGTAGTTGCCTGTGCCCAAGTGACAGTAACGACGGGTCACGCCGTCTTCGTCGCGGCGAACCAGCATGGCCAGCTTGCAGTGGGTCTTGAGGCCAACCACGCCGTGAAAGACCTGTACGCCGGCATCCTCCATGCTGCGCGCCCAGCGAATGTTCGAGGCTTCGTCGAAGCGAGCCATCAACTCGACCACCAGCGTTACCTCCTTGCTGGCGGCGGCCTCGATCAGCGCCCCGAACATCGGCGAGTCGTTGCTGGTGCGATAGAGGGTCTGCTTCATGGAGACCACGGCGGGGTCGTCCGCGCCCTGGCGGATGAAATCGACCACCGGGTCGTAGGAGTCGTAAGGGTGGTGGAGCAGCACGTCGCGCTGGCGCAGTTCCTCGAAGATATTGACGGACTTGCGGCTGAGATGAAACGGCTTGGGGGTAAAGGCCGGAAACTTCAGGTCGGGACGCGGCACGTCGCCGTAAAAGAACATAAGCCGGGAAAGGTTGACCGGTCCATCGGTGCGGAAAACCTGATCCTCGTCGAGCTCGAAGTTCACGCGCAGCCGCTCGACGATCTCCGCATCGGCGCCGGTCTCGATCTCCAGCCGCACGGCATCGCCCTTGCGGCGGTTGTGCAACTCGACGCGAATGGCTTCCAGCAGCGAGCGGGCTTCTTCCTCCTCGAAGTAGAGATTGGAGTTGCGGGTGACGCGAAAGGCGGAATAGGCCAGTATCTCGTAACCGCGGTACATTCGGCCCAGATTCTGGGCGATCAGGTCTTGCAGCAGTAGGCAATCGACTTCGCCCTCGCCCGCTGGCAGGCGAACGAAGCGGGGCAGGGCACGGGGCACGGTGACCACGCCGAGCACCTGCGGCCCGGAGCTGCGGCGCTTGAGCCGAAGCAGCAAAGCCAGGCAGAGAGCCTTGTTGAGCACCCGCGGGAAGGGGTGGGCCGGGTCGATGGAGATAGGCGTCAGCAGCGGGTCAACTTCGCGCAGAAAGTACTCTTGGGCAAAGCCGCGGGCCTCTTCGCTCAACTCATTCCACTCCAGCACCCGCACTCGCTCACGGCGCAGTTCGGGGAGCAGTTGCTCGTTCCAGCAGCGGTATTGGGAGTCGGTGAAGGCGCGAATGTCGGCGGTCAGCTCCGCCAGGGACTCATCCGGGCGCAGGCCGTCGAAGCCCAGCGCGCGGTTGCCGTCCTCGATGCGTTGCATCAGCCCGGCCTGACGAACTTCGACGTATTCGTCCAGGTTGTTGGCCGTAATCGCCAGAAATTTGACCCGCTCCAGCAGCGGGTTGGCTGCGTCCTCGGCTTCCTCCAGCACGCGCTTGTTGAACTCCATCCAGGAGCGATCCCGGCCGTTGAAGAGCTTTTGCTTGTTCGCAGTTTTGGCCATTTCTCCGTCCAGTGCGCGGTATTGGCAGTCTACAGGTTTTTTGTTAAAAACAAAAAAACAGGGGACAGGGAACAGGGGATGGAACGCGGGGCCCGGCCTCGGATGTGCGGTCCAGAGCGATAAATATTTTAGACTTGCGCCATGCGCACACTGTGGACATGGCGGACGAGACATACAAGAGCGTCAAGATGGCCGCGTTTGAGCGGAACCCGACCGTGAAACAGTTGGTGCTTGACGGCCTCGACTTTCTGATGCTGCACAGAGCGCCAAAACCGCCAACCAAGCGGCTCCAATTGCCTTTGATCCGATCCACGCGCACCGACAAGCTGGATATTGACAGCGAACAAATCGTTGAAATCATTGAATTCCCTGATGTGAATGTGCGGCAGGCGCGCAATTGTCAGATGCACCCGCACAATTCCGCGGCAGTTCGCTGGTACGAGTCCCTTGCCCCTTCGACTGTTCTCATCTTTTGCCGGAACACACAGTTGGGGCTTTTCCGTTTGCTGAGCACCGAATCGGTGATGAAGCAAGACGCCATGAATCAGCCTCAATGCTGGGATGTCTTCGACCGGTGGATCGCCTCCGTCCAAGCGTATCTCGCGCAGGAACCTCTGGGATTGGAGAGCGGATGCGGGCGCGAACCGCAGCCGAATCCCCTTCGCCGAAGACCTGGGCAGATGCGTATTTGCCGCATTTGCGGAATCTTTCCATCTCGCTCTGGTCACCTTCGACCGGGCGCTGGCCGGGAAGATGAACGGGGCGGTGCTGCTGGGGTAACTACCTGGACATCGAGAAAATTTATTCTCAAAAGCGCCATAAATATGGTACATTCTCTCTATGCGCACGACGCTTGACATCCCGGACACCAAATATAGCCGTTTGAAGACCAAAGCCGCGCACGAGCGGACTTCCATCCGGCAGATTGTTTTGCGCTGCATTGATAAGGAACTTGACGGCGAAGTTCCACGAAGGGTCAACCGGCTGACACAGCCCATTCTGAAATCTTACGCACCCGGATCGATCCGTCTAAACAATGAGCAAATCTACGACCTCATCGGTTTTCCCTGATGTAAACGTGTGGCTCGCGCTCAGTTCGCCGGACCACGAACACTTTCAGTCGGCATGGAACTGGTACAGGGCGCTGCCCGAAGGCGCGGTATTGTTCTTTTGCCGCGTGACCCAACTGAGCTTGTTGCGGCTGTTGACGACCAGCGCAGCAATGGGGCAGGGGATCCTTACTCAAGTCGAAGCATGGCAGGCTTACGATCTGTGGCTTGAATCCGGCGGCGCGGAGTTCGTTGAAGAAGACGCCAATCTCGAAGCTCGCTTCCGGTCAACCACAAACTCCTCGCAGGCGTCTCCTAAAGAGTGGGCAGACGCGTATCTAGCTGCGTTCAGTTTTGCGATTGGCAGTCGGTTAGTCACCTTCGACCGGGCGCTGGCCGCGAAGGTGAAGGGGGCGGTGCTGCTCAGTTAGTATGCGCCAGGTCAATCTTGCAACTTGATTTGCCGAACTTTGCCCAATCCGCCTTCTTCATCGTCAGCGGTAAAATCGCGGAGATTGAATCCTTGCTGTCAACCTTGGGTATGTGCTCCTCTCGAATGCAGAGCACATAAACTCTAGCTGTACCCCGTCTTAAATGGTAAGTTGACAAACGGCCTTCCGGGAAGGCTTTTTGGAAATCTGACCGTATCTTACATACCTGCTCATCATGAATACCCTTCCGACTCAAGTGATGATAGGTCAGAAGCGATTGCTTGCGCTTCCAATAGCGTTTCAGGTCTAAAAAGTAAACGCGCTTGGAAGACGCGCCCTCTTCTCCATCGACTCCATTGTCAGGGTCGGAGAAAACCAAATCTGCCAAGTCAGAAGACAGTTCAGTGAAAGCCTCGTCTTCGCAAGTTCTTCGCGCGGCTCCTCCAACATACTTCTTCGAATAAAAAACTACTCTCTCGGAAAAGCCACGGATAAGGCCCTCAAGGTCTGATATCTTACGATCAGCTTTTTTCTTCTTCGCAAACGGCAGTATTTGATCAAAGACTGTCTCATCGCAGCAGCAAAGACAATCCCTCCCGCAATAATTAACGTAATCTCTGTGCTTGCCGTCGGCCCTCTCGTCATTTTCCGTCATCACCCAATTGACGCCAATCTTGAAGCCGAGACCTGCAAAATGCTTGAGCAGAATCACTTTGCCGAAATCGCCAATGTCGCCTACGTACTGAGCTTTCATGTGTGCCTTCGATCTTACGCCACTATTTCCGATGTCACAGCTTGCGATGCAATTCGTCCCTGCCGGTTCTTGTAACTCGCGACAATAAACTCCTGGAACAACGGATGCGGCTCCAGCGGCTTGGACTTGAACTCTGGATGGAACTGGCAGCCGAGGAAGAACGGATGCCCATCCAACTCGACGATCTCCACATAAGTCGCGTCCGGAGTGGTGCCGCTGATGCGCAGGCCTGCGCCTGTCAGCAACGCTTCGTACTCGCGGTTGAACTCGTAGCGATGGCGGTGACGTTCGCTGATTTCCGTTGCCCCGCCATAGGCGCGCGCGGCCAGCGAATCCTCCCCAAGCACACACGTCCAGGCGCCCAAGCGCATCGTCCCGCCCATCTCTTCCACGCCCAGCAGCTCGCGCAGCTTGTATATGATGCGGTGCTGGCTGGCGGGGTCGAATTCGCTCGAGTTGGCGCCCTTCAATGCGCACACGTTGCGGGCGAACTCGATGCAGGCGGTCTGCATTCCCAGGCAAATTCCAAAGTAAGGGACCTGCTTTTCGCGGGCGTAGCGGATGGCGTTCAACATACCTTCGATGCCCCGCTTGCCGAAGCCGCCGGGAACCAGGATGCCGTCGAATCCATCCAACTGGGCTTCGTAACCGCGGTCGTCCGGAGACTTCGATTCCAGTCCCTCGGCCTCGATCCAAGTTACCTTCAACCGCAAGTGCCGCGCCACCGCTCCGTGGGTCAGCGCCTCCTTGAGCGACTTATAGCTGTCCTCGTACTCCACATACTTGCCGACGATGGCGATATGCACCTCGTCCTTGGGGTGGTAACAGCGATCGACCAGATCCTTCCAGCTGGTCAAGTCGCTTTCCGGCGCATCCTTGCGAAGATACTTGAGGATGAGCGCGTCCACGCCCTCCTGTGCGAAGCCCAGCGGCACCTCGTAGATGGAGGGCACGTCCCTGGCGCCGATCACCGCCCGCTCCTCCACGTTGCAGAAGGCGGCGATCTTCTGCTTCATCTCGCGGCTCAAGACGCGATCCGAGCGGCAGAGCAGCACGTCGGCCTGAATCCCGATCGACAGCAACTCCTTGACCGAGTGCTGCGTCGGCTTGGTCTTCAGCTCCTGAGCGGCGGCGATCCACGGCACCAGCGTAAGGTGGACAAAGACCGTGTTCTCTCGGCCCAGTTCCTGGCGCATCTGCCGGATGGCCTCCAGAAACGGCAGCGACTCGATGTCGCCCACCGTGCCGCCAATCTCGACGATAGTCACGTCCGCCCCATTCGCGCTGACCTTGCGCATGGCGTTTTTGATCTCGTTGGTCACGTGCGGAATCACCTGGACGGTCTTCCCCAGATAGTCGCCGCGCCGCTCCTTGAGGATGATCTGCTCGTAGATGCGGCCGGTGGTGAGGTTGTTGTCGCGCGTGAGCGGGGCGTGCGTGAAGCGCTCGTAGTGGCCCAGGTCGAGGTCGGTCTCGGCGCCGTCGTCGGTAACGAAGACCTCGCCGTGCTGGAAGGGCGACATGGTGCCCGGATCGACGTTCAAGTAGGGGTCGAACTTCATCATATTCACGCGCAGGCCGCGGCTCTCCAGCAGGCAGCCGATGGAGGCCGCCGCCAGTCCCTTGCCTAAACTGGACACAACTCCGCCCGTCACAAAGACATACTTTGCCGACATAAACGCAACCTCGCTTTTCAATTGTTGGGATTGGCCGTAAGAGGTGGACACCATCAAGTATGGCAGAGATCTACGCCGGCGGGAAGGGAAAAATTCGTCGTACGAACGCTGATTATCGGGCGAGTTGAGGAAAACTGGACATAACTATGGATGAGGATCGAGCCACAAGGCGACAGATCGTATTTCCGCACCGAGTTACATGGCCGACGGCGGCGTCGAATTGCATTCTGTGACGCCGGGATGTTCTCCCATCGCACGGCGGAACACGCAAGGCTCATCTTCCCGGCATCGCTGACGTCTTGGATGCGCTGGTCGAAGTGAAATTGCCCCGCTGCGCGGACAAGTTTGCATTCATGCGGCGCGTCTCCTTGGACTCCAGCGCCCTCTTGCCCTGAACCCCTAGACTGGAGAAATCGTCGGGACATTCCCGCTTCCAGTCGCGGAAAGCCTCCTCCAGACTGTACTTCCACGCATACCCCAGTTCCCGCAGGCGCCTCGGCGCGACGAATGTGGAGCGGAAGGTCTTGCGCACTCTCACTGGGCTGATCGGCTGGCGTATGCCGACCGTCCGAGCGGCCGCATCGATGAGATAGGCCGTCCCAACAAGAGTGAAACGCGGAATCGCAAGCGGGGAACCGCGGCGACCGACTGCTTCGCCGATCGTGTTCACAAATGTTTCCATAGTCGCCGGAGGATCCATGGAAAAGTTGAGGATCGTGTTGCTTTCGCCGCTCCGGTCTTGATGCTCAAGTCCGAACTGAGTTACAAGGCACAACTCCTTCACATAGCCGCCGGCCTTCCTGGTTGCGCGGTTGCCGGTGTAGAAGAAATATCCCTTGACAATGCTTCTTATCAGTCGAGTTACGTTTCCGCTCTCTCCGGGACCGAAGACCACTCCCGGACGAAGGATCAGAAGCCTTCGCTCCGGGCGCGCCGCCTGCCATGCCGCATGTATCTTCTCCGCAACTAGCTTTGAAATTCCGTATGGGGTATCCGGCGTGGGTAGTGAAGTCTCGTCCTTTCTCTCCTCGGAAGATCCGTATGGAGAGATGCTGCTGGTAAACACCATCCGGGAGCAATGCGCGGCAGATGCGTAGGCGCAGACGTTCTCCGCGCCTGCCAGGTTGGTTTCAAAGTACTCGCGCGCCTCATGGCCCGGTTCTCTGTGAACGGCGGCCAGGTTGAAGACGATATCGGCTCGCGCCGGCAACAAGGATACGGGAATGGGTTTGCGCACGTCCCAGGCGACGAACTCCACTCGTCCCGAGCGCAACCCCTGCTCAAGGGTGGCGGCGTATGCATCTTCGCGCGGCGGCAGGAGGTCCACCAGAGTGATGTTCTCGGCCAGATTCTCGCGCAGCATATGCTGGGCAAGATGGGTTCCGATAAACCCCGTACCGCCGAATACGATTGCGTGCGCGACTTTATCCATTTTCTCCAACTGCGCCTCGTGCCACAACAGACCTACGAGACGATACACCCGCGAGAGAACGATAGTCAACATGTACTCTTTTCCAATACAAGATGAGCCTGAAGAGGGGAGCTGATTCCAACACAAGATGAGCCTGAAGGGTTAGTCATGCTGGGAAGTGAACGTCAGCGTGCATCAGGCAGAGAAGTTGAGTT
>Ga0181529_10000887_pt1 | contig 41468 bp, 33 predicted proteins | sample PEATcosm2014_Bin_36_FD_119763 | JGI IMG/M metagenome (GOLD analysis project Ga0181529, IMG submission 119763) | Peatland microbial communities from MTU Mesocosm Facility, Houghton, MI, USA - PEATcosm2014_Bin10_30_metaG | ecosystem: Environmental > Terrestrial > Soil > Wetlands > Peat | place... | reverse complement strand
TGTTGGCGGCTTGCGGCGCGCAGAGGAGGTGCCGGACGATCTCTGAAGGATGTCTACTGGAATGATTGTGCGCCGGGAAGCGGTAATTATCTGCAAAAAAAGCTGTGCCTCTTGCAATCCATGTGACAACATCATAGGCAACGAATGCGTATTAGAGCGGTTCTCCAATATTTATGCTCCGACCAGCTCTTCCGAAGGTGGTTTTTTCTTGAGAAAAAAGCCACTCGGCTGCCTGGCTCCGGTGTACAGCAATTGGAGAACCGCTGTAGCCGAACTGCACCTCGGCGGGCAGGCGGTCAAGGCGATAGAGAACGTCGAGGGTGCTTCGGCCGACAAAGAGGACGCGGGGAGGGTTCATGCGCGTCTACGCCGATTCCGTCAGCGCATCGGTTCTCTTGCTCATCTTGGCGGTGCGTTCCAGCTTGTCCCAGTTGAAGGGCTTGCCGTCGATGGCGCGCTTGACGGTCTTCAGCAGCACGATGGAGAAGACCTGGCGGTAGGCGAAGCGTTGCAGCCAGATGTGGAAGAGCAGCCAGCCGTCGCCTTTGTTGGCGGGATGGCGGCGCTCCAAACTGAAGGCCACAGAAGAGGTGATGAAGTCGATGAGCAGAAAGCCGACGAAGTAGACCAGAAGCCTGTAGAGGCTGGCCGCGGAGGCTGACTCGGGGTGGAAGTAACGGTCCATGAAGTAATTGACGATGCCCCACAGGAACATCAGGTCGATAAAGGGCGAGACCAGCGGCAGCAGCATTTGGAAGATCAGAATGTTGGGCAGCGCGAAGAGTCCCATCGCCTTGTTGCGGATGAAGGCCAGACGATGCTTCCAGACCGCCTGTAGAATGCCGAAGGACCAGCGGAAGCGCTGGCGCATCAACCCCTTCATGTCGATGGGAGCTTCGGTGAAGGCCAGGGCGCGATCCTCGTAGACCACCTTCAGCTTTTGTTCCAGCAGCGCCATGGTGAGGTCGGCGTCCTCGGCAACGGTGTTGACCGGATAGCCACCGACGGCCTTGACGGGTCCGGTGCGCCATGCGCCGATGGCACCTGGAACCACGACAACCACGTTGAAAAGGTCCAGAGCGCGGCGCTCGAAGTTCTGGCTGGTGATGTACTCCAGCGCCTGCCAGCGAGTCCAGAGGTTGACGCGGTTGCCGACCTTGGCATTCCCGGCGACGGCACCAATGTGCGGATCCTCGAAGTGGGGGATGAGCTTGGTGATGGCGTCGGCGGCGATTACCGTATCGGCGTCGATGCCGACGTAAAACTCCTCCGTCAGCCGGTCGAGAGCAAAGTTCAGTGCGGCGGCCTTACCTCCATTGGACTTGCTGAGCACCTGTACGCGGCCGGTGGCAATCTGTTCGGTGTAGGCGGCGCGGGCCACCTCGGCGGTATTGTCGCTGGAGCCGTCGTCGATGACGATGACGCGCAGATTGGCGTAGTCGGAGTTGAGCACCGAACGGATGGTGCGGACGATGACCTTCTCCTCGTTGAATGCCGGGATGAGGACGGCGACGCGCGGGTTGAATCCGGGCGAGGCCTTGGCGTGGGGGCGGCGGAAGCGGTCGATGATGGCGAGGATGCCCACCAGCAGCAGGCGGGCGCTCATCAGGATGTCTCCGACGAAGAAGACCATGACTATAAACTGGCCGATGAGGGCCAAACTGGAGAAGGCGATGGAGTCCGGCAGAGCGCGCAGGTACTGGCGGAAGGTGAGCTTGGGCATCACCTGGGCGGTGGTTTTGCCCATCAGCGAGGAGACGGGGACGATGGAGTAGCCGCGGGCGCGCAGGGTGTCTATCAGCATGGGCAGCGCGGCCACGGTCGCGGAGCGGTCGCCGCCGCCGTCGTGGAGCAGGATGATGGAGCCGCGAAACTGCGGCTTGGTCTTCATTAACTCCAACTGATCGAGGATAGTCTGGGAGATCTCGGCGGGCGTCTTGCGCGGATGCTCATTCCAGTCGTTGGTGTCCAGTTTGCTGCCGACGATGGTGTAACCGGCCTGCTGAATGCGTTCCACTGGCGCTGCCTGATCGTCGGTGTCCGGCTCCTCGTCGATGTCGTAGGGGGGGCGGAAGTAGAGCGGCTGGATGCCCAGCTTGCTGGCGAAGAGCCGCTCGGTGAGCTTCAGTTCGAGGTCGAGCTGGTTTGAGGAGATTTCGCTGATGTCTGGATGGGTCCAGGTGTGGTTGCCAATCTCATGGCCCTCGCGGACGACACGCTTCATCACTCCGACATTGGCTTGCGCCTCGCTGCCAATCATCAAAAAAACAGCCTTAACGCCCCTGTCCCGGAGAATGTCGAGGATTTTTGGCGTCCACTTGGGGTCGGGTCCATCATCAAAGGAAAGCGCCACTTGGTTGGTGTGGTAGCCGTACTGCTGGATGGTGTAGGTGAGGGGGTAGACCACCATGTGCTCATCGACGATGAGCTTGCGGCGCGGGTCCGGCTCGTCGGTATCGACCTCGATGGTGCGCTTGCCGGGCTGGGGCTGGCCAGTGACGCGGATGATGTCGCCGTCGCCCTCGTCGTCCACGTCGTGCCCAGGCTGCACGGAGTCGAGCTGTTGCAGCGAGTTGGGGCTGCTGGGCTTGTCCCAGACATTCCACATCGAGCTGTCTTCCTCGCCCAGGCGCCAGAGTGCGAAGGTTTGCAGGCCCAGACCGCGGGCGGCGCGCAGCTCGTTGAGCATGGTGACGCCATCCAGGAACCAGACCACATGGCGCTGGTTGGCATCTTCGTCGATGTACTCGAAGTGGGGGTTGAGGGTGTCGTAATCGAGGTTCAGGTCGGCGTTGGCGTCGGAGGCGCGCTGCAAGGCTTCGGAGTCGCGCAGGTCTTCGGTGCGCACCACGCGGGGGCGGGAGCGCTTGGAAGCGGGGATGGTGAGCGTCCAGTCGTAGCCGTAGTTGCCCACAGCGCAGATCAGCTTCTCCTTGGGAACCAGCGTGAGGACGTGGCGCAGATTGCTGACGAACCACTCCTGACTGGCGATGGGTCCGGGATCGCTCTCAATCTGGTGCTGGTCATAGTTCATCAGCACCAGGCCGTCGGAGTTGGCGGCCACTTGCTTGAAGTCATCGTCGGTGGTCAGAATCTGCGTGTTGACATAGAGGCGCAGATTGCGCGCGTGAAGGTCGGCATAGAGCTCTCGCAGAAAGCTGTTATACACCGGACTGGCTTCGTCGGGCAGGTTTTCAAAATCAAGCGATAGACCGCGATAGGCCGGGAATGCCGTGAGAAAGCGCATGATCTGCTGGCGCAGGTCGGCGCGCTTGCCGGGGTCGGCGAGCATCTTGGCGATGGTCGGGTCCCAGCTCTGCGTGTTGGGGTTGAAGTTGTTCAGATGCGGAAAGACTTCCGTGTCTTCCTTGGCCGCCAGAATCACCCGTTTGACCTTGTTCAGCTCGTCCGGGTCGTGGATGGTGGCGCCTTCAAAGACGGGATACTCGCGATGGCTGTCGCCGTTGATGGCCAGCAGCGTTGTACTGGGCGCGTCGATGTGCAGCCAGTCAGGGAAGAGCAGATCGATCTGGTGAATGTGCTGCTTGAGAGAGGAGTAGCTGGCCGGGTCGTACGGCACATAGAAGGCAGCTCGCAAACCTTCGCCGGTGTTGAAGGGAATTTCGGAGGGTCGGCGACCGGTTTTGCGGCGCGAGGGGCGTTGGTCCTTTGTGCCGCGCAGCAGCGGCGGACGTTCGGGCAAGGCCTTGTAGTTGTGCTTGGGGGTGGGCAGCAGCAGCTCCGGCAACTGCTGATAGCGCAGCACGTTGAAGATAAAGACCGCCAGAACCAGCGTAAAACCCACGGCCGTCGCATCCAGAATGCGGCGCAGCCGCTTCCATCGCTTGCGTTGGGGATCGAAGAAGATTTGTTTATCTGGCATAAACCCGTCTAGCTTATCCTAAAGCGTAAACCCGGGCCGCGAAACCGGCGCGGCAAAAAACCGAGAAACAGACTACGCTCTACACTACGCATCCTATGAAAGCTGCCTCTACCCGTCAACTGATCACTCGACGCCGGTTTGCCGGCGCGACGGCTGGGCTGTCGGTCGTGCTGGCTTTGGCCGCCGGCCTGGGGCTGAGGCTGTGGATGCTGATGAAATATTTTCAGGTCTACGGGGATTCGCTGGTCTATGGCGACATTGCCAAACACATGATTCGGGTGGGCCATTATCTGATCACCCGGCCCACCGGCGAAGTGCTCCCCACTATGATTCGGCTGCCCGGTTATCCGCTCTTTCTGGAGCTTTGCTTCCGGCTCTTCGGGATGGAAAACTACGCTCCGGCCTGCTGGGTGCAGATTGCTCTGGAGCTGATGGGCTGCCTGCTGCTGGCCGATTTTGCGCGACGCATTGCCCCGGCGCCGCTCGGCAAAGGCGCGGCCCACGGCACGTTGTGGCTGGCCGCGCTCTGCCCCTTTACGGCGATTTATGCCGCCCAGCCGCTCACTGAGTCGCTCACGCTCTTTGCGATTGCGCTGGCACTGTGGTCGATGGCGTGCTTCTGCCGGCAGCCGGGGTGGGTTCCGGCTCTGTGGTTTACTGTTGCGGTTACGGCGGCGGCGCTGCTCCGGCCGGATGGCGCTTTGCTGGGCTTGTCGCTGGCCCCGGCGCTGGTGGTGGGCTTGGGGCGCACAAAAGCTGGGTGCCCCACTCTCGCTGCGTTTTTGTTTTTGCGGCTAGGGTGGGATAGAAAACATCTGGGTGCCCCATCCTTGCCACGTTCTTGTTTTTGTGGCAAGGGTGGGAAACCACAAAACTCGACCGGTCCCAAACTCGCCCGTTTGGCGCTCGTCTGCCTGCTACTGGCGCTCGCGCCCTTTGCCGCCTGGAGCTGGCGCAATTGGCAGGTCTTTCACCTCTTTCAGCCGTTGGTGCCGCGCTATGCCAACGACCCCGATCAGGCGACCTATCCCGGTTGGCAGCGCTGGGTGAAGAGCTGGAGCCTGGACTTTGTCTCCACCTCCCAGATTTATTGGCCGGTTCCAGGCAAGCCGCTGATGATGAACAAGTTGCCACGACGCGCCTTTGATTCGCCCGCGCAGTACGCGGAGACCGCCGCACTGGTGGCCGACTACAACAACCGCGACGGTGCGACCGACCTTGTGCCGGATGTGGATGAGCGCTTCGGCCAACTGGCGCAGGAGCGCATCGCCGCCCATCCGCTGCGCTATTACCTCTGGCTGCCGCTGGGGCGGCTGGCCGATATGTGGATGCGCCCGCGTGTCGAGCTTTTCTACGACGATCTGGATTGGTGGGTCTATGCGCATCATCCGGCCCGAACGCGGGAGTGCTGGGCCTACGCGGGATTGAATGGCGTCTATCTGCTGCTGGGCTTGGCGGGGCTTTGCCGGCGGCCGCGCTATTGGCCGTGGATGGTGGCATATTTTGCGCTGCGCGGCGGCCTGCTGATGACCCTGGAGGCTCCGGAGGCGCGCTACACGCTGGAGTGCTTTCCTATGCTCTTTGCGCTGGGAGGGGTGTGGCTTGCCGGCGGCTGGCAATGGATGACGCGGCGTTTGCGCGCTTCGGGCGAGCCATGCGCGGTTACATCTTCAGCGTCAGGGTAATCTGGCGTGCATTGCCGCCCACGGAAGTGAGGGCAATCTCGCCGCTGGATTTTTTGCGGATGCTGGGGAATTTTTCGCCCCACTCCACCAGCACCAGCGCGTCGGCAGTGAGCAACTCGTCCAGCCCCAGCGTCTCCAACTGCCGCTCGCCCTCCAGACGATAGACATCCAGATGAAAGAGCTTTACCGGATCGCCGTTGCGCACGCCGTCGTACTCGTGCAGCAGCGTGAAGGTCGGGCTGGTGACCTCGTCCGGGTCAGCGGCATCCAGCGCGTGAGCAAGGCCTTTGACGAGCGTGGTCTTGCCGGTGCCCAGGTCGCCGCGCAGAATCAGCAGTTGCGGCGGCGCCAGCAGGTTCAGCAACTTGCGGCCCACTTCGATGGTCTCCGCGCCGCTCTCGGTGGTGAACTGATGTTCTGGACTCATCGCGAAGCCTCCGCTGGCAGACCCTGCAACCAAAGATAGCCACCGGCGCGATCGTCATAAGCCCGTGAGCGAAAGGCCCGCGCAAGCTGGCCAAGAGAGTCAGTGGCCAGCAGGGTGTGCTCATCGGCGGCGCGTACGGCCAGGTCGGCGGCCAGCCCGTGCAGGTAAACCGCTGCCTCCACGGCCCGCGCCGTCTCGGCGGGATACTGCGCCAGCAGGCCGGCAATCAGCCCGGTAAGCAGGTCGCCGCTGCCGCCCTTGGCCATGCCCGGATTGCCAGTGGTGTTGACCGCCACGCGACCGTCGGGGTGAGCGACGAGCGTTCGCCAGCCCTTGAGCACCAGCGTGACGCCGGTGCGCTGCGCAAAGTCGCGCGCTGTTTCCAGCCGGTTGGCCTGGATTTCGGCCACCGTGACGCCAGCCAGCCGCGCCATCTCGCCGGGATGGGGCGTCAGCACCAGACCCCGCCCTTTGGCCAGCTTGGCCAGCAGCACCGGCTTGGCGGCCAGAATATTCAGCGCGTCGGCATCGATAATCGCGGGAATTTTGGTAGCCGAGAGCAGGCCGGTGGTGAACTTGACCGTCTCCGCGCCTTTCCCCAGGCCGGGACCGATGGCCAGCACGGTCTTTCCCGCCGTCAGCAGCGCAAGCAGCTCCGGTGCAAGATTTTCCGCCGCAATGCCGCCTATCGCGGTTGCGGCCAGCGGGAAGCTCATCATCTCCGGCGCAATGGCCGCCACCAGCGGCAGCACCGGTGCCGGCACAGCCGCCGTCACCAGGCCCGCGCCGGCGCGCAATGCCGCCAAGGCCGTCATGGCCGGCGCGCCCGACTTGCCGACCGAGCCGCCGACCACCAGCACATGGCCAAAGTTTCCCTTGTTGGCCGCTGCCGGACGAGGAAGCTGCGCGAGCGAAAGCGCCGCGCCGGCCCAGCTCAGATTCAAATCCGAGACCATGGCCTCCGGCGGCGAGCCGATGGGTGCCACCACAATTGGCTGTTGCCAGTGACGCGTCAACTGCCCAAAGACGTGCGCCGACTTGGGCGCGGTAAAGGTGATGACGGCATCGGCGGGGAAGACGGGGCCGACGGCGGTTACTGCGGTTTCGTCGGCAGGCCAGCCGGAGGGCAGGTCAATCGCAAGAATGGGAGCCGTGCTGGAGCTGACCCATTCCAGCGCCGCCAAAGCCAGCCCCTTCAGCGGCGGCTTGAAGCCGGTTCCGACCACCGCGTCCAGAATCAGATCGGTCTCCAGCGCCGCCCGATGCCGGGTCAGCTCTTCGGCGGTTTCGATGATGTGGATAAGGCCGTGCGCCGGACTGGTCAACTCGCGCCATGCCTCGGCGGCGTCGCCCGCCAGCCCCGCGCGCGCGCCCAGCAGCAGCGTGGTCACCTCCAGGCCGGAGGCGGCCAGCAGGCGCGCGGCCATCATGCCGTCTCCGCCGTTGTTGCCGCGCCCGCAGAGCACCGTAACCCGCCGCGCAGCCGGAAACTCGCGGCGCGCAAAGGTCGCCACTGCCGCCGCTGCCGCCCGCATCAGCTCGAGCGACGGCACTCCGAAGCGCTCGGTGGTCAAGCGGTCACAACGCTGCATCTCGGCGGCGGAAAGAACGTGCATGGAAGCTATGGTAGTGCATCAGGGGAGACAATCAATGCGCCGGGAGAAAGGAAACTAAGCTATCTCTTCGCGGAGGTTCTGTTCAAAGACCGCATCAGGCTCGGCCAGTCGGATCAGGCGGTGCAGATAAGCCCGCGAGATACACAGGCTGCGTGCCGCCAGTGTCTTGTTGCCGTTATTCTCACGCACGGCGGTCACGGCCAGCTTGATCTTGTAGTCGCGGAGCTGGCGTTCAAAGGAGCCGGCTGGATGGTAATCGCCAATATCAACAACGTCGCCGATGTCGCCCAGTTCGCCTTCGGACTCCTCAATGCTAATGCTGAGGTCTTCGGCGCGCACTGTCTTGCCAGCGGCGAGGATAATGGCCCGCTGCATGACGTTTTCCAGCTCGCGCACATTGCCGGGCCAGCGGTAGTTCTGCAGCAGAGAGAGGGCGTGAGGCTCAATGTCCTCCATCGGCTTCTGGAACATCTGCCCATACTGGCGCAGGAAATGCCGCGCAATCCTCGAAATATCTTCTGGATGCTCCTGGAGCGGGGGCGATTCAATCCGCATGACATTGATGCGGTAGAAGAGGTCCTGGCGGAATTTGCCTTCGGCCACCAGTTTTTCCAAGTCCTGGTGGGTGGCGAAGATCAGCCTCGCACGCAGGGGTACGAGTTTGTTGCTGCCCAGGCGGTTGAACTCCATCTGCTGCAAGACGCGCAGCAGCTTGACCTGGGTGAAGAGGCTCAGGTCGCCGATCTCATCCAAAAAGAGCGTGCCATCGGCGGCCTGCTCAAAGTAGCCCTCGCGCGCTCCCACCGTACCGGTGAAGGCACCCTTCTCGTGACCAAATAGCTCGGCCTCAATCAGGGTCTCCGGGATAGCACCGCAGGAGACGGCTACAAACGGCTTGTTGGCTCGGGAACCCAGATTATGGATGGCGCGGGCGATCAACTCCTTGCCGGTACCGCTTTCGCCGGTGACCAGCACGGTGGCATTGAGATTGGTCACGCGATGCACCAACTGATAGACCTGCTGCATCTGCGGGCTGGAACCGATCAGTTTGTCGCAACTGACAGGCACATCCATCTGCTGCTGCACGGTTTGCAGTTGCTGGCGGAGCGTAGAGTTTTCATACGCTCGGCTGAGCATGGTCTTCAGATCGCGAATCGAGGGGGGGCGGCGGCAGTAGCCGAAGGCTCCGGTGCGGACCAGCTCAAAGGCGGTCGAGCGCAGGGCATCGTCGGCCATGATGACGGCGGGAACCTGGGTGGCAATCAGGCGCAGGGTACACTCAATCCGCTCCTGGAGCGAATCATGATTCGATTGCAGATCCAGAATCATTACATCGCAATCCCCGGCGGCGCGCAGGACATTCATGCCGTCCTCATCCTGCTCCAGGAGAATCTCAAATTCCTTGCCCAGCGCGGACGCAAGGAGGGTATGAAGCGTTCGGTCTTCCGAATACAGTCCAACCCTAATCATCGTGGACCTGCTCCCCTACCCAATGCCATGTAACCGTTTACTCTTGCTGTCAACGATACCATAGCACCCATATCCATGCAATGAGCCTGAATCTCATTATCTGTCTTCCACCTGGAAATTGCCACCGTGATAACACCGGGACGCCGCCAGAAAGACAGCCAATCGACACTTGCCGACTCAGGATTGCAATAGTAGTCGTCTAATCAAGATCGTGTCGAGAAAACTTTAGTAACTTTGCACCAAATATGAACAATGTGATACTGGATTCCGAAAGGGAAAGTGTGGGGGCGAAGTATTTCTACTCCCGTAATATGCAAATCACGCATAAGGGATTTGTTGGCAATCTCCTTTATTGTTTAGAGTTTGCGCCATGTGGCACACGGATGCGAGAATGGATGAGCGGTAGAGCGCCGATGTAGAGGAGTGCGCTTAGCATAGCACCTTTTTATCGATAGTAACAAATTTAGCGAGTACTAAGTAATTATGTGCAGCCTCGAAAAATAGCCAAATTGCTACGAAATTGATCGCTAATACCACCGTGATTTTGCAGTTGGAGTCTTCGGCGGAGGTGGAAGAGGAACTCTTGAACGGTGTATACCTCTCGCTTCACTCCCAAGCCCGCACCCCGTATACATCTGTCTACACTCGGTGGGGGGAGGATCGCCAACTTGGTCGTTATAGGGCATTTATGGCTCAAATCAGGGCATTTTGAGCATGAGAAACTTTGGTCAGAAAATTGCAACAACAAAATGAAAGCGTTGCAAGGCAGCTCTCTCTGAAGGCCTGGGGAGAGGGAAGGGAAGCGGAAATGCGTCACTGGTTAGCTTGGTGGCCGACGTTGATTGTGCTGGCCGTGGCGGTGGTCACGGACCTGCGCAGCCGTCGCATTCCCAACTGGCTGGTGCTTCCTTTTCTTCTGGTGGGGATCGTGGTCTCCCCCTGGCGTCACGACTGGGAGGGCATTGGCCGGGGCTTCTGGCATGGCAGCGGCACGGGCTTCAACTGGCATGGCCTGGGGCAGAGCTGCTCAGGGCTGGGGCTGGGATTTCTGCTTTACGGAATTCTATTCTGGAAGTTTGGCATGGGTGCCGGGGATGTGAAGCTGGGCGTCGCAATTGGAGCTTGGATTGGCCCGGTGCAGATGTTCTGGTCGCTGTTCTTTACCAGTCTGGCCGGGGGAATCATGGTGTTGTGCTGGATCGCTTATCTCAAGTTGCTCAAGGGGTTGTTGCGGGGCGCGGGCGATCTGGTGTTGGGTAGGAAGCGGAGCGGAATGGACCGCGCTGCGGAGGCATCGGTCGCTGATCTGTTGAAGCGCAAGATGCCCTATGCGCCGGCTATTGCGGTGGGAACATTCATGTCGTTTTTTGCTGTATGAGATTTGGAGCTGGTTATGTCCGATACGCCGATGACCTATCAGTTTTTGGAGAACCCGCAAGGGAAAACGCATGCGTCAGGGGGATACAATCCCATGAATTCAGATTCTTCGCAATTTTTAGATGACAAGTTTCCCGACTCTCTGGGCGCAGACATTCTGTCGATTGCGCTGATTGGCCCGGACGAAGGCCGCCGCAAGGAGGCCGCCAGCGCGCTGGCCGGATGCCATGGAGGGGAGATCCGCGAGTTTCATACCTATCCGCCCAGCCTGGACGATGTGCCGAAGCTGCTGGAGCAGCAATACGACGTTGTCATCATGGACCTGGACAGTATGCCCGAATATGCCCTGGAGCTGGTGGAGAGCATCTGCGCCAGCACCACGGCGACGGTAATGGTCTACTCGGTGAAGGCCGATCCGGAGCTGCTGGTGCGCTGCATGCGAGCGGGTGCTCGCGAATTTCTCACCATGCCCTTTGCCCAGAGCACCATGGCCGAGGCGCTGGTTCGGGCTTCGGCCCGCCGTCCGGCCACCCGCCCCGCGAAGAAGACGGGCGGCCGTTTGATGGCCTTTCTCGGTGCCAAGGGCGGCGACGGCGTAACCACGCTGGCCTGCAACTTTGCCGTATCGCTGGCCCAGGAGTCCGGCCAACGCACCCTGCTGATCGATCTTGACCTGCCGCTGGGAGACGCGGCGCTGAACCTGGGCGTGGTGGCCGAGTATTCGACGATCAATGCGCTGCAAAATGCCGGACGGCTGGATTCGAGTTTTCTCTCCAAGCTTCTTGTGAAGCACAGTTCAGGCGTCAGCGTGTTGGCGGCTCCGGGCAAGTTTCCCCAATATGATGCCTCCAATGACGCCATTGACAGGCTGCTGGCGGTGGCGCGGCAGGAGTTCGACAATGTGGTCGTCGATATGGGTTCCCGGCTGGATCTGATGGGGACGAGCATCTTCAAGGGCGGCTCCACGGTCTACCTGGTCATCCAGGCCGGAATCGCCGGACTGCGCAACTCCAATCGTTTGATCTCGCAGTACTTTGCCACTGGCGTACCCAAGCTGGAGATCGTGCTCAACCGCTATGAGCCGCGTTCGCTGGGGGTGGCCGAAGACCAGATTACGAAGGCTCTCACTCGCCCAGCGCAGTGGAAGATTCCCAATGATTACAACGCGGTGCGGCGGATGCAGACCACAGCCATTCCGGTGGCGCTGGAAGATTCGCCGATCTCGCGGCTGATCCGGCAGATGAGCCGCTCGGCCAGCGGGCTGCCGGCGTCTCCGGATAAGAGGTCCGGCTTCAGCCTGAAGAGCCTGAGCCGCAGCATCGGGAGATCGGGTGGTGATGGCGCGGGAGAGATCTCGCAGACGAACCTCACACAACTGGGATTGTCCTCCGCTCCGGATTACGATAACGCGCCGCGCACCGCAGCACCGGCGAGGGTTCCGGAGCGGCCTGCTTATACGCCTGCGCCGCCTCCGGCTCCCGCAGCACTCGCGCCGCCGGTGGAACGCGCCCCGCGTCCGGAGCCAGTAGCAGCCAAACGCGAGATGCCATCGAGCGTCAGCGCACCCATTCCGCAAGGCCAGCCGGAGACGCGCACATATAAGGGTGCCACCTACGTGAAGGCCGAGAATGGTGAGTGGCATCTGCTGCAAGTTCCGGTCAGCCATCCGGCACCGGTCCAGGCCGTGGATGACAGGGCCGCTAGCAACAAGGCCGCGAGCAATGTTGTCCCCATGTCCGCGGGCAAGGAGACGCCAGCGATTGCCTGGTCTACGCCCGCGCCCATTGCGCATGGCACCCCGCTGAGCATCACGCAACTTCGGGCGATGGCATCGGTTCCTGGAAAATTTGCTTACACGCCCGCCGAGGGCGAGGTGCTGCCCGCAGGCACGCATACGCTGACGGTCAACTTTACCCCAAATGACATGGTGGGGTACACCAAGGCTGAGTCCACCGTGCTGCTCATCGTCAACAAGGCGACGCCGGCCATCGTCTGGCCGAAGCCCGCAACGATTGCCTATGGTACTCCGTTGAGCGCTGCACAGTTGAATGCCACGGCGGCGATTGCGGGCAAGTTTGCCTATACGCCTGCCCTTGGCGAGGTGCTGGAGGCGGGAACGCATACGCTGTCGGCTATCTTTACCCCGGCGGACACGGCAGGCTACGCTCCTGCGCAGGCCGTCGTGGTACTGACCGTTTCCAAGGCGACTGCGGCCGTCACATGGCCGAAGCCCGCATCGATTGCCTATGGAACCAAGCTCAGCGACAAGCAACTGAATGCCTCGGCATCCATTCCGGGAAAATTCACCTACACACCCGCCGCCGGAGAGGTGCTGGATGCGGGTGTGCAGACGTTGAAGGCGGTCTTCACTCCGGAGGACCTCACCAGTTACGACGAGTCGCAGGCCAGCGTGGCTATCACGGTCGCCAAGGCCACGCCGACCATTACCTGGCCGGCACCGGCTTCGATTCCCTACGGCTCCGCACTCAGCGCCGCGCAACTGAATGCCAAGACATCGATTGCGGGCAGATTTATCTATATTCCCGCTGAGGGAGCGGTGCTGGGGGCGGGAACGCATACGCCTTCGGTCACCTTTGTTCCGAATGACGAGACGAACTACAACGTGGTTCAGGCAGCGGTGACACTGACTGTCACCAAGACGATGCCGGTGGTTGCCTGGATGACGCCTACTCCGATTGTCTATGGCACTGTGCTGGGAGCTGCGCAACTGAATGCCTCACCCTCGGTTCCGGGGAAGCTTGTCTACACTCCGGCGGCGGGCGAAGTATTGCCGGCGGGCGAGCATACGCTGACAGTCCTCTTTACGCCAGCCGACTCCACGGATTATACCTCGGTGCAGACCTCTGTACCGCTGACCGTAAGCAAGGCTCAGCCCACGCAAATAACCTGGTCGGCTCCGGCTTCCATCTCCCACGGCACCGCTCTCGGCGACAAGCAGTTGAACGCCTCGGCAACGGTTCCGGGCAGATTCGCCTACACGCCCGCAGCCGGTGAGGTATTGCCTGCGGGAACGCATACGCTTACGGTTGTCTTTACGCCCTCAGATAGCAATATCCCCGCAGCGCAGGCCACCGTGGCGCTTACCGTGACCAAGTTTGTGCCCGTTATCACATGGCCGTCGCCCGCCGCCATCTCCTATGGGACCGCGCTGAGCGCCATGCATCTCAATGCCAAGTCGTCGGTTGAAGGCAGTTTCTCCTACTCGGCCTCGGTCGGCGATGTGCTGCCTGCGGGAACGCATACGCTGACGGCAACCTTCACTCCGGCCGACAGCGCGGATATTGCATCGGCGCAGGCTACGGTGACGCTTACGGTTGCCAAGGCAACCCCGATCATCACATGGCCGCCACCCGCTCCGGTCACCTATGGCACCCCGTTGGGCACCGTTCAATTGAATGCCACGGCGCTGGTTCCGGGAACATTTGTCTACACACCGGCGGCGGGCAACGTGCTCACCGCAGGTACGCAACGACTTTCTGTAACCTTTGCCCCCAAAGACACCGCAAACTATACAACGGCGCAAGCCACGGTGTCGCTGGTCGTTGAAGAGTTGCCGAATATCGCATCCCTTATGCCGGCAATAGCGGATATAGATGCGGAATACACTAACGTCGCCGACGCCAAGCAGGGAGCGCGCGCAAGCGGCAGCGCACCCGACCAGCAGAGCAAACTTGAAACACGCACTTACAAAGGTGCTACTTACGTGAAGGGAGCCGATGGCCAATGGTACCTCCAGAAGAATTAGAATTGAATGCACCCACAACGCTGCCCGCAGATTTCGGTGAATGGGATAGCGGAGAAGATCCCGGCGCACAGCCCGCCCAACCGGCTGGATTCGACGGATTCCCCGGTTCCGGCGTGGCTCCCAAGCCGGTAGCGAAGTCGGTGACGGCGAGGGCAGCCGCATTGCCGCCAGTTAGTCGGCCAGTCCCCGCGCCTACGCACCGACAGGCCGCACACTACGCGGAGGCCGAGCAGGTTTACCACCAGCCGCAATACCAGGCCGTAAAGGCCGCGAGTTCGAAGCAGAAGGTCAAGAGTCCTGAGACGGGCAAGAGCAAGAAGGGGTTGGTTGCTGTCGCCGCTTCGGTGTTGCTGTTGCTGGCTCTAGGTTCTCTGGGCTATTCCCGTATGCGTTCCGGAGCGGCCACGGCGAAGCCAGCCGCAGCACCGACAACAACGACGCTGACGAATCCCCAGACCCTGGCAGCCGCGACGGAGACATCGGCCACTACGCAGGTAGCCGCGGCCGAGACCACCGAGACGGATCGGCCGCTGCGCGCGCAGTCGGAAGCGATGAACCGTCAACTCTCCGCCCCATCGCGGATTCCCAACGACCTGAAGATGCTGGCAGGCAAGGAAGCGCCGCCGGTGGCTGGCTTTGGCGATTCTGGTCTGGGCGCAGGCATGGGCGCGAGCAACGTCTTCGCTGGTGCTGGAACTGGCCCCAAGGTGAAGATTGCGGCACCCACCAAAGTGAGCGTTTCCGCCGGTGTCGCGGTGGGCTTGATCATGCAAAAGACCGCGCCGGTTTATCCGGCCATCGCCCGCTCCGCCCGCGTCTCCGGCACGGTGGTGATTCAGGCGACTATCTCCAGATCTGGACAAGTGGTCAATCCCCGTGTGGTGAGCGGGCCGACGATGTTGCGGCAGGCCGCAGTGGATGCCGTGAAGACATGGCGTTTCAGGCCCTACCTGCTAGATGGCGAACCGGTGGAAGTTGATACCACGGTGAATGTGGTCTTCACTCTGTAATTGTCATTTTGTTTGGTGGATGACGAACCCATCGATCCCTGCCCTCGTTTGTGGGCGGGGATTGTTGGTACAGTGAATGAGGATCATTTTTCGATGGAAGGTAGAATGTGGAACTGCTGAATCTGGAAAAGTACAAGGCGGAAATTCACAGGACCCTGATCTCCAAGCTGGACTTGGAGAAGCTGTCGCGCGTCAATTCCAGTCAGGCGCGTCAGGCGGTAGCCGGCATCGTGAAGGAGATTATCGCCGAGCAGCGCGTGCCGCTGAACTTTGAAGAGCAGGAGAAGATACAGGCGGACCTGCTCGACGAAGTCTTCGGCTTGGGTCCGCTGGAACCATTGCTGAGAGATCCAAAGATTTCCGACATCCTGGTCAACGATAAGGATCATGTCTTCATTGAGAAGGGCGGACTCCTGCAACGGGTCGATACGACCTTTCGCGACGACCGCCATCTATTGCAGATTATCGACCGTATCGTCTCGCGGGTGGGGCGCAGAGTGGATGAGTCCTCGCCTATGGTGGATGCGCGCCTGCCCGACGGCTCCCGCGTCAACGCCATCATTCCGCCGCTGGCCCTGGACGGCCCATCGCTGTCCATTCGCCGCTTTGGCACAGGACCGCTGGCCGCCAATCAATTGGTACAGTTGAAGAGCGTCTCTCCGGAGATGATGGAGGTGCTTTCCTCTGCCGTGAAGGCGAGAATCAGCATTCTTATTGCAGGCGGCACCGGTGCCGGCAAAACCACATTCCTGAACATTCTCTCGCAGTACATTCCGCGCAACGAACGCCTGGTCACCATTGAGGACGCCGCCGAACTCCGTCTGGCGCAAGAAAACATAGTGCGCCTGGAGACCCGCCCACCCAACATCGAAGGTCAAGGCGCGGTGAAGCAGCGGCAGCTACTGATCAACTGCCTGCGTATGCGCCCCGACCGCATCATCATGGGCGAGGTGCGCGGCGAAGAGGCCTTCGATATGCTCCAGGCCATGAATACCGGCCATGAGGGTTCGATGACCACGATCCACGCCAACACCCCGCGCGACGCCATCTCCCGCTTGGAATCGATGGTGGCCATGGGCATGACTCTCCCAGAAAAATCCGTTCGCCAGCAGATAGCATCAGCCATTACTATTGTGGTTCAGGCAACACGTATGAGCGATGGAACCCGCAAGGTGAGCAGTGTGGCCGAGATCACCGGCATGGAAGAGAGCGTCATCAGTATGCAAGAGATATTTACATTCAACAAGAAGGGAATCGGACCCGATGGCAAAGTCATCGGCGTCTTTCAGCCAACTCGCATCCGTCCCAGGTTTCTCGAACGTCTTCGGGTTTCAGGCATCGTTTTGCCGCCGATTCTGTTCGAGCGTGAAACGCAGGTTAATTGAGCAGGGGAGGAGACAGAGATGGAGCTGATCATTGTTCTGGTCTTCTTGGGCGTCTTCGCGGTTGTCACGCTGGTAGCTCTAGCCCTGGGAAGCGGGGCCTCCCAGCAGGCCAAGCAGGTCCATGCGACGCTTGACTCCGCTCTAGCCACGGAAAGCCCGGAAGATCGCGGCGCCATCGTCGATCTTCGCAAGACCGATCACCTCAGCAGCATCCCTTGGCTCAACAGCAAGCTATTGCAGTTTGAGTTGACACCGCGCTTGCAGACTCTGCTTTATCAGGCCGATCTCAAGTGGCCGGTCGGCGGCGTACTGGCAGTATCCGGACTCTGCTTTTTGGTTCCGGCTTTTCTGATCTACGAACATTTCAACTCCATTCTCATTGCGTTAGCTGTGGGTTTGCTGCTGGGTGCCTCGCCTTTTTTCATTGCGTTTCATAAACGCAGCAAGCGTCTTGACCTTTTTCAACAGGGCTTGCCGGAGGCGCTGGATATGTCGGTGAGCGCTCTGCGCGCCGGACATAGTCTTATCGCGGCCATCGGCTCGGTGGCGCGTGAATGCGCCGATCCGATCGGCTGTGAATTTAAAACCTGCTTTGAGGAGCAGAACTACGGATTGGAGTTGAAGACCGCCCTGGACAATATGCTCAACCGCGTACCCCTCCAGGATCTTCGCATTGTTGCCACCGCGATCATGATTCAGAAGGAGAGCGGGGGCAACCTGGCCGAGGTACTCGACAAGACTTCTCATGTCATCCGGGAGCGCTTCCGCCTTAAGCGGCAGGTGGGGGTCCACACCGCCCAGGGAAGGTTGACTGGGTTGGTGCTCACCTTGCTTCCGATAGGTCTGGGAGTCCTGATGTATGGCGTCAATCCAGAAATGATGAGCGTCCTTTGGACGAATCCGACCGGAGTCAAGCTGCTCTGGGCAGCCGGTGGAATGCTCGTGGTAGGCGGTTTGCTGATTCGTCACATTGTTAACATGGACGTTTAAGGGTGAGTTATGGGATTTGCATTTTTTGCTTTTGGCACCGTATTTTTGCTGATCGTCAGCGGAGGACTGCTTCTGTTCTACCGCGAAGAGATGCTGCAGCGGATATCCGACGCCATCAACCCGCATCCCAAACAGAAATCGCTTTTGACAGCCATCCAGCAGACCGGCCTTTCCATCGGTGGCGTAATCGAACACTTCGACAATGTACTGCCCAAGAGTCAGGCCGAGGTTTCGATTGTCTTGCAGCGCCTACAGCGCGCCGGTTTTCGCGATGAGTCTGCGGTCAAGGTCTTCTACGGTTCCAAAGTCTTGGTTCCCATCCTGCTTTGCATATTGTCCGCGATCACAGGATTGGGGGCGCTCAGCCCTTTCTTTGTGTATATCCTCTGTTTGGCCATGGGGTTCCTGGGGCCGGACTTCTGGCTGGGAAGGCAAATCACCAAGCGGCAAAGAGCGATAAGGCGCGGCTTGCCGGATGTGCTTGATCTGCTGGTGATTTGCATCGAGGCGGGACTGAGCCTGGACCAGGCGACGGCGCGCACGGCGATGGAATTGAAGACCGCACAGCCGGAGTTGTGCGATGAGTTGAATATCGTCGTGCTGGAGCAACGCGCCGGACGCCCGCGGGGCGATGCATGGAAACATATGACGGAACGCACGGGCGTGGATGCGGTGCGCAACCTTGTATCGATGCTGGTTCAGGCGGAATCCTTTGGCACCAGTATCGCCAAGACACTGCGCGTACACAGCGACACCATGAGAAGCCAGCGTGTGCAGGCCGTGGAAGAGGCGGCGGCAAAGACGACTATTAAGTTGATCTTTCCGCTGGTACTTTTCATCTTTCCGGCTCTTTTTGTGGTTACACTGGGTCCAGCGTTCATTTCCATCATGCAGTCTTTCAATGGACTCAATCAATAAGGGAAGGAGGAATCGATAATGGACAATACCATGATCATCCGGATTGTTTCCGCTGTGCTGGTTGTTGTAATCCTTGCTGTACTAATCCAGCGTCGCCGCACGCGCGTTAAGTAGTTCTGGCGTCTCTCGGGTGGGCCGGCGGTGCCGCGGAGCGGCGCGCAGTATGCTGGTTGGCTCAAAATACCCTGTTAGCCGGAGCATCGCTGCGCGAATTTTGTTGTCGCTGCAGCCTGCTCCGGCATCAGGAAGGGGTGAGTGTGCCTTCACATGGGTTTGAAAATCGAGATGCTCTGCCTCCCATCAGGCTATTCAGGAATTGATCTTGGCTGCCGATTACAGAGAAAGGACTTGTCCTGAGAATTAAAGACAGGAGAGGTTGAATTGGGAACCGGAACTCCGGGAAACTGCCGGCTGACGGGTTCTCTCCGCGGGCCGGAGGCAAAATGGAAGCACAACGACTTTGCGCATATAACCAGACTCGCGAGTGCTTTCTCGGTCTTGAGGTTGCTGACGCAGATGTATCCTACGCAGAGCTGAAAGAGCTGCTAGCAAAGCTGGCGCTCAAGTCAGGCGAAGGTCTCTGGATGTCGCCTTTCCGCGGAATCCCCGATTCCAATCTGCGCGCCCCGCTGGATCTGGTTTACCTGGACGAGGACTGCCGGGTTATTGAGGTAGTCGAATCATTTCCCACATTTCACGTGACCCCATCCAGTCCACGGGCCGACAGTGTTCTGGCGCTGCCCACTCACTCGATCTATTCCTCGCAAACACAATCGGGCGATCAACTGGTGCTGTGCGTGGCCGAGGAGATGCAGCACCGCCTGGAGCGGTTTTCCAGCTCAAGCGGAGTTTCAGGCGGGACGCAAAACGCGGCTCAAATGCCCGCAAAACTGGTCCATAGCGGTAGTCCAGGCGTGGTGGTGACGGAAGAATGTCCTAAGCAGGGGCGTTCCAGCTTCCTCTTTCCGGACGAGACGGAGCAGGTCGAAGAGGAGTTGGAAGATGTCAAGCCCGCGAGGAGTTGGCTACAGCGCTGGTGGGCACCGGATCCTAAAAAGTCCCCGGAAAAGAGAACCGCTCCTCGGGGAGCCTCCTACGGATTGGAGGCTTATTATTGGACGGGCGGCGCGCCGCAATCGCATAGCGTCCGAGATATTAGTTCGACGGGATTGTACATTGTAACGGAGGAGCGCTGGTATCCAGGAACCCTGATTCTGATGACGCTGCAAGCGGCGGACTACGCTGGTGACGGCAACCGGAATTCGATTTCGGTGCACTCCAGGGCCGTTCGCTGGGGCAACGACGGCGTGGGCCTGCAGTTCATTCCGCAGGATACTCTCGAGGCGCACAATGGACTGAATTCCCTGGTGCACGGGGCAGATAAAAGTGAACTCGATCAGTTTCTGGAGTCTCTCTGGAGTAGCAACGAATAGAGGGAATCGTCAATATATTGCCGGATGGATTCCTACTCCGGGACTTCGGGGATAATCAGCAGTACTTCCACTTTTACGTTCTGGCCATCCTGCTTGGCTGGCCTGAATTCCCACTGGTAGAGCGCATTGAGCACGAACTGGGCTTGCGTAAACTCCGGGGGAAAGGCGACGGACAGAGATTCCAAGCGGCCAGCCTGATTCACAAACCCATGAACCATGAGGGCATCGGCATCGATGGCGCCGGCAGCGAGGTTGGGGCGCACAATCGTGTAGGGCCAGGGCGCTTCTATGCGTGAGATATTCCCCGCCTGCGCGGCGCTGTCTTCGCGCGAAAGCGAGTACTGGAGGATCCAGCTCTTTGCCAAACCGACTGGCAGATAAACGGTATAGGACAATCTTCCGCTCCATAGCGTAGACGTCTCTGGAAACTTTTCCTGGAGAGAGGAACCCACCACCACCGCTCCGAACTGGCCGTTCTTGGGACGCACGATACGGGCTGCGGAAGGCTGGCTAGCCAGCGTGGAACCTGGTTGCGCGGAGCCATTCGCAGCACTCTGAGCGTTACTGGCGTTATCCTGTGGGTCTGCCAAACCGCGTGCCCCGGCCTGTGCGGTGTCGGTCGTCTCTCCTGAACCTGGTACGCCGGGTGATGCTGTGGCAACCGATGAGTTGACATTCGGCAGGGTAACAGCCCCGTTGGCCATGCGTTGATCGGAGAGAGACATCAATGCCGTGGTGGAAGGCTGCGCGTCACCCTGGGCAGTGGTTTCCGTGGCCGGCGGGGAGGGATTCGGGCCTTGAACCACCAGAAGTGCACTTGTGCTGGGCAAAACCGGCTCTTCCTTCAGCGCCAGATCAGAGGCCGGAATGGCGAGATCCGCAAGGTTCTGCTCCTCATTAGGCATCTGCGCGGAAGGCTTCACATCGGCCACGGGCGGTTGCTCCGGCGGCGGCGGTGCAATGGTCTTTACCTCTGTCTTCTTCCCATTCCAGATCACGACAGTAGGCAACGGGATATCCATAGTGAGCGCGATAGGCTTGGGGATATCCGGCTGCACCAGCGTTTGCAATCCTGGAGGGGCTTGCACCATTTGCCGCAGCGCGGGCGGCTTTGCATCCGAACGGTCACCGGGGGGTAAGACGCTCGCCTTAAAAGGTGAACGATCAGCCTTATTCTCGATTTTGACGGCACGCTTCATCTCCGACTCCAGTGTATGCAGGTCGAGATGTCGTACGTCATAATGCTCGGCTATTTTCGGAGACTTGACTCGGGGTGCGCTGTTGATTCCTAGAAAGAGCAAACCGATAACCAATATATGCGCCAGAACGGAAAACACAAAGGAATATGGCTTTTGGGTAATCTCATACTGCTCTGAAAAGAGTGTGACCGAAGAGGAAGAACTCATGACCGGATGAATCTCCTCCCTCGCGCCAAATAAAAGTGCTGCAGCGGGGCAGCAGCACAGGCATACACAGCTACGCGGAAGGCTGAGATATACCCATCGTCCCTTCTACATTATTATAATTCTTCTGGAATCTGGTAGTACCCGCCCCATAACCCTCTTGATACCTCCCACCCATGTATGTGTATTTGCGGCTGTTTCGATGCAGCCTAATGGGAATACACTTATTACGCGTTTGAAGTAATTTGGCATACTATTCACAAAACTCCCGTTTCGGCGCTAGTGCGAGTTCGGTTGCTAGGAGCGCGGTAGTAGCCACCAAGGAACAGAAAGGCGTAGCTGGCAAATAAGCCAGTTCAAACAGGCCACCTAATGAACCGAAGACTCCTCACCATCCTGCTGGCCGCATTTGTTGTTGCCGCGTTCTTCTCATTCCTGGTCTATCGCCTGGTGAGCAGCCGTGTCACGACGGTAAAGCCGGCTGTCACTGTTCGCGTGATTACGGCTAAATCTGACATCAAACTCGGTACAATTCTCAACGCCGATAGCCTGTCGTCTGTCGAGATTGGTTCAGCTCCCAAAGGTGCCTTTCTGGTGAAAGACCAGAGCCGCGCGGTAGGCCGGGGAGTGCTTTCAGAGATATATGAGGGCGAGCCGATTATCGAAAACCGTCTGGCCGGTGTCGGATCCGGCGGCGGGTTGGCCTCCATTATCCCAAATGGCATGAGAGCTTGCGCAGTGCGCGTGGATGACGTGGTGGGCGTCTCCGGCTTCGTCACTCCCGGAATGCGCGTGGACGTGGTTGTCTCCGGTATGCCTCCCGGCACGCAAAATTTAACGCAAGGCACGGTGGCGAGAACGCTGCTGCAGAACATCCAAGTCTTGTCCGCGGGCACGGATATTCAAAAGGACTCGGAAGGCAAGGCGAAGCAGGTACAGATGGTCAATCTATTGGTTACGCCGGAGCAGGCAGAGGCTCTGAGCCTCACCAGTAATCTCACCATCCGGCTGGTGTTGCGCAATCTTCTGGATACCAAGATTGTTCCGGTTGCCAGCACGGATTTGGGCAGCCTATTTGGGAATCTGAGTGCTTCGCGCTCCTCGGCACCCAGGAAAGCGGAGCCTCAGCCCTATTCCATTGAGGTGATCAACGGGGCTACCACAAAAGAAGAAAAATTTGCTACTCCCGAGGGACACAAGTGAGAGCGAAGACAAGCATTACCATCGTATGTTTCAGCACATTGACTATCGTGTTATGCGCCGGGGCGGGCTTGCAGGCTCAGACCTCACCGTCTCCATCTCAACCTACTGCCGAGTCGCCGACTCAGGACTCGGCGAATGATCTTTCCGTGGCCGTGGGCAAGACGGTGCTGGTCGATACCACGTGGCCGATACGGCGCGCCGCCATCGGCATGAGCGAGATCGCAGAGGTTCATGGGACGGGACCAACAGAGATCATGGTGAGCGGCAAATTGCCGGGCGAAACCAGCTTGATTATCTGGGATACCCACGGCGGCCGTCAGTTCTTCAACGTGATGGTGCGCCCCAGCGCTTCGGTGTTGAATGACAACCTGGACTCGATTCGACGCGAGTTGAGGACGGAACTTCCGGGGCAGGCATTGAAGATAAGCTCGGAAAACGGCTCCATCTTCCTGCGCGGAACAGTCAAGGATCTCGAGAGTTCCGGGCGCGCGGTCAAAATTGCTTCCACGGCTGGTAAAGTCATCAATCTCCTTAACGTGAATGTGCCCGCCTCCGATCCGCAGATTCTACTTAAGGTGCGGTTTATCAGTGTCGACCGCAGCAAAGAAACACAGATGGGCATGAACATCTTCAGCACCGGCTTCGGCAATACCATTGGTGGCATTTCCACGGGACAGTTTTCACAGCCAACGATTGCGTCTCCAACCGGGAATTCGGCCGTTGCTGTGACCGGGTTCAGCGGCACTAACATCTCCGGCTTCTATCCTGGATTGAATTTGGGCGCAACCATCCAGGCTCTTCAGACAAACATCGGGGCGCAGGTTTTGGCTGAGCCTAATCTGCTGGCGGCCAACGGCAAACAGGCCAGCTTTTTGGCCGGCGGAGAGTTTCCATTCCCGGTCGTGCAACCCGGGACGAACGGCTCGGGATCGACGATTTCGATCGTGTTCAAAGAGTATGGAATTCGCTTGAACTTCATTCCCACCATCACGCCGCGCGGAACCATCCGGCTTCAGGTAGCGCCGGAGGTCAGTTCGCTCGATTTCAGCAATGCCATAGAGTTATCTGGATTCAACATTCCAGCGATTTCCACACGCAAAGTGAATACCGAGGTAGAGTTGTCCGACGGCCAGAGCTATGTGATCGGCGGACTGCTGGACAACACTGAGTCGGAGACCCTCCAGAAGATACCCGGCCTGAGCGAAATTCCCGTTCTCGGCAAGTTCTTCCAATCGATAGATAAGAAAAGGGCGAATACCGAGCTAATCGTGATTGTGTCTCCAGAGATTGTGGCTCCCATTCCTGCGGGAGAGGCGTTGCCCGCGCTCAAGTTTCCGGCGAAGTTCTTACCGCCCAACTCCGGTATCCCGATGAATACGCCGGACGCCAAAACAGTAGCCAATACTCCTGCCCCCGCGCCGCCCGTCATCACCGTCGAGATGTTGACGGACAGCATGAAACCGGAGATCAGGCTTACGACCGACGGCACCATCGGCACCAGCAACTCTGCGCCGAGCGGCAACATCGCACCCGCGACCACACCCCAACAGTGAGGATTCCGGCTGCCCCTTCAGGCAGCCGGATGCTTGCTAACGTACTATCCAGGATGCGAAGGCTGGCACGCGAAAGGAACTGATACCACTGCATGAATCCCTTCAGATGGATTGTGTCGGGGTTGCGGAGCAGCCTCGCGTTACGACGTCAGGCCAACCGGAATCATTGCTTGCGGGTCTCGAACCGGACCCGAAATACCATGCTCGCCACCTCCATGGAAGTTGCCGATAGCGCCGCCCAGCGCAACAAAGGTCTGCTGGGACGTGATCGGCTCTCCCCCGGCGAAGGTTTGTGGATTCATCCCTGTGAAGCCGTTCACACCTTCTGGATGCGCTTCCCCATCGACCTCGTTTATCTGGACCGCAAGCAGCGCATCCGTAAACTCGTGAGCGATGTGCGTCCGTGGCGACTCTCCGGATGTTTCTGGGCGCATTCTGTCCTCGAACTTCCAGCCGGCACTATTCGCAACACGCTAACCCAGCGCGGAGACACGTTGGAGTTCTCGACGGCTGCGCAGTTGAGCACCTACGCGGGCGAGCCTCCGGTTTTTTCGACGGTGGGCAGGAGCTGACGGATGCAAGCATGGCAGCAACGCCTAGCATCACTGGACCCCCGCGCGATCTGGAAGTACTACGCCACGCCATTTCAATGCATGATGACAATCACGACGGTGGTTTTGATCGGTGGCGAATTGATCCTTGCCAGGATCGTGCACCTCGGCGGCCTTTCCCAGATATTGAATGCTTGGCCGGGATTGCTGCTACTTGTCGTGGTCCTGTACTACTGCGTGGTGTGCTCCTATCCCCGGCTGATCGATGTCTGCCAATTAGCCATCTGGGCCGTGCTTTTAACGAACATCCTGTCTCTTCTCATCCAGATTGCCGGCAGAAGTTCACAGCCTCTGTGCGATCATGCTCTGGCCGCGATGGATGCCCGTATTCAATTCTCCACGGCGTTCTTTGTTCAACTGGCGGCGCGCGCTCCCCTTGTGGAGATTGCTTTGGCGATTACCTATTCTCTGATTGCTCCGCTCATTATTGTTGCGCTGCTGCTTCCCGCTCTTTGCGGCCACTCCGAAGCCTCGCGCCGTTTTGTACTGGGGGTTGTAATCGCGGCAATCCTCACAGCGGCGCTTTCGGCGTATTGGCCAGCTGCCGGACCGTGGACTACGCAAGAAATCGCGCCCAACCGGGAACAGGCTGGCGTGACAGCCTACTTGATTCGTCTCAAATCCAACGTCCCCGTAGTGATCGACATGAACAACGCGGGAATCGTCTCATTTCCGTCGTTTCATGTCGTACTTGCCATGCTATCCGCTGTCGCGCTTGGTTCCATGCGTCGGCTGCGTGTGTGGGTTTGGATGCTGGCCGTGCTGATTTGCATCTCGGCCATCACCACCGGCTGGCACTATGGCGTCGATCTGCTCGGTGGCATGATTCTGGGAGTCGTTACCATCCTCGCCACCAGCCGGATACCGCGCATCTACCCGTAGCATTTCAGCATCTCATCGCTGATCGATCGTGCGATCACCCCCCGCATCACGCGCAATGTACGTGGCGCAGAGATACCAAAGCAACCACGTGGGTGCTGTCCACAGATAAAGGTAGGCGTATATCTTGACGCCGCAAAGCAGTTCGATCTCGACGAGGAGACTGGCTAATGCAAGAATCGCCAACAGAATCCGGGAGCGGGTACGATAAGCACCGTATAGCAGGGCGGGAATCACGATGCAATCATCGTAAATCCAGGAATATGGTGTTGTGAGAAGCGAAACCAGCAGCAGCAGGCTGCCGTGCCTCATCCAATCCCATTGCTTGCGGCGGGTCCAGAAATAGCCCAGCGCCCATACGCAACCCAAGGTGGCCGGAAGAAAGCTGATTGCGGCTATGCGCGGATTCAGCCAGAAGCGCACAGCGACGCTCAGGCACGGGAATCGCCCTCCCTCAAGGCCCACCGTACGCATCATATGCGCGTAGTCGGCCCACGCCGCAGGATCGATCAAATATAAGGCCGCGCAACTGGCGGTCATGGCCGCCACCGCGCCGGCCAGCAGTTGGTAGCTTCTGCTAATCAGAATCCACGCCAGCAGAACCACGGCGAAGGGCAGAAACAGGTGTGGCTTCAGCGCGCAAAGCCAAAGAGCGAATCCCGCCCAGAAGGGGCGTGTGCGATGTAAATCCAAAAATAGAACGTACCCCAGCAGCGGAAATAGCGTGGTCTGCCCCATCATCAGACAGAGCAATGCCGGCGCAAAGGAAACCCCCAGCCAGTGCAAGTAATTCTTGGGGGCGCCGAGCAAACGCCACAGGATGCGGACCGAACACAACAGGCACGCCAGCAGGGTCAGCGACCACAGAAACGCCGCAACTCGCACACCGATAAGCCCCAGAGGCAGCGCTAGGAGCAGGCCCCACGGTGGATTCCGCATATAGAGCACACCATCATGGGCGGGAAGTCCCGCAGAACGCTCTATCTGTATCATTGCGGTTTCATCATAGGGGTTGGCGTGGTGGATCAGTTGCTGGCCGGTAGCCCAAAAGGCGATAAAATCCCGCTGTCCGGCAATATTCGTCAGAGGCAATACGCAGAGAAAGATGCAGATGAGCGCAAACGCCAGCCCTGTGACGCTGGCTATCGAAATATCCGCAAAATCGTACTTTGCCTCTGCTGCTCTGGAATCCGAAATGCTTGCCATGATGGTGATTCTAATTCCTCGATGGGCTTATCGACTGGAGTAAAGCGGAACTCCGGCGGCTCTTGCGACCCAACCCCCTGCCAGTTTTCGGGTAGAGGAGGTCGGTATCCTGTATACCATGGTCGGGCTGCGCGTCTTCTACTGTATACAATTGTTTACAGTTGTTGGGCTTCCACCGGGAAATTATTTCTGTAAACAATTGATTTGCAAGAAGAATAGCCGTACACTCTGTATGGCATCTCACTTGCAATATTGTGAGTGCCCTGGCCTAGGCTAGGAAAATCAATCTACGGGGAGAACACAATGAACACCATGCTTCTCAAGATGTATGTGAAGTTCCAGGACCTGATGAGCCGCGAAGAAGGCCAGGATCTGGTTGAATATGCCTTGGTTCTGGCTCTGATCGCCCTTGGCGCCACCGCCAGCATGAAGGTATTGGCCACAGCGATCGGCAACGAGTTCTTGTCTGTCAGCTCGCAGATCATCGCTGTCCAAGCTTAATTCCTGCCAGAGTTTTGTCTGGTCAGCCATCTTTAACACCTTCGCGGGAGGGGTGCGTTCTCACGCACTCCTCTCGGCGTAGGCGTGGGGGTGGATACACTCACCAAAGAGGTGACCCTATGTGGGGCGGGTACCTTGGATTCTTCTTCGGCATACGATGCCTGACGAAGCGCGAGGATGGTCAGGATCTGTTTGAGTATGCCTTGATTTTGGCTGTGCTCGCCGCAGGTGTGACTGCTTCATCACAGAGCATGGCTGTTGTGCTCACAACACTGTTTACCACGATCATCTCGGAGTTCGTTAGCGTCCTCAGATAATTCTAGGCATGACACTGGTGCTCTTCGGTACTGCGTGGGGTATAACGTTGGGCAACTCAATGGCCGATGCATCTCTTGCTAGTTTATTCCGGCTTTCAAAATTGTCATCGCTCCTAGCTCGGTCGTAGCTCCGGGCCTGAGTGGCAGCTTATATTGAGAGTAAAGTTGAGCATACAAATGAACAGGATGCAAAGATCAGGTCCCTTTTGGCTGGTAGTGTGTTGCGGGATTTCGCTCTTGTGGGGCATATCTGTACAGCGATCCTCACAGAGCGCAATGTCCGACTTCAAGGCTGTATACTACGGCGCGCGCTGCCTGATTCAGCATGGCGATCCCTACAACGTAAACGAGTGGCTACGTGAGTACCGGGCTGATGGTGGACAGCTCCCATCAGACCCAACCATGTCTTGGCAGTTTCACCGCGCCGTGCCTGTTTTCATTAATTTGCCGACAACATTGCTTCTCATTTCTCCGCTGGCGATGCTGGCATGGGGACCGGCGCACATTATCTGGATGTTCCTTCTCGCCGGTGGTCTCCTACTTGCTGCTTTCCTAATGTGGAAACTCGCAGGAAACTATGCGCCGGGAGTCTCTCTCTTCCTGATTTGCCTTGTGCTGATAAACTGCGAATTGATTTTCTCTAGCGGCAGATCGGCTGTGATCGCAATATGCCTGTGCGTGGTGGCGGCCTGGTGCTTCCTCCAGGAGAGGTTTGTCCCGGCGGGCATCTTGTGCATGGCGGTTAGCCTAGTTATTAAACCACATGATGCGGGTCTGGTTTGGCTCTTCTTCGTATTGTTGGGCGGAGTCTACCGCAAACGCGCGTTGCAAACTCTTCTCTTTACCGTTATCTTGAGCATTCCCGCCGTGCTCTGGGTCTCTCAGGTTTCGCCCCACTGGATAGAAGAATGGCACTCCAATCTGGCAGCTTCTTCGGCGCGCGGCGGCCTCGGCGACCCCGGACCTACCTCCCTCAATATGAGCAAGCCAGACAAGATCATCGACCTGCAAACGGTCATCAGCCTCTTCCGGGACGAGCCGAGCTTCTACAATCCGACCAGCTATCTGATTGGCGGTGCGCTCCTGCTGTTAGGTGCATTCCACACTCTCCGGTTCGGATGCTCACAAAAAAATGCCTGGATTGCACTTGCTGCCATCGCCGCTCTTTCCATGCTGCCTATCTATCATCGCCAATATGATGCGAAGATGCTGCTGCTCACCGTTCCTGCCTGTGCCATGCTGTGGTCCGAGGGCGGTTTCATAGGGCGGTTTGCTTTCGCGTTTAATGCTGCTGGAATTATTCTGACCGGAGACATTCCACTGGAAATTCTAACAAATATCTATAATAATCTTCATTTGAATTCGACTGGATACTATGGAAAGATACTGACTGTTCTGCTGATGAGACCCGCGCCGGTTATCTTGTTGATGCTGGGAACTTTCTACTTGTGGGTATATCTGCGGCGCGCTCTCCCCGAATCAGCATCGGTCACCAAGGTCGCAAAATGAATGTTGCTACGGCTCCCGAGACAACTCACGCCCCGGCACCGCACAATCCCGTACGGTGGTCAAGCTATCTAATCTTTGCGTTCTGCGCCACTCTTTACCTGCTGCCATTTATGCGGGTGATTATTGTTGGAAGGGATGAAGGGACATTTCTTTATGGTGCGGTGAGAATATTACATGGCCAAATTTTTGCGCGCGATTTCTATGAAGCAATGGGACCTGGGACATTTTATTGGCTTGCGGCATTCTATAAACTCTTTGGTGCTACTTTCCTTGCGTCGAGAATTAATTTGTTCATAACATCCTTAGGTACGGCTTTAGCGCTATATTATTTATCCTGTCAGGTATGCACCCGGTATAGAGTGCTACCATCGCTGATTCTGGCTGGAGCCTGCTTTGGTGGAATCTGGCCTGGGATTAGCCATCATATAGACAGCAATTTCTTAGGGCTATTATCTGTAACCTGCCTGGTTTTATGGAATATCAATAATCGTTCTAGTGTGCTGTTCTTGGCGGGATTATTCGCGGGAGCCACTACTTGCATTCATCAAACGAAAGGCGTGTTACTTTTACTTGCGTTTCTCGTTTGGCTGTTAATACAAAGAAGAAAAACGAAAAGCTCTCTTGCTGCAGCAGGTATAATTATAGGAGGATATTGTTTTGTTGTTGCGCTTGTGCTCATCTATTTTTGGTACCATGGAGCCTTGGGAAGTCTGGCCTTTGCAAACTTTGTTTTTCCTCTCAAGCATAACGGCGCCGTGAATTCCGTAAGTTATGCGTTAAACATCTATACAGATTATTGGACGCCATGGGTTATAGCCTCCGGTGGGAAAGGATGGATGATTGCAATAGCATCTATTCTAATAATTCCTTTGCTATTTATTGCGGTTTTGCCGCTGTTACTGCTGATTATCTCCATACGATATAAATGGAAGTCTGTAACACCTGTGGTTGTACTTTATTGGGTTTGTGGCTGGGCTATCTGGTTATCGGAGCTACACCGCAAAGACATAGACCATCTTGTCTTTGGATCACCCGTACTAGTAATTGTCTTCATCCACGCTTTGACTGCGAACCGAGGGAGGATAGTAAATGTATTATTGCAGATACTTGCAATTAGCGCCGTATTTTTAGCAGCCTTTAATTGCGTCACAGTACTGTTTGCAGGGGCCAATACCACGGTAACCCGCGTGGGTAATGTTGCCGTAATTGGGCGGGCTTCTATACTTACATATATGAATGCTCATACATCGCCTGGTGAGGAAATCCTAGTATATCCCTATTGTCCTACATACTATTTTCTATCTGCGACCACCAATCCAACTCCCTATAGCTTACTTCTGTATAATTACAACACGCCTTCACAATATCGTGAAGTAATTGATATACTGGAGTATCACCGCATAAAATATGTTATATGGGATACTACTTTCGAAGAAAAGACTGCGGAAAAGTTTCAAAGGTTACAACAAATACGTCCCGAAGACCATCTCATTGAGCCGTACCTGGATTCGCACTATAGGATGGTGGAGGATGATCACGGCATTAAAATCATGGAGCGAAAGGACATAGGCCTTGCAAAATAACGACAGGAAAGATATTGAGTTCGACCAATTCGCACCCCTCTATTCTGAACTGCTAAATGATCCGCTCCGGAATTGCTTTACACGCGATCCTATTCATTTTCACCGTAGGAAGTGGATTTTGTTGGAGAGACTTCTGGAAAGTGTCGGGGCAAAGCCGGAGACAATGAAATGGCTGGACGTTGGTTGCGGCAGAGGTGAACTGCTTGAATTAGGCGGGAAGGCATTTTACCAGGCGACAGGTTGTGACCCGTCCCAAAGTATGTTGTCCTTAACTAATCGCTATAAAACGCATACGCAGTCTTCGCCAGTTGAGTTACCGTTTCCAGATTCCTCGTTTGATTTTGTAACTGCAGTCTGTGTACTGCATCATGTTCATGGTGAAGACAGAACGCTGCTGATGAAAGAAATTCGGCGAGTATTGATCCACCGCGGCTTTGTTTGTATTATTGAACATAATCCTTGGAATCCAGTTACTCGCGTCATTGTGAAAAGATGCTCAATTGACGTGGATGCGGAACTTCTTACGGCTCGAAAAGCGAGTACACTGTTGGCGGTGTCTGGATTCACGACGGTAAGAAAAGAGTACTTTCTATATCTCCCAGAAAGATACTATAATTCATGGGGGGCCTCCGAGAGGGTATTATCGATGCTTCCTTTTGGCGGTCAGTATGCGCTACTATCTCATGTGCAAAAATAACACTACAAGGTCATGTACTATTTATGCAATAAAACTTATCTACAAACTCTTTTCAATGATATAACGAGGACGGGCTTTCGCCTCTGAGTAAATTTTTGCGAGATATTGACCAATAACTCCGAGACAAAGCAGTTGAATACCACCCAGCAAATATAAGGGAATAACAATGGAAGCCCACCCCGGGACAGATGCCAGATGATCAAGTTTAGCAATCAATGCCCATATAGCCAGTCCAAAGCTGGTCAACGATACAAGCATACCAAGGACAGTAATTATCTTTAACGGAATTTCTGTAAAAGAAGTAATGCCGTTTAGTGCCAGAGATATCATCTTGGAGAGCGAGTATTGGGATTCACCGGCAAAACGAGCATGACGGTCGTAATAAACAAGTGAAAAAGGAAAGCCAAGTTGCGGAATAAGCCCCCTTAAAAGTAAATTGCTTTCTTTGCAATTTCTCAGCTCTTCCGCCACACGCCTACTTATTAATCGAAAATCGGCGTGATTAAACAATAACTTAATACCCATTGTCTGAAGTAAACGGTAATATCCTTCGGCAGTAGTGCGCTTGAAAAAACTATCTATCTGGCGATTGCGCCGAATGCCGTATACTACATCGGCGCCACCCATGTACGCGCTCAACATTTCTTCAATTGCAGCGATATCATCCTGAAGATCGGCATCGATGCTAATTAATACGTCGCCTTGCGCGGTAAGCAATCCTGCGAGGATGGCACTCTGTTGGCCAAAGTTCCTCGAGAGCTTCAATCCATGGATACACGCATACTCGCCAGCGAGACGCTCGATGACGCGCCATGTGTCATCAGTTGAGCCATCGTCTACAAATATAATTGAAGGATCGACGATCAGATTCGAAAGAGATAATTTATCAAGCATCGATACCAACTGAATAGAGGTCTCGCTCAATACATGCATTTCGTTGTGGCAAGGAACGACGATGGTCAGCTTTGGGCAGATAATGTGATGAGCATGTGTAGTCATATATCCTCGATCGCAACGAGCAAAATATACTTTGCATAAGCGCATAAATTCAAGTTCTGAATTCAAAGCGCACACATATGCTTCGCTAATATCAGATTATAGTCATAGTTTCATATATAAAACAAATAAAACTTTCGCTTGATGTCATGCAGATCTCCGGACGGTATTTGGCATGACCAAGATCAATACTACGTGGTGCAAAACGATTTCTAAGCAAACTGGCAGCAAATATTTGCGACATTCTGCTCATGCCGGGCAGATAGCGCGGATGCTTAGCATAAAATATCAGGTCGCTTTGGTATGCAGTTCGCAAATGAAATGTAGATGTTGTATTCTTATGGATGGGGCTTTAGGAGGTTGCTGGCCTCAATTCAGCTATGAGAATCCTATGACCGACATTATGAATGTGAAAGCTGCTGGTTTGGCGCGTTGGGACTGTGTGAGCCTGGGTGAGGTGATGCTACGACTTGATCCGGGCGAATACCGTGTGCACACGGCGCGAACTTTTTGCGCCTCTGAGGGCGGCGGAGAATACAACGTGGCGCGCGGGCTGCGCCGCTGCTTTGGACTGCGTACTGCGGTGGCGACGGCGTTGGCCGACAACCCGGTCGGACGGCTGGTGGAAGATCTGATGCTGCAGGGAGGAGTCGATCAGGATCTGGTCCGCTGGAAGCCCTATGACGGCGTTGGCCGTAAGGTCCGCAACGGCCTGAATTTTACCGAGCGGGGCTACGGTGTACGCGCCGCACTGGGATGCTCAGATCGCGGCAACACAGCTGTCTCGCAGCTTGCCTCAGGCGATTATGACTGGCCTGTTATTTTTGGCGCGCATATGGGTTCACGTTGGTTGCACACGGGCGGAATCTTCGCAGCGCTATCAGATACGACGATGACGGTTGCGGCCGAGGCGATGGATGCGGCGCGTGCGGCAGGTACGATGGTCTCTTATGACTTGAACTATCGCGAGTCGCTATGGAAGGCGATTGGCGGCAAGACGAAGGCGCAGGAGGTTAATCGCGAACTGGTGCGCAAGGTGGATGTTCTCTTCGGTAACGAGGAGGACTTTTCTGCGGTGCTGGGCGTGAAGATGGAAGGAGTTAGCGACAGCTTTGACGAGCTTCCCATTGCAAGTTATGAAAAGATGCTGCGCGAACTTGCGTTGGCGTATCCGAATTTGAAGGTAATTGCCTCCACATTGCGTACGGCGCACTCAGCATCGCTCAATGCATGGGGAGCAATTGCGTTTTACAATGGAAAAATTGTTCATGTGCCGCAGCGGGATGTGGAGATTCTGGATCGCGTGGGCGGAGGCGACTCCTTTGCGTCGGGACTTATCTATGGACTGCTGGCCGGCAAGGATATGGAGTGGGCGGTGAACTGCGGCGTAGCACACGGCGCACTGGCCATGACCACACCGGGAGACACCAGCACGGTAAGTCTTGCCGAAGTTTTGCGCGTGATGGGCGGAGGAGCTGCGCGCATCTCGCGATAAGAGTAAACTTAACTGAGAGTTTGGAGGTAACTGAAATGAAGTTAATGCAAATGGCGGATGTTGTCCGCTACCCCAGGATGACGACCGAGGAATTGCGCGATACCTTTCTTGTCAGCGATCTGTTTCTTCCCGGTAAAATCTGCGCAACCTATGTTGATCTTGATCGCGCTGTGATCGCTTCGGCGGTGCCTGTTGATACTCCGCTGAGCCTGCCGACTTATGACATTCTCAAGGCAGCGTACTTTTTGGAGCGCCGCGAATTGGGCGTTCTGAATATAGGCGGCACGGGCGCAGTTACCGTTAAGGGACTGAAGTACGAGTTAGCTAATCTGGATGGATTGTATATCGGACGCGGCAATGAGGAGGTTATATTCTCCAGTGCGGACAAGAACCATCCGGCGGAGTTTTATCTGCTGAGTTATCCGGCACACGCGGAATATCCTACGCAACTATCACGTTCTGCCGAGCTGAGTTCGGTGAAACTTGGATCGCCAGAGACAGCCAATCAGCGCGAGATATTCAAATTCATTTATCAGGCAGGTATTCGTAGTTGCCAACTGGTGATGGGTTTTACGAAGCTGGCTAGCGGTAGCGTCTGGAATACCATGCCCTCTCATACCCACAATCGCCGCTCCGAGATTTATTTCTACTTTGATATTGCAGAAAAGGAGCGGGTTATTCACATGATGGGTCCGGCTAATGAAACACGCCACCTGATTATCGCCAACAAGCAGGTCGCAGTTTCGCCGGGCTGGTCAATTCACTCCGGCGTAGGCACGAAAAACTATACCTTCTGCTGGGGCATGGGCGGAGAGAATCAGGTATACGATGATATGGATGCATTGAGCGTCGCCGATCTGCAGTAACAAAATCGAGTTATTGGGAGTTATTGACAATGAAGAAGGAAGATGTTCTGAAACGAATTCAGGAGATTGGAATACTGCCGGTATTGCGCGCGAAATCCATCGACGAGGCACTGGCTTTGGCGGATGCTATTGAGGCTGGAGGAGTTACAGCGCTCGAAGTTACGATGACGGTTCCGGGCGCGATTGATGTGATTCGCCAGTTAGTACAGAAGACTCAAGGGCGCATCCTCATTGGCGCGGGCACAGTTTTGGATGCGGAGACTGCACGAGCTTGTATGCTGGCCGGTGCTGCATTTATCGTTAGTCCATCGTTAAATCTCAAGACGATTGAGCTTTGCCGCCGTTACAGTGTGCCGGTAATGCCGGGCGCGTTGACGCCGACTGAGGTGCTGACCGCATGGGAGGCTGGCGCGGATGTAGTCAAGGTATTTCCGTGCAGCGCACTGGGAGGAGCCTCATATCTGAAGGCGCTGAAGGCACCGCTTCCGCAAATTGAGCTGATCCCCACCGGCGGAGTTTCGCTGGCAACCGCGGCGGAATTTCTAGCCGCCGGAGCCTTTGCTTTGGGCGTGGGGGGAGACATGGTCAATCCCAAGGCCATTGCCGACGGCAAGCCGGAGATTATTACGCAAACCGCGCGCGAGTACATGGCAATCATTAAGAAAGCTCGCAGTGAGGCATAGGAACTTCTACCGTAATAGTAAGTGATTAACTCGATATCCCACTCTTGCCGAAATAATATTGTCGGTGAGTGTGGGGTATTAGAGTTGCACTGTCGGAAATTCGGCACCTTCTGTAAACTCCGGCTCCAGTGCGCGCTCCGCACCGATCCACTGATTGGAATAGTCGGGATGAATGCGCCGCCACGGCATCACACCGGCAATGACAAGCACAATGATGGCAGGCTCGATGGGCTGGCGATAATCCATCAGCGGGTGAGTGATGTAATACGTGATCGGAAAAATGCAGACAAGCACCAGATAAGGCATTACAGCGGCTCTGTTCCAGAGCCAGAAGCGGCGTATGCCGCGCAGCATTAGAAACGTCAGCGAACAGGCGTATAAGATATTTCCAGGAGAATATGGCTGTTCCCGCAACTCCTGTGCGGTGAGGCTCCAGTAACCCGTCCAATAATAGAAAAAGCGGCGTATGGTTTTACGATAAAAAAATTCCGGGTGCTGGTGGAAGTATTCTACGGCTACGATGCGCTTATCTGCCAGAAATGCTGTTTCACCCATTGACAGCCACTTATGCATCTCGACCGGGTTGTTATTAGGATGTGCCGAACTCGGATCCAATGAAGCATCGCCGGTGTTGTCGTCGTTGAACTCCAGCCAGAAGTTATCGCGCATTGGACAGAGTATACCTAAAGCGCGATAGTTGCGCACTGTCCACGGCGTGAGGACGGCAATGGTGGCGAAGGTGGTGAGTGCGCCGTAAAGCAGCCAGCGCCCGCCGCAGCGTCGCACCTTATAAAGCGCCAGCAGCAGCAGAAACGGCAGCGTCGAAAGCACGGAGGCGTTGGAGTGCGCGGTGAGGCCGAAGAGAGCGCCCCAGCCCAGCCATGCAAAAAGATTAGTGGAATGGTGAATACGTTGCGCAATGCAGAAGCAGGTGGTGAAGAGCAGGCCAGTCAGCGCATACTCCCAGACGCGGCCTGCGGAAAAATAAATCGCAAAGGGATAGAAGGCCCAGAGTCCGGCGGCTACCTTTGCGCCGCGTGCGCCCAGCGAGTATTTGGCGCTGAAGTAAATGGGGATGCAGGTGAGAGCGCTTAGCAGGCTGTTGAGGGTAAGCATGACAAAGCCTGCTGCGATGGTGTAGATGCCGAAGAGCCGGAAGACAAGCGAGATAAGAAATGGATAGAGCGGCGGCTGCATCGCAGTGGGTCCGCTCCACGGATAGTAAGGCGAACTGAATCCATGACCGCTGGCCAGAGCGCGCGCAATCCATCCCATCTCCCAGCCGAATTGCTCGTGGGATAAGTACTCTTCCGCGGTTGGCAGGTCGCGATAGACAAAGCAAACCACCACCATGCGAATGGCAAACGCGGTAAGAATAATAATTGGCAGCATCCGGCGGGATACGGAACTCTGGCTTACTTGTAACTTGGGAGAAGCTGGAGTATTCATGTCATCCTGTTCAACGGATAAGATGCAAAGCAAAATCGATGTTATGCGCGATGAGAAAATACGCCGCTTTGCTCCGCATCGGAGTAATACGGCACGTCTTGCTGCAAGGTAACTCCTCTGCCGGATATATTGAAGATGGCAGCGCGGCGAATTCCCATGCGATGCGCGACAAACGCCGCCGTGGTGCTCAGCACTCCCATGCCATACTGCACACTGCGGCGGAAATTGATGGACGAGGCCTCTTTAAAGTAGCGCGTGGGGCAGGAAATCTCGCCAATCTGGAAGCCGAAGATCACGGCCTGCGCAATCATCTGATTGTCGAAGACAAAGTCGTCGGAGTTTTCAAGCAGCGGCAGCGTCTCCAGCAATGTTCGTGAAAATGCCCGGAAACCGGTGTGGTATTCAGAGAGTTTCACGCCTAGAAAAATATTCTGCAATGCCGTCAGTATCCGGTTGGCAATGTACTTATAAACCGGCATTCCGCCCTTCAGCGCGCCCGCTCCAAGAATGCGCGAACCCAGCGCCATGTCGTAGGCACCACTGGCCACCATGCCCGCAATCGCTGCAACCAGGGTCGGCGTGTATTGGTAATCAGGATGAACCATCACCACAATGTCCGCGCCCGCAGCCAGTGCCTCGCGATAGCAGGTTTGCTGATTGCGCCCATAACCGTAATTCGCATCATGAACAAAGGTGCGTACGCCCAGCTTTTTGGAAAGTGCAGCGGTATGGTCGCGGCTGCCGTCGTCCACCAATATCCGTATGTCAACAACGTCGGGCAGACCGCGCACGGTCTGTTCCAGGGTCCATTCGGCGTTATAGGCCGGCATCACCACCGCAATTCGCTTCCCGTTAATCATCAGTAGCTCTCCAGATTGCCCCTCTAATCTTACCTGAGAAGGGCATCGATTTCCTGCACGAAGGCGGCAAACCATGAGCTGTTCTTCGTTCGTTTCCAGAGCCACAGACGACAGGCCGTTCTTCATCCACCGGCAAATCGCCTGTGTTAGCTTGAAAGTGGGAGAAATTTTAGCGCCATGCCTTCGATTTCGTCGTTTATCAAGCACCATTATCGCCACTTCAATGCCGCCACGCTGGTGGATGCCGCCGAAGCCTACAACACACTGCTCGCCTCGGGCGGCAAGATGTTTGTCACCATTGGCGGTGCCATGAGTACCGCCGAGTTGGGCCTCTCGCTGGCCGAGATGATTCGCCAGAACAAGATTCACGGCATCTGCTGCACCGGTGCAAACCTGGAGGAAGATGTCTTCAATCTGGTGGCCCACGATTTTTATGAACGCGTGCCGCACTATCGCGACCTGACCCCCGCCGACGAGGCTAAGTTGTTGAGCCGCCACATGAACCGCGTCACAGACACCTGCATTCCGGAGATGGAGGCGATGCGGCGCATCGAAAATGAGGTGCTCAAGGAATGGGTCCGCGCCGACCAGGCCGGCGAGCGCTTCTTCCCCCACCAGTTCATGTACAAGATTCTGCTCTCCGGCGACCTGAAGGCTTCGTATCAGATTGATCCTAAAGATAGTTGGCTTCTGGCGGCGGCGGAAAAGAACCTGCCCATCTTCGTTCCTGGATGGGAGGACTCGACGCTGGGCAATATGTACGCCGGCCACTGCATCACGGGTGACGTGAAGAATGTGCACACGGTGCGAACCGGCATCGAGTACATGATGGAGCTGGCCGAGTGGTACACCAGGACGACGGCGGAGACGCCGCTGGGCTTCTTCCAGATTGCGGGCGGAATCGCCGGAGACTTCCCCATCTGCGTGGTGCCGATGCTGCACCAGGACTTGCAGCGCCCGCACGTTCCGCTTTGGGCTTACTTCTGCCAGATCAGTGATTCCACAACCAGTTACGGCTCTTACTCCGGCGCAGTTCCCAACGAAAAAATCACCTGGGGCAAGCTGGGCGAGTCGACGCCAAAGTTCATCATCGAGTCCGACGCGTCGATTGTGGCACCGCTGCTTTTTGCCTACGTGCTGGGCTGGTAGGGCAGCGGTCGACCGCTTCTAGTTGCCCAACTTTACACACGACGCGGGTGGCGAGGTTCGTGGTCCCCAGTTTGCCAAAAATGAGGGAGATGAGCTGCAACCTATACCCCTATCATGATAGGTTGGTGGAGAGCGAAGACCCCGCCGGAGAGATCGGCCCGGGGTTGGGTTGGCGGTCATGGATTGATTGTGCGCCGGGAAGGGGAAATTATCTGCAAATGCGGCGGCGGCGGGGCCGGAAAATCGCTCGCCGCGCGCTGGGGGGCGGCGCGAGAGGGGGCAGGGGCTGGGGGCAGGAGGACAAAGCTGTACGCATAGGATGATAGGTTGTCTTTGGTGCGCTCGGTCAGGGTGACGGTCTCCCCGGTCTCAGAATCGAGACCGGGGAGACCCGCCGAAGGTGAGGAAATGAAAGCAGCCGCATTGCTGATAACGAACTAATCCCTTGGGCATCAAGACAGATTAAATCAAAAACAGCCGGTTGAGGTTCGATGACTCCCAGGTCTCAAAAGCGAGACCTGGGCCACCCGCCCTACATCGTAGATCAATCCCGGACATCGTGGGTCCGCCTAGGTGGTCAAAGATTCTCTCCCAACGCGGATACCGCAACAATGTCAATTTGATATTGATTCCCGATGAGAAAAACAACAGAAATCCTGTCCCCTTTACTCAGGTTCTTGGCTAATGCAACATTGGGAGTCACTTTACACCGTGGACCATCACGCAGTAGACGCTGCGATTCAGCCGACCAATAACCTTGTCTGAAATCTGAGTGAATCTGATCGAAGTCGTCAATAACGTAGCAAATTCGATACAAGACAACATCTCTAGATGCAGTTGAAGAGTTTGCTTTCTGCACGGGCCCAACACTAGTGACAGTTGCAGCCTCCGTTTTCGATGATTCGACCTCCTTCGCCCAAAAGGATATTCCAGAGCCGAAGCGATACATGGCAAACAACAATGCAGAGACAAAAACGAGTGTGACCAATAGTCCCCAGACAACTTTGTTCCTATTGCTCATTACGATCCTCTTCAATCCTCGATTATCCCTTGACAAGTTGAGCGAGCAACGTAATCAAGGGACTATCGAAAGCTAGCATTCCTGAACGGCTTCGTTGCACTTCAACTTCTTAATCACATGCCGCTTTGTTCCCAAGCGCGCACTGTCTCGCAGCCTCTTCTTGAATCTCCCTGCTGCCTTGGGTATTTTGGTTGCCATTCTGACCGTGCATCGTGTTCATCTGTGGAGCCAACTGTCCCTGAGATCCAAAATCCGTATCCAGATCTGAATCATTACTAAACTCTGCATACATGTCTTCCCAGAGTCCGGTAGGAGTAGAAGACGAATCTTGAACCCCTCCAGCATCAAGTATCTGTTCCGTTGTTGTTACGCAATCATTTACATTCTTCTTCACAAACACATTCCAAAGGGCATCGAGCCAACTGCCCTGACCTGCGTTAAATGGAGGATTTTGCTTCGTAAGAGCATCCATTTTGTTGAGCATCCGATCCTCAGCCTCAGGAGTAGAAGGAATAATTAAGCCTGCATGTCCTGCGATTCTTGATGCTGGCACCCCACGATGCACCGCAGATTTACCAGAATCTGGATAGTAGTCAAAGAACCCCTCACGCCCGGTCTTATCGTTCCTCACGTAAATGAATACATGTCCAAAGTCCTTTGCAGAGCTCTTTGTCGGGTCCGGTGGCCGATAGAATAAGATCGCCTCTTTTCCGTCCGGGTCAATAAATTTGAGTGGATTATCGAGAGAATAGTTATATCGATTCCATGTCTGCGGATTTACAGCGTGTCCGCTTGCCATCTTCGGATCGGGACTCATGAATCTTCCCATACTCGACGCAAAGTACCTAGCACCGAAGTAGTCGTTACCAGATTCGGTATCTCGTTCTTTGCCGGTGAAGTGGTGCTCGGTGGGGGTGGTGGTGGAGCCGGTGCAGCTGAGGGCGTCGCCGAAGGGGAGCGAGGCGCAGGTCTGCTCGAGGACTCCGGCGGCGTCGGTTTGGGCGCGGCGGGTGCCGAGGGGGTCGTTGAAGTAGAAGTGGAGGCCCTTGCCGGTGGCGTCGTAGGTGGCGATGAGGGCGCCGGCGGCGTAGACGTTGGTGTGCAGCCAGGTGAGGGTTTGGTTGGCGTCCATAGCCATCTCGGCGGCCTGCTCGCCCGCGGGGCCGAGGATGTAGTCGCTGGTGGTTTGGAAGCCGGATTGGGGCGAGCCGGACACGGGGGTAGTATAGCGCGGGGAGGGGCGGGTATGCATTTGGGTTCGGGCGGAGGGGGCGCATGGCGCGCTGCGCCGATTCGTGGTAATCTCACAATAGACACTGAAGAGTGGATCTGAGAAGACAAGAGGAGTACCACACGCCGTGCTGGCGACTGCTAAGAAAACCACATTGATTGAAAGCTTCCGCACTCATGATACGGACACCGGCTCGCCGGAGGTCCAGATCGCGATACTCACCAAGAGGATCGACGAATTGGCCGGTCATTTGAAGAAGCACAAAAAAGACAATCACTCGCGACGCGGGCTCCTTG
>Ga0181529_10000885_pt1 | contig 41495 bp, 27 predicted proteins | sample PEATcosm2014_Bin_36_FD_119763 | JGI IMG/M metagenome (GOLD analysis project Ga0181529, IMG submission 119763) | Peatland microbial communities from MTU Mesocosm Facility, Houghton, MI, USA - PEATcosm2014_Bin10_30_metaG | ecosystem: Environmental > Terrestrial > Soil > Wetlands > Peat | place... | reverse complement strand
GTCCAGGTGTGGCGCAGGTTCAGCCGCTGCAAACGGCAGGCGAGCTGTGCGGGTTCATGCGTGGTTTCAGCGCTCATGCGCAGGGCCTCCAGAGGCAGGGCCGCGGCCACTCCGGCCAGCTTCAGGCAATTGCGACGATTCATGGCTTCGCTCTCCGGGCCGCTACCAACAGGTGGGTCCACGGCTCATCGTCCAGACGGCTGATCTGCACGCCGGGTTGGCCGTGCGTGGTGTCGTGGATAAACTGCCCGTCGCCAAGATACATTCCGGTGTGCGTAATCTTGGCCATGCTCGAACCAAAGAAGAGCAGGTCGCCGGGCTTCAGATCCTTGCGCTCCACGGCCGTCGCGCCGCTCCACACCGCCTGCACATCGGCATCGCGAGGCATCTCAATGCCGCGCTGGCGGATGAGCATCTGGGTAAAGCCGGAGCAATCGAAGCCGAAGCTGCTGACGCCGCCCCATGTGTAGGTGATGCCCATGAAGCGATGCGCAAGCGCCAGCATCTCGTCGATGGAAATGGGCGTGGCGCGGGTGGTAATGTCGCCGCGCTGCACCCACGCCGTGCGACCATCCACAAGGCGCACCTGCAGCCAGCGCTCGGTGTTGCCTGGGGCGTCTGGCACGGCTTCGAGAATTGCCTCCCACGGCAGACGCAGGAGCGGCGCATGCTTGGTTACATCGGGTTCGCGATAGGCGTTCAGGCTCAGCGCCGCCACCTTCACCAGCTTGCCTTCCGCCGGGTAAGCGCCAGCGGTTATCGGCTGCAGGCCGGTGCTGCGCACCCAGCCGGTATAAGCGTCGGCGGTGCGGATCAGCGTCCACTCGCCCTGCTGTTCCAGTGCGACCACACCCGTACCGTAGAGTGCCTGCGAGCTGACATCGGAGTCAGCGGAAGGCTTGGCCAGCATGTCCAACACCGGCTCGGCCACCACAAAGGTTGCCTGCGGAGCTGCCAGTTGGGCCGCGGCCTGATTCGGGTTGGTGAACATAAGCGCCATCGCAAGCAATCCGTAGGGTACAAGGGCCCGAAGGCCAGGGGCGACAACAAAACCGGCGACAACCAGCGACCGGTTCTGAGAACAACCAATCAAGTTTTTGAGCACTGCTGCCAACCTCCTGTAGACGGTCAAAGTTTTTCGGGCGTCCTGCCCAGGGTTTTGTAAAGTTCTATTTCGTTGTGGGTGGTGTGGTCGTGGCTTGCCGGTCCAGTCCTGTGCCACGTTGCGCCATGGCAGGAATGGTGACCGGCAGGCGGCCATGGATCGGAGTCTCGCCATAGAGCGCTCCCACCAGACTCGATGCTGACAAAATGGTATCTGAAAAGGTGCACACATAGCTGGTGACGCCGGCAACTGAGCCGCCGGTGTACGGATTGCCGAGCGCGGCCACCACGGTCTTCGCGGGCGCTGCAGCCACTACGGCCGTGAGCAGATCGAGCGATTGTGCATCGAGCGAGGCAGAGCCCGACGCGTGACCTGCGATCGTGCGGCGCGGGTTCGGCATTGCCTCTGCAACAGCAATCACGCGATCCGCTGCAGCCACGGCGGCAAGAATCTCATCGTGAAGCGTGGCGGCATTCGACGAATCCACGAAGAAGACCTTGGCTCCCTCCACGCGCTTGTGCAACTCGGCAGAGAAGGCACGGCCGGCATCGGTGGAGCGGGCGTGATCGGTGAAGACAATCGCTACGGTGTTCGCGGCAGGCTTGATCGGCACTAGTTGCGCATCGTCGCGCACCAGCGTGATGCCGCGGCTGGCAACCTGTTTGGCCAGCGCCAGGCTCTCCGGCTGCGCCACGTTGGCCTGCACGGCATTCAGGTCCACAAAGCGGTTGCGGATCAGCCCGGTGGCGGCCTTCATGCGCAGAATCTTCAACACGCTCTGGTCAATGCGGCTCATCGGAATCTCGCCGCTCTTCACCGCGCGCAACAGGCCGTTGTAAGCCCCGTCCATATCGCCGGGAATGATCACCATGTCGTTGCCGGCCTTCACCGCGGCCACAGCTTCGGCCGCGGATTTTTCAGATTCCGTGCCGGAAAACAGGTTCTTCAATCCGTTCATGTCAATGGCGTCGGTCACCACCAATCCCTTGAAGCCCATCTCCTTTTGCAGTACGCCCTGGATCACCTTGGCGGAAACGCTGGCGGGCTTGGTGGTGTCGGGCTCGAGCGTGGGCACAATCAAGTGGCCCACCATCACCGAATCCACGCCTGCGGCAATGCCGGCGTGGAAGGGGACCAGTTCCACTGCATCCAATCGCGCGCGATCTCCATCCACGCGGGCTAGCGCCAGATGCGAGTCGGTGGCCGTGTCGCCATGGCCAGGGAAGTGCTTGAGCGTGGTCAGCATCCCGGCTTCATGCGCGCCTTCAATGTAGGCCGCAACCATCTTGCTCACCAGCGCCGGGTCCTCGCCAAACGAGCGCGTGTCAATGATCGGATTGTCGGGATTCGAGTTCACATCGGCAATCGGATACCAGTTCCATTGGACGCCGATGGCACGCGTCTCCAGGCCAGAGATGCGGCCAAACTCGCGCGCCAACTGCGGGTCGCCGGTGGCGCCAAAGGCCATGGCGGCGGGAAAGGCCGTGGGTCCAAACAAGCGCATGGAGACTCCGCGTTCAAAGTCCGCAGCAAACAAGAGCGGCAGCTTCGACTCCTTCTGCAATCGATTGGTGAGCGCGGCGGCCTCCAGCGGCTCGCTCATGGCCAGCTGTCCGCCTTCCACCGGAACCGTGATGCCAAAGCCACCCAGATGGTAGCGATGCATCTGGTCGATCAGTTCCAGAAACTCTGCGCTGTTGGCGTTGTAAAACTTTACACGCGCCCACACCATGATCATCTGCCCGACTTTGTCTTCGGTACTCATCTGGTGCAGAGTCCGTACAGCCCACTGCTCGCCCTTCGCGCTGGCGTGCAGCGGCGAGGGATGCGCGGGCTCCTTGGCAACAGCGCCTGCGGGAAGCATCATGGCTGCCAACAACGCGAAGGAAGTGCAAGTGGTACGGTATGTGAACAATTCAGCCCACCTCCTTTGGGTGGTTGCTGCGCTGGTGGCGCAAGCGAACAAAAATCAGTAGAGAAGATACTGCGTGCGCGTCTTCTCGAATGCTTCCAATGCTTCCTGCCATTCAAGCGCAATGCGTCTTGGATCGTCGCCATTCTGCAATGCTGTTAGCGTGGCTTTGTTGCGCATCAGCGTATCAAGAGGCTGCAGCTTGAACTGCGCGGGATAGAGCTTGGCGAGCGCGGATGCTATCTCGATTCCCAGCTCCGGTGCATCGATGCTTTCGCGATAGATAACCACAATGTTGACGCCGCCGCACTGCTGCTGCGCGTAGTTGGAAGACGCGGGCGTAAAGCGGATGGGCACAAAGCGCACGCCGTCAATCTGCCGTGCGTTCAGTTCTGTTGCTAGTGTTTGTGCATCGATCCATGGTGCGCCCACCACCTCAAAGGGGGTATCGGTTCCACGGCCCACGGAGATGTTCGCGCCTTCGATCATGCCGATGCCGGGATAGAGCGAAGCCTCGGTAAGATTGCGCAGATTGGGCGAGGGCGCAACCCACAAGCGGCCGGTCGAATCAAACCAGTCGCCGCGCATCCAACCATCCATCTTCACCACGCGCAGCTCCGCGCCGATTTTTTTCTCGCTATTGTAAAGTCGCGCCAACTCCGCGGGCGTCATGCCGTGGCGCACGGGAATTTGCCCGTAGCTGACAAAGGACTCTGTGCCCGCATCCGCAATGGGTCCTTGCACGTAGTTGCCGCCGATAGGATTGGGGCGATCCAGCACCACGATGGGCTTGTGGAACTTTGCCGCTGCTTCCAGAAAGTAGCCCAGCGTTGTTTCATAGGTGTAAAAGCGCACGCCCGCATCCTGAATGTCGTAGACGAGCACATCCACGTTGGCCAGTTGCTCCGCGGTGGGACGGCGGCTGGCATCGCCCGCGCCATACACGGAGTAGACAGGCGCGCCCGTGGCCTTGTCGGCAGAGTTGCCGATGGATGTAGTGTCCAGCGCCCCGGCAATGCCATGCTCGGGGCTGAAGATAGCCGTGAGCTTGAGGCCCGCGGCGTGGGCCAGAAGATCGGCGGTGCGGCGGCCCTGGTTGTCGAGCGCGGTCTGGTTAGCGATCAGGCCCACGCGCACCGGATGTTCGTTGTTGGGCACAAGCTCCTGAAAGTTGTGCGCGATCAGAACATCAATGCCGGCCTTCACATCGCCTACGCGCGCGGTGATGCGCCGCTCGGCCATCATGGACTCGTTGTAGCCGGTGATACGGGTCATGCGCAGCTTGGCTTGCTCGGTTGCGGTCAGATCAAGATCGTGCGCCACCGCCGTGGCAATGCGCACGCGCAGCGAGATCACGTTGCCCTTGCCGTTGGGATGCACGCTGTTGGTGAGCAGAATGATGTAAGTGTCTGTTACAGGATCGATCCAGAGCGAGGTGCCTGTAAATCCAGTGTGGCCGTAAGAGCCCACCGGCAGCAGCTCACCGCGATTTGAGGAGAAGGGCGAGTCGATGTCCCAGCCCAGTCCGCGCAGGCTGGCGGCCATGGCAGGCTGTTGCGGCGTGGACATTTTTTCGATGATGGCAGGCCCCAGAACACCTTTGCCGTTGAGCAGTGCTTCGGCGTAGAGCGCCAGATCGTCGGCGGTGGAGAACAGGCCCGCATGACCAGCCACGCCACCCATGCGGCGAGCGGTGGGATCATGCACCACGCCGCGCAGCATCTTGTGGTCGTCGTCATACTCGGTGGGCGCAATGCGCGAGGCCCACGCGGCAGGCGGCAGATAGCGCGTCTCCTTCATGCCCAGCGGCTGGAAGATGTACTTCTGCGTATACTCATCGAGCGACATGCCGGTGACCTTCTCGACTACAAAGGCCAGCGTCTCAAAGTTGATGTCGCTATACACAAAGCGTGTGCCCGGAGGATTTTGAAGCCGCGACTCCATGGCCATGCGAAACGCAGTGGTCTTGCCTTCCCAGGGCTGCTTCAAGTCAAGATCCGGCGCCAGGCCGGAGTAATGGGTGAGCAGTTCGCGGATGGTCACTTGCCCCTTGCCGTTCTGCGCGAACTCGGGAAGGTAGTTGGCTACAGGCTCGTTCAAACGGATGCGGCCCTGCTCCACCAACTGCATCACAGCCGTGGTAGTGGCAATGCACTTGGTCAGCGAGGCTAGGTCAAAGATGGTATCCGCAGTCATCGCCTCGTGCGTAGGCTCCAGCGAGCGCGTGCCAAAGGCCTTGCGATAAACCACCTTGCCGTTGTGGCCCACCACGAGCACCGCACCGGGCATGCGCCCGCGATCCACCGCGTCCTGCACCAACGCATCCAGATCGGCGAAGCGCGCGGCCGTTTGCGCAGCAGGTGTTGAATCCGCGGATTGCGCACACAGGGGCGTTGCAACGCATCCACCGGCCAGCAGGGAAGCGACGGTAAAGACAGCAGCGAAATGATAAGAGGCCCGCATCATGAATTCTCTATGGCCAGGCGCACGCTGCCCTTGGTTTTGCGCAAGCGGCGGGTGGCTTCGGCCTTGTTGGTGTTGGCGTTGAGCATCACAATGGCCACCGGCAAGCGCATGCCAGCCTTTTCCAGCGTGGCTTCGGCAACCTCACGCTCTGCACCGGTCACGTCCTGCAGGATGCGCACGCCGCGGTCCACCAGCTTGCGATTGATCAGGTGCAGATTCACCATCAGGTTGCTGTACACGTAGCCCATGCGCGCCATGGCGCCGGTGGAGAGCATGTTGCAGATCAGCTTCTGCGCGGTGCCGGACTTCAGGCGAGAGGACCCGGTAAGAACCTCGGGACCGACTTCAACTTCAATGGCAACGTCGGCATGGTTGCTGATCTCCGAGTTGCGATTGCAGGAGATGGCGACAGTGGCCGCGCCCTTCTTGCGCGCGAGTTCCAGCGCGGCAATGGTGTAGGGCGTGGAACCGCTGGCGGCAATGCCGACAATCACATCTTTGCTGGTGGGGCGGCGGGAGGCCATGTCCTTGCGGCCCAACTCGGCGGAGTCCTCGCTGGCTTCTGTCGCATGCACCAGCGCGGCCTCGCCGCCGGCAATGAGGAACTGTACCATGCAGGGGTTGGTGCCAAAGGTGGGCGGGCACTCGGACGCGTCCAGCGCGCCAATGCGGCCGCTGGTTCCTGTGCCTACGTAGAACAGGCGGCCACCATTAGCAAGCCGCTCGGCAATCAGATCGACAGCCTCGGCAATCTGCGGCAGCACGCGGCGGATAGCGCGCGGCACGCGCGCATCTTCGCGGTTCATGGTGGATACAATCTCCAGCGCGCTCATCTGGTCCAGCTTGGCGCTGGCCGGATTGCGTTGCTCGGTGGTCAAATTTTCTTTTCGCATCGTGATTCCCTTAAGCGTGCGGTGCGGGTGCGATGAACAGGCTGGCGGCGTAACCCACGGCAAAGGTCGTCAGGCTGCCCAGCACCACATACCAGGTGAAAGATACCTGGGTGAAAAACCAGAGAGAAAGATTGAGCGCCAGGCCGCAGACCATGCCCACAATGGCGCCGCGCTCGTTGGTGCGTTTGGTGAGCACGCCGAGCAGAAAGACGCCCAGCAGGCCGCCGTACGCGACCGAGGTAATCGACAAGCCAACCTCGATCACGCGGCCTCCGTTGCGGGCCAGCAGCGCCAGCGCAAACAGGATCAGCGCCCACACCACCATGGAGGCTCGCGATAACTGCATGCGGCGGGCATCGGTGGACAAGGGACGCATGCGCGCGTAGAAGTCGACGATGGAAGTGGAAGTAAGCGCGTTCAGCGCGGCACTCAAATTGGACATGGCCGCAGCCAGAATGGCAGCAATCAACAGTCCGCTGATGCCGTGCGGCATGTGCGTAACAATGAAGGTGGGAAAAACCGTGTCGCTGCGTGTAAAGATCGCGGCCGGCGGCTGTACCGTGTAATAGGCATAGAGCATGGCGCCGATGAGCAGAAACAATGAGAACTGGAACAGAATCGCCAGACCGCTGGAGATGAGCGCTACCTTGGCCTGCGCCTGGCTGCGCGCCGAGAGCAACCGTTGCACAATCAGCTGATCGGTCCCGTGGCTGGCCATGGTGATGAAGGTGCCGCCCAGAATGCCGGACCAGATGGTGTACTTGGTGGTCAGATTCAAGGTGAGATCGAAGAGTTTGAACTTGCCCGCTGGGCCTGCAATCGCGGTAACACCGTGCCATCCGCCCGGCACCAGATGCAGAATCGTGAACAGGCCAACGATGGTTCCCGTAATGTAGACCGTCTGCTGCAATACGTCGGTCCAGATGGCGGCCTTCATGCCGCCTTGATAGGTGTAGAGGAGGGTGAGCAGGATAACAATGGCGATGGCCGCCAGATCGCGATGGAAGTCGCTCATGCCGCTGAGCAGCGAGCCCAGCGCCACACGCACCACAATGGCCACCGCAAAAACGCGCACGCCTTCAGCGGCGGCGCGGGTCAGCAGAAAGATGCCCGCGGTGAGCGAGCGCAGATGAGGACCAAAGCGCCGCTCCATCAGTTGATAGGCGGTCATCAGATTGCCGCGGAAGTAGTGGGGCAAAAAGATCAGGCTGACGATGATGCGGCCAATCAGGTAGCCGAAGACGAGCTGCAGAAAACCGAAGTTGCCGTCAAACGCCAGCCCGGGTGCACCAATCACCGTGAGGGTGCTGGTTTCAGCCGCCACAATGGAGAGCGCAATGGCCCACCACGGAATGGAGTTGTCGGCCAGATAGTAGTTTTTCAAATTCTTGTGCGAGCCACGGAAATGCAGCCCAAACAGAGTGACGCCGCCGAGGTAAAAGGCAATGATGCAGATATCGAGCAGGTTCAGTGTCATGACCTTTTCCTCAGGCAGCGCTCCAGCAAGGGAAGGGAAGATCGAGCGGGAGGAGTGTGCAGGCGTTCCCCGTACACCCTCCAGGTAAATGGAGCGACCCTGATTCAGCGAATCCTGCCGCAACGCGATGTCGCGGCAGGAGTCCGGAGAAAGCGTTGGTTAGAAGGTGAACTTGCCCGCGAACTGCAGGATGCGTGGATCGCGGTAGCCGGTGACCTGGCCGAAGGTGCCGGAGGTGGAGCTGGTGCCCACCGACTGCACGTTGGTGTGGTTGGTGGCGTTGAAGGCCTCGCCGCGCAGTTGGAAGGTCAACCGCTCGTAGATGCGGAAGTTGCGGAAGATGCCCACATCGAAGCGGTAGAAGCCCGGTCCGTTGACGGTGCCGCGATGGGTGTTGCCCGGAGTGGGGCTGGTTGGGGCCGGGGCAGCGAAGGCGCCGGTGTAGAACCACGGAGCCGAGGTGGACTCGTAGGTTTTGTTGTGGATTGCGATGCCGGAAGGCGCGTGGTTGGGATCGCCGATCTGGTTGGGGCGCAGGCCCGACAGAGTGTTCCCCAGTGCGCCAAGGCCGGCGTTGTCGGTCAGATAGCCGCCATTGGTGGCGCTATTGTAGATGCTGTTCGCACCGCCGAGTAGGTTGTAGTTGATCTGTGATCCGCCCGAGCCGGTGACGGTGAGCGGAAGGCCGGAGTTGGTGGCGAAGATGGTGGAAATCTCCCATCCGCCCAGCAGGCGGCCTTGCAGGCCCTTCTGCTCGCGGAAGAAAGGCTCTTCCCAGACGCCATCCACGGTGAGGATGTGGGTGCGGTCGTCGGCCGCGCGGCCGTAGTCGCCGTTGGGGTTGTAGATGTCCTGGATGGAGCCTGAGCTATCGGCCTGGGCGTTGGTCAGGTTACGCGACCAGGTGTAGTTGGCGTCGATGTAGGTCTTGCCCTTGAAGTGCTTGGTGACCTTGGCCTGGAGCGAGTTGTAGTTGGAGCCGAAGATGGGCAGGCTGGCGTCGATGGCGTAGTAGCCGAGGTAGGGCTTGATCTGGTTGAGTACCCGGTCGCAGGTGGAGCTCATCATGGCCGGAAGAGGCGTGATGCCAGTGATGCCGCCAGTGCCGGGGTAAGCGCATGTCGTGTTTCCGGGCGAGGTGGGATTGGCATTCACGTTGAGGGGATTCACCAATCCCATCCATGCGCCTGGCTTGTTCTGGTTGAAGTTTTCCTCGCCGAACAGGTGCACGCCGTGTGAGCCGACGTAGGCCACGTCAAAGGCCAGCGTAGCTGTTACCTGGTGCTGCACGTCAAGCGAGTACTGCTCGATGTAGGGTGTGTGGGTGACCATCGGGAGCATGTAAACGTGGCCAGGCGAGGAGTTGTTGGCAGGCGTGTTGGCCGCGGAGCCGCCTGTGGGGTTGTCGAGCGTGGCCTGGGTCTGGGTGTAGGTGCTCACCGCCGGCGGGTTGGCCGAGTAGCTGCAACCAAAGACCGCGCACTCCCATGCGCTGACTTCGACCAGATCGTAGCCGATGCCGAAGCCGCCACGCAGCGAGGTTTTGCCGTTGCCGAAGACGTCGTAGGCAAAGCCGAGGCGGGGGGCGAAGTTGTACTTCTGCGACTGGCCCACGGCGGAGCCATAAGGCGAGGCCTGGCTGTTGTTGCTGGCGCTGGGGGTGCCGAAGATTAGGCCGTTGATGTAGTTGAGGCCATTGAAATCGGCGCTGGCGTTGGGTGTGGTGGCCTGGCCGGCGTTGGAGTTGGTCTGCGAGCAGGGGCTGGTGATGCAGATGAGGCCGGTGGTGGCGATGGTGGGAGCCTTGGAGGCCGAGTAGGTCGCGGGGCTGAAGTTGCTCAGGTCGCCGTTGGCGTCGGTGGGCTGGCCAAAGTAGCCGTAGCGAATGCCCAGGTTCAAGGTCAGCTGGGGTAAAGCCTTCCAGTCGTCCTGGAAGAAGGCCTCAAACTGGCTGGTGTGCATGGCCACCTGGATGTTCTTGGAGCTCTGGCTGAAACCGCCGTTGGCATCGCCGAGCAGGAAGTTCGCGAAGGCCTGCACCTCGGGAACGCCGGTGAGCTGGGCCTGCACTACGTTGGAGTAGGAGGTATCGCTCGAGAAGCTGAACGAGCCCTGGTTGCCGCCGCCCGCCGCATTCTCCTGCTTCTGATAGTGGTTGTAGCTGACGCCAGCCGTGAGGGTGTGGTTGTGCAGGATCTTGGAGATGTCACCGAAGATCTGATGGTTGACGCCGTGATCCACATAGACAGCGCCGCCGCCGATCGTGGTCATGCCGCTAACGCCGATGGTAGGCACAACGCCGACGGTGCTGGTGTAGGGCAGTGTGGGAGCGATGTCGGTAGAAACGGTGCTTTCCAGAGCCCCCTGCGGCTGGGTCAGGATAGAGCCGTTCGAGTAGGCGTAGCCAAAGTTGGCGAGCAACGTGGGCGAGATAACCCAGGTGCCGTGGGCCAGATGCTGAGTGCCTGGAGCTTGGCTATTAGAAGCTGACAGGCCCGGAATTGGGGTAGAGACAAAGGTGCCTTGCCCCTGGAAAGAGGGGTAGGTATCGTGCATGTAGCGGTAGAAGACGCTCAGTTTTTGGCCGAGCTGCTCGTCGATGCGGATCGCGGTGTCGTCGTTGTTGAAGCGGTTGGGGATCGTTGAGGTCAGCGTGTGCGGATCGATGGGGGTAGCCAGGGCCAGATCGGTGGCGCTCTGAGGAGCGGGGATGACGCCAAAGATGTCCTTCAGATACGCCTTGGCCGTGGGGCTGATATTGGTGACCGAAGTGCCCGACGCCGTACATGTGGTCGACTGTGCCGTTGCGGAATACGTGAAGGCCGTGCAGACATTGATCGGCCCAGTGGTCCAGTTGGCCCCCGTCGGTTTGTAGCCGGAGTTGGAGAAGTCGCCGCCGCGCTCGGCCGTGGTGGGAACGATGGCCGTACCGGTGGTGTAGGTGACGTCGCGCCACCACTCTTCACTCACGAAGAAGAAGGTCTTGTTTCTGCCGTTGTAGACCTTGGGGATGTCGACCGGTCCGCCGAAGGAGAAGCCGAAATCGTTGTAGCGATATTTGGGGATATGGGTCTTCAGCGTGTTGTTGAGGAACCCGTTGGCGTCGAAATAGTCGTTGCGTAGATACTCGTAGGCGGTGCCGTGTATGGCATTGGAGCCGGACTTGGTGACCACGTCGATCTGGCCGGAGGCATTGCGGCCGAACTGGGCCGAATACTGCGCGCGCAGTACCTTGAACTCGGAGATGGCGTCCGGGCTCGGGTAGACGTAGAGGGTCAGGTTGGCGCCGCGGTCCACGTTGTCAGCACCGTCAATCGTCCAGTTGTTCTGGGTGTTGCGGCCGCCGTTGATGGCGAAGTTCACGGTGGAAGAGCCGCCCGTGGGATTATTGGGGCCGCGATTCAGCTGGTCGCTGGCACCGCCGAAGGCCACGCCGGGCTGCAAGTTAATCAGCGTCTCGTAGTTGCGGGTCATCATCGCCAGTTCGCTGATCTGGGTGCCGTCGATCAGGCCTTCAGAAGATGCCGACTCCGTATTGATCTGGGCCTCGGCCGCGGTAACCGTGACCGACTCGTTGCTGCCGCCCGCAACCAGCGTGCGGTTGACGGTGAGCGCATCGTTCACGTTCAGCACCAGGCCGACGACGGTGGTGGTTTTGAAGCCGGTGGCGGCAATCGCAATCGAGTAGGTGCCCAGGGGCAGCGACTGCGCGGTGTAGAAGCCCGTTGGGCCGGTCTTGAGCTCGCGGATAATCGCTCCGCGATCGGTGTTGGTCAGCGTCACCGTAGCTCCCACGATGACAGCGCCACTCGGGTCGATTACGGTTCCGCTGATGCTGCCGGATACGGCTTGTGCATTGAGGGAACCAGGGCTGACGAGTAGTCCAATGGCCGCCAACAAGAGAAGAGCGCGTTGTAAGAGGGGTCGATTCATCGTGGTCAATTGCCTCCTATAGATTCTTCACGTTCATGTGAGTCGAACTGGGATGATCTCCAATGTTTTTTTCTGCAACCTAAACCAGGTGGTTCATGGGCACGCAGGTGGGGTACCTGCTAGCAAATGCCGCGGAGCAATCAAGGCTCTGCGTTAGGGAACTGGCGCCTGCGTGCGGTGAACGTTGCATCATCTGCAAAGGCGAGCAGGAGCCGGCAGGACGTTTGAGGAGTCCCAATCTTGCTGTTGGTTCGATCAGTCATATAGATGACTGGATGACACGCTAATCCCTAACTGACCCGGATGTCAATGAGAATTCACCAGTTTTTTGCAAAACTGTTTTTCGAGGCAAAAAGCAGGGGCTTTGAGTCCGGAAATGCCTACAGAACTTCCATCGCTGGGCCCAAAGCCAGTCGCGGAAGCCGGGTTTCCGTTGTCCTAACTACGTCGCGGATACAGCCACCGGATCAGCAGCAGCGCCGGAAGTCCTGCCAGAATCAATCCTGTCCCCAGCAGGGAGCCGCGCAAGTTGCCCAGATAGCTGAACACCAGTACGGCGGCCGCGCAGATCAGGAAGATGGCGGGCAGAACCGGATAGCCCCACACGCGAAATGGGCGGTCGGCTTGGGGATACTTGCGGCGGAAGACAAAAATCGTGGAAGCCGTGAGCGCGTAGAACAGCCACTCCGCAAACACCGTGAGATCGAAAAACTGCTCAAAGCGCTTCAGGAACAGCAGCAGAATACTGGCCATCACCGCCTGGGCCACCAGCGCAATGGCTGGCGAGTGGAAGCGCGGATGCACGCGGGCAAAGGCAGGGAAGAACAACCCATCCTGGGCGGCGGCATAGGGCACGCGCGCGCCGGACATGGTGGTGCCGTTGGTGGCCACAAAGATGCTCACGGCCATGGCCAGAGCCACAAAACCCGCGCCCATCGGCCCTGCCACCACGGTGAGCGCGGCCAGCGCAGGCTGCGGCGAGGCGCCGATCTGCGTCGCGGTCAGCACATACTGAATGGCGGCGTTGGTGGCCATGTAGAGCAGGCCAACGGCCAGCAGGCCACCGATGAGCGCAATGGGCAGGCTGCGCTGCGGGTTGCGCACCTCACCGGCCACGGAGTTCACATCGCTCCAGCCGTCATAGGCCCAGAGCGTGGCAATCAGCGCCAGCATGAAGCCGCGCACCCCCCCTGTAGCGCCCGGCAGCACGGTGGCAAAGTTCGAAAACGATCCGGTAGCCGAGGAGAAGCACAGCCCCACCACCAGCAGGATCAAAACCACCTTCAATACGGTGAACACCAGCTGGAAGATGCCGGCCTTCTTCATGCCCAGGACATTCAGCCCGGTAATCAGCCAGGCCACCACAATCGCGGCCAGCTGCGCCCACTCCACCTGGCCGCCCAGCCCGGCCACCGGAGAGGTGAGCCAGGCAAAACGCGGCACGGCCTCCAGGGTGCGAATCAAACCAAAGGTCATGGCCGCAATGGAGCCCGGCTTGGCCACTACAAACCAGGTCCACATATAGAGGAAGGCGGTGGTGTCGCCATAAGCGGCGCGGAGGTAAACGTACTCGCCACCCGCGTAGGGCATCATGGCGCCCAACTCGGAGTAGGTCATGGCGCCGAAGAGCGAGAGCAGGCCGCCGGCCATCCAGGCCAGATAAACCAGGCCCGCGGAGCCGGTGTCGTGCATCATCTCGCAAGGCACCAGAAAGATGCCGCTGCCAATGATGGTGCCCACCACAATCGCGGTTGCCTGGCTGGTGCCAAGCACGCGGGGCAGCGAGGATTTGAGGTTCGACGCGGATGGGGTGGGCAGGGTGCTCATCGGTTCTTGTGAGGTTAGCACAGTTCCGGCGGGGGACCGGCGGCGCAGGTGATGCCGTCAGCGCAGGACGATGCATCATGGCCGCAGTTCCGCATTGCGAGGAAGCTGCTTCATGTCGTATCCTACCGAGCCGAAGGCCTGGGGCATCTACGCACAAAGCTTGGAGGGGCGGAGAATGGGCCACCCGCCGACGAAATTCCAGATTGAGGAGGCAACGATGCGGAAGGATAAGACCCGCGGAGCAGGTGGTCCTAGGGCCAGTATCGCAGCGTTGGTATTGTTGCTTGGGACGGCGCTCCCCACTGCTTTCTCTCAACCACAGCAAAAGGGGCAAGGCGCAGAGCCAGAGCTAAAGGAGACGTCTTTGGGCCTAACCGCACAAGGCATTCTCTACTTTTCTGTCAGCGATGAGGGAGAGCACTGGTTATACGGAAGCGGAGGACATGTTTTCACGCTCAACGGTCTCTTACCGGAGTTGACTTGTATCGTCACTTCACAGAAGGGCCCTTCGATCCCGATAAACGAATGTGCAGGCATTCGAGTTTCGGGTAATTCCCAACCAACCCTCAGCCCAGACGGCCAGCACTTTGCCTATGTCGAGAATGATGGACGGCGCGTAGCCGTTGAACTCGATGGAATCGCCATCGGGGAGACTCCACCTAGAGGATGCGAATCCTGCGAGGCCTCCCGCATTGAAGGCCTGAGGTTCAGCGGAGACGGGAGCAGTCTCATATATGTTGCCGGTGATTCCACTCACAGTGCAAATTGGATTGTTGTACACCCCATCAATACAAAACATCCGGTTTATGCTGGTCGCTCGGCCAGAACCACGGATAATTTGAGCGGAATCGAGGAAACCTACGCATACTTGGACCCAGACTTTGTCACCGCCAGCTATGACGGAAAGCATCTTGCATACGTCGTTCAGCGCACCGAGAATAGTGGGCTGCAAGTGGTAGTGAACCAAGTGAGATCGACCTCGTACTACAATGTCTCCCTGATTGCGATGAGCACCAATGGAGATCATTTTGCATATGCAGCGAGGGATGACGCGTCCTCAGGATACTACGTTGTTCGCGACGGACGGGTGGTTCGGGACGGTGAGGACGGACAATCATTCGCCTCGATTACTGGGGTTACTCTGAGCTCCGATGGTTCCCGTTTGTCCTACTTCGTGAAGAGCGCCAATCGCTGGTCAGTCATCATTGACGGTGTTAAGGGCAAATCGTTTAATGATGTGTCACGAGGAGAGTTTAGTCCCGATGGATCTCGTTTTGACTTTCCTGCCAAATCAGGTTCGAAATGGTACCTCGTTTCGGAGGGAGGAGAAGTGGGGAGTGGTCACGATGAAGTTCAACACGTAGTTTTCAGCCGAGATTCACATCGCCTGGCATATGTGGTGCAGGATGGGAAGATGCAGGCGGTGGTGTTGGATGGGGAAGTTGGCCAAAGTTACGAGAGAATCGACGTTGGGTCATTGGTTTTTAGTCGCGACAGCAAAGACTTTGCGTACGCAGCGAACAGAGGATCAACGGCAGTCGAGGTTTTCGATGGGCGCGAGATCTCAGGATATGACGAGATTCTGCCCAAAACGACGAGGTTCAACAAGAGCGGCAACTTGCTGTTCTACGCCCTCAAAGGAGGAATGATCTACAAGATCAAATACTACCTCCATCCAGAACCCAGCGTTACAGATGTACCTCGGAAACCATTGCCCAAAGCGCCTAAGGCGCCAATTCGGAAGAACGCGCATTGAGAACGCCCGAACTGGCTGACTCAGGTTTTAAGATTCCTGCTCGACAGGTGACGCATCCCTTAAGACGTAGCCTTTCACAAAGACTGACGCTGCCTTATGCTTCTCACATTTCGGAACATGCGACAACCGAAGATCATTTTTTGCAGTCTCGGATCTTCCGGAGGCCGGCTATGAATCTCTTGCGATCTCCATTCCGAAGAGCCGGACATGGGATCGCAAGAGGGTTTCGGGGGACCTGGAACTTTACAACCGGCAGATCAATAACTCCCGCTCGTAGATCATCTCTTTGGGTAAGTGGTCGTGGAGAGCCAAGAAAAGCTCTTCATGGCCGATAACTTCCTTGAGCCACTTCTGGCGGTCCACTTCCTGTAACTCGTCGAAGGTTTCCTTGGGGAAGTCCAGGCCCTTCCACTCGATGTCTTCGTAGTAAGGCGTCCAGCCGATGGCGGTTTCGCGGCCATGTGTGCGGCCGTTCACGCGGTCCACAATCCACTTGAGCACGCGCATGTTTTCGCCAAAGCCGGGCCACAGGAACTTGCCATCCGGCCCCTTGCGGAACCAGTTCACGTGGAAGACGCGCGGGGTGGTGGAGAGGGAGCGCTGCATCTTGATCCAGTGGCGGAAGTAGTCGCCCATGTGGTAGCCGCAGAAGGGCAGCATGGCCATGGGATCGCGGCGCACAATGCCGGTGGCGCCAAAGGCCGCGGCCGTGGTCTCAGAGCCCATGGTGGCGCCAATGTAAACACCGCCGGACCAGTTGAAGGCCTGGAAGACCAGGGGGAGCGTGGAAGGACGGCGGCCGCCAAAGATGAAGGCTGAAATGGGTACGCCCTCGGGCGACTCCCAGTCGGGATCGATGCACGGGCATTGCGAGGCGGGAGCGGTGAAGCGTCCATTCGGATGCGCGACGGTGCGGCCGGTATCCTCGCCGATCTCCGGGGTCCAGCGCTCGCCGCGCCAGTCCATGCACTGGGCGGGAGGGGTGTCGGTCATGCCTTCCCACCAAACGCCGCCTTGAGGTGTAAGGCCCACGTTGGTGAAGATGGTGTTTTTGGCCAACGCGGCCATGGCGTTGGGGTTGGTCTTCAGGGAGGTACCGGGAGCTACGCCAAAGAAGCCTGCTTCCGGATTGATGGCGCGCAACTGGCCCTTGGCATCGGGGCGTATCCAGGCAATGTCGTCGCCAACGGTGCGGATCTTCCAGCCCTCAAAGCCCTCGGGGGGAATGAGCATGGCCAGATTCGTCTTGCCGCAGGCGGAAGGGAAGGCCGCGGCCACGTAGGTCTTTTCGCCTTCAGGGGACTCGATGCCGACGATGAGCATGTGCTCGGCCATCCAGCCCTCGTCGCGGGCAATGTTGGAGGCAATGCGCAGCGCAAAGCACTTCTTGCCCAGCAAGGCGTTGCCGCCGTAGCCCGAACCGTAGCTCCAGATCTCGCGGGTCTCGGGGAAGTGGACAATATATTTTTCCTTGTTGCAGGGCCAGAAGGAATCCTTTTGGCCGGGAGCCAGGGGCGCGCCAATCGAATGCAGGCAGGGCACCACGCGCTTCTCGTCCTTTTCAATCTCCGCCAGCACCGGAGCGCCGATGCGGGCCATGATGCGCATGTTCACCACCACATAAGGAGAGTCGGTCAGCTCCACGCCCAGTTGCGACATGGGCGAGCCCACTGGACCCATCGAGAACGGCAGTACGTACATGGTGCGGCCCTTCATGCAGCCGCTGAACAGGTGCTTCAGCTTCTTGCGCATGACGAAGGGATCTTCCCAGTGATTGGTGGGGCCGGCATTGTCTTTGGAGAGCGAACAGATGTAGGTGCGGTCTTCCACGCGGGCCACATCGCTTGGGTCGGTCCGGGCGTAATAACAGCCCGGCCAGAGCTCGGGGTTCAGGCGCTGAAAGGTACCTGCCTCTACCAGATGATTGCAAAGCAGGTTGTACTCGTGCTGCGAGCCATCGACCCAGTAAATCGAGTCCGGTTGGGTGAGTTCAGCCATCTTCTCAACCCAACGAATGAGGTTCTTATTGGTGGTCATGGGATGAACATTGCGTGAGCTCATGCGAGTCTCCTTATGGATTGCGATACATCAAGTGAGGGATCGAGCGTCGGCTCCTGGGAGCCGTTGCAGAACCCTCGACCAGCTTATTGGGGCCCCAACCGGAAAAGAAATGTCCCGGAATCACACGTCATCCCGGCTCCCCTGGGCTGCATTGGCTGCGTAAGGCGCAACCGAGGGGGAAACCGTTCAGCGCCAAAAATTCATGAAGTAAAACTTCGCAAGCATTTTAAGCCTCTGGCCCAAGAACTGGATAGGACAGCGGATGGGGTTTGGGATGGAAGGCGGGGGAAAGAGAGAAAAATTCAGGCGTAGGAAAGGTTGAAACTATTTACCGCATTGCGCACCAGGGAGGAAGGCCGGCCAACAAGAAGGGGCGCCAGCAGCAAAGGCTGCGTGGCGCCGTGTCCCTGAAGGTTTGCAAAACAACAGTGCTTGCTAGTTCATGCGCGGTTGGCGGGGGGCAGCCAGCACGGTGCCCTCCTGCAGGAGCTTGTGCATCAGGTCCTGCGCAATGCGCGGATCGGGGTCGAGCGAAAGGCTGGTCAGGGAGCGGCCCAGCAGCTTTTCAGCGCCCACGCCGGAGATGTCGATCAGCGCCTTGTTCACGCGCAGAATCTTGCCGGTAGTATCCAGTTGGGCCATGGCCATGGGGGCGGAATCAAAGCCGGACTTTTCCTCCTGCACCTCGCCCATAGCCTGCTGGCGAATCCGCTCACTGGCATCGCGGATGGTAAACACCATGGCGCGGGGCTGGCCTTCGGTGTCTTCCGAGGTGGTCACTGTGAGGTCCACCGGAAGCTCGGCGTCATTGGCGGTTTCGAGACGCCATCCAAACACCTCGGCGGTGCCCGTGCTGAAGCTGGCCAGCCAGGTCACTTCGCGATTGGACTCATCCTTGAGGCGCAGCACATGCTCAAAGGGCCTACCGTGCGCCTGACGCAGCGTCATGCCGGTCATCGTCTCCAGAGCGGCGTTCATGTACTGAATGTGGCCATCGATGGTGGCCAGCAGCAGACCATCGCGGATGGTGTCCACCGCGGCTATCATCTCGGCATGTTCCTGGCGCTCCCGGGTGTCGGCCCGGGCTTTGGTGAGAGCCACCTGCAGGGTGGCGGACAGCTCGTTGGCGCGAATGGGCTTGGTCAAGTAGCCATAGGGCATTTGGCGGGCAGCGCGGGTCACGGTCGCTTTGTCACTGTAGGCGGTGACGAAGATGCCCGGAACGTTGAACCACTGGCGCAGGATCTTGGCGGTCTGGATGCCGTCCATGCTTCCGGCAATGGAGATATCCAGCAAGGCCAGATCGGGTTGGGTTTCTTCGGCGGCCATCAGGGCTTCGTCGGCGCTTTCAGCAATGCCGGTCACCTGATATCCGCACTCTTCCACCTGCTGGCGCAGGTCCATGGCGACGATCGGCTCGTCTTCAACGATCAGAATTCGTGTGGGATGCATGGGGAATCCTCCGTCCTGGCACTGATGCTTTCGTCTATTCGGAGCGTGTGTGGGTGGACAGACGGCTTGCAGCTAATCCTGTTATCGGCGGGGTCTGGCTGCGAAGAAGACAGTGGTAAGGGCACGCCGGCGGCCATTTCCGATTTGGTCCCGTTGCCGACCAATCTCCCGAAAGAGGAAATCAGTGCCAGGTGGGAGCCGGGGGGGGAGGCATCGCTGCAAGCAGTTCTGCTTTGGCGCTCAATCTGTTGACGTTGCGGTCCTTTCAGGCTTGAGCGTTTTTTCGCAAATTCGGGCGCAAGCCAGTACCAAAGTCAGGATTCGGGCAGTTCCAAGGGCTGGGAGCACCCCGGAGTGCACCGATGTAAGCCTGCTAATTACCCTTGGATGTACAGACTTAGGTAAGCCTGTCGAGCAGAACCGGGGAAGTCTGGGTTGGCCTGTACCTACAAGCTCCGGCCTTCCCGGACTGGGAGGCTGGTTTCGTCCCGATTCCTTGTCCGCGCCTCCCCTTTGCTCTCTCTAGATGAACGTGTTGGCGGCATGCTATAGTCATCCCGTTCAGGTGCTGACCCTTGTTTGCTTTCCGGGCCTTCAGGAAGATGAGGGGGAAACGCCGTGGCACGCGACGGCTTGGTGGGAACGCAATCACATGCCCTGAGCCATGCCTTTCATGCACCGCTGCACTGCGCTGCGATGGGAATTGTGCTGATGCGCAGCCTCCGATGGTCGCGTCGTTCTTCCCTGAGAATGATGAAAAGCGGAATCAGAAACCGCGTGAGTGATTGGACCGCTCTGATCGGTGTGCCCGGTGAGCGGATGGCGTGGGTGCGCTATCTGGTGGCCGTGTTGCTGGCCATAACCGCCCAGTTGTCGCGCTTCCCGTTGCACAACCCAACCGCCGGGCCCTTCATCTCCTACTTGCCCTTCATGCTGCTGGCTGCCTGGTTTGGCGGCCTAGGCCCGGGGATGGTTTGCACCATCCTCTGCGGCCTGGAAACGGACTACTTCAACCTTTTACCCAGAGGTAGTTTCTGGATAGAGGAAGAAGACTTCCGCTACGGGATGACGGTTTTTCTGGTGACGGGAACGGCGCTGAACCTGGTGTTCGAGCAACTGCGCCGGGCGCACCGGCATTTGCAGAAGCTGCGCACTGACGACCAGCGCATGCACTCCCATCTGGAGGCCATCGTCAACTCCTCGGAGGACGCGATGTTTACCCGCGAACCGGGGGGCATGGTGACCAGCTGGAACCGGGCAGCGGAACAGATTTATGGATACTCGGCCCAAGAGGCGATCGGTCAACCAATCTCCATGCTCTGGACAGAGGAGAACTACGAGCTCGATCACGAGAGCCTGGAGAAGGTCTCCGGGGGCGTTCCGGTCAAGAATCGCATCACCCGCCACCGCACCCGCGATGGTCGCGAGATCGATGTGTTGGTGAACCTGACCCCACTGCGCGATGAGCACGGCAATGCCGTCAGCGTGGTGGGCATCATCCGCGATATTACGCAGCTGAAGCAGGTAGAAGACCTCAATGCGCAGCAGGCGCGGGAGTTGGCCAACCAGAAGGCCCTGCTCGAAAGCATCATTGAGCACTCGCCCACCGCGATTGCCCTGGTGCGCGGCAACGACTTTGTCTTTGAGCTGGCCAATCCCGCTTATCACCACTTTCTGCCGGGTAGCGAGTTTGAGGGGCGGCCGTTTGTTGAGGTCTGGCCTGAGGCCTCCCGCGATGTCTTGCCCATCTTCCAGCAAGTGCTTGCCACCGGCAAGGCGGTACAGCTAGGGCCTGTTGCCAGGCCGCTGCCGCAGCGGGGCGATGAAAAGACCGGAATATTGTGGGTGAAGGTTGCCTATATCCCGTTGCCCGATCTGTGTGAGCCAGGTTCGATGGACATTCTGATTGTGGCCAACGATGTGGGCGAGTTCATGCGCGTGGAAGGTGTTTTGCGCGAAAACGAGGAGCGCCTGCGCCTGCTCATTGAGCATGCACCGGCGGCTCTGGCCATGTTTGATACGGAGATGCGCTATCTGCTGTGCAGCAATCGCTGGCGGACCGATTATGGTCTTGGGGATCGCGAGCTGCGGGGGATTATGCTCTACGAGGTCTTTCCCGAGATCGGAGCCGTCTGGAAGGATGTGCATCAGCGCGGAATGCGCGGTGAGGTGATCCGCTCCGAGGCCGATCGCTTTGAGCGTCTGGACGGTCGCGTGCAGTGGATCCGCTGGGAGGTGCGCCCCTGGCACAATGCCCAGAACCATGTGGCCGGCATTGTGATCTTCAGCGAAGAAATCTCCGAACGCATGCAGTTCGAGCGGCAGATTCTGCGCTTGAATGAGGATTTGGAAGATCGGGTGAAGCTGCGCACCACGCAGCTGGAGAACAGCAGCCGCGAGCTGGAGTCGTTTGCCTACTCAGTCTCGCACGATCTGCGCGCGCCGCTGCGGGGCATTGATGGATGGACGCAGGCGTTCCTTGAAGACTATGGGGCCACGCTGGACGGACAGGCCAAGCGCTACCTGGACCGGGTGCGGGTAGAGGCCCAGCACATGGGCCACCTGATTGACGATCTGCTGCACCTGTCGCGGGTAACCCGACTGCCGGTGGTGATGGCGGAGGTGGATCTCTCCGCCTTGGCCCGTTCGGTGGCCACGCGCATTGCCGAGACCAGCGCCGGCCAGCGGATCCGCTTCCAGATTGAGCCCGGCATCAAGGCGCGCGGCGATCATCGCCTGCTGGAGATTGCCTTGACCAATCTACTGGACAACGCGGCCAAGTTTTCACGCAAGAAGCCGGAATCCATCATCGAAGTGGGCGTTGACCACAACGCCACAACTGCGGGCGCGCGCCAGGAGATCTTCGTCCGCGACAACGGCGCAGGCTTCGACATGGCCTACGCGGGCCAGTTGTTCGGCCCGTTTCAACGCTTGCATTCGAATGCGGATTTTCCCGGTACAGGAATTGGTCTGGCCACCGTGCAGCGCGTGATCCTCAAGCACGGCGGCTCGATTCGGGCCGAGTCGGCTCCCGGCGAAGGAGCCACGTTCTATTTCACGCTGGGGGGAGAAGATGACATCCAGAAAGACAATGCTCCTGGTCGAAGATAGCGAGAGCGACGTGGAGTTGACGCGCCGCGCACTGGAGCGAGGCCAGGTCGAGGGCGAACTGGTTGTTGCTGGCGACGGGCAGGAGGCGCTCGAATACCTGTTTGGGTACGGAGCCTTCGAGGGCCGCGATGTTACCCGGACCCCGGCGGTGGTGCTGCTGGACCTGAAGCTGCCCCGCGTGCCCGGTCTTGAGGTGCTGCGCCGCATCCGCGAAGACGAGAGAATCAAACATCTGCCGGTGGTGATTCTCACCACTTCAACGGAAAACTCCGATCTGTTGAGCGGCTACAAGTTCGGCGCCAACAGCTATCTGAGCAAGCCCGTGGACTTCAATGAGTTCAGCGAGTCCGTCAAGAAGGTTTGTGTGTATTGGTTGAAGATGAACCGGCATCCTTACGAGAGGTAGGCTGGCATGGGTCGCAATATCCGTTTGCTGCAGGTGGAGGACTCTGAAAGCGATGGTCTGCTGATTGTGCGCCGGCTGCGCAAGGCAGGCTATGAAGTGGATGCCTTGCGTGTGGAGACGGCCGCGCAGATGCGTGCGGCGCTTGCGGGCGGAGCCTGGGACGTGGTGATCGCCGACTACTGCCTGCCCACCTTCAGCGCTCCCCTGGCTCTGGCTGTGCTCAAGGAGTTGGATCTGGATATCCCCTTTCTGGTCGTCTCCGGGGCCATGGGCGAGGAAGTCGCGGTCAACATGATGAAGGCCGGCGCGCACGACTATCTGCTCAAGGATAGACTGGAGCGCCTGCCGCCAGCCGTGGAGCGGGAACTGCAGGATGCGGCCCTGCGCCGCCAACATCGCGAGTCGGACCGCCAGCTCCGCGCCCTCTACTCGGAGTTGGAGACCATCTACTCCAACACCCCGGTGCTGATGCTGGTTGTGGATGAAAACTACCGCGTAGTGAAGATGAACGATGCCGCCGCGCGCTACTCCGGAATCGCCCTGGAAGCCTGCGCGGGACGACGAATTTGCGAACTCATCTGTTGCCGGAAACGTGCGGTGACCGGCACTGCCCCCGAGAGCGGACATTGTCCGGAATGCGCGCTGGGCACTGCCGTAGAGGTGACTCTGTGTGGCGGAGTCCACAAGGAACTGCTGGAGGTGTGGAGCGTGCCGCCGGGGGTGACGCTGGAGAATCCCAATTGCCTCCTGTTTTCCATTGGCAAGATGCGCTCCGGCGAACGCGACGCGGTGCTGGTGTGCGCACAGAACGTGACGGAACTGAAGGCCACCGAACGCTCGCTCGAAAAGACCGTGGACTCGCTGCGCAATGCGCTGGCGGAGAAGGCCGTGCTCTTCCAGGAAGTGCATCATCGCGTCAAGAACAACCTGCAGATCATTGCCTCCCTGCTGGCCATGAAGGCACGCTCCAAGAAGGATAAGGTCAGCATAGAAGACCTGAAGGACTGCCAGCAGCGCGTCCTCTCCATGGCCATGATCCACGAACAGCTCTATGGCCAGAAGGATGTGAACTCCATCGACTTCCGGGCCTACATTCGCGAGATGGCTCCGGCGCTGCTGGCCGCCTACGAGCGTCAAGGCGTCATCGCACTCAGCCTCGACCTGAAGCCGGTGGTGTTGTCCATCGATCAGTCGATTCCCTGCGGGCTCATCCTGAACGAGATCATCACCAACGCCGTGAAGTATGCCTATCCCACGGGCAAAGGCGAGATCTCTATCCGCTTGTGGACCCAGGACGATCTGATCATTGTGGAAGTGGCGGACAACGGGCCGGGGCTTCCGGAAGGCGCTGGGCAGGCGCCGTCCCAGACGCTGGGCATGCAGATCATTCAGTTGCTCACCAAACAACTGCACGGCGTGGTGGAGTTCAGCGCTCCTCCGGGATTGAGGGTCACCATCGAATTCCCCAAGGCCAAGAACGCGGCATAATCACAGCTGTCATCAGCTTCCCTGGTCTCAGAAAACGAGACCAGGGCCACCCAGCCACCCAGGGATGGTTCAGCCTCAATCGGTCCCTTGGCCACTCTGTGCCGGCAGGGTGAACAGGATTCTGGCCCCACCACTGCGGCCATTGGCGGCATGGACAGTGCCACCATGCGCCCGGGCTACGGCGTCCACAAAGGCCAGGCCCAGCCCGTGTCCCTTGGACCCCGCGCCGCGCACGCGCTGCTCAAAGACGCGCTCCAGAACGTCCGCCGCAAACCCTGCCCCGTTGTCTTCCATGCTGAAGCGCACCAGTTGCCCCTCGCGCCAAAGGCGCATGGTTACCGCGTGCCCTGTGGAGAGGTGCACCATCTCGTTATTGAGCAGATTGGCAAACAGACGATGCAGCAACGCCAGATCGCCGGTGATCTGGATTGGCTCCGTGCACTCCAGGCGCAACGTCAAGCCGCGCTCGTTCATCGACGGCTCATAGAGTTCAGCCATGGAACGCAGCATCTGGTCCAGCTCGATGGGTTCGCGGTTCAGGCGCAGGGCGTCGGCTTTGGCTTCGGCCACGTCCAGCGCGGTGTTCAGGAAGTCCACCAGCCGGTCCAGCTCTTCCATGCAGACGATGATGGCTTCCTGGCGCGTGGCGCCCTCGGCAGCCGTCAGGGACAGCTCCAGATTGCCGCGTACCGCCGTCAGCGGGCTGCGCAGATCGTGGGCCAGGGCGCCGGTGATGGTGTGCAGTTGATGCATGGCTGCCTCAATGCGGTCCAGCATGCGGTTCAGCGTTTGGGCCAGTTGGCCAATCTCGTCCTTGCGCAGGGAGGCCGGCACACGGGCGCTCAAATCGTTCTGATCGATGCGCGCTGCTGCTTCGCTGATGCTGAGTACCCGACCCAACATGCGTCGGGTGGTGGCAAACACAATGGCAAAACCGAAGAGAACCAGCAGTCCCCAGAGCAGCGCAAAACGTAGCCGGAACATGTGCAGCACGCGCAACTGGTCGCGATCGGAGAGTCCAAGATAGATGGTGCTGCCGTCGTCGATGTGCGTCCGCACCACGCGATAGGGCAGCGAAAATCCCATCGTTTGGATGGTGAAGGGTGCGTCGTTGCCCGCATGGCTGGGGCGCAGTTGGTCAAGAAACGGATCGCTCTTGCCCGGTCCCACCCAAATCACGAGTTTGCCTTGGGTGTCGGTCTCCAGAAAAAAAACGGCGTCCTTTGGTGCGCTTTCGCCGGCTACGCGGTTCGGCACTTCATGTGAGGCAAGCTCGGCCACCTCCTCCACCACACGCTGATAGAGCGCGCCCTTCGGCGTCCGCTCCGCTACGTCGCCCAGCACTTCCACTTCGCCCGTGAGCCAGGCATCGTCGCGCCGTTCAATGTCGCTGGCCACGTAGAGATGCAGTGAGACGAAGACGATCAGCGTTCCCAATGCATAGGCAAGCGCCGCCCATGCGGAGATGCGCCATGCCGCGCTGTGCAGCAACGGTCTAGCTTCCGCCGAGAACATAGCCCACTCCTCGCAAGGTCTTGATCAGCGGCGCCTGCCCCTTGCCGTCCACCTTGCCCCGCAGCCGGTAGATGTGTACATCCACCACGTTGGTGTCGGGCTGGAAGCGCATGCCCCACACATCCTCCAGAATCATGGAGCGGGTCACGACGCGCCCGGCGTTGCGGCTCAGATACTCCAGCAGCGCGAACTCCTGCTGGGTGAGCTGCAGCAGTTGGCCGCAGCGCGAGGCCTGACGGCGCAACAGGTCCAGCTCCAGGTCCGCCACGCGCAGCCGGGTCGAGTCGTTCAGCGCGGCTCCGCTGCGCTTGAGCAGGTTGCGCAGCCGGGCAATCAGCTCTGCCAGGGCAAAGGGCTTGGTCAGGTAGTCGTCGCCGCCCTGCTCCAGGCCGCGCACGCGGTCGTCGGTGGAGCGGCGGGCTGACAGGATCAGCACCGGGGCCTGTTGGCCGGCCGCACGTAACCGCCCGATCAGATCGATGCCATCCATATCGGGCAGGCCAAGGTCCAAAATCAGGGCATCGTAGTTGCCAGCCGCGCTTAACTGCTCGGCGGTCTTGCCGTCGCCCGCCAGATCCACGGGAAAACCGGCCTCTTCAAGGGCGGGCTTCAGGAACTCCTGAATCGGAATGTCGTCTTCCACCAGCAGGATGCGCATAGCAGGATGTTAGACCATGGCAGCGGTCTGCGATAGACGGATTGGAAACAGGAAATCAGTTGTTCGGTGCGTGTTTATAGCGCATTTACAGGGATCAGCAGATTTCCGAGAAGCCGTGCCGTGCAGCTGCGGAGGCAATATGAACAAATCGTCATAGACTACGTGAGTCCGAAAGCCTGAAGATAGGCGTCCAACACAGTGAAGACATTTTTGCTCCGCGAGGTGTGTTGTTGGCCTGTCCAAGTGCAATTGCCCTTGATGCGAGGTTTGAAGAATCATCGGCCGGGCACGCCAAACCTGCGGGCCTGAATCTGGTACATGCGGACCCGATTGTGGCCGCCTTTCGCCACAGTCTGCCCTTTCCTCCGGAGAGCTGCCCGGTACTGGCCGATGCCCTTCGCCATGTGCTGGCCGCGCCGGGAAGCCTGATCCGCATGCGGGTGGCGTATCCGCTGGCCGAGAGCTTTGGCATGGAATCGCATCAGGCGCTGCACGCCGCTACCGCGCTGGAATACTTCCATACCGCGTCGTTGGTGCTGGACGACCTGCCCTGCATGGACGATGCCGCGGAACGCAGAGGCGAGCCCTGTGTGCATCGCGTCTACGGTGAGCATGAGGCCATTCTGGTGGCGCTGGCGCTCATCAATCGCGCCTACGCGCTGACCTGGGGCGTGCTGGCGGAGTGCGAGGGAGCCGTGACCCTGCGCGGCATGGCCTATCTGGAACAGTTACTCGGATTGAGCGGCCTGCTTTCCGGCCAGAGCCGCGACCTGAACTATGCTTCGCAGGCGCCTTCAGCCGCCAATGCAACTTTGGTTGCCAAAGGGAAAACCGTTTCGCTGATTCGCCTCTCGTTGGTGTGGCCAGCTCTGTTGGCTGGAGCAGGCGCACGCGAGCTGCAACTGCTGGAGCGTGTCGCGCTCTATTGGGGGCTTGCCTACCAGGCCGCTGACGACTTGAAGGATGTGCTTGCCAATAGCGCCAGCAGCGGCAAAACTGCGGCGCGCGACGCCTTGCTGCATCGCCCCAATATGGCTCTGGTGCTGGGCTCTGAGAAGGCCTTTGCGTGTCTGGAACGGCTGCTCTCGATCGGCGACGGATTTTTTTCTGCTTTGCTCCGCTTGCGGCCAGGCCTGCAATTTCTGGAAGAGCTGCGCACGGGCCTCGATGCTCAAGTTCGCGATCTCAACTGTGGCACCGGACAGATTGCGGAAGGGCCGTGCGCATGATCTTCTTCCGCTTGATACTGACCAACCTGCTGCGCCATCGCGTGCGCACGCTCATGAGCACGGCGGGCATAGCCTTCAGTGTGGCGGCCATGCTCACCGTGGTTACCGTGCTGCAGGGCGCCATCGGCATGTTCTCCGGAATCCTGTCCAGCGACAGCGAAACCATCGTCTTCGAGAAGAACGTATCCGATCTCTTCTTCAGCGATGTTGCGCCCGGCGCGCTTCACGAAATCGGTAAATGGCCTATGGTGGATCATGCCGACCCGGTGTTGTTCGGCATCGTCTCCAGTCCCGACCACCCCATCATTACCTGCTTTGGCATCACCGCGGACGATGCGCGTTTGCGCAAGGCCACCTGGCTCGAAGGCACGATCGTGGAGTTCAACCCTGACGCTGAGGGCATTGTGCTCGGTGAGCGGGCCGCGGAGTTCCTGCATGCGCGTAAGGGTGAGATGGTGCCGGTGGGCCACGGTACATTTCGCGTGTTGGGCGTGGTGCGCACCTCGAATGGTTTTGAAGACGGAGGCGTCTTTCTGCCGCTCAAGGCCGCGCAGGCTTTCTTTCACAAAGAGGGCTCGTCGGTGATCACCGTCAAGCTGCGCCACACGGACGACCTTGCCGCCTTCAAGGCCAGGGTGCAGAGCACGTATCCCAACCTGACCGCGCTGGAAAACTCCGAGTTCAACCGCACCTATTCGCAGTTCCGCATCTTGAAGGCCACGGCCTGGGCAGTGGGCGGATGCGGCCTTTTGCTGGGTGGATTCGGCGTGGCCAACACCATGATCATGTCGGTCTTTACCAGGATTCGCGAGATCGCCATCCTGCGTGTCAACGGCTTTTCGCAGGTGCAGGTGGCGTCCATTGTGCTGGCGGAGGCCACGGTCATCTCGCTGTTGGGCGCGGTGCTGGGCTTGGTGGTGGGCTGTGCCTTGCTGATCACGATGAAGTACCTGCCGGCGCTGCATGGCTATGTGGATGCGTCCCTGCGTCCCGTGGTCATGGTGTTGGTGTTGGTGCTGGCAGTCATCACAGGTATTGTGGGCGCGCTCTATCCGGCCTTCTATGCCATGCGAATCCGTGCGGTGGAGGCGCTGCGCTTCGAATGAGTGAAAACAATCAGAGGGTCGCTCCCATCTCCCCCGCCATCATTGAGGCGACGGAGCTATGGAAGAGCTATGAAGACGACACCATCCGCGTGTTGCAGGGCGTGAGCCTGCATGTGGATCAAGGCGAAACCGTGGCCCTTTGCGGTCCCTCGGGATGCGGCAAGAGCACGCTGCTGCACCTCATCGGCGGTCTGGACTCGCCGGATCGCGGGCGCATTGTGGTGGGTGGCAGAGAGCTGGTGAGCGGCAATCGCGCGCTGGATCTGCTGCGCCACGAGGTAGGCTTCGTCTTCCAGTTGCACAACCTTTTGCCCGACCTTACGCTGGCTGAGAACTGCCTGATTCCTACCGTGGCCGCGGGGACAAAACGTGCCGTGGCCGAGGCTCGGCTGCACGATCTGGCCGCCCGGACAGGCTTGGGCCATCGCCTGCATACGCGCATCCAGAAGCTCTCCGGCGGGGAGCGGCAACGTACGGCCATCTGCCGGGCGCTGATGAACAGCCCGCGTATTCTGCTCGCCGATGAGCCCACCGGCTCGCTCGATGAGCGCACCGCAAGTAGCGTCTTTGAGCTATTGATTGGCATGGCCGCATCAGAAGGTTTGACTCTGCTGATGGCAACCCACGACCGCGCCCTGGCCGCGCGCTGCGACCGCACGCTGGAGATGCGCGACGGCAAGATACTTTCTAACCCTGCGGAATGATGGGCAACGCCGCGAACCATGCAAGGCCCGATGAGCGGGGCCCTAAGAGCGAGGCAAGAAGAGCGAGTTATGACGAGCGCGGATGAGAGCAGCGTGAGTGTAGCAGGAGCCAGCAGCGGAGTGCGCAGCGCCTTTGTGCATGCGCTCTTCTGGCTGGCGTTGATGAACGCCATGGGCGTGATGCTCTCTGTGCTCTTGATGGCGCCCGCCGACAACCATCTGCTGGGCGAGTGGACTTACGGCCGCTGGATGATGGTCCACATGAATCTGGGGCTCTACGGCTGGTGCGGCCTGCCCATGCTGGGGCTGTTGTTCGAGGCCTATGGCGTGGCGGAGAGCCGCGTGCAGCGCTGGGCGCGCCCCGTGGTGTGGCTCTGGTCGGCCAGCCTGGTGGTGGGCTCGGTGAGCTGGTTCAACGGTGAAACCAGCGGCAAGCTCTTCCTCGATTGGGCAGGCACGGCGCGCATCTTCTTTCCGCTGTCCATGCAGGCTCTGTGGCTGCTTCTGGTGCTCGCATTTGTTGAGGGTGTCCGCGCCCGGCGGTGGACCGGCTGGCTGCCGATTGCCGTGCGTGGCGTTCCGCTGCTGCTTCTCGTGGTCGTGCCCGCGGCAATCTACGTTACCGCCAGTGCCGCGCTCTATCCACACTTCAATCCCGATACCGGAGGGCCAACCGGCGCCAGCCAACTGGAGTCTTCTCTGGCCGTGGTGGCCATTCTTCTGCTGTTGCCGCTCGCGGTGGTCAAGCTCAGGCAAGGGGCCGCAAAAGGTTTCGCCCTTGCGTGGGGAGTGCTCGCTGTGGAGGGCGTGCTGTGCGCGCTCATGAATCATGCGGACAGCAGCCATCGCGATCCGGTGCAATACCTCGGTCTGGCGCTGATGCTGCCCTGGATTATTTTATTGCCTCGTGTGTATGCGGGCTTTGCATGGCATGAGGGCACGGACGCGTGGCGGCGCGCGTTCCTGGCCTGGTGGATGGGGTTGGTGCTCACCGGCTGGATCGTGTTCCTGCCCGGAGTTCTGGACCGGCTCAAGTTTACCGACGGGCTGGTGGGCCATTCGCTCACTGCCATTGCCGGTTGCTTGAGCGCGTTTCTCGTTCTGGTGATGCAGCAGATGCTGGGGCCGGACCAGCAGATCTTCCGCAGCCGCTGGGCCTTCATGGCCTGGAACCATTCCGTGCTGCTTTATGTGGTGCTGATGTTCGTGGCGGGTTGGATCGAGGGCGGCAATCCCGGCTTCACCATCGTCCCGGGCGTCGGACGCAATCTTATCTACGGCCTGCGTGTGCTCAGTGGCTTGGGCATGTTCGCGGCGTCCATGGAGTGGCTGCTTGCAGCCTGGAGAACCAGTGCCGAGGGCCTTGTGCGCAAGTCCATGTTCACGGCTACAAAGGAGGTCGCATGAAGTCCTTGTTTCTGCGGTTGTATCAGGTGGGCGTGGCGTTGTCCGACACCTGCACCGGCATCTTTTTGATTCTCGCGCCCCAGTTCACCATGGGCTTGCTGGGCGTAAGCGTAGATCCGGGCGCAGAGATCTACATCTCCTACATTGGCGCGTTCGTGCTCGGTGTGGGTCTCTGCTGCGGCTACGGCGCGCTGCTGTTGCTGCGCAAGGGCGACCGCAAGCGGATGGAGATGGTGTGGCTGTTGACGGCGATTGTGCGCGGCTCGGTGGCCGCCTTTGTGGCCACGCATGTGCTGGCGCACCAACTTGACGCGGGATGGCTCGGCGTAGCGGCCTTTGATGGCCTTTGCGCCTTGATGCAGGGCGTCGGTTTGAAGCAGGAGTGGCTGAACGATGTCACATGCTAGATCGATGCTTGGCGGATGGAGAGCGTGTCTGCTGATTGCAGCCACCTACTTCCATTTCCTGATCTTTGCACAATTCGCGTTCCTCTCCCGGCTGGCCGCGTGGAGCCCCGGCGGCGCCAGCCTGAAGCCCGCCATGGGCGCCATGGCGCTGGGCGGAATTCTCTTCAGCCTGCTCACGGCCTATGTGGGAGTGCGTATTCCCGCGCGGCTGCGGATTCGCATCAGTCTGGCGGCTTGCGCCATCACCGCATTCGCTGCCACGTTCGATCTCAGTTATCCCTTGGCGGTACTGCTGAGCTTTGCCATCGGCGCAAGCCTTGCGGTGTTGACCGTGACCATGGCCAGCGAACTCAAGCAGTGGTTGGGCAGCCGCGCGGTGCTGGTCAAGATTGGCATTGGTACTGGTTTCGGATACTGGCTCGCCAATCTTCCTCTGGTCTTCACCGCATCGGCTCAACAGCAGGCTCTGTTCTGCGGCCTTGCTTGCCTGGTTGCTTTGTTGTTTGCACCTCGATCCATAACAGAGGCCGAGCAGGGAACTGAGCGCCATGAGATCGCGCCCTGGGTGGCGTTGACCATCTTCTTGGCGCTGGTCTGGCTGGATTCAGCGGCCTTTTACGTCATCCAGCATACGGACGGGTTGAAGAGCGGAAGCTGGCAGGGCAGCACGCATCTCTGGAATACGGGCGCTCTGCATCTGCTGGCGGCTATTGTCAGCGGGATGTTGTTGCAGCGCTTCAGGGCTTACTGGACGCTCTGCGTCGGCTTTGGATTGCTGGCGGCTGCTTGTCTGCTCTTGCAGGATCGCTTCACGCTGACCACGGCCTGGCTGCTCTACCCCTGCGGGGTCTCGCTCTACTCTGTTGCTCTGGTTGCGTTTCCCTCGGTGCTGTTGGGGCGCGAGGCAACGGCCCAGCAGCGGGCGCGCGTGGCCGGATGGTTCTATGCCGTTGCCGGGTGGATCGGCTCCGCCATGGGCATTGGCATGGCCGAGCACCTGCACCTGGTTCCTCCTGGATTTGTGTTGGCGGCAGGTGTGGTGGTGCTTGCGCCTGCGCTCATCCAGCTCTTCCGGCAGCGCGCGCGGGAGGTGGCTGCGATCCTCGCGGTTGCAGGCCTCACCTTGTTCGCCTCTCAGCTACAGAAGGCTCCTCCCACTGCGGCAAGCGATGCGGTGGCGCAAGGCCGCGCGGTGTACGTGGCGGAGGGTTGCATCCACTGCCACTCGCAGTACGTGCGCCCAGGCACTGCGGATGTGTTGCTCTGGGGGCCGGTGAAGCCGGTGGCGGAGGTCCATCAGGAGACGCCGCCTTTGATCGGCAATCGCCGTCAGGGGCCGGATCTGGCGGAGGTGGGTGCGCGCCGTTCCGCGCTGTGGCTCAAGCTGCACTTCATGGACCCCGCTGCCCTGAGCGCCGGTTCCATCATGCCCACGTATGCGCTGCTCTTCCGCGATGGCCGTGGAGACAACCTGGTGGCGTACCTCGGCAGTCTGCGCCGTGATGACCAACAACTGGATCAGCAGCGTCGCCAGTGGACGCCCTTGCCAGCAGCATGGCAACAGGCCAACGCTGCGGAAGGGCAGCGGCTCTATGCAGGCTTTTGCGCCACCTGCCACAGTGCGTCAGGCGTTGCGCAGATGCGGTGGCACGCGGAGTTTCAGCACGAGCCCCAGGACTTTGCGGCAGGAGCCCATGCCTTCCGCCTGTTGCATCCGGAGTCGGTCACTCCGGAGCAGGTGGCGCGCATCGTCAAGTTCGGCATGCCCGGTACCGATATGCCGGGTCACGAGGTGCTGGCCGACCAGGAAGTTGCTTCGATCAGTTTGTGGCTGGCGCAAGCCATCGCCCAGCCGCCCAACAACCATCCCCATCCATCTGTCCCCTGAGGAGTGTCGATATGAAGCGGTTGGTCTATGCAGCGTTTTTTGCCCTTGCTTTTGCCTCTGTTGCCCTGGCGCAGCAGCAAAAGTTTACCGTGAACCCAGCGGCCAGCGAGGTCGCGTTTCAACTGGGCGGCAACACCCACGCCGTGCATGGAACGTTCCATGTGAAGAGTGGCTCGATCGACTTCGATCGCACGGCCAAGACCATCTCCGGGCTGGTGGTGGTGGACCCTGGCAGCGGCGACAGCGGTAGCAGCGGCCGCGACCAGAAGATGAAGAACGATGTTCTGGAAATCAGCCGTTTTGCCGAGGTCACCTTTGCGCCCCGCAGCTTCCAGGGCGAGATTGCCGCCAGTGGCAACTCCACGATTCAGGTTACCGGCGTCTTCACCCTGCATGGTACGCCCCACGACTTGACCGTGCCCATGCAGATTCACGTGGAAGGCAGCAAGCTGACCGCCAAAACCCAGTTCTCCATTCCCTACGTGCAGTGGGGATTGAAGGATCCATCGATCTTCGTGCTCAAGGTAGCCAAAACCGTGGAGATCGATCTCAAGCTCGAAGGCCAGTTGTAGCCCTCCCCCCACCGCACCAAGCAACTGGTCTTCGGGATTATTTGCCCTTCATGAGTTGCTCCCACACTCTTTGAGGGCCAGAACAACAGTGGCTGCTCGTCTTATGGTCGAGCAGCCATTTTTTTGGTGCCTCCAGCATGAAAGTATGCAGAGGATTTTCATCAGTCCGTGCGGCTGGGCCTGACGCGGTGCTGCCGGGAAGTGCTGCCGCAACCGGGCGGTGCTGCCAACTATGCCCCCGGTTGGTTACACTGGCTGCGGGCGTGGGCTATGGCTCCAAGCGGCTTCCGCGCTACTTCTGCTCAGCACTTTGTCGAGGCTCAACCTCCGGCCCCAGGCGAAGAGAAACGTTTGCACAACACAGATGGAGATAATCAGAAAAAAGATCCCTGCACGCCGCTGGCGGATTGCCTTGCTGCTGGGCGTGGGCGTGCTGGTCAACTACTTTGACCGCGTCAATCTCTCCGTCTCGCACGGCGCGCTGACCACCGAGTTCGGCTTTTCGGACATCGTGTTTGGCTACCTGCTCAGCGCCTACAGTCTGACCTACGCCATCTGCCAGTTGCCCATCGGCGTCATCCTGGACCGCCTGGGCGTGCGCCGCGTGGGCCGCATGGGCGCATTTTTGTGGAGTGTGGCCAGCTTTGCCGCCGCCGCCGCGCCCAACCTGAGCCTCCTGTTCGGCGCCCGCTTCCTGCTGGGCGTGGGGGAAGCGCCCACGTTTCCGGCCAATGCCAAGGCCATTGGCAGTTGGTTTCCGGTCCATGAGCGGAGTCTGGCCACGGCCATCTTCGATTCCGCCGCCAAGCTGGCCTCGGCCATTGGTGTGCCGGTCATCGGCATCCTGCTGCTGCATGTGGGCTGGCGGTGGAGCTTTGCCCTCACCGGCCTGGTGAGCCTGGCCTACTTTGGCTACTTCTGGCTGGTGTATCGCGACCCGGTGGACGACCCCAAGCTCACCGCCGTGGAGCGCGACTACATCCAGCAGGGAAGCGCGGCACCCGCGGCGATTGCCTGCAGCGTCCAGCCCTCTTCACTGCTGAAATTACTGGAGCGGCCCAAGGTGCTGGGCCTGGCCATCGGCTTTGGCGCGTACAACTATGTCTTCTATCTGCTGCTGACCTGGCTGCCCACCTACCTGGCCTTCGCGCTCAAGATCGATCTGCTTCACTCCTTTCTCTACACTGGTGTGCCCTGGTTTATTGCCGCCGTGGCCGACATTGTGGTGGGCGGCTGGCTGGTGGACTTTCTGGTTGCGCGTGGCTGGAACCACACCCGGGTGCGTAAAACCATCCTGATTGGCGGCACCGCCTGCGGGCTCGGCATTCTGGGAGCGGCGCATGTGCATACAGCCACCGGAGCGCTGATCTGGATCTCGATTTCGCTGGGTGGACTGGCGGCGGCGGCGCCGGTGGGCTGGAGCCTGCCCTCGCTGATTGCGCGGCCCGTGGATGTGGGCAAGGTGGGCGGCATCGTTAACTTTTCCAACCAGGTTTCAGCAATCCTGGCCCCCATTGTCACCGGCTACCTGGTGGTCCACTTCCACTCCTACACCTGGGCCTTTGGCGTGGCCGGCTTCTATCTCTGCATTGGCATTGCCGCCTACGTCTTCCTGCTGGGCAAGCTGGAGATCGAGCCCGGCCACTGATTTTTTCTCAGGGTTTGCTGCAATGTGGGAAGACCGGAACAGGAGCCAACCCCTCCGCGGCGGTGAATCTTGCGGTCATTCTTGCGGTTTTCTTACGTCTTTAACACTGCATCATGCAGAATAGAAGGTTAGGAGATTCGAATTGCCTCGCATTCATTTTCAGCTGCAACTGACGGAACTGAAGGACACAATTCTGGGCATGGCGGCGCTTTCGCAGCAGGCTGTGGAGTCGGCTGTGGATGCCTATCTGCAGCGCGACAAGGGTCTATGCAAGTTCGTCAAGCAGAATGAAGCCGCGGTGAACAACGCCCAGCGCGATCTGGACGAGATGGCCGCGGAACTGCTCGCCAAGGAGCAGCCCATGGCCGTGGATCTGCGCTTCATTCTGGCGGTGATCAAGATGAACGGCGACCTGGAACGTGTGGGTGACCAGGCCATGGGCATTGCCCGCCGCACCCGGGAACTCATCAAACTGGAGCAGGTTGACCTGCCGGTGGACTTTGCCGCCATGGGCGAGTACGCCACCCACATGATCCGCACCGCCATCCAGTCGCTGCTGGAAGGCGACGCCAGGCTGGCCGAGACCGTGCGCGAGATGGATGACGAGATTGACCGCATGAACCACCATGCCCACGACGATCTGCTGCAGATGATCATCGACAAACCTCAATACACGCAGCAGTGTATGAAGGGCATCTTTGTGGCCAAGAACCTGGAACGCATTGCCGACCACGCCTCCAATATTGCCACCGACGTCATCTTTTGGGTGCGCGGAGCCGACGTGCGGCACCAGTTGAGTATGGCGACGGACTGAAGAACGAGGGATCAGGGGCAGGGGTCAGGGACCAGGAAAAGATCACCGAGGGAAAGAAAGAGCCCGGTGGCGGATGCGATCTGGCTTCTTGTGGCCATGCATCCAATCTTTGGTAGCGATCTGGCGATCAGCATGCAGAGATGCGTCTCCAAAGTTGGGGGAGTAGCCCCAGGGGATTTCGCCCTGAGCCTCTCGCAGAATCGTAGGTGACACTCTCGCGTCCTATGGCTCCCATCCTCCAACGCGATTCCCGGCAACCTTCCAGTGGAAGGACATTTCCGGGGATGTGCGCTTTATTCTGCGGAGCCAGTCCGCGCAACGGAATCCTGGACCACTTCCGGTGGAATCACCAGACCGCCTCGACCGGAATTCGCAGTGAACGGTTCCGTTGCACCCAAAAAATTATTTGACATAATATTGCAAACGGAATAGGTTTGCAAAGTGCTGAAAAATGAAGATCCCCTGATTGATCGAGCGAAAGTTGAGCAAATCTGCCGCGAACACGGCATATCGCTCACTGCTCAGCGTAGAACCGTGCTTGAAATACTCCCGACATTAAACCACCCCACTGTCGATGATATTTGGGGTGAGGTGCGTAACGCTCTACCGGAAGTTTCTCGAACCACCGTGTATCGAATCCTGGAGCATTTTGCCTCACTTCGTATTATTCGTAAGGTTTGCCATCCCGGCGCGGTTGCGCGCTATGAGGATCGCACCGATCGGCACCACCATCTTTTGTGTACTCGTTGTGGCGCCATGAGCGATATGGACAATCCAGCTTTTGACCAGATTGAGATTCCGGGGAAGGAATTGGGCTTTACGATTGAGGACTACTCCATCCAGTTCCGCGGAATTTGTCATGAATGTTCAGCAAGAGCGCTGGGCCGGAAAGAGGCAGAAGTTGAGTAGCCGATTTTTTCGGAGAAATCATTTTCAGGCGTGCGCGCATTTGTCGTAATCGAATCGCAACGGGACTTCTATTGACCATCGAAGCTGTTGACCAAGGCGTGTACTCACAACCAATCCGCAACATGCACTTGAGCGATGTTGCGCAATTTGTTTACCCCCAAAGGAGGAATCATGTCCGAGGAAGTGAAGTGCCCGTTCACGGGCGCCATGTTCAATCACACAACGGCAGGCGCAAGGGGTAACCAGGACTGGTGGCCCAACCAACTGAACCTCAATATCCTTCATCAGCACTCCTCGCTGTCCAATCCCATGAGCGAGGAGTTCAACTACGCCAAAGAGTTCAAAAGCCTCGATCTGCATGCGGTTGCCAAGGACATCAAGGCCGTGATGACCGATTCGCAGGATTGGTGGCCGGCAGACTTTGGCAACTATGGGCCATTTTTCGTTCGCATGGCGTGGCACAGCGCGGGCACTTACCGCATCGCGGATGGGCGCGGCGGCGCAGGCAGAGGGCAGCAGCGCTTTGCTCCCCTCAATAGCTGGCCCGACAATGTCAGCCTCGATAAAGCGCGCCGTCTGCTGTGGCCCGTCAAGCAGAAATACGGCAAGAAAATTTCCTGGGCCGACCTGATTGTTTTGGCCGGCACCGTGGCGCTTGAGGCAATGGGATTCAAAATCTTCGGATTTGCCGGCGGTCGCGAGGATGTGTGGGAGCCGGACCAGGATGTCGACTGGGGTATGGAGAGTTCTTGGCTGGCTCACAGAACTCCCGATCAGCTCAAAGAGAGCAAGAGCGCGCTCGGCGCCACCGAGATGGGCTTGATCTATGTCAATCCCGAAGGCCCGGAGCGCAACCATGATCCTCTTGCCGCGGTTCCGTTCATCCGCGAGACCTTTGCCCGCATGGCAATGAACGACGAAGAGACCGTGGCCCTGATCGCGGGCGGCCACACCTTCGGCAAGACCCACGGCGCGGCGGCTGCCACCCATGTTGGCCCTGAGCCCGAAGCCGCTCCGATCGAGGATCAGGGGTTGGGCTGGAAGAACAGTTACGGCACCGGCGTTGGCAAGGACACCATTACCAGCGGCCTCGAAGTCACATGGACTACCAAGCCGACCGCGTGGAGCAACGACTTCTTTGAGCACTTGTTCAACTACGACTGGGAGTTGACCGAAAGTCCGGCGGGCGCGTACCAGTGGAAGCCGAAGGGCAACGCCGGCGCAGGAACAGTGCCCGATGCGTTTGACAAGTCCAAGAGCCACCAGCCTGCCATGCTAACCACGGATCTCTCGCTGAAATTCGATCCGGAGTATAAAAAGATCGCGCTGCGCTTCAAGGATCACCCGGATGAATTTGCCGACGCCTTTGCTCGCGCATGGTTCAAACTGACGCACCGCGACATGGGGCCGCGCTCGCGCTATCTTGGCCCGCTTGTTCCCAAGGAAGAGTTGATCTGGCAGGACCCGATTCCGGCTGTCAATCACGCGTTGATGGACGACAACGACATCGAAGCCTTAAAGGCCAAGGTCTTCGCCTCAGGTTTGTCAATCTCGCAACTCGTCACCACCGCGTGGGCCGCGGCGGCGAGTTTCCGTGGCAGCGATAAACGCGGTGGAGCGAATGGCGCGCGCATTCGTCTTGCTCCTCAAAAGGATTGGGAAGTCAATCAATCGGCCGAACTATCCAAGGTGCTGGCCAGGCTCGAAACCATTCAGATGGAATTTAACGGCGCGCCATCCGGCGGAAGGAAAATTTCGCTGGCCGATCTGATCGTCCTGGCTGGATCGGCTGCTGTCGAAGCCGCTGCCAGAAAGGCCGGTTACAACGTGAAGGTTTCCTTTAGTCCTGGCCGCATGGATGCTACCCAGGAGCAGACCGATGCTGCCTCGTTTGCCGTACTGGAACCGTTCGCGGATGGCTTCCGTAACTATGCGCGCAAGGGACTCCAAGAATCTGCCGCTAACTTGCTGCTCGACAAGGCGCAACTGCTGAACCTTACCGCTCCGGAAATGACCGTGTTGATCGGCGGTTTGCGGGTACTGGGAGCGAACTTCGGAAACTCCAGGCACGGCGTCTTCACCACAAAGACAGAAACGCTGACGGCTGATTTCTTTGTCAACCTGCTCGATATGAGCACAAAGTGGCAGAAGTCGGATGGTGCTGAGGGTGTATTTGAAGGGCGGGATCGCAAGACAGGCGAGATCAAGTGGACGGCAACGATTGTGGATCTCGTCTTCGGTTCCAACTCTCAACTCCGCGCTCTGGCGGAGGTCTATGCGAGCGATGATGCTCGGCAGACATTTGCCGAGGACTTCGCAGCAGCCTGGACCAAGGTGATGAACGCGGATCGATTCGATCTTGTCTGAGTTGTCGTTCTGACTTGGAGATGGCCTTGCAGGTTGTTTGAACAGGCTGTTATTCATTCACGGTCGAGGTCTTCGACCGTTTGATTTCGTACCAGTGCTGGGTGCCCCAGGTCTCGCTTTTGAGACCTGGGAAGCCGAGATGCGAAGGTACAAATCCATGCTGTTAGAGACTTGGTGCGGTTGCCCCATTTGAGCTTTCACGATGACCTGGATGAGTAACAGTTCTTCAACTTAAACAGACAAGTTGCTCCCTATCGGCTGTATCGAGTGGTTCTGGTGTCCAAGTCAGCCGAAGACCAGTTCCAGTTGTGTTGTGGGTGGCGTTTCCGGCGCTTGAAATGGATCGTCGATCCACGTCCACAGATCGCGATAGACCAACAGTTGCTGGCGCAGTAGAACCGTGAAGTTGGACAGGTGCCAACCGAAGGTTGACTTCATGTGCAGGATCTTGACCAGCAGCATGGCGATCAGCGCCCTCCAGATCTGTGTCTTCCTGGATGCAGGCAACTATCGAAAACGTGTTCTGCAGAAGATCGCTAAAGAATTGGGTCTGCCGAAGTTGACGTTTCAAGTTCTTCGGCAGTCGGCAGCAACGCTTGCCGCAACCTTGGGCAACGTAAAGGACATCCAGGGACTGCTGCGGTATCAGCGCGCTGTAACAACTACCGACGTCTGCATACAACAGAATCCGGAGGGAGTTCGGCCACCGTAAATGCTCTTCATAAGGAGTTGACCAAGAACCAGCCCAGTACCTCTGCTTCGAAACCTGCCCAGCAGAACACTACTGAGAAGAAGTGAGCCGCAACCAAGACGATCATCAAGCATCAGGTTCAGATCATTCGCGATCACCGGAATGGAGTTTGCGATGAAGCGCAACGAACAGGAACGGACCCTCAGTTCTTCTGGTACAGGCAATTTCTCAATCCATATGCATTTTTTCGCCTCTTCAGCTGAATCTATGGGCGGATTCCGGCTCGGGCAGTCTTCCAATGGTGTGATACATGGCCATTTCCATCGCTTTGAAGGTGCGGAACCCATACGAACGTCTGGTTATCACTCGAATCTTGTTGTTGAGGCCCTCTACGGCCGCGCTGGACAGCTCGCCCTTGGCCCGAAACCAGTTCATCAACAGCTCTTCATGATTGCGTAGCATGCGGGCTATTTTCTGCATGGGTTCCAGGCGGCTGCGCTGGGCTCGGTCGCACCAGGCATCCAGAAACCCCGCTGCCCAAAGGGGCGACTTATACGTCCAGAAGTGCAGGAAGGCTTCCTTCAACTCCCAGGCCCTGGCGGTGTCCAGTTTGCTGGCGATCAGGGCGTTGAGCTTCTTGCGGGCTTTGCCACGCACCCGGCTTCCCTTGCGCAGTAGTGGCCAGCGCATGTTCTTGAATTGTTTGGCGTCCTCTTTGCTGCTGGCCTTCAAGCGGTTGCCCTCTGCCCGGCGCACCTCGTCCACGGCCTGGTTCATGTGTTGGGCGATATGGAAGCGATCCAGCACATGCAGCGCCTGTCCCGCCTCAGCGGCAAGAACGTTGAGATAAGGCTTCCACATATCGCTGCAGACGAAGCGCAGGTCCTTGACCAGCGCAGGTCCCAGGGTCTTCAGGCCCAGCCGGAGCGTCTTCTCCGAGCGCCGCTTGCCGATCCACAACAAGCGTCGGCAACCGGCATCAATCTGATAAATCAGAGTCAGAAAGTTATCGGCCTTCATGCCATGTCCCCAGTGAATCTTATCCACGCCGATGGATTCGATGCCATCGAGTTGGCGATGCTCCAAGCCCCACTCCACGAGCCACTCCACGGAGCGATAGACCGCTTCCCAACTGGTCCCGAAGGCCTCGGCCGTCTCTCGCCAACTTAGCCACCGCGCCCAGCGAGCTAGAAATCCCATCATGGCCAAAGTTACTCGTCGCTTGCTGTCACTCCAGGGAATATGCTCGACCACCACGCCGTGCTCGGCGCATGAGACCCGCCGTGGCGCGTAGCGAAACCACGCTGGAATTCCCCATAGCGGCACAAACAGCCAACGCCGCTCGGGCAAACGGTCATAGCCAGGCGCTGGCATGTGGCACAACGAACAGTGAGCGTGTAGGCCGCCATGCGCCGCGACGGTGATTTCGATGTGCGCGGCATTGTCAGGGCCGCCACATAAGCGTACGTCCCGATAAACAAAGCCGACAAAGGCTTGTATTCGGTTCAAGAGGGTCTTAATCTGAAGTTGAATAGCTGATCTCTCCTGCGTGGGCTGGAGTTCTACTGTCTTCGCAAACAGCAGACTACTGATCCGGCCCGTAATATATGCAACATCTATAGGTATTTCCCGTCTAACTAGGCATGGAGAGAATCGATTCGCGCGGTTTGCCGGATGCGGTATTGAACGAGCG
>Ga0181529_10000883_pt1 | contig 41533 bp, 39 predicted proteins | sample PEATcosm2014_Bin_36_FD_119763 | JGI IMG/M metagenome (GOLD analysis project Ga0181529, IMG submission 119763) | Peatland microbial communities from MTU Mesocosm Facility, Houghton, MI, USA - PEATcosm2014_Bin10_30_metaG | ecosystem: Environmental > Terrestrial > Soil > Wetlands > Peat | place... | reverse complement strand
ATGAAAGCTTCGGTCTGCAACCGGGAAGGTTACCGCTACGGCCTGGAGTTTGTGCACGTGATCGCTTCCCAGCAGGAAATGATCAATCGCACCTGCGCTACCCTGGCATTGCTGCGATGAAGCACTCTGGCTGCCCCGCGACTTGCGGCACGCAAGTGACAAACAAAAATCGCCGCCCCCGTTCTTGCAGCCAACCTTGAAAACCAGTCCGTGCGCACGTCAAGCGGACGCGATGCGCGGGCGCGCCACCGCCATCTTCACCTTTTCGCTGATCATCCCCACGGCGCGGCGGGCGCTCAATGCCGCGCCCTCCTGCCATCCCACCAGATGGCTGATGGTGTCGCCGGCGAAGTAGACAGGGCTGTCGCCTTCGATCACCAGGTCATAGCCGCTGGTACCACCGCCATAGTTGTCGATCCACGAGCCTTCGTTCCACTTGACGTGTTTCCAGCCGCAATAGATCGGATTCTGCAACTCTTTTCCGTGCCCTGGATGCAGCTTTTCAACGGATGCGCGCGATGCCGCAAACTTCTGCTCAAGGGTCAGCCCGGCAAACCCGGGAACCTGCCGTTCATCGAACAAGTACCCTGCCACCAAGACGCCCGTGCCATGCATAAGCCGCGAGCTTGGGTACCAGACCGGACTCAACCCTTCCTCCAAGAAAGACAGCCCGCCATAGATGTTGTAGTCCAGCTCCCAGAAGCGGCGGCTCTCCCAGGCGATCTTTAACCCGCTTCCCATGGTGCTGCCTTCGATGACCCGCTGTACGGATTTCGACAGGTCATTCGGAATCTTCTTCAACATGGAGAACGGCAGGGCGCAGACGCAGTAGTCCGCACTCACCTGTTTGGCGTGGCCGTGTTGAGTGTAGGAGATGCGGACTCCGGTCGAGGTCTTGCGGATTTCCGTTACCGGCGAATCGTACTGCACGACGTGACCCAGAGACCTGGCAAACGCATAAGGAATCCGGTCCATTCCTCCGACCGGCTGCATCATGGTCGCCTGCCAGTCCCGTTCCTCTTCGACCAGCATTGCGGCCCAGAAGTTGCCATCGAGCAGGGTTCGCATATCCAAAGGATCTTCATCGACGGCTACCTGCCTGCCTGCGCCTGGAGTCACCTTCAGTCCTGCCCGGTCCGATCCCGCATAGGCGCCGTTTTTATCCAGCGGCCCATACACGTTGAGGAACTCCTGCATGCGTTCGATGTCCTGCCTGGTGAATTCGGAGTCCAGTGCGCCCTGCCGGATGCACTTGGATAGCAGTTCCGAGACATGGCCGCGGGTATCGTTGATCGCCTTGCGCTGGGGCACGGCCTTGCCGCCGTTCGCCTTGTCGTTTTGCAACAGGGTCGAGCGCGAGGTGTTGATTTCCACTTCGAGTGGTACACCCAGCTCCCGGACGTAGCCCAGCATCGTCCAGTGGGTGCTCGGCAAGCGCGCCGGGCCAAAGTTCTGGTAGTTGCCATCCTCCCATTGAACCGTTTGCGAAGTTCCATCCACGAATTCAACCCTGGTGCCATTCCGGCCGGTCCAGTTGCGTCCCCCAGGCCGCTCGCGCGCCTCCAGCAGAACCACGTCATAGCCCAGCTTCTTGAGCTCATAGGCGGAGACAAGGCCGCCGATTCCGCCTCCTAGGACGACCACCTTCACTCCCTTGCCGCTGCCGGCCTCGGCCCGGATCGGTTCTGCCAGCACACCCTTCGCCGGCATCAGGCCGAGGGCCTGCATGGTGGCAAAAGCAGCACTGTAGCCGCCTGCCTGGCCTACCCGCAACAGGAATTCACGCCTGGAAAACGCCATCCTTAGAACCCTCCGTGTATCGGACTTGCAACCCGCTCAGCTGCTGTTGGCCTCTGCAATCACAGCCCCAGTTTTGCAGCACCAGACTGCGGGAAAGCTCCACCGCGAACCGCTTCCGGATTCCCCGTCACGGTGTCCTGATCCCCTGGATCAACATGACAGTTCCGCCGTGGAAAAGGTGATTTTATCCTGCCATCGCCGAGGCGCACGAGATCATTTCGGAGGTGACGAGAAAAACCACGGACTCGGCAAACGGTGGGGGCAAGAGTGCCCACAAGGTTCCGGAGTGATGCATCGCACTCACCGTTGTGATCCGCGCCCCTTGGAGAACCTGGAGAATTCGTTGTAAGTTCTTGATAAGCGGGCGCGGCAGATTTCCAGTTCAATCTCCCTACTCGGTTGCATCCGTGCCGGACAAAGCATGGAGAGGTGTTGACGTGGGACACGGGAAGCTGGCAAAGCTTCGACGCTTGTCGCAGATCGTTTTCTTTCTGTTTTTCCTGTTGCTGCTGCTGCGGACCGAATATCGTGGACCGGCGCATGGCAGTGGCGGGGAGATCCGTTTGCCGTACCCTGTCCGCCTGTTCTTCGAGCTGGACCCCCTGGTTGGCTTATCCAATGCGCTCGCCAGCCATGCCCTCTACCGCGGGCTGCTCTGGTCGCTGCTCACCATCGTCTGCACTCTTTTTCTGGGCCGAATCTTTTGCGGGTGGGTTTGCCCGATGGGCTCGATCCATCATTTCTTTGGCAGCCTGAAATCAGAAAGCAAACTGGGCAAGCGCCTCGTCGAATCCAACCGGTACAAGCGCTGGCAGGCGACGAAGTACTACGTTCTTTTCGCGGTGCTTGCGGCCACGGTGCTGGGCTCGGGACTGGTTGGCTGGGTTGATCCGTTTTCGTTCCTGGTGCGGTCTCTGGGGATGTCGATTCTGCCCGGACTGAACTATGCGTTGAACGCAGGATTCCAGTGCCTGGAGCACAGCCGGTTTGCGCCGGTCCAGATGGCCGGGGGCGCGCTGCATTTTGTCTTTGGCGCAACCCTGTTGAACTTCAAACAGCCATACTTCCGGCAAGGCGTCTTTCTCGGCATTCTCTTCATTTTTGTTTTGTCGCTGAACCTGCGCGTAACGCGGTTCTGGTGCCGGGCGATCTGTCCGCTGGGCGCGCTGCTCGGCATCGTCTCGCGCTGGGCGGTGCTTGGTCTGCAAAAGGACGCAAAGACCTGCAACGACTGCAATCGCTGCGTGCTCGGTTGCCAGGGCGGCGATGATCCCATCGGCAGCGCACCGTGGCGCAAGGCGGAGTGCCTGCTGTGCATGAACTGCGTCGAGGCGTGCCCGGAACACAGTCTTGCCTTCAAGTTCTTCCCGCAAGGACCGGCGCCGGTCGCTGGACCGGACTTGCAGCGGCGCAAGGCTTTTACGGGAATTGCCGCAGGGGTTGTGGCAATCCCGCTGCTGCGCACCACGGCAGGGCTTTCCGCCGGACGCGATGAGCGCCTGCTGCGGCCGCCGGGTTCGTTGCGCGAAAGTGACTTCCTGCAAAGGTGCATTCGCTGCGGAGAATGCATGAAGGCGTGTCCAAATAACGCGCTCCATCCGGCCATCACCGAAGGCGGCCTGGAGGGATTGTGGACACCGGTCGTGGTTCCGCGCATCGGCTATTGCGAGCCCAGTTGCGTGCTTTGTTCCCAGGTGTGCCCGACGGGAGCGATCTGGGAGATTACTGCCAAGGAAAAAGGTTGGGTGGTCGATGTGGGCAGCAGCGACCGGAAGCCGATCCGCATTGGAACCGCGTTCTATGATCGCGGGCGATGCCTGCCCTGGGCGATGGCAACCGATTGCATCGTATGCGAGGAATGGTGCCCGACTTCTCCGAAGGCGATCTATCTTCAGCCAGTCGAGGTGATCGACGCCAACGGCCAGACGAAGGTTCTAAAGCAGCCCCGGGTGAATCCGGATCGATGCGTGGGATGCGGGGCGTGCGTGCGTGCCTGCGTTCTTCAGGATCTGCCGGCGATTGCCGTCACCAGCGTGGGCGAGAGCCGCTCCCGCGACAACCAGATTCTGCTCAACCGAATCAAGGGAAAAGCAAAGATATGACGGAACGGCGTACAGGGGGAATTGCCACATGAGGATGCGCACAAGGCTGCGCGCGACGGCCGCGGCAGCGGTCGTGGCCGCGATGTTGATCGCCGGTGGATGCAGAAAGCAGGAAGCAGCGGCGCCGCCGTTGCCGGCTTCCAACCAGGTTGCGGGCTGGGAGAAGACCGGCGAAACCCGAACCTATACGGCAGCCACGTTGTCCGATTACATCGACGGCGGCGCCGAGCAGTACCTGAAGGCCGGGTTCAACAGCGTTTCCACCTCGGACTACAAGTTCCAGGGCAGGATCGAAGCCGTGGCGGATGTCTATGTCATGTCCAGCGCCGCAGCGGCGAAGACGATCTTTGAGGCCGATCCCGCTGGGAATGCCAGGACGATCGCACTGGGTGACGCAGCACGCGCTTTCAGCCAGAGTCTGGTTTTCCGCGAAGGGCCGTACCTGGTCCGGATCGTCGCCTACCAGGAGACGCCGGATACGCAGCCGGCCCTGACAGGGCTCGCGCAAGGCATCGAGAAAAGACTTTCAAAGTAGCAACCGGCATTCGTCAGACATGCCTGAAGGAGGCGCTCATGAGCACGAAGCAAGCTCCAAACCGCCGCGAATTCTTGAAAACTTGTGTGGCCGGAACGGTGGCGCTGGGCGCTGGCGACGTTCTGGCCTTTGCCGAGAAGTTCAAACCCGCGATGCCTGCCGGGTCCAGGGTGGTGATTGCCAGGGACGCGATGCTGCGGGGATCGGGCTCTGACGTTGATCCCCAACGCATGGCCGCCTTGCTGGATCGCGCCATGCAGACCTGGTTTGGCAGCAACAACCCGTTGGAACCCTGGAAGCACCTGGTCCGGCCGGGCCAGGTGGTGGGATTGAAGGTGAACACAATCGCCGGGCGCGGACTCTCCACCAACACGATCCTGGTGGAAGCGATTGCGCAAAGACTTCAGCAGGCCGGCATTCGGCCCTATGATGTCGTCATCTGGGACAGGACCGGCCGTGAACTGGAGCGTGCCGGATTTCACCTGTCATCCGCCGCCGGAATGGTTCGCTGCACCGGCAGCGATGCGGTGGGCTACGAAGACACGCCGGAAGCATACGGAAGCGTCCGTTGTTGCCTCTCCAGAATCCTGACCCGAACCTGCGATGTGATCCTCAACGTTCCTCTGCTGAAGGATCATGGTGGGGCCGGGGTAACGCTGAGCATGAAGAACATGTACGGCGTCATCAACAACCCGCACGATTATCATGGCGATGGCTGCAATCCAGGGGTGGCGGATGTGAACATGTTGCCCACGATCCGGAAAAAGGTTCGTTTCACAATTGGCGATGCCACCAGCGCCTGCTATCATGGCGGTCCGCTCTACAAACCGGAATACGTGTGGAGGCCCGACAGTCTCATGGTTGGCAGCGATCCCGTTGCGCTGGACCACACGGCGTGGCAGATCATCGAGCGCAAGCGCGCGGAGCATGGGCTCAAGACACTGGAAGCAGAAGGCAGAGCGCCGCGCTACCTCGCCACGGCGGCAGACGCCGGGCATCGGCTGGGGAGCAACGATCCGAAGCGAATTTCTGTGCTGGAGGTGTAGATGAACTCCATGAGCGCCAGGGACGACAAACCTTCCGGGAATCATACGGTCAGTCGCCGTGAAGCGCTGGTCACACTGTTGCGCCTCGGCGCCATGGGGGCCGGAATTACGGCGCTCGGTACGTGGTTACGCATGCGCAGCCATCGCCCAGTGGAGGCCGCGGTCTCCAACGCCAGGCGCAGCCACACCGTGGCCGGGGACCTTACGCTTCCGGATGTGGTGATTGTGCAAGGGGGTGAACCGGCGCCACTGGTGCAGGCGGCGCTGCGGGAACTGGGAGGCATGGGACGGTTCGTTTCCCGCGGTGACGTGGTTCTGGTGAAACCGAACATCGGGTGGGATCGAACTCCGGAACAGGCCGCCAACACCAATCCGGAGGTGGTCGCCGAGGTCGTCCGCCAGTGCCTGAACGCAGGTGCGAAGCGAGTCATGGTGACCGATGTGAGTTGTAACGACGCCCGCCGATGTTTTCAGCGGTCTGGAATTGCCGAGGCCGCCCGCGCGGCGGGCGCGGAGGTTCTGCTGCCGGACCCAGACAGGTTCAAAGAAGTTGACCTGGAGGGCGAAGTGCTGCGGACCTGGGCGGTGTTCGAGCCGTTTCTGTCGGCGGACAAGATCATCAATCTGCCCATCGCAAAACATCACAGCCTCAGCGGCGCAACCCTCGGCATGAAAAACTGGTTCGGCATTCTGGGCGGACAACGCAACCAGTTGCATCAGCAGATTCACGAAAGTCTGGCGGACCTGGCTGATTTTGTACGCCCGACGCTGACCGTGGTGGATTGCTATCGCGTGTTGCTGCGCAATGGTCCGACCGGTGGCAGCCTGGAAGATGTGGCGCTGATGAAAACCCTGGTGGCCGGAACCGACCCGGTGGCGATCGACGCCTATGTTGCGAAAACCTACTGGAACCTGGAGGTGGGCTCGATGCCGTATCTGAAGCTGGCCAGCCAGCGCGGACTCGGCAGCTATGAACTCGAAAAGGTACGGTCAAAGTTTGTGAAGCTCGGCTAGCCGCTGCGCGCCCCGGGAGTCGTGCCCGCCAAACGATGGCGCTGCCCCCAAGGTCATCGCGGGGTGATGCGCCTACCGGTTTCCCGTTCCCAGTCCAGGTGCGGTTTGCAGGCGATCAGGCCCGCCCTGCGAACTCGCGCGTTTCCGTGGATACCTTGACTGTTTCGCCTTCCTTGATGAAGGGCGGAACACGGATCTCGATGCCGGTTTCGAGCTTGGCGGGCTTGGTCTGGTTGCCGCTTGCCGTGTCACCGCGAGTACTGGGAGCGGTGTCGGTGACTTTCAACTCCACATGGGTTGGCAGCACCAGCCCAATGGGATTGCCATTGAACTTATGCAATTCAAGGATGGCTCCCTCCACCAGAAAATCCAGGGCGTCTCCGATCATCTCGCCGGAGAGAGTGAGGGTTTCATAGCTCTCCTGGTCCAAAAAGTGCGAACCATCTCCGTCGCTGTAGAGATACGATGCCTGGACCATCTGGAGGTCCGGTTCCTTGAACTTGTCACTGGCCTTGAATGTCCGGTCAAAGACGGCGCGGGTGAGGAGGTTGCGCATCTTCAGGCGCACCAGGGTCTGGCCGCCGCGGGCGGTGGGAGTGTTGACCTCCGCTTCCAGGCATACAAATGGAGTGTTTTCAACCTCGAAGAACATTTTGCGCTTTACGTCGATTGCGTCGATCAATGCAGCCATGATTTCCTCCAAGACAGGGTCGGAAGCGGTCGATCTCGCTGGGGGTCTGATCCGGCTTCCCCTTAGGGAATTGATGAAACGCTTTTAGGATAACAGGTGGGCATGGCCGCGCCCGGCCAGCTCACCTTCCTCCACGCCAGGAAAGCCCCCGCATCCTGCGATACGGGGGCTCGTCTGCTCGCCTGGCCCGGTTTAACTGCAACCGCTAGTGGAGCCGCACGACTGGCAGCGGTAGCAGGAACCGTTGCGCGTCATGATGGCGCCGCACACATGGCAGCTTGGCGCGTCGCCCAGATTTACCACTTCGCTCAGCGCGTCGGAAGGATGTCCGGTGCCGTGGCTGGCCGCGACGCCCGTCTCGTACAGCGATCCCTGCGGGCTCTCCGCGGGCACTCCCGGCGTAGCCGCCGGATGAGCATGCGCACGCGGACGCAAGTCGTCGAACAGGCTCTGCTGCTCTCCTGTCAGGAAGCGCAGGTCCAGCCAGCGGAAGATATAATCCATGATCGAGTTGGCATAGCCGATCTCCGGATTCTGCGTCCAGCCGCTCGGCTCAAAGCGGGTGTGGGCAAATTTGTTCACCAGCAGGCGCAGTGGAACCCCGTGCTGCAGCGCGATGGAAACCGCGCAGGCAAAGCTGTCCATCAGTCCGCTCACGGTCGAGCCTTCCTTGGCCATGGTGATGAACAACTCGCCCGGACTTCCGTCCTTGAAGAGTCCTACCGTCAGATAGCCTTCGTGCGATCCCACCTTGAACTTGTGCGTAACCGAGAAGCGCTCGTCGGGCAGTTTGTGACGGTGCGCACGCGGCGGCCCTTCCGGATCGTCTTCCTCTTCCACCACCACGGCGGCTTGCTTCTTGGCCACGTCCTGCTTGGTGGTAAGAACCTGGTTCTGCTTGGAGCCGTCGCGATAGATGGCTACCGCTTTGATTCCCTGCTTCCAGGCTTCCACGTAGGCGCTGGCAATCTCGTCGATGGTGGCTTCCGTCGGCATGTTGATCGTCTTGCTGATGGCGCCGGAAATGAACGGCTGCACCGCCGCCATCATCTTCAGGTGCCCCATGGGAGCGATGCTGCGCGTGCCCTTGGATGGCTTGAACGCGCAGTCGAATACCGCCAGGTGCCCGGCGTCCAGCAGCGGCGCGCCCTCAATGGTGCCGTTCTTATCGATGTGGCTGACGATCGCATCCGCCTGCTGCGCCGTATATCCGAGCCTGAACAGCGCCTCCGGAACCGTGTTGTTGACGATCTTCATCATGCCGCCGCCAACTAGCTTCTTGAACTTTACCAGCGCCAGGTCCGGCTCCACGCCCGTGGTGTCGCAATCCATCATGAAGCCGATGGTGCCCGTCGGGGCCAGCACGGTCACCTGCGAATTGCGGTAGCCGAACTGTTCGCCATGCGCCAGGGCTTCGTCCCAGGCTTGCTGCGACGCTTGCAGCAGCGCTGCCGGCACATTCGTCCTGTTGATCCTTCCCACCGCGGCGCGATGCATGCGGATCACGTCCAGAAACGGTTCGCGATTGACGAAGTATCCCGGGCAGGCCCCGTCGGTGTGCTCCACCTGCGCCGTCACCTCGGTCGCCGAGTGCAGCGCCGGGCACTGTTCGGCAATCCGCGAGGATTGCAGATACGCCTGGCCGCACATGATCGCCGTCAGGCTGGCAGCGTAATCGCGTCCCGCATCCGAGTCATAGGGCACGCCGGTCGCCATCAGCAGGGCGCCAAGGTTGGCGTAGCCCAGGCCCAGCGGCCGGTAGTCGTGCGAGTTGCGGCCAATGGCTTCCGTCGGATACCCGGAGTGATCCACCAGGATCTCCTGCGCCGTAATCATGATCTCCACCGCGCGCTTGTAGGACTCCACGTCGAAGGTACCCGTAGCGGCAAACTTCGCCAGGTTCAGCGAAGACAGGTTGCACGCCGAATCGTCCAGGAACATATACTCCGAGCACGGATTCGAGGCATTGATCCGCGCCGTGTTCTTCGACGTGTGCCAGCGGTTGATGGTGGTGTCATACTGCATTCCCGGATCGCCGCATTCCCATGTCGCCTTGGCGATCTTGCGCAGCAGCTCGCGCGCCTTGAAGGTCGCGACCGGAGTGCGGTCGCGCACGCTGCGCGTGCTGAATTCCTTGTCGTCCATCACCGCCTGCATGAACTCATCGGTCACCCGGATCGAGTTGTTGGCGTTCTGGAAGAAGATCGAGCTGTAAGCCTCCGAATCCGGTCCGCTGGCGTCGTATCCCACCGCGGCCAACGCAAATGCCTTGGCCTCTTCCTTCTGCTTGCACTCGATGAACTGCACGATGTCCGGATGGTCGATGTTCAAGATCACCATCTTGGCCGCGCGCCGTGTCTTGCCGCCCGACTTGATCACGCCGGCGAAAGCGTCAAAGCCCTTCATGAAGCTCAGCGGCCCGCTGGCCTGCCCGCCACCGGAGAGTACTTCCATCGATCCGCGCAGCGGAGACAGGTTGGTTCCCGTACCCGAGCCCCACTTGAACAGCATGCCCTCGGTCTTGGCCAGGGTCAGAATCGATTCCAGCGAATCCTGCACGCTGTTGATGAAGCATGCCGAGCACTGCGGATAACGATAGCCGGTGACGCCGTACTCAATGCGCCTGGACTCCGGGCTCCAGTGCCAGTTCCTGGCATCGGAGTTGGGCTCCAGGCGGTCGCAGCCGACGTTGAACCACACCGGCGAATTGAACGCCGCGTACTGGTTCAGCAGCAGGTGCACCAGTTCATCGTGGAAGATGGCCGCGTCCTCCTGGCTGCGGAAGTAGCCGTCCGCCCAGCCCCAGTCGCGAATGGTTTCCGCAACCCGTGAGACCAGTTGGCGCACCCCGGATTCGCGCTGCGGGGTACCCAGCGGCCCGTGCAGATACTTGCTGGCGACGATGTTGGTCGCCGTCATCGACCAGTCTTGGGGAACCTCGACGTCTTTCTGCTCGAAGATCACGTTCCCCTTGCTGTCGATAATCGCCGCCGTGCGGCGCTCCCACGTCAGGCGGTCGTAGGGCGATTCCCCGGACTTGCTGAAGTGACGCGCAAAAGCCAGACCCGGAGCCGGGCGATTTTCCTGTGGCGCAGAGGCCGCGCGCACGCCTGCCGGGTTGGCGGAAGGCGCGGGGGCCATGCTGGCGGCGATGATGTTTTCGGTTACTTCGGCCATCGAATTCACTCCTTCAAAACAGTTGCGCTGCCAGCCGCGCTGAGAGACACTCGCGCACAGCTCTGTGCCCGCGCCGGCAAAATAGGGACAACAACGCTCCCGGCAAGCCGCAAAACGATTGCGGCTCACCCTGATCCGCGTTGGCGGTCTTGAACTCCGTAAGCAAACTGGCCACCGTGTGGACGACCGCTTCGGAACAAGCTAAGAGAGATAGTACTGCCGGCACACCGTCATTCATGATGGCGGAGACCTGGGTGCTTGGGCATTCACCAGCCGGCGCGAAGCACGGGCGCCTACGGCTGAAACTGAACTTTGGCTGACCTCAGGAACCAGAAACCCTGGACATCAGCGAAATCAAAACAGACACGTAGGAAGCGAAAGATAGCTCTTTATGTTGTGCCAGTCAAGCGCCTACCGCAATATATTGTATTTTAACTCAAATCCGGCGCCCGCACGACACCCCTGCCGTGGATGCTTCCAGATAGAGGACCGGGTCTTCCATCGGAGTTTCCAGCTAAGCCACGGCTTCTAAAGCATTTCCTTCTTTCTCATTCCAAATCGGGGGAGTAGACCGGCGAGGACCTCTCCCACACCCTGCTTTTCCTGTTCAGGGTGTCGGCTGGTAGAAGTGAGACTAGAACGCCTCCCCGCCGCGGTCAATTCCCCAAGAACGGTGCAATGTGGAAAAGACGCCTACAATGCTGAAAGTAAACAGGATACGACGGGACCCGCAGTTTTCGGCACATTCTCCTGCCGGACCTCATCGCGCACCCGTGTGGGCTGCGCCGCGCCAACGATACAATGATCGCGATGACCAGAAACCACCTGCTCAAGCCGATAGTCTGGATCGCATGCCTCGTGCCCCTGGCGCGGCTCGTCTATGGGGCCTTCGCCGGAACCCTCGGCGCCAACCCCATCGAGCGCATCACTCATCGCACCGGCCTGGCCACCCTCATCCTGCTCCTCACCACTCTGGCCATCACTCCCCTGCGCCGGTGGACCGGGGTGCTCTGGCTCATTCAATACCGGCGGCTGCTCGGCCTGTTCGCGTTTTTTTACGGCTCTTTGCACCTGCTCACCTATGTCTGGCTGGACCAGAACTTCGGCGTTGCGGCCATCGCCCACGACGTTGTCAAGCGTCCCTTCCTCACCATGGGAACTCTGTGCTGGGTTCTCATGCTTCCCCTGGCTCTCACCTCCACCCAGAAAGCCATCCGGGGCCTGGGAAAAAACTGGCTCCGCCTCCATCGCCTCGTCTACCCGGCAGCCGCTGCCGGAGCCATTCACTTCTACTGGCTGGTCAAGCGCGACAAGCGGGAGCCACTGTTCTATCTGGTGATCCTTGCCGTCCTGCTGGGCTGGCGCCTGGCCGTCTGGATCGCCGCCCATCAAAAAGAGCGCGCGACGGCGCGGGCGCTGTAGCCGCCCGTCGGGAACAAGTCTGCCGCCCGTCCTGCCATGGGTTCGTGATCGTGGCCGGTTGGTCCGTCAACGCCGGTTGGCGCTGCGCTCGCATTCAACTCAGAAGAAAACACCGGCCCTGGAGTTGCGATGGCCCTGCGATATAAGGGCTCGCCTTCGCAAAACACCGCGGACGGCTGAACTCTGCGTCCCGGCTATTTGCCCGCCGGGCATTTGTCAATGCTGCGCTGCGAGGAGACCTGTATCTCCATGAACTTTTCCACCCCTGGCGTTCTCGCGTAGATCCTCTGTTTGTTTACCATGACTTCCAGCGGATCGCCCGGCAAGTATGCCCCGGCAATGTCGGACGACTCGGACGAGTAGGCCCCGATGTATTCCGTGCACCCTACGCGCACGGTTAATTGATACACATAGGCTGTCTTGCTGATTCCCCTGGCGCTGGGGTAAGCGATATCCCGCAGAAAAATTTCGACAAGCGTTCCCTTTTCCACCGGACGTTCCTTGGCAAAGGCCGTGCCCAGCAGGACAAGCGCCACAAGAAAACAGGTTAAAGGCTTCATCTAGTGATCCTAGCTTCCCGCATGAGAATGTGTAAATGCGCCGCCTTCATGCGATCTGCGCTTCACGGTCCTCGCCGTCCCGGGGACGCGCCAGAACCCGGGCGCGATCCGCCGCCGGAAGGCGCTCGCAGGCCGTGCGCAGCACCAGGCGCGGAGCCTGCGCGCGAATCGACATCAGCAGCGGAATGGTTCGCGGGCCATCGAAACGTGCCGTCTCGCGCAGCAGCCACGCCAGTCCCTTCCGCACCATGTCGTCTTCGTCCGCCAGCAACGCATGGGTAATCTGCTGCACCTCTTCCCAGAACAATCCCTGGTTGGTGCCGCGCAGCAAGGCCACGGCCGAGGCGCGCCGCCGCCAGCGCCGCGGTGAGCGCGACCACAGCAGCACCCGCCGCAGCCGGCGCGGATCGGCCACCACCATGTATCCCAAAATGTACTGCACCAGGGCATCGTGGTCGGCCCAGGTGCTCACCCGGTCCAGCCATCCTTCAAAGAGCTTGAAATGCGCGGCCGTGCAATCGCCCACACATGGCTCCAGCAGCAGAACGGCCAGGACTTTTTCCTCCAGCACGCTTCCATGAAACAGATTGTCAGCGACCTCCACCAGGTAGTCGAGGCCCTCTTCCGTGCGAATGACGCGGGTAAACCGCCGCGCCAGTTTGCGCAGTTCATGCGTGTACCATCCCCGCGACTGGATCTCATCCTTGAAAAAATGCTGCACTTCCGCCGTGTGGGGAGCGCTTGCCCCGTTGACCAGGACGCGCCGAAGGTGGTCTGCAATGTAGCCGGCAGGTTTGGACATGCGGAATATTGAAGCACAGCCGGGCCTCGGAGAAAAGTGCCTCGGCGCCCATGGCTCCTGTTACCTGGCGGGAGTTTTCGTCTTCTCCGCTGCCAGGGCCGGCGCCACCTGGGTCAGGATCTGCGCCAGAGTCCGGCTTTCCTCGCGCAGCGCCAGCCGGGTCTGCCCGGTCGCGGAAAGATCAATTCCCCTCTGGTAGTGTTTTCCGCTTTCGGCCATCTCCACGGACGCCACCACCTGCTGCGTCTTGCCGTCCCGCACCCAGGCGGTCACGCTGGCCGCGCCCACGTCGGCCGCCCCGATTACACCGACCGACTCCGAGGCCAGGTTCAACTTGCGGAGGGTGGCCTTGGCATCCGTGATGTTCGCATCCACTTTGAGTTTCCCGGCAGCACCCGGCGCGGGAGCCAGTTTCACCTGTCTGAGGTCTTTGTCCAGCCGCGTCTGCAACAGGTCGGTCAACTCGGCGATCTGGCGCGGCGTGAGTTTGATCTCTGAGCCTGTATAGCGAACCTCGCCTGCCGCAATCTCCCGGTACTGGCTCCAGTCGCTGCCTGGCGCAAGGCGGACAGCGACGTGCTTGCCCCGAATGACCACCGGCCAGTCCGAGGTATCCGGCAGCGGCCCCTGTTCGGCGTTATAGCTGGGGGTCCAGACGGGGGGAACGATCCGCCCCGGCGCAGAGGTCTGCGCCGCCATGCAGCCGGCCAAAGCCATCGCCAAAAGTGTGGCAAAAACAAATCGCAAACCTAGCGAATGAAAATTCCTTAGCATCCAAATCTCCCCTATTCGTAAAACATTGCAATCTGCTCCCGGCTGGGGCGCGGAGTCAGCAGGCTGACCACGATCAGTGCGGCCACGCTCACGATCAGCGCCGGGAAGATCGCATCCCGCTCTCCGATCACCCTCGGCAGGTGCGCCTTGAACGTATCCCACGCAACCGTAATGACCGTGCCTGACAGCAGGCAGGCCACCGCGCCCTCGCGGGTCGCTCTCCGCCAGAAGAAGGCGGCCATCACCACCGGCGTAATGGCCGCCGAGTAAATCGTATAGGCGTACATGGCCTTGGCCAGCACCGAAGTCAGTTTGATGCCCTGCACCAGCGCCCAGACGCCCAATGCCGCCACCAGGAAGCGCGAAACCAGGAGCACGTTTTTCTGGCTCGCGTCCGGCCGGATGAAGCGCGTATATACGTCGTTGATCAGGTTTGTCGCCGGCGAGAACAGGTAGTTATTGGCCGTGGAAATCACCTTGGCGAACACCGCTCCCATCAGCAGCGCTCCCATCACCGGCGCCAGAAAATGCCGCGCCGTGAAGGGAATAATTTCACGCGGCGCAAAGTCGGGCGCCGCAACCAGCGAGAGGTGGAACAGCCCCGAACCCACGACCGCCATGGAAACAATCATCGTCTCCAGCGCCACCGTGCCAAAGACCCAGCCCACCACCGCCAAGCTCGCGTCCTTCTCGCTCTTTGCCGAAAAGAACTTCTGGTACATCGACTGGTTGCCGATCATCAGCAGGAAGGTCGGGACAAAATATTCCAGGGCGCGAATCAACGCCTCCTGGTGATCGCGAACTCCATCGCGCGCCAGTCCCCATTCTCCAAACAGGGTGAAGTGTGAGGCGGGCAGCGCCTGGTGCAGCCCCGCCCAGCCGCCAATCTGCCCAAACAGAACCGGCAGCGCACTGAAGCCGATCACGGTGATCAGCACCCCGATCACCACGTCCATATACGCCACCGAGGCCATACCGGCCAGCGCCGTGAACACAATCACGAACGCCGCGATGATGACGGTTCCCTGGGACTTGGCAACTGCCGGAAAGATCAGGTGCAGGATGTCTCCGCCGGCGCGGAACTGGTAGCTGGTGATGGCCGTGTAGGCAAACAGAATCGCAATCGTCCCCAGGATTCGCGCCGCCGTGTTGTAGCGCGCCTCCAGCAGATCGGGAATGGTGAACTGCGCGAACTTGCGCGCCCGCGGCGCCACAAAGTAAATGATCAGCAGTCCGGCCCATCCTCCGGCCGGCCCCCACAGGGCCGCAAAGCCATTGTGGAAGGCGTTCTCGGCTCCCGCAAACAGCGATCCGGCGCCAATCCAGGAAGAAAGCAGCGTAAACACCAGCACGTAGGCCGGCAGCGAACGCCCGGCCACCAGGTAGTCGGCCTTGGTGTGCACCTTGCGTATCTGCGCCATGCTGACCGTCAGCAGCGCGGCTACAATCAGCGTCAGCACCACGGCATAAAGATTCACCATCTGCACTCCGGGACCTCTGGGTTGAACGAAGAATCATTTTACAGATTACAGGGATTCGGCGGCCGTGGCTCGGGACGGGCTCAGAGACCCAGTGCCTGCCGCACCTGCTCCGCCCGCATCCCGCGCACCGCAATCCGCTTGTTTCTTCCCGTCGCACCCGAGACGATGACAATGTTTGATTTTGGAACCTGAAACCAGCCGGCCAGGTAGTCGATCACCGCTTCGTTGGCTTTTCCATCCACGGGCGGCGCGGTGATGGCCAGTTTGATGGCGTCGCCCACCACGCCGGCAAAGCGATTGCCTCTGGCGCGCGGCTGTACTCGCAAGGCAAACTGCGCGCCCTGGGCGGTGTCGCGGACGGTGAACGCCATTGCTTATCCAGCCTCGGCGAAGCCCGCCGCCCGCGCCCAGGCGATGAGAAATTGCAAACATTTCATCGCGCGGGTTCCTCATGAGGCGCCGGATACGCCCGCTCTCCGAAGATGGCCGTGCCCACCCGCACGCAGGTCGAACCTTCCTCGATGGCAACTTCAAAGTCGTGCGACATTCCCATGGAAAGCTCGTCCAGTTGCAATCCACTCTGGGCCCGCAACCGGTCCCGCAGCTCGCGCAACTGGCGGAAGCAGCTTCGTGCTCCCTCCGCATCCGGCGTAAATGGCGGCACCGTCATGCAGCCTCGAATCACCAGGTTCGGCAGCCGGGCCTGTGCGTCCAGCAGTGCCGCCAATTCGCGGGACGCGGGATCGAGCCCGGATTTCGCCGCCTCGCCGCCCACGTTGATTTCGATCAACACGTCCAGGCGCCGGTTCCCCCGTTCCGCGGCCTCGTTCAGCCGCTCGGCCAGGCGCAGTGAATCCACGCTGTCGATCGCATCGAACAGCTCTGCCGCGCGCGCCGCCTTGTTCGATTGCAGATGTCCAATCAGGTGGAAGCGCCCGTCGCTGGAGCCTGCCAGCACCGCATCGCGCTTGGTGGCAAACTCCTGCACCCGGTTCTCACCGAACAAAGTCTGTCCGGCGGCCATCGCCTCCAGAATTGCCGCAGCCGGATGCGTCTTGGAAACCGCCATCAACGCGACCTCGCCCGGCTCGCGCCCCGCCCGCCGCGCCGCCTGCGCAACTCGCGCTCGAATTTCCGCCAGGTTGTTAGCTATCGTCATCGCTACTGGAGATTGTAATCCTGCGCTTGCCCGGCCGCGCACCCACGGTCCCTGGCGGAACCGCCGGCCAGAGGTTTCCGAGGTTTTCATCCGCTCCGCTTATCCGGAACCAGCTCGATTTGCGGAAACTCAAAGTTCTAAATCTTGCTAGTTTGCCTTGACGTTCCGATTCGTTGCGGTTCTCCGTGACAGAATGGAAAGCTGCGGACGGCGTTCGGCAATTCTCCATCGCCGCGCACCGGCCCCGCAGCGGGGCGCATCGAACTAGAACCGATCGAATCCGGTGCGGCGGGAGTGACTCGGAACCATGACGCGAACCTCCATGACTCGAACTTTGATGACGCGAACTTTAACGCTGGCTGCGCTCAGCGCATTCGTGCTCTGCCTGTTGTCTCTGTTTTCGCCACTTCTGCCCGGAGTGGTTCAGCCTGTCTTCGCCCAGGAGGGGGAAGGTGTGCTCAATGACGTCCCGCCCAAAAGCATCACCGTCGATGAGCTGATCCAGCGCTTCGCTACCAAGGAAAAAGAGTTCAAACTGGCGCGTGAGCAGTACACCTGGACCCAGAGCGTAAAGGTGCAAACCCTCGAGGGCAGCGCCGTCGACGGCGAATACCAGCAGGTCTTCGACGTGGTTTTCGATGACCGCGGCAGGCGCATCCAGCAGATCAAGTTCGCTCCCCAGGACACCCTCACCCGCATCCAGATGACCCAGGAGGATCTCGACGATATCGAGAAGCGCATGCCCTTCACCATGACCATCGACGATCTTCCTTCCTACAACGTCAAGTACCTGGGCCAGCAGCAGGAGGACGAACTGAATTGTTATGTTTTCGACCTGAGCCCCAAAAAAATCGACAAGGGCCAGCGCTATTTTGAAGGCCGCATCTGGGTCGATGACCATGACTTCCAGATCGTCAAAACCTTCGGAAAGAACGTTCCCGATCTCGTCAAGATCAAGAAAGGCCAGGAAAATCTCTTCCCGCGCTTCACCACCTGGCGCGAGCAGATCGACGGAAAATACTGGTTTCCCACCTACACAAAGGTGGACGACAACCTGCACTTCACCATGGGCGATGTCCACATCCGCCAGGTTGTGAGGTATGAAAACTACCGCCGTTTCGGCTCAAAGACCAGGATCCTCTACGAAGGTCAGGAGGTGAAGGGAGCGGACGAGGAGCAGAAAAACGGGAAGAAGTAAGAAGGGAAGCAATCGGACCACCCGGCGTTCGCGCCGCGCATCGGGGCGCCAGGGAAAATCAATAGAACAGGTACTTGCGCCACTTGGCGTCGCTTCGTCCCATCATCCGCATCAGGTGCCGGCTGGTATGCAATGAGAATGGACGCGGCTCTTTCAGCAGCCGCATTCCGCAGTCATGCGCCAGCGCGTTTCCCTTGCGGCGATTGCATTCATGGCAGCAGGCCACCAGGTTTTCCCATGTCGAGAGTCCGCCGCGCGAGCGGGGCAGCACATGGTCCAGGGTCAACTCCGCCGCCGGCAGCACCACCCCGCAGTACTGGCAGGTGTTGCGGTCGCGCAGCAGAATGTTCTTACGCGACAGCGCCCGCGTCTGGTGCGGGATGCGGCGGTACTCCAACAGCCGGATCACCGATGGAACCCGGATGGCAACCCGCGCCGAGTGCAGAAAATGTCCGTTGATTTCCTCGGTTGCAGCCACCCCCTTCAGCACCAGGACAATGGCCCGCCGCGCCGCGCAGATGTTAATCGGTTCGTAGGAAGCGTTGAGAACAAGCACGGGCGCGTGCATTGCCGAGTAGCCGCGCTCGGAGTCATCGTTGTACGGATGGATTGCTCTATGACTCTCCATTGGCGTAGTCCTCAAGGCAGGCAGCACGGAACCGCTGCCAGCCGACTCGTTGCTCTCCGTGGGGCCACCCGATACCGCGGCGCCGGAGGAGGGCTTCCAGCACCGTGCCTGACGATGATTGGAGGGATAAGGACGGACTGAACGAACGTTGTAGTTCTGTAACCGGTTCAACTTCGGGCTCGCTTCTGCCCAGGTCTTCGATCTCCGCGTCGCGTCCCAAGGCGCGCGCCGGAGTTGCCACCCACACCCGCACGGCTCCCGCCTGGCGCAGTTCGCGAGCGCATTCCGAGGCCGTTGCCCCGGTCGTAAGCACATCGTCCACCAGCAGAATCTCGCGCCCCTTCACGTTCTCGCCGGCAATGACCTTGAACGCTCCCCGAATCTGCTGCCGCCGCTCCTGTGCGTTCAGCGCCACTTGCGACTCGGCAAAGCGCACTCTCAGCAGGGCGGTCACGTCCAGCTTCACCCGCCGCCCGATCGATTCTTCAATGCCACGCTGCGCGGCGCGGGCGATCAACTCCGCCTGATTGAAGCCACGCGAGCGCATCCGCAACTTGTGCGCCGGCACCGGAATCATCAGCAGTTCCGGAACGTCCACGTCGCCTTCCAGTTGCAGGCAGGCTTCGGCTGTCAGCCGTCCCAACGGCTGGGCAGCCACCCTCACCCGCTGGTACTTGAGCAGATGGATCAGTTGGCGGAGAACGCCCCGGTAGGCGCCATAGTTGACCGCCCGCTCGAATGCCGGGCCGTCAAGGGAGCATTCGCCGCAGCGTGCATCGCCATACGCCGCGTCGGCCGGGGCAAGCAGGTCGCCGCAAACGTTGCAGCGGGCCAGCCGGATCGGTTCCAGGGATTGCATGCAGGAGGGACAAACGGGAAGGCGCGAGACCGAGAACAAGGAGCAGTGGCAGAGCCGGCAATCGGAGGGAAATAAGGCCGCAAGCAGGCTCTTTACCGCATCTCCAACAATTCTGGGAGCCTGCGGTTTTCCTTTCGGTATGCTGTCCCCGCTACTGCTGAAGACTGGCCTCCTTTGGAAATACCCGAGCCCTGCAGACAGTTCTGGAGTGGAAACAATTTCCGCCCTGGTCTGCAGCTTGAACGCACCCAGTATATACCAACTTGAATTCCCGGACCGAATCCTCTGCGAGTCCCCAGGTTCCCATTTCGGGGTACAGTAAAACCCGGCTTAGTCCGTTCGGAATAAGTCTGGGAGTAAACTCCGGACCACCGCTTGCGTCCAATGATGTGAGCGGTGATGGAAGAAACTTTGACAGTGCCGGGAATCAGCGCCAGCGGATGGACCGCTGCGGAATTCGACGACATCGTGCGCCAGCACCAGGCCAGGATCTATCGCGTCCTGTGGTGTGAGCTGCGCGACGACGAAGCCGCCGCCACCTTGACGCAGGATTGCTTTCTCAAGGCCTACCGCGGCCGTTCTGAGTTTCGCGGCGAGGCCAGCGTCAGCACCTGGCTGGTGCGGATTGCCGTCAACCTGGCGCGCGATTACCAGCGCAATCGCCGCCAGAGTTTCTGGCGACGGCTGCTGGGAAGCAACGCCCGCGAAGCCGAGCTGGCAACCGGCGTGGCCGAGGACACTGCCCCCCGCGCCGATCGCGCTCTGCTGGCCCGCGAGCAGTTGCAGCGGACCATGGAGGCGGTCAAGAGTCTTTCGCCGCAGCAGCAAACGGCCTTCCACTTGCGTTTCCTTGAGGAACTCTCCATCGAGGAAGTCGCAGAGGCCATGGGCATCGGGATCGGAACCGTGAAGTCGCATCTATCGCGCGCAGTCAACGCACTCAGGCAGCAGAGGAACAAATCATGAACCATCTGACCGACGAACAATTGACGCAATGGCTGGAAGGAGAAGACAGTCCGCAGACGCAGTCGCACCTTGCCGGCTGTGCGCAATGCCGCACCGAGGCGCAGGAGCTTCGCGACGGCATCTCGCGTTACGCCATCGCCATGCGCCGCCAGGCAGATCGCGCGCAGAGCCTGTGCCTGGCTGGACAGTTCGCTCCGCAAAAGGCTTTGGCGCGGCACCGCCTGCGCTGGGCCGCAGCCACCGCGTTGGCGCTTTTGCTGGCCACCCCGACCGCATGGATATGGATGAAGATGCCGCACAGGCCGCTGGTAGAGCTTCAGCCCATCGCAACCGCCCGTTCGTCTCCCCAGTCCGCCGCCGCGATGAGCGACGACGAACTACTCGAAGCCGTCAACAACGATCTCAACCGCGAGGTTCCACAGGCACTCGCCCCGGTCAGCGCAATTACCACGGAGCGCAACCGCATTGCCGCTGCATCGGCCGTGGCGGCCATCCCCAGCAATCTTTCCGCTAAATAATGATGAGGAGAAAATAGATGATTCGAAAACTTTTTGCCGCAACCCTGCTCTTGTGCGCAGTCGCCGTGGCGCAGCCGCCCCAAGGCGCTCCCGGAATCCCGGGAGGCCCAGGATTCGGCGAACACCATCGCAATTTTGGGCAGCCGCCAGATGGCGGGAGGCTTGGGCCCTGGGGGCGCTGGTGGAAAAACGCCGAAATTGCCAAGACCATCGGACTCAGCGACCCCCAGCTCCAGAAGATCGAGCAGATCTTCCTCGACAGCCGTATGAAGCTCGTCGATATCCACGCCACCTTGCAGAAGGAAGAGATCCAACTTGAACCCATGATCGAAGCCGACAACCCGGATGAAAGCGCCGTGCTGGCTTCGATCGACCGCATCGCCGCCGCCCGCGCCAATCTTGAAAAAGCCAATGCCCAGATGGCTTTTGCCATCCGCCGCGTCCTCACTCCCGAGCAGTGGAAGCAACTCCGCGCTCTCCGTCCCCGCCTGGAACACTTCCCTCAGCCCATGGACCGGCCGCACAACAAGATGCACCACTACCACCACCAGCGTCCCGCTCCTCCGGCAGATGCGCCTGCGCCTCCGCCCCCGGACAACCCCGCCCCACCGGCGGAGAACAACTAGCTTTTCAGTCTGAATTCTCTGCCCTGGCGCGCCCGCATCCGGCGCCCAGCGTACGGCGGCAACCATTCCTGACTTCCCGGCGGAGAGGTCAGGAATTTTCTTGCGCCTTGCATCTCCCCGGTATTTCCCCGCTCGGCGGCAGCGGTGCGGCGCGAATTTCGCTCGGCCTCGGCGTCCATCCGCTTGCCTCATCCGTGCCGCGGTGCATATACTAGCCGGTTTGTGTTCGGCACGGGGAGGCGGGAGGGTTGTGTCTTCTTGCTGGGGCTGGGGCCGCCGCCCGGGAAATCGGAGGGGGACTGTATGTCAACCGCAATGGACCCGCACATGGAGACCAATCCCTGGGAGGCGCAGGCCGCACGCTTTGAACTTGCCGCGCGCAAGCTCAACCTCGATCCAGGTCTGTGGAAGATTCTCAGCCAGCCCGCGCGCGAGATCACGGTACACATCCCGGTGCAAATGGATGATGGCCGCATTGAACTCTTCACCGGCTATCGCGTGCAGCACTCCATGGCGCGCGGTCCCGCCAAGGGCGGCATCCGTTACGCCCCGGAGGTCAATCTGGACGAAGTGCGCGCCCTCGCCGCCTGGATGACCTGGAAATGCGCCGTCGTCGACATTCCTTTTGGCGGCGCCAAAGGTGGAATCATCTGCGATCCCAAGACCATGTCGCGCGGCGAACTGGAGCGCATGACCCGCCGCTTCACCGCCGAGTTGATCGAGGTCATCGGTCCGGAGAAGGATGTCCCGGCTCCCGACGTCAACACCAACGAGCAGACTATGGCCTGGATGATGGACACCTACTCCATGCACATGCGCCAGACCGTCACTGCCGTCGTCACCGGCAAACCCATCGAGATCGGCGGCTCCCGCGGACGCCGTGAAGCCACCGGCCGTGGCGTCATGCTGGTCGTCAGCCAGGCGGTCAAAAAGCTTGGCATGGTGCCCTGGAACACCCGCGTCGTGGTGCAGGGATTCGGCAACGTCGGCTCTTACGCCGCCCTGCTCCTGCACGAACAGGGATTCAAGATCACCGGCATCGCCGAGTGGGATTGCGGACTGCACAATGTCCACGGCATCGACATCAAGCGCCTGTTCGAGTTCAAGTCCAAAACCGGCGTCATTCAGGGATTCCCCGGCGCCGAACCCGCCGATCCGGACGAACTGATGATCTCCGCCTGCGAGGTGCTGGTCCCGGCGGCCACGGAAAACGTGATCACCACCCACAACGCCGCCAGCATCCAGGCCAAAATCATCGCCGAAGGCGCCAACGGCCCCACCACGGCCGCCGCCGATGACATTCTCCAGGACAAGGGTGTCTTCATCGTGCCAGACATCCTGGCCAACGCCGGCGGCGTCACCACCTCTTATTTCGAGTGGGTGCAGGACCGCCAGGGATATTTCTGGAAGGAGGCGCGTGTCAACGAGGAGTTGGGACACATCATGAACGATTCTTTCGCCGCCGTCCTCCGTTACGCCGAATCGCACGCGGTCAACAATCGCATTGCCGCCTACATGCTGGCCATCGACCGCGTCGCCAGCACCATTCGCACCCGCGGCATCTACGCCTAGCGGTAAACCAATCAAGAGCACGACTCACCTTGTCCCGCGTTCTTGATTGGCTGCGTCCCCACATTCGCCAAAAGATGGCGGATGTGGGCCACCCGCGAAAATAAATCCTGTTATGTGTCTTTTCTGCCAGAATTAACATCCGCTGGACAGCCTCGATCAAGCCCCACTTCCTTATGCGTTGCCTTCACATCACATTGCGGGTATCGTGGTCATTGCGAATCCAGCATGGCAAACGTTAACGAAATCCTTCAGCGAACGCCCCCGGCAATCCTGTATCACTACACCACGCAACAAGGTCTTCTTGGAATCATCAACGGCAAGGAAATATGGGCTAGTCACACCCAATACCTCAACGACACGCGCGAGTTTCGCCACGCAATCGACCTTCTGACAGAAGAACTTTTAGAAATGGAGAAAGACGCGCTCAGGGACCAGCGCTCTCGCAATTTCTTGGCACAGATGCGCAAACCACTCTCGCAAGGACGCGAGAGCGTTAACGTGTGCGTATGCTCCTTCTCAGAAAAGGGCGATATGTTGTCGCAATGGAGAGCTTACGGCGAGAGCGCATCGGGCTTCGCCATCGGCTTTTCAGGCGAGCACTTACGAAAAGTAAGTGAAGAGCACGGCTACCTTGTGCCTGTGCTCTACGACGAAGGCGAACAGCGAAGGTTCGCGCGAGCCCTGTTGAAAGATGTGCTAGCGGAACTGATGCGTCGTCCGGCTGAGGAAGGGGAGGCGTCCCCGGTTGGCGGCAACCTGGGTGCATACCTAAATCGTTACGCACCCATCCTTAAACACAAATCCTTCGAGGAAGAACGCGAGTGGCGAATAATCACGAAACCGCTCATGTGCTCAGGTGAGCGTTTCGACTATCGAGCAGGGGCGTCGATGTTAATCCCTTATTTTCGTCTACCCCTCAGCCAGCAGGAATCATTAGGTATTCGAGAGATTGTCATCGGGCCGACACCTCACCCGGCTCAGTCGAGTCGTTCGGTGGATGGGCTGCTCATGAAGAACGGGATTGCCACATGGGGACTCCTTTCACCCGATGCCGTAACCATACGGTGCTCTGAGGTTCCCTATCGTAGCTGGTAAACACCAAATGCCGGAGCTTCTGTTCAGCTGGCGGGCGGGTGGCCCGGAGTTGGCGCTGTTCCAACTCCGGGGCTTTTAGTTCGCTACCAGAAATATGCGGCGGGTGGCCCACATCCGCCCGTTTTTGGCGAATGTGGGAGACGATGAAGCTTACGCCGCAAGCTTCTCGCTACACTGATCTTCATGCCAAGCGGACTCCAACGCTTCCATCACCCCGGCCTGGTGCCCCATTCCTGCCCGTTGCTGGCAGAAGTGGGAACTTTGACTCTGTCCTTTGGTTGAGCCCCTTACCGTATCCCCACCACCGCCAGCATCCTCCCCGTTACCCGCTCCTTGCGATAGCTGAAGAACAGCTCCGTGTGGCAGGCCGTGCACAGGTTCATCGACTCGATGTTTTCTCCCGGAACCCCGGCGTCCAGCAACTGGCACCAGTTGGCCTTCACCAGGTCCAGGTGGCGCGACATCGCCGGCTCGCCGTGTCCCGGCGCGCGCTGGTTCAAAAACAGCATCGGATACTTCGTCTTCAAGCTCCAGCTATCGAACACGTCCTCGAACAGCTCTTTCGAGTAGGCAAACTGGGAGTCGAATTCGTCCTCGACTTCCTCGCCAATCTCGTAGCAGCAGGCGCCGATGCCGGGACCGATCGCGGCCACCAGATCCTCCGGATCGCAGCCCAGTTGCCGCCGCATTTCGCCCACGCCTTTTTCCACGATGCGCTGCACCGTGCCGCGCCATCCGGCGTGGAAGACGCCCACCGCCTTGCGCTTGCGGTCGGCCACAATCACCGGGAAGCAGTCGGCCACCTTCATTCCCAGCAGCACGCCCGCCGTGCTGGTGATCAGCCCGTCGCCCGCGGTTTTCAGAACCTTGTTCTTGCCCAGTCGCGCCCACGCCGGCCCCCTCTGGCCGAACACCCGGTGGATCGCCGCCGAGTGTACCTGGTTCAGCAGCACCAGTGGCCACGCTTTTCCAGATTCATCCACGGCCTTCAGCTTACGCAGCAGCCGTTCCCGGTTCCGTTCCACGTTTTCCGCCGTATCTTCAGCGGTGAACCCAAGATTCAGTTGCTGCCCGCCGTACTCCTGGCTCACCCCGCCCTGCCGCGTGCTGAAGCCGTGCCGCAGCCAGACGATTTCCGAAAGCTTTCCGGAGGTAAGAATTTTCACCGTGGACGCCCGCAACGGAGGCGGGCTTGAGCGCTCGCGATCCCGCTGGGCTCGTTGTGTCTTCAGGGCCGAAACCGCCGGGCCCCCAGGTGAGGATTCTTCTTGCATGGCCGTGGATTTGATTGTAGCCGACTCCGGCTCGCCCTCACCCGCCCGATTTCGCTCACCCAGTGCAGATTTGCGATGCCAATTTCCCGATTCTGAGGTAGGCTACCGTCATTGCAAGCGCGGATAAACGGTGGGGTACCGTTGCCGGGCTTTGTCCAACAAAATAAAATTTTATCGATATGGCAGCATACCGTTGCCAGGTTTCGCCCAACAGAATAAAATTTTATCGATATGTATGAAGACTTCAGCACCGTCGAGCGTTGGACCGGAACCTCGGCCCGTTGCGTCTACCAGTGCATCATGGTGGCGATTGCAACCCGCCACGCCGATGCCGTGGACGTGAAATTTCTCGTCAACGGGCGCCCCGTCTGGATCGCCCTGGCTCTTCCCGCGTGGGCCGAGCATCAGAAACAAACCGGAAACTCCATCACCGATCCGCTGGCGGTGGAGATCGCAGGCCATTACCTGCGCAGCATTCTGGAGAACGGCGAAGAGAGTGGGCGTGACCTCTATACGCTTTCCGTCGCCGAAACCCTCCAGCATCTGGATGCGGTTTTCAAAGAGGCGGGCGTCCTCGCCGGTTAGTTCCTGCAGGGTGGCGCAATTCTGTCTTCCGTTATCGGCTATTTGGCGGTGCATTCATCCTTATATGTGGGTGTTCCGCCACCGTACAATGCTCGGCATTTTATTTATTTTGATTATTCAACATGAATCGGCGGCAACCTATGCCGCGCGACGCGCCAGGCAAGGAGTCTATGAGCAAGCAGCTAATAAGCGATACTCAACATGCTGTACCCCTAAGCGAGAACAAGAACCTGCTGAAGTGGGTTGAGAAAATTGCAGCCTTGACGAAACCAGCCGCCATCCATTGGGTTGACGGGTCGCAAGAGGAAAACGATCAACTCTGCGCCGAGCTCGTGGAAAATGGGACATTTACCAAATTGAACGCGCAGCTCTGGCCTGGATGTTATTACGCCAGGTCTGACGCCGGCGACGTGGCCCGCGTCGAGGACCGCACTTTTGTCTGTTCTCATTCCAAGGAAAACGCCGGCCCCACCAACAATTGGGAAGATCCGTTTTCCATGCGCAAGAAGCTGAAAGGGTTGTTCGCCGGTTGCATGCAGGGGCGCACCATGTACGTGCTGCCGTTCTGCCTGGGGCCAATCGGATCCCCCATGTCGCAGCTCGGGGTGCAACTGACGGATTCCCCCTACGTCGTGGTCAATATGCGGATCATGACCCGTATGGGTTTGCGCGTGTACAAGGAGATCGATAAGGACGAGCGCCGCGTGGTGCCTTGCGTACACAGTGTGGGCAGGCCCCTGGCTCCCGGGGAAAATGATGTTTCCTGGCCTTGTAACAAGGAAAAGTACATCGTCCACTTCCCCGAAACCCGCGAGATCTGGTCCTTCGGTTCCGGCTACGGCGGCAATGCCCTGCTGGGCAAAAAATGCTTTGCCTTGCGCATCGCCTCGACCATGGCGTACGACGAAGGCTGGATGGCCGAACACATGCTCATCCTCGGCGCCGAGAGTCCCTCGGGCGAAAAGACCTACGTGGCCGCTGCTTTCCCCAGCGCCTGCGGCAAGACCAACTTTGCCATGTTGATCCCTCCCGAGGGATTTGAAGGCTGGAAGATCAGCACGGTCGGCGATGACATTGCCTGGATCAAGCCGGACGCCACCGGCCTGCTTCGCGCCATCAATCCGGAAGCCGGCTTCTTCGGTGTCGCCCCTGGAACATCCATGAAGACCAATTCCAACGCGATGGCAACGCTCGCCAGGAACACGATCTTCACCAACGTTGCCCTCACCCCCGAGGGTGGCGTGTGGTGGGAAGGCATGACCGACGAGCCTCCCGCGGAGTGTACGGATTGGCGGGGCAACCGCTGGACCCCGCAGATTGCCGAAGAATCCGGCGCCAAGGCAGCGCACCCGAACGCCCGCTTCACGGCGCCGGCGTCGCAATGCCCCACCATCGATCCCGATTGGGAAAATCCCGACGGGGTGCCGATCAGCGCCTTCATCTTCGGCGGACGCCGGGCCAAGACCATGCCTTTGGTCTACCAGGCATTCAACTGGAGCGCCGGCGTCTACGCGGGCGCGACCATGGGTTCGGAGATGACGGCCGCCGCTGCCGGAACCATCGGTAAGGTTCGCCGCGATCCCATGGCAATGCTGCCCTTCTGCGGCTACCACATGGGCGACTACATCCGTCACTGGATCCAGATGGGCCGGAATCTCAGCGTTACGCCGCGCATCTTCCACGTGAACTGGTTCCGCAAAGGCGAAGACGGCAGTTTCCTGTGGCCCGGCTACGGCGAGAACATGCGGGTTCTCAAGTGGATCATCGACCGCGTCCACGGCCGGTCGCTCGGCAAGGAAACCGCCATCGGCTGGGTGCCCCGCTATGAGGACATCGATTGGCACGGCGTCGAATTTCCACGCCAAACCTTCGACCAGTTACAGGAGGTCGACTCTGATGCCTGGAAGCAGGAGGTCATCGGTCACGAGGAATTGTTCATCAAACTGCACGATCATCTGCCTCCCGAGATGGTCTTCGAACGCGAACTGCTGATCTGGCGCTTGTAACGGCTCCATTCATCCACCCCACGCCGCTGCCCCGCGCAGCGGCGTTTCTGTTTGTTCCGCCCCGTTTGAAATTCCTCCTGCCGCAACTTACTTCGTGTTCGATGTGCGCGCTGTATTTATGATGGTGGATGAATCTTCCCTGCGCTTGTATGGAACGTTCGGCGCGTGTTACCTTGCGCCATCCTGTAACCTGTGGAATGACTCGCAATTGAGGTCTCGAATGAGCTCACAACCCTTCCGTCCGTATGTACCCGCTGACCGCCAGATGCGCGAGTTCACTTTGCGCGCCGTAATCCTGGGACTGATCATGACGGTGGTTCTTGGCGCAGCCAACATGTACCTGGGCCTGCGCGCCGGCATGACCATCGCCGCCACGTACCCGGCCGCCGTCATCGGCATGGCTTTGCTCAAGCTCGTCAAAGGCAGCCTGCTGGAAGAAAACATGGCGCGAACCATCGGTTCCATCGGCGAATCCGTCGCCGCCGGCGCCACCTTCACCATTCCGGCGTTCGTCATCAGCGGCATGTGGCCGGCCCTGGGAGCAGATAATTACTGGCAGGGCGTGGCCCTCATGATGGTCGGTGGAACCCTCGGCATTCTCTTCGTCACCCTGCTCCGCCGCGTCATGGTCGAAGATCCCGAGCTGCCCTTCCCTGAATCCGTCGCCGCCTCGCAAATTCACAAGGCCGGACAGCAGGGCTCGCGCGCCGCCAAAATCCTGTTCGCCAACATGGGTATCGGCGCCGCCATCTTCCTCGCCGGAGCCATCAACATCTTCAACGCCAGCAAGGAAGTCCTGGTCAACATTCCCGCGCTTTCCTTCGGACTCAAGCTCGGGCGTGCCAAAACCGCGCCCATCGTCGCCACGGGCGGCGCCACCACCTTCAGCGCTCCCGCCGTCAGCCCCGCCTACCTCGGCGTCGGCTACATCATCGGACCCCGCCTGGCCGCCCTCAACTTCGCCGGAGGCTTGCTCGCCTGGGGACTCATGGTTCCACTGCTCACCTACTTCCTTGGCCCGCAGATCGCCGCCAACGCCGCCGCCGCTGGGACCGCCGTAGACTGGGCCTCGGTCTCCAACGGCGTCTGGTTCTCCATCGTCCGTCCCATTGCCGTCGGCGGCATGCTGGTCGGCGCCTCCTACACCCTGTTTAAAATGCGCAAGTCGCTCGGCATCGGAATCCAGCGTGCCATCAGCGATCTCAAGAAGACCGGCCAGCAAAAGCAATCCTCGCTGCGTTATGAGAAAGACCTGAGCAGCAAAGTCGTCTTCCTCGGACTCGCCATTGTCTTCTGCGCCATGATCGCCCTCTATTTCTTCTTCACCAAGGTCATCATCGGAGCCGTCGTCGCCGCCGTCGTCATGATCGTTCTCGGCTTCTTCTTCGCCGCCGTCAGCGGAAACCTCGTCGGCATGATCGGCTCCTCCAACAATCCGGTCAGCGGACTCACCCTCTGCACCCTGGTCATCGCCGCCCTGCTCATGATCGCCATTGGCGTCAAGGGCACCGCCGGAGTCATCGCCGTCCTCGGAGTCGCTGCCGTCATCTGCGTCTCCTCGGCCGTCGCCGGTGAAATGTTGCAGGATCTCAAGGTCGGACACATCCTCGGCGGCACGCCCGCCAAAATGCAGATTGGCGATCTCATGGGCATCGTCGTCAGCTCGCTCGCCCTGTTTCCCGTGCTCATGATCCTCGACCGGGCCTACCACTTCGGCAGCAAGGAACTGCCCGCCCCTCAGGCCGGACTCATGGCCTCACTCGCCCAGGGCATCGTCGGCGGAAACATGGCCTGGCCGCTGGTCATTGTCGGCATCCTCATGGGTTTCGCCCTCATCATGGTCGAGGTCAAAAGCCCCATGCTGTTCTCCGTCGGCATGTACCTGCCTCTGGAAACCACTTTCGCCATCTTCATCGGAGGCGTCATCCGCTGGGTCACCGACATCATGCGTGACAAAGGCGTCTTCAACGACGCGCAGAAGGCGCGCATCGACAATGCCGGCGTCCTCACCGCCAGCGGCCTCATCGCCGGAGAAGCGCTCTGCGGACTCGGCGTCGCGGCGATCAAGGGCCTCAAGGCCAGCGGCAAAATCAGTTGGGACCTGCCCACGGTCTTCGAGCATCCGCACATCCTCAGCGGCCTCGCCGCTCTCGTTTTCCTCTTCATCCTGATGGTCCAGGTCCCCTTGCGCAACGCCGGCCATCCCGACGAACCCGCACCCCCCACCGCCATCATGTAATACAGCAAACACGAAGGCCCGCCGGTCGTCCCCGGCGGGCCTTTTGCATCCCCCACTCCCCGCGCGCGTTACAATATCTCCCTATGGACTTGACTGCCATTCAGCAAGCTTTGCGCGAGCAGGATTTCGACGCCTGGCTGTTCTACGACCATCATCATCGCGACGAAATCGCCTACTCCATCCTCGGACTTCCCGAGCTGCATGTAACCCGGCGCTGGTTCTATCTCATTCCTGCCACCGGCGACCCGGTCAAGCTGAATCATCGCGTCGAACCGCGTCACCTCACCTCGCTCCCCGGTGAGCAGCAGCACTACGGCGCCTGGCGCGAGTTGCACCAGAAGCTTGCTGCCATCCTCAAGCCTTACAAGCGCATTGCCATGCAGTACTCGCCCAACAATGACATCATGTACGTCTCGCTCGTCGATGGCGGCATGCTGGAGCTGATTCGCGGCTTCGGCGTCGAGGTCGGCTCCTCCGCCGACCTGGTCTCCCGCTTCGAGGCCAGCCTCAGCGACGCGCAGATCGCCACCCACTTCGCCGCTCGCGACGCCATGGACCCGATCATGGCCGCCGCCTTCAAGGAGATCGGCCACCGCGTCCGCAACGGCGGCTGGGACGAGTGGGGCGTGCGCCAGTGGCTGGGCGAAGCCTTCGCGCGCGAACACCTCGTCACCGACGACCTGCCCATCGTCGGCGCCAATGAAAACGCCGGTAATCCGCACTACGAGCCCACCGCCGACGTTCACAAGCCCATCCATGAAGGCGACCTTGTGCTGCTCGACATGTGGGCCAAAAAAGACACACCCGGCGCCGTTTACTACGACATCACCTGGACCGGCGTGCTCGGCCAGCCCTCGGACAAACACCAGGAGATTTTCCACATCGTGCGCGATGCCCGCAAAGCCGGCTCCGGGAAGGTCATCGACGCTTTTGCTCGCGGCCAGCGCATCGCAGGCTGGGAGGTCGATGAGGTCACCCGCGCCGTCATTGACCGCGCCGGCTACGGCGAGTGGTTCGTGCACCGCACCGGACACTCCATCGGCACCAGTGTCCACGGCAACGGCGCAAATATGGATAACCTGGAAACCAGGGATACCCGACAGATCCTGACGAATACGCTATTCTCAGTAGAGCCGGGAATTTACCTGCCCGAGTTTGGCGTGCGCAGCGAGGTCGATGTCCTCGTCCACAACGGCCGCGCGCAGGTGACCGGACCCCAGCAGGAAGAGCTAGTGATTTTCTAAATGGCCAACGAGAAAGCAATCGCAAACGCGGCCCGGCCGCAAACAGGGATGATGACGGTGGCGGCGCCGCTGGCGGGCTGGCTCATCCCCGGCCTGGGACACTTCATGCAGAAGCGCTATGTGCGTGGCGCGTTCATCTTCGTCAGCGTCACCCTGATGTTCTTCTGCGGGCTCGGCATGCGGGGCAAGGTCTACGGCTTCAACCTCGGAGACCTGCTCGACATGCTCGGCTTCGTCGGTGACCTGGGCAACGGGCTGCTTTATTTCCTCGCCGCCGGCCAGGACTGGGGCCAGACCGCCATCTTCCGCGCCACGGCCGATTACGGCACCAGGTTCCTGGTTTGCGGCGGCCTGCTCAACATCATCGCCGCCATTGACGCGCACCACATCGCCATCGGGAAGAAACCATGACCCTCAATTTTTCTCATTTCACCGCCGCGCTCATCTTCTCGCTCTGCGCCTCGGTCGTCTTCGGAATCACCCAGCGCGACAATACCCGCCAGATGATCCGCTATGGCCTCTACTGCTTCGCCTGGTTCATTGGCGGCGTGCTGGTAGCGGGCTGGGTCATGTGGTTTATCAAGCGCTAGGGCTCCTGCGATCCAACCAACCCACCATGGTGTCCCATTTCTGCCCGTCCTTTGGCGGAAGTGGGTTCGTGGCCTTTGCTCCTGGCGTTCAACCTTGAATCCTTTGAACTTTTAGAACCCGCGCTGCCCGCCTCAGGCAAGCCTCCGGCCCCGCCATTTCCGGGTTGGCAAGAATTCACCCGCATCGGGGAATCGCTTCGCCTGGCGGCGCATCCAACCGAATTGCGTGGGCCACGGCGGCGGCTTGCGGTTCAACCTGCCGCTGTCCGGCCCATGATCGCCGCCCTGGAGGCATTCCGCATGACCCATTCCCGTCGTGACTTTCTGCGGACCTCGACCGCGCTCGCGGCATCCGTAATTGCCGGCTCCGCCGCCAGTTCCTTTGCCCGCACGCCGCGCCTGCTGGCTCCGTCCTCTGGCCCGGCCTCAGCAGATTTTGAAACCCTCGCCCTGCCAGACTCATCCATGAAGATGGAGGATTTACGAAAGATGGCATTCGAACTGCCGGCCCTCACATATGGCTACGACGCCCTTGAACCCTATATCGACACCCAGACCATGCACCTGCATCACGACAAACACCACCAGGCTTATACGGATAATGCCAACGCAGCCGTAGAAAAAGCTCCTGAGTTGAAGGGAAAATCCGCGGAAGAGTTGCTCTCGAACCTCGCCGCCGTTCCCGAAGCGGTGCGCGGCGCCATCCGCAACAACGTTGGCGGATACCTCAATCACGCCATCTTCTGGACCATCATGGCTCCCAACGCCGGCGGCCCGCCCACCGGCCACATCGCCGACGCCATCGCCAAAACCTTTGGCGACTTCGCCCAATTCCAGGCCAAGATCAACGACGCCGGCCTCAAGCAATTCGGCAGCGGCTGGACCTGCCTCGCTCTCGGTTCCAGCGGACTTCAGGTGCTCTCCACCGCCAACCAGGACAGCCCCATCTCGCAGGGCTTGCATCCCATCCTGCTCAATGACGTCTGGGAACACGCCTACTACCTCAAGTATCAGAATCGCCGCGCCGATTACCTGAAAGCCTGGTGGAACGTCGTCAACTGGGCCGAGGTCAACAAGCGCTACGAGGCCGCGCTCAAGAAGTAGCGGCAACCATCCTGCCGACGGGCGCAGTTCCCATGCGTCCGTTTTCGTTTTCCCACCCCGTGTAATTTCTTTGTCAGGATCGCCCGCCCGGCGGAAGCCGGCCGCAACCGGGCGTTAGCATTGAAGTAGATATGACAGCACCGGACCAGAGTATCGGCGAAGAGATCGCCAACAGCGTCTCCCACGGCGTGGGCGCGCTTCTGGCAATTGCGGGATTGATCCTGCTGACCCTTCGCGCCGCCGCAGCCGGAGACGTGCGCCACATCGTCTGTACCGCGGTCTTTGGCGCCTCGGCGATTCTGCTCTATCTCGCGTCCACTCTGTACCACTCGCTCAGCCGCACCCGCGCCTACCGCTTCATGATGTCGCTGGACCATTCCTGCATCTATCTGCTCATCGCCGGAACCTACACGCCCTTCACTCTGCTCGGGTTGCGCGGCCCGCTGGGCTGGACGCTGTTCGCCATCGTCTGGAGCTGCGCCGTCGTCGGCGTCATCGTCAAGGCATTTTTCGCCGGCCGCTGGAACGCCCTCTCGACCGCAATGTACCTGGCCATGGGATGGGCCTGCGTTTTCGCCATCAAGTCGATGTACCTGCTGCTGGCGCATCCGGTCTTCGCCCTGCTGTTTGCCGGCGGCGTCTGCTACTCGGCGGGAATTCCCTTCTTCGCCTCCAAGCGCAAGTACATGCACTTCATCTGGCACCTCTGGGTGCTGGGCGGAACCGCCTGCCACTTCGCCGCCATCTGGATCATGATCCAGTAAGCTCCACCCGCCAAACGCAACCCAGGTTTTTTCGATCTCGTCTTCCGCCACGCGGGCGCCCCACTTTCGCGCCGCGCTTTTTGCGGCGATAAGGTGGGCAGCAGTCATTTCCACCTGCGCAACTTGCCGCGAACTTTTACCCTACTGTATCTCCGGATAGATATCGAAGAACGCCTCGATGCTCTGCTTCAGTTGCGCCTCGATCTCCTCCTTGCTGCCTTCCAGCAGATGCAGCGTGACGTGCTCTTCGTGTCCGTTCCGCAGCTTGATCTTGCCCATGCCCACCGCTTCCAGTTCATCCGCGGGCAGCAGCCTCAACCCGTACACCAGCGCCAAGTTAGCCATGCCAGATTGTACCGCCGCCGCACCCGGCGGGAGCGCAAAACTCACCGTCCGGCCACCAGCCGCTCCCCCTCAAATGCCGCCCGCTCATAGCCCGCGGCCGCCACCAGCGCCGTCACCCCACTGGCCGCGTAAATCATGGCGATCACCATGAACTGGTAGATGGCGGTGTACACCGGGTCGCTCCCGGTCAGCAGCATTCCGGCGGCAAAACCGGGTATCCACACAATTCCCAGCGAGCGCAGTGAGTTCAAGCTCGGGATCAGCGCCGCGTTGGTCGCATTCCTGGCATAGGGCAGCGCCGCCTGTGGCGAACTTGCGCCCAGGGCCAGCGCGGCTTCCACCCGTCCGGCGTTCAGCCTCAGGTCGCTGGCGTAGCGCTCCAGCACCTGCGCGCAGGTGTTCATCGAGCTGGCGATGATCATCGATCCCAGTGGCACCAGGGCCATCGACCGGAAGGCGATCACTCGCGTCAGGGCCATGGAGGCAATCACCACCGCCGAGCCGGTTCCGATCGCCCGCAGGCAAAGCCAATACCCGCGCGGCGCCGGCGTTGCTCCCGTATTCGTTCTCCGCTGCGCCATCCGCGCGGCCATGGCGCACATGGCCGCCAGCGCGGGAACGCTCCACCAGGCCGGGCCGCGCAGCAGCCAAACCAGCACCAGTCCAATGGCCAGCATCTGCAGCAGCCCGCGCACCAGGGCCAGGGCCGTCTCGCGTCCCAGCTCCAGCTTGCGCAGGTGCCCCAGCCCGGCCACGGCCAGCGCCAGCGCGCAGACCACCAGCGCCTGCCCCAGTCCCAGGGCGACCTGGGTGTGCATCCAGTGTTCAAGCATGCGGCCCTCCTTGCGCATCCGTCTGCGCTTCGTCGCGCAGTACGCCGTCCTGCATCAGCAGGGTGCGCTGCGCCAGCCGCGCCGCCTGGGCCGCGTCGTGAGTCACAATCAGGCACGCGCCGGCAACCTGCGCCATCGCCGCGCGTAAAGCTTCCTCCACCACTAATTTTGACGCATCGTCCAGCGCCGAAGTCGGCTCATCCAGCAGCAACACCTGGGGACGGTTAGCCAGGGTGCGCGCCAGCGACACCCGCTGCGCCTCGCCGCCGGAGAGCGCATCCACGCCGCGCTCCGCATAGCCTGCAAGCCCCACGGTACGCAACAACTCATCAACCTCGCCCGCGGTCAGCAGCGTCCCATGCACTTTCGGCCCATAACCCACGTTCTCCGCCACCGTGCCCATAAACAGATTGGCCTGTTGCATCACCATTCCCACCCTCCGGCGTAACTGGCGCACCTCGAGCGCCGCCGTATCCTCGCCCGCCAGCAGCACGCGCCCGGCGCTGGGCGCGTCCAGGCGGTTCAGCAGGCGCAGCAAGCTTGACTTGCCCGCCCCGCTCGGCCCGGTGATCGCCACCACCTCTCCGGCCCGCAGAGAGAAGCTGGCGGAACGCACAATGGTCTTGCCGCCAGCCTCGCGCCGCAGCCCTTCGGCCCGCAGCAGTACCTGGTTTACGGTTGCAATGTCGTTCGCCAATTTCGATTTCCTTTCGCTCTCGCGCAAGAGGTCCGCGCCAATCGTCCCAGCCAGCGGCTTCGTCGCTGCTGCGTCATACTGTATCCTTTTCGTGCTTCTGCTTCTGCGCAGCTTTTTCACCTGTCCGCTCATCTAACAAAATCGCAGGTGCCGTCAAGGCACCCGCATCGGAGTCATCTGGAAACCATGGACAAGATTTTCAAGTCGGATGAAGAATGGCGCCGTTCGCTCACTCCCGAGCAATACCGGATTCTGCGCGAAAAGGGCACCGAGCGTCCCTTCACCGGGCAGTACGCGGAGATCGACACTCCCGGCGTCTATCTCTGCGCCGCCTGTGGCCTTGAGCTGTTTCCCTCCGAGACCAAGTTTGACTCCGGTTGCGGCTGGCCCAGCTTCTACGATCCCCTCGACAAGCAGAACGTCGAGGAGCACGAAGACCGCAGCCACGGCATGAGCCGCGTCGAGGTCACCTGCTCGCGCTGCGGAGGCCATCTCGGCCACGTTTTTCCCGATGGTCCTCATCCCACCGGCCTGCGCTACTGCATCAACTCCGCCTCCCTGCGCCTGGACAAGAAATAGGGTGCGCGCTCACATCCGCCGTGCCGTTCTGCTCCCGGTACCAGAGCCGCGGACTTTCGCTTTTCCTTCGCGGAATCCTGCTGGCTCGCCGCCACCGCACTCGCGGGTTGACGAAACCGCCGCTCCGCCCTAGCCTTAAAGAGTCCCTATTTCTCACTTATTCTCATTTTCCAGAAGGTTCTTATGGCTACGACGGCTTCCACATCGCAACACCGGGTTCTCAACTCAGAGTTACGTCAGCGCATCATGTCGGCCGACGAGGCCGCTGCCCTCATCCGCAATGGCGATCACATCGGCATGAGCGGTTTCACCGGCTCCGGCTATCCCAAGGATTTTCCGGTTGCGCTTGCCAGCCGCATGACGAAGCTCCACGCCGAGGGAAATCCTTTGCGCGTCGGCGTCTTCACCGGCGCCTCCACCGGCCCTGAGCTCGACGGAGCCCTGGCGGCCGCCAACGGCATGCAGATCCGGCTCCCTTACCAGTCCGATCCAATCGTGCGCAAGCGCATCAATGACGGCGATATGGAGTACATCGACATCCATCTCAGCGAGGTCGCCCAGTACATGGAGTACGGCTTCCTCGGCAAACTCGACAAGGCTGTCATCGAGGTCACGGCGGTATATGAGGATGGCCGCGCCATCCCCTCCACCTCGCTGGGCAACAACAAAGCATGGCTGGAGTGCGCCGACCAGGTCATCCTTGAGGTCAACTCCTGGATGCCCATTGAATTGGAGGGCATGCATGACGTGTACTATGGCCTGGAAGCTCCCCCCCGCCGTGAGCCCATTCCCCTCATCCACGTCGGCCAGCGCATCGGCAGCCCCTACCTCCACATTCCCCTCGAAAAGGTCGTCGCTGTCATCGAGACGCATGCGCCAGACCGCAATAACTCCTTCAAGGAGCCTGACAAGGTTTCGCAGCAGATCGCCGGCCACATCCTCGAATTCCTCGAATGGGAAGTGAAGAAAGGCCGCATGCCCGCCGATCTTCTACCCCTCCAGTCCGGCGTCGGCAACATTGCCAATGCCGTCCTCTTCGGCCTGGAGCAGGGAAAGTTCAACAACCTGACCTCCTACACCGAGGTGATTCAGGATGGCATGATCAAACTCATCCAGTCCGGCAAGATGACTTCGGCCTCGGCCACCGCCTTCTCGCTTGGCCCGGATATGCTCACGGAGTTTTGCAAAAACGTGCGCGATTACCGCAAGAGCATTGTTTTGCGCACCCAGGACATGTCCAATAATCCCGGAATCATCCGCCGTTTAGGAGTGATTGCCATGAACGGCATGATCGAGGCGGACATCTACGGGAATGTCAACTCCACTCACATCATGGGCTCCAAAATGATGAACGGTATCGGCGGCTCGGGCGACTTTGCCCGCAACGCCTACCTCTCCATCTTCATGGCTCCCTCGCTGGCCGCCAAGGGAGCCATCTCCACCATCGTTCCCATGGTCAGCCACGTGGACCACACCGAACATGACACCCAGGTGCTGATCAGCGAAAAGGGTCTGGCCGATCTGCGCGGGCTCTCACCCAAGCAACGCGCCCGCCGGATCATCGACAACTGCGCCGCCGACGAATTCAAGCCGCTGCTCAACGACTACTTCGACCGCGCTTGCAAAAGCCCCAACGGCCAGCACACACCGCACCTTCTCGGCGAGGCTCACAGCTTTCACGAGCGCTTTATGAAAACCGGGAACATGAAGCCGTAACCGCTTCTCCAACCATGCACGCCATGGCAATCCCCGCTGCTGCAGCGGGGATTTTTCTTGCCTGCCGCAGCCTTCGGGTTGCGTCCCAATCCATCCCCGCAGCCGCGGCCCTTGCTCCCAAATCTCCGCCCAATGGGTCTGCATCCGTTTTCTCTTCTCATCCCTGCCGCCCCGGCTTATACTGACCGCCTATTTCATACACGTCACATGCGCATCCTGAGAAGTTCCCATTCGTCCGCGAATCTTTCTCCGCGGCAAACGGCCCGGTTTCAAATCCCAGGCAACGCATGCTGCCTCCAGGTCCTGCTTTTCTCGCTTCTGTTGTTGGCCGCGCCGCTGGCGGCTCAAACCGCCGCTCCCGATGCGCCCCGGCAAATCCAGCGCAAGCGCCCGGAAAACTTCGACCTGCTGCGCAAGGATCAGCAGATTGCCGTGCTCCGCGCCCAGAGCCAGCTCATGGCGGCGGAAAAACTGCGCCAGCAACTGGTCCAGGAAAAACGCAACCAGCAGTTCCAGATTGACGCCATGGCCCGCCGCGGTCAGTTGCAGAACGCGCTCTCCGCGCTCCTGCTCATCTGCCTCCTGCTCACCGTCGCTCTCGCCTGGTCGCTATGGAGGATCAGCGTCGTCCGCAACAACGAGGCCCTGGAGGATCCGCTCACCGGACTCAAGAATCGCCGCTTCCTGGTTCCTTTCATGGAGCACGAAACCGGACGCCTGCGCCGCTCTGCCGTCTCCGCTCTCATCCTGATCGCCGACATCGACCATTTCAAAAACGTCAACGACCGCTGGGGACACAACGTGGGAGACGAGGCGCTGGTGGAGGTTGCCAGAGCCCTCCGCACCTGCGTGCGCAACTCCGATGTGGTGGCGCGATGGGGAGGCGAGGAGTTCGCCCTCGTCTGCCCGCAGTCCAGCGCGGAACACGTCGCGGTGATCTGCGGCCGCATCCGCCATCAACTTCAGCGGACTCCAATCCCCGTGCCCGGCACAGCCGGCTTTCACCTTACCGTCTCCATTGGCGCAGCCGTGTTTTCGCCCGCTACCAGGGATGAAAACTGGATGGCCACGCTTGCCCGGGCCGATCATGCCCTCTACTGCGTCAAGCAGGCTGGCCGCGATGGCTGGTTGCTGGACACTTCCGTCTCCAGCCAGACCGGTGAACCCGCGCCGGCCACCACCTGACGCCGCGCGCCCGGTTCTGAAACCGCTTGCCGGCCTGCCCGCTCCCAACCTCACCGGCTTATCCTCTCCTGCCGAACCGGTTTCCGCTCCGCCACAGCGGACGCAAAAGGCTCTACAATGAACGCTCTGGAGGAAATCATGCCTTGGTTTCATCGCGCCGTGCTTCGCCGTGCCACGCTTCGCCGTTGCGTCTGCCTGCTGCCTCCGATCGCACTCTTCCTGCTCTCCGCGTCTTGCAACGGTTTTTTTGTCTCTGAGAACTCCATCCAGTCCGTCGCGGTCAGCCCCACCGCCGTCATCCTCAAGGTTGGCACCGCGACCGCCGTTGGGGACACCTATACGCTGTCGTCTCAATCCACCACCGTCGGCGGCACAACCGCGGATGACACCGCCACCGCAACCTGGAGCAGCAGCGCACCCAAGACAGCCTCGGTCGCCAGCGGCGGCGTAGTCACCATCCCCATCGGCAGCACCACGGCGGGCGCCACCGCCACCATCACTGCAACCGACGGAGGACACAACGGCAGCAGCACGGTTTACACCTACAGCGGCACTGCGCCCTCCACGCTGACCTTGACGTACTCTTCCGGGGTCAATCCCAACCTGGTCAGTCCCGGCTCGACATTTTCCGTTTTCGCAACCGCCGATATCAACGGCAACAGCAGCCAGAACATCTCCAAGTACGTCACCTGGAATTGCAGTGACACCTCCAATGCCACGGTGGACGTCAACGGAAACGTGACCGTGCTCAGCACGGCAACCGCCAGTACTTCCTTCATCATTACGGCCACGGCCACCTTTGCCAGTACCACCGTGCAAGGCACCCAGACGTTCACCATTGACTAGCCGAGGTGTTTTCCCGGAATGCGGCGCGTTTCACTCGCGCCCATTCCGGTCCCAATTCAGGGGATTGCGCCCTAGCCTGCGCTCCATGAGCGCATTTTCCCTGATATACAATCGCTGCAACGGCAGAAGAGCCGAATCCGCAATTATTCCAGAAAATAACTCATGGCTGAGATCAGAAAAATCGGCATCTGTACCGGCGGGGGAGACTGCCCTGGGCTCAACGCAGTCATCCGCGCCGCGGTAAAAACCGCCATCCTCAAGTACCGCTATGAGGTCATTGGCATTCGCGACGGCTTTGACGGCCTCATCTGGCCGGAAAAAAGCCGCCCCCTGCTTCTGAATGACGTCAGCGGCATTCTGCCCCGCGGCGGAACCATTCTTGGCACCACCAATCGCGGCAATCCCTTCTCTTATCACATCAGCAATGACGGGCATGAGGCGGTGCGCGATTTCTCCGATGAAGTCATCCATAACGCCAAGGTCATGGGCCTGGACGCTCTCATCGTCATCGGCGGCGATGGCACCCAGAAGATCGGCCTCGACCTGGCTGCCAAAGGTCTGTCCGTCGTCGGCGTTCCCAAGACGATTGACAACGACCTGTCGGCCACCGACGTCACCTTCGGCTTCGACTCCGCGCTCCATGTGGCAACCGAAGCCTTCGACCGCATCCACACCACCGCCGAATCCCACCACCGCGTCATGATCGTGGAAGTGATGGGCCGCGACGCGGGCTGGATCGCGCTCCACGCCGGACTGGCCGGCGGCGCCCACATCATCCTGATTCCCGAAATTCCCTTTACCATTGAGAGCGTTTGCGCCTACATCGGCCAGCGCCATATCTTCGGCAAGAAGTTTACGATCATCTCCCTGGCCGAAGGCGTGCAGGTGCCTGAGGAGATCCGCAAGGACGTTTTGCGGCGCTACGGCTCCATCCCAAAGGCCATCAGCGTCGGCAACCTGATCGGTGCGGCCATCGCAAGTTCCTCGAAGAAGGAAGTCCGCGTCACGGTGCTGGGTCACACCCAGCGCGGCGGCTCGCCATCGCCTTCCGACCGCATCCTGAGCACCCGCTTCGGAGTCGCCGCCGTCGATTTGATCGCACAACGCGGCTTCCTGAAAATGGTGGCGCTGCGTGGCGGACGGATCGAGTACGTCGATATCGCCGAGGCCATCGGAAAAATGAAGTCCGTCGATCCCAAGGGTGAACTCGTCAATACCGCCCGCTCCGTCGGAATCCACTTCGGCGAGGAGTAAAGTGTCTCACCCGGCGAGGACCACGTCGCCAGACCGGGTGAGACATTACCTTTCTAGATAATCCTTTTTGGACTGTTTATGACTCTTTTGCCAATGGTTTGCAACGTTGCGGAACCATTTACCCCTTTGCAATATTGCCCTGTCCAAACCATGCACTAGATGGTTAATCGTTTCTCCGCCCCGGCGCCTGGGTTATAGTGAAGCTTTACCCGGAAGAAGAGCCATTGTATTCTTCGAACTCCTGTCT
>Ga0181529_10000882_pt1 | contig 41562 bp, 35 predicted proteins | sample PEATcosm2014_Bin_36_FD_119763 | JGI IMG/M metagenome (GOLD analysis project Ga0181529, IMG submission 119763) | Peatland microbial communities from MTU Mesocosm Facility, Houghton, MI, USA - PEATcosm2014_Bin10_30_metaG | ecosystem: Environmental > Terrestrial > Soil > Wetlands > Peat | place... | reverse complement strand
CTCATGGGCCAATCCACTTTCTGGCTGAAGTACGACGCGGTGACCGGGACCACCACAATCTCCGTGGGCGAACACGCGGCCGCGGCTTGCATGGCGGCGTCTGCCATCCGGATGGACGGAGGGAGGACGGGCCCCGGCGAGAAGACTAGCGCCCAGGCTATCGAAAGTGGAACCGACTGATTCGTCCCACCGCCATCGGCCAGGGTTGCCTGGCCCTGCGTGACGCCCGAAGGGGCTTTTGTGAGATCGGCTGTCAGCGTCACCGTGGTAGGCGTGCCGGTGGCCACGAAACTGCTGGGGCTGACGGAAATTCCCGCGGGGGCGTCGCTGTTCAGGCCCACCGTGAAGCTGAGCGGTTGGTCGTTGGAACCGGTCACGGTGATCTGGGTGGTGGGCTTGGGGCCCGACTGGGAGACCATGACGAGGCCGCTGGAATCGACCGACGCGTCCCCGGAGAATTTCGCCGGACAGCCTTCGGTATTGCCGGTTTTGAAGTCGCCAACGCAAACTTCCCATTTCTGGTAGACCGTGGACGGCGTCAACTTGGGGGCGGAAACCGAAAGATAGCCGGTGTGGTCGCCTAATCCAAGACCGCAAGCGTCGAACGTGAACTTAATGTATCCTGTGTCCGTGCCTGACGTCGGAGTTACCTGTATGGCGCTGGCGAAACCGTGCAAAGCCGTGGTGTAGGCGGTAGCCGGCCCAGGATTCACAACCCCGATCTGGCCAACGTAGTAGGGACCGCCCATCCCGCTGGAACTGGGGTCGCACCAGAGAAACCAGTAGGTCGCCTGGGGCGTAACCGATATGCTCGGCACGGCGTTGGTGCTGGCGATATCGAGATTCACGGGGACAACCAGGCTTTGCTTGGCGCTCTTCACGTCGATGAAGCCGGTGTGCATCCCGTAGGTCCCTTGGGCATTGGCGCCGATGACGCTCACCGAGAACGTCTGCGCCTGCCCGGGACTCAGATTGAACTGCGATGGACTCACGCTCAGCCAAGGGGTACCCCCTGTCGGAGGCTCGGCCGCCACCGTACCGGAAACCGGCGTCGCACCATTGTCCGAGACCTGGATCGTAGTATTTACCGGTTGAGTCAGATCTACTCCTGCCGGGAGAGTCACATCAATGCTGCTCGGAGCCACGGCGAAGGACTGCATCGAGTCGAGGACCGTGAGCGCAATGCCAATCGTAATGGCGCTCTGACCTTTGGCTGCGACCTGTATGTAGGTCTGGTACGATCCAGGGGCCGCCGTGCCCGGATCGGCCTGAATGCTCAACTGGCTGGGAGTGGCGCCCGACGTTGGAGTGACCTTGAGCCAGCCCGGCAAAGCGCCTCCCGCCGAGGCGGGGACGGAGACGGCGAACTGGATCGCCGAGAGATCCGTGGCCAGCACTCCCACCGGGTACGTCTGCACCGCGCCGCCGGACATCGCCTGAAAGGCCACCGACGACGAGGTGGTGTAGACGTTTGCGGCGGGGCCGATGACCACGCTGAACGTCCCGGTCGCGCTTTGGTTCACGCTATCGGTAATGGTGGCCGCGAAGGAGTATGAGCCCTGCGCGGTGGGCGTGCCCTTCAAAGTTCCCGTGGCGGAGTCAAAAGCCAGCCCTGGAGGCAGCGAGCCGCTTTTGAGCTGGACGGAGTAAGTCGGGGCGCCATTTTGCGCCACGGCGGCCATGTATGGCGTGCCGACGTTCCCCGGCGGGAGCACCGAGGCGGCACTCAGGGGAAGCACCACCAGGAGCTTGTACAGAATTTCGCAGTCGATATTGGATGCCGGGATGGTGTCCACGCGCAGGTTGATCGGGTATATCCCGGCGGCCGTTGCCGTCCCCGCCAGCACGCCCGTCGAAGAGTTGAAGGTAAAGCCCTGCGGCACGACGGTTCCGGCCTCGACCTCGAAACCGGTGTGCGGCCCAATGTTATCCGGGTCCATGACGAACTGCATGGAATACGGTACGCCCACCACCACCACGGTCGGCCAGTGAGGGACGATCGAGCCAAGGACGACGGTCTGCGCGCCAAGCGGTACCGCGGTTCCCAGCGCCAGTAACAGGACGAGCCCATTCACGGGCCAGAGCCAATTGGGTTGAAATCTCTCGATCTTGGACATTGCCTTACCCCTTAGGCTTCAACTTTACTCGTAGTTGGGCCGGAACATACCGTTAAAAGGGGTAATTAGCATGCTAATCTCCTTTATTTTCAGTGTGTTGTAAATCGCGAGTGTCAGCTTGGCAGGCTCGGGAGCAGGACCGAGAGGGGTGCGGCGGGACCAATATCCGGCCCCGCCGGGCAAAGCGTTGTCAGTTACTTTACAGTTAATGGAACGGAAGCCGAGCAGTTCTCCCATTCCAGTTGGATCTTGCCCTTGTTACTGCCGGAGTCGATCACACTCCACTTCAGGACTTCCACCTTCTCGGCCGGTTTGCTCATGGTCATGGGAACCCGGCCCAGATCCTGAGCTTTGTCGTACCTTAAGCCCCACTGATGGATCTGCTTGTTGACGATGAGTTGCCACTTGGCGGTGTCCTCGAGCGAGACAAACAAGGTGTACTCGCCCTTGGGAACAGTAAGGCCGCCCAGATCCAGGTCGGCATCGGTGTGCAGCAGGGTGGCATCCTGGGCGCCGGCCCGCCACACCGGCATGGTCGGGTCCTTCTTCATGATGTCGAAAATGGGTCGGCCGCGCAGCGAGGGCGCTGAATAATTGATATTGACCGTTTTGCCGCCGAAATCCGCCTTGGCGTTGGCTTCCGGGCTAAGAGTGTTGTTCTTTCTGGCCCATGGACGGTCCTGGGCGACAAGGTAGCCGGTTGCAAGCCCGGCAGTCAAGAGAATGCAGCAAACGAGGCTCTTCATTCTAGTGTGGTAATCCTCCCTTGCGAGTATATACCGTGCGGCAGGCTGGAACGTCACCCCGTAGGCTACTTGCGGGCGCGCGACGTAGAAGTGAGGGCCGTTGGACTTCCCATTCTTGCGGTCCCAATCCGCGGCTCACCTACAAGTCCGATGGCAAAACGGTATCCCAATCGCTCTCCGGCTCCGCCACCCCGCGCCAGGCCGAACTCGAGGTCGCGGAGTTTCGGAACTGCCAGCGACTTGGACATGAGTTCGTTGAAGTGAACGCTCGAATTTGCCGTTTGCGGCCGGTCGAGGAAGTACCACTAAGTACCCACGAAAAAATGGGCCGAAGCGATCCAGAAGGAAGTCACCCGCAAAGTAGACCAATGGCCCTGTGCGCCTGTACAGCTCAGGAAGTGGACTCCCCCAGCACCTCGCGGACCTTGGCTGCGATGGCGTCCGGGCTGTACGGCTTCCCAATGTACGCCAGGTCGGGGTCCAAGACACCCCGATGGGCGATGACATCGCGCGGGTATCCCGAGGTAAACAATATCTTGATTCCCGGACGCATCCGCTGCAGTTGCTCCGCCAGTTCCTTACCGTTCATCCCCGGCAGCACAACATCGGTGACCACCAGATGGATCGTTTTCGTGTAGCTCTTCACCAGGGCCAACGCGGCGGCGCCGTCGGGAGCGTCGAAAACGCGGAAACCGTGGGATTCCAGGGCCTGCTTGGTCAGAGCGCGTACTTCGGCCTGATCTTCGACCACCAGTACGGTCTCGAAAGCCCTGGACGGGGCCTTCGGTGGGGCGGCGGCTTCCATCGCCGGCGTGCAGGCCTCGATGCGAGGCTGATAGATTTTGAACGAGGTGCCTTTTCCCGGCTCGCTATACACCCAGATCCAGCCTTGACTCTGCTTGACAATGCCATAGACCGTGGCCAAGCCGAGCCCGGTGCCTTGCCCCACCCCTTTCGTGGTGAAGAACGGCTCAAAGATATGTTTGGTGGTTTCCTCGTCCATGCCGATTCCGGTGTCGGTGACCGTCAGCAGAACATACGGGCCGGGCGTCATGATCGGGTGTTCGGCGACATAACCGGCATCCAGGTCGGCCTCCGCCGTTTCAATGGTGAGTCTGCCGCCATCGGGCATGGCGTCGCGGGCGTTGACCGCGAGGTTCATCAGAATCTGGTGCATGTGGCCGGGGTCGGCCATCACCGGGCCCAGGTGGGGGCTCAGGGTGACGACCAATTCGATATCCTCGCCCAATACGTGCTGCAGCATTCTCTGCGAGTCGGCCACTAGCGCATTCAAATCGAGCGGCCTCGGCTGCGCGATCTGCTTGCGGCTGAAAGCCAGCAAGTGTTGCGTCAGACCCGCCGCGCGCTCTCCGGCTTTGCGGATCTGGTCTACGCTCTGGCGCAGAGGGTCATGCGCGTCCAGCGCTTGAAAGACGAGCTCGCTGTATCCATTAATCACCGTGAGCAGGTTGTTGAAGTCGTGGGCCACGCCGCCCGCCAGTCTGCCGATGCTTTCCATCTTCTGCGCTTGCAGGTACTGCTCCTGCAGCGCGCGGTGCTCGGAAATATCGCGCTCGCTGCCTTGCACGCCCACCTGGCGCCCGGCATCGTCGAGGAGCGGTCCCCAGCTAGCCGCGGCCCACTTGACCCGGCCATCTTTGGCAACCAACCGGTACTCTTCATCCCGATAGCCGCTTCCCTGAAACAGCTTCTCCCAATAGCCGAGCATGCGGGGACGGTCGTCGGGATGAACCCAATCGACAAAGCCGGCTTTCTGCAGATCGGCAACCGAGTAACCGGTAAGCGCCTCGACGGCGGGATTGGCGTAGATGAGGTTGCGATTCATGTCGTAGGCCAGCACCATTTCCCGCAGGTTGTTGGCTGTCAACCGAAGTTTCTGTTCAACCTCGCGCAGTGCCCGCTCGGTCCGCCTGGAGCGATTCCTTTCCCGGGCGATGCGGACCGTTTGCCAGCAGGTCAGCACCAGGAGCAGGGCAAAGAGGATCGCTACGGCCGCCAGGCGCGCGGCGCGGCGGCGAACATCCACCAGCGCTTCCATCGATTCCAGATTCTGGGCCGGAGTGAACTCCCACCGGGCAACGATGGGGGCCAGTTGGCCTTCCCTGGCCATGGCGCCAATCTCCGCGCGGAGCGCATCGGCGGCGGCGCGGGCTTCAAAGGTGGACGCGATGCCCGCCTGTAAGCGACTCTGGGGAACCACGATCCAGCGCAGGGAATGACCCGCGCAAGCCGGTTTCTCAATCAAGACGAAAATCGCGGCGTAGGAATCCACAAAGGCGGCATCGGTACGCCGCTCGCAGACATCGTCGATCACACTCTGCGGAGTCTCCCGCGCCAGAAGCCGCGCGTGCGGCAGCCGGGCACGCAGTATGGGGCCCTCCAGGGGCGGGTTCGCCAGCCCGATGGTGGCGGTCGCCAGGTCCTCAATCTTGCGGTAGGAACTGTCGCCGCGGACAAGCATGGAGCGCTCCGTCTCCACGTAGGGCTCGGTAATGTGAAGGTGCTTCAGCCGTTCCGGGGTGATGGTCAACAGAGGCCACAGATCCGCGCTCTCGCTCAGCAGAGCGGATTCCGAGGTGTCCTTCCAGAAGGCCCACTGGAGCCTGATTCCACGGCGCCGGGCCGCTTGACGTACCAGATCCACGGCCAGACCTGCCGGCGCTCCGTTGTTGTCTACCTGATAAGGCGGAGATATCTGCCAGCCGATCCGGTAGACCCGGTCGGCAACCCGAGGCTGCCGAATACGAAGCCATCCCAGAGCGGCGACGGCAACCATGAGGGCCGCAAACGAGACACCCCAGGCCGTTCTCCGAAGGAAGGTCCGCTGCACTTTGGCGTTTACCAGTGTTTCTTTTCCCCCATCTTATCACCGCTTGGCTGACGATCTTCGCTTCTTCTTCCGACCCTGCGGTGCGGCGCCCTGCGGTCGGCCACTTGCTTGCGAACCCCGATTGCGGCATGTTGAAAGAGATGCCGGGATCCATGGAATTCCTGCGGGGCACACTGGGGCTGATCGGAACCGGGTGCTCCTTTATGGCGGCGCGCGCTTTGGCGGGCAAGCGGTCGAAAGCCACCGGATGGCTGATCCGGACGGTGTTGTGCCTGGCGGGCGTGATCTTTCGCCACCCTGTGGATGCGCTCGATATCGCCGTTTGGATCCTGATGGCGGCCGCCGCCGGCGCGGCCTGGTGGATCGCCGCCCACCCCAAGCCGCCCGAAGATTTGACGGACACGATTTTTCCCGAAGACCGGTAGAGTCCCGGCGCCGCCCGCCCCACTGCTACAATCTGTGCTTACATGTCACTAGTCGTAGTAGGTTCCGTCGCATATGACGGCGTGGAAACGCCGCACGGGAAAGTGGATCGCATGCTGGGCGGCGCGGCCACCTATATTTCCATGGCCGCCAGCTATTTCGTCCCGGTGCAATTGGTGGGCGTGGTGGGCGACGATTTCGCCCAGGCGGACGTGGACCTGCTAACGTCCCGCCATGTGGATCTGGAGGGTCTCGAGCGCGTGCCCGGGGGCCGCACGTTCTTCTGGCAGGGCGTCTACTCCGCCGATATGAACGACCGCACCACCCTGCGGACCGATCTCAACGTCTTCGCCGGCTTCAACCCCAAGCTCCCGGAGAGCTACCGCTCGGAGCCGCATCTCTTCCTCGGCAATATCCAGCCGGCCTTGCAGCATAGCGTGCGTGCGCAAATGCGCGGGGTGCAACTCACCGGCGGCGACACCATGAATTACTGGATCCAGGACTTCCGCAGCGATCTCCTGGAAACCATCCGCGAGTGGGATTTCCTGCTGATCAACGACAGCGAAGCGCGCCAGCTTTCCGGCGAGCAAAATCTGCGGCGCGCGGCGGCTCGAATCCTCGACATGGGGCCGCACACGCTGGTGATCAAACGCGGCGAGTACGGCGCCATCCTCTTCCGCCGCGACATGCACTTCATCGCGCCCGGCTACCTGCTGGAATCGGTCTTCGACCCCACCGGCGCGGGCGATTCCTTCGCCGGCGGTTTCATCGGCTACCTGGCGGGACGCGGCGTCGGCGCCTCGATTGGCGATGCCGAAGTCGCCGAACTGCGCCGCGCGGTCATCTACGGTTCGGTGATGGGCAGCTTCTGCTGCGAGCGGTTCGGGCTGGACCGCTTCCGCACACTGCGCCGCGAGGAAATCGACGCGCGCTATGGGGAGTTCCTGAACTGCACGGCCTTTTGAACAATCGCGATTCGAAACCCGGCGGCCGCGCCGGAGTACCCAGCGGCCACACCGGCATCTGGGTATTCCTGGGTCTGACCGCATGGAGCGCCCTGGCCGTCTGGTTCTTCTATTCCAACGGCTGGCAATATTACTACGGCGACGCCGAAGCGCACCTCAACATCGCCCGCCGCATCAGTGACAACCTCACGCCCGGCTACGATCAGGTGGGCACGGTCTGGCTGCCGCTCCCGCACTGGCTGATGCTGCCGCTGGCGCACATCGACAAGCTGTGGATCAACGGCCTGGCGGGCGCCATTCCCTCGGCGGCCGGTTTCGTGCTGGGGGCGTGTCTGCTCTTCGCGGCCGTGCGCCGCGTGCTCGAATCCACCGCCGCTGCCGTGACGGCTACCGCGCTCGTGGCCTTCAATCCGAACCTGATGTACCTGCAATCCACAGCCATGACCGAGGCCATTTTCCTGGCCTGCCTGATGGGCCTGTTCTACTGCAGCGTGCGCTTCGCCGAGTCGCAAAGCTGGTGGGCCGTCGTTGGCGCGGGCCTGGCGGCGCTAGCGGGAACGCTCACCCGCTATGAGGGATGGTTTCTGATTCCGTTTGTCGCGGCGTATTTTCTGACAGTGGGAAAGCGGCGCCGCGTGGAGGCCGCGCTGCTCTTCGGTTTCCTGGCCACGCTCGGTCCGCTGTACTGGCTGGGACACAACTGGTGGCTGGATGGCGACCCGCTGGCGTTCTATCGTGGGCCCTACTCGGCGCGCGCCATTCAGGGCACGGCCGCGTATCCCGGGATGAACGATTGGGCGGCTGCCTTCCGTTACTTCCGCACCGCCGTCCAACTGTGCGCCGGCTCCCTTCCGGCATTCATGGCGTTGGCCGGAGCCGTGGCGCTGCTGTGGCGCCGCAAACTCTGGCCGCTAGCGCTGCTGGCGTTGCCCGGCATCTTCTACATCTGGAGTCTGCATTCCGGCGGCACGCCGATTCACGTGCCCACCCTGCCGCCCTTCAGTTGGTACAACACGCGCTACGGATTGGCGGCGCTTCCCCTGCTGGCCGTGGCCGCGGCGGGATTGGTGGCAATAGCGCCGCGGGGCGTGAGCGCAGTGCTGGCCGCCCTGGTGGTGGCCGCCGCCGCCGTTCCCTGGCTGCTGCATCCGCAGCCCAGGAATTGGATTACGTGGGAGGAATCGCGCGTCAATTCCGAAGCGCGCCGCGCCTGGACGGACGAAGCCGCCGCTTACCTGGGGCCTCGCTATCGCGTGGGCGAAGGCCTCCTCACGTCCTTCAGCGAGGTGACGGTAGTGTATCGCCGCCTGGGGATTCCGCTGCACGACACCCTCACCGGCGACAACGGCCTGCTATGGCTCGCCGCCCTCCAACGCCCCGAGCTGTGGCTGCACCAGGACTGGGCCGTGCTGCCGGTGGGCGACCCCATGTGGAAGGCCATCCAGCCGATGAGCCGCGCCGGAACCCACTATACTTTGGAAAAGACCATCCCCGTTGGTGGCGCGCCTTCAATACAGATCTTCCGCCGCTGACGCTGGAGCCGATACGTCCATGAAAATTCCCTTTGTCAAAGCCCACGGGGCGAAGAACGATTTCCTGCTGACCTGGCGCGCCGACGCGCCCGCTCGGGACCGCGCAGCCCTGGCGCGCGCCATCTGCGACCGGCACACCGGCATCGGCGCCGACGGTTGGATTCTGGTGGCGCCCCCCGTGGACGCAGCGTCCGATGGCTCCATCGAACTCTACAACTCCGACGGCAGCACCGCCGGGATCTCCGGCAACGGAACCCGCTGCGCCGCCGCATTCCTGATCCGCCACGGGTTTGCCGGGGAAATCATCCGCATCTCGACCGGAGCCGGCGTGAAGCGCCTGCGGCTTTTGCAGCACAGCGGGCTGGTGTACCAGTTCGAGATGAACATGGGCCGCCCGGATATTACGGCGGCGCGTTTCGATCTCCCCCTGGCCGATGGCCCGCGCGACGTCACGCTGCTCTGGGTTGGCAATCCGCAATGCGCCATGCCGGTCGAGGATTTCGACTTCGACTGGCGCCGCATGGGCGCCGAGATCGAGCGCCACCGGCACTTCCCCGATCGCACCAACGTGTCGTTCCTGAAAGCCGTGGACGAGCACACCATCGACGTGCGCTTCTACGAGCGTGGAGCCGGCGAGACCATGAGCTCCGGCACCGGATCCACCGGCGCGGCGGTAGCGGCGGCGCTTCGCGGCATGGCGAAATCCCCGATCCGGGTGCTGACTCCCGCCGGCCCCATCGACCTCCGCCTGGAAGATGAGGTGTACCTAACCGGCCCCGCCGAGATCGTGGCCAAAGGCGACTTCCTTCTGTAGTCGCACTGTTCTTATGTGGGGCAGGTTGGCAACCTGCGGCCGAGTGGCACTCGGCCTGGGCGGCATTCGCACCCTGTTCGGCAGGCCGAGTGCCACTCGGCCGCAGGATACCATCCTGCCCCACGTAAGACCGCTTCCGAGACTCAATCAATACCGGTGTCCAGTTGTGGGGAAACCAAGTGACTCTGGGTTGTCACCCCGCCAGCCTCTTCCGCATCAAGTACCCGTCCGCCCCGTCTTCGTAGTACCCGCGTACGACCCTAACCTTGGTAAACTCGTATTTCTCGTAAAACTGGCGAGCCGCCGTATTCGCCGTCCGCACCATCAGCGAAACGCGTGCGACCTTGCGCCGGCGCAAGCGGCGTAACGTGCTCTCCAGCAAGGCCGAAGCAACACCTTTGCCGCGCGTGGGCGGGTCCACCGCAATGGAGACCAATTCCGCGGCATCCCCCTTCGCGTGGGTTAAGCTGTACCCGCAGATGCGTTGGCGATTCTGGGCCACCAGGAACAAGCTCCCGCAGGTGTGGGAATATTCTGCAAATAGCTTGCGATCGTACGCGTCTTTTCCAAAACTGGCGCGTTCCACACGCAGGATCCCGTCCAGGTCGCGCTGCCGCATCACTCGGATTGGGAATCGGCTGTTCATTCTGTTATCCTTTGTTTTGGACTACTTGGAGGCTCCCTGAAACCGTTGGCCTCGAAAGCGCGCAAGAAAAATCCCGGGCCTCTTGACAAAGATTTCGGACTTCCGCATACTGGAATCAAGATGCAACTCAGTGTCAACAGCAGCGAACCGGAAGCGATTCTCAAGAGCTTGGTGGACCTCCGCCGCGGCGATGCCGCGGTGTTGGACCGCATCGATATGCCCGGCGACGACGCACGCCGCCTGATGGAGCTCGGATTTCTTCCGGGCACTACCGTCACCGCGGGCCAGAGCGCTCCCGGCGGCGACCCCCGCGTCTTCCAGGTGGATGGGTCGGAAATCGCTCTGCGGCGCGAAACCGCGCGGCGCCTCAAGGTCCGCCCCACCAGGAGACCCGCGAGATAGCCGATGAGCGGGTGCAACGAGTGCCGGTCCTGCAGCGATACTCCGCTGCTCGAATTCCCGGAATCGGCTGCGCGCCCCAAGGCTGTGGCGCTGATCGGACCTCCCAACTCCGGTAAAACCACGCTCTTCAATCGCTTGACCGGGCTGCGCCAGAAGGTGGCCAATTTTCCCGGCGTCACCGTAGAACAGCACTCCGGCATCGCCGAATTGCCCGATGGCCGCGCCGCGCGAATCATCGATCTGCCGGGCGTCTACAGCCTCTCGCCCCGCTCCGAAGACGAACAGGTGGCGCACGATGTGCTTACCGGCGCCAAACCCGGCACGGAAAAACCCGAAGCCATTCTGCTGGTTCTCGATTCCACCAATCTGCAGCGCCACCTCATGCTGGCCGCGCCCATTCTGTCGCTGGGCGTACCCACCCTCATCATACTGAACATGGCCGACGACCTGCGCAATCGCGGCGGCCATCTCGACCTGGAAGCGCTCGAAGGCCAGTTGGGCGCCCCAGTAGCGCTCATCAGCGCGCGCCAGGACGAAGGCATCGAGCGTGTCTGGGAGTTTCTGGCCGGCGCCATGCTCAAGCCGTCCCCCCGGGAATTGCCGGTTCTGCAGGACGTTCCCAAGTGCCGCCAATGGGCCGGCCGCATGGGCAGCAACGCCAACTATCACCCGCCGGCTCCGCCCAAGTGGACGCGCCGCCTGGACTCCGTGTTTCTGCATCCCATCGGCGGGCCGCTGGTCTTCGCGGCCGTGCTGGTACTGGTGTTCCAAACCATCTTCAGCTATGCCACCCCGCTGATGGACGCCGTCACCTGGCTGTTCGTCTCATCCGGCAACTGGTTTGCAAGTCAGCTCCCCTGGCCGCTGCTGCGTTCGCTGGTGGAAGTGGTGTGGGTCAAAGGCTGCGGATCGGTCATCGTCTTCCTCCCCCAGGTACTGCTGCTCTACTTATTCATAGGGATACTGGAGGATTCCGGCTACCTGGCGCGCGCCGCGCTGATCGCCGACCGCACCATGGCCCGCTTCGGATTGCAGGGCAAATCCTTCATCCCGCTGCTGTCGGCGCATGCCTGCGCGGTGCCCGCCATCATGGCCACGCGCACTATCGAGAACAAGCGCGACCGCTTCGCCACCATTCTGATCGCTCCGTTCATGACCTGCTCGGCCCGTTTGCAGGTCTACCTGCTGATCATCGCCGCCTTCATCCCCAACCGCCCGATTCTCGGCGCTCTCTTGTCGGCGCGGACCGCTGCCATGCTGGGCCTCTACCTTTTGGGATTCCTAACGGCGGTGGTGACGGCGCGGATTTTGAAGTCGTCGATTCTGCGCAGCGGCCGCACCCCGTTTCTGCTGGAAATGCCTTCGTACCGCTGGCCCACGGTGCAATCCATCGGCCTGCGCCTGGTGGACCGCGGCAAGGTATTTCTGCGCCGCGTGGGCACGGTGATTCTGGTGGTCACCGCGATTCTCTTCGTCCTAACCAAGCTCCCGCTGATTCACGGCCAGGCCCCGCCCATCGAGGACAGCCTGGCCGGCACCATCGGCCGCACCATCGAACCGGCCATCAAACCGCTCGGTTTCAACTGGAAAATCGGCATCGGCCTGATCACCGCGCTGGCTTCGCGGGAGACCATCATCAGCTCGCTCGGCAGCATTTATGGCATGGACGAATCCAACAAAGCCGGCTTGCAGCAGGCCCTGCGGCGCGATCTCACCCCCGGTGGCGCGCTGGCTTTGCTGATCTTCTTCGCCTTCGCCATGCAGTGCATTTCCACCATCGCCGTGGTGCGCCGCGAGACCGGCGGATGGAAGTGGCCCGCGCTGCAGTTCGCCTACATGAGCGTGCTGGCCTACGTCGGCGCCTTCGTAGCTTTCCACGTGGTGCGCTGAACGGCGGCCCCGCTCACTTCACCCAACTCATTTCACCCAGCTCACTTCACCCAGATCGACACGCCCGCCTGGCTGCTCACCACATCGCCCGCCGCCACAAATACCGCCGCCATCCCCGTCACCGCGGGCACGGCAAAATTCACTTGCATCACTCCCGCCACCAGGTCCGGCGCAGCGCCTGCATACAACACCCGCGCCGCCTTCCCGCCCACGTACACCATGACGTTCGCCTGCGCCGAGGGCAGCGCCGAAGGGTCGTTCACCGCTCCATCCAGGCTCTGCGGAACGGTCGGGCCCAACCCCGTCAGGTACAACGCAACCTCCGAGCCCACCGCCGCCGGGTTGCCCGCGCCGTTCAACGTGCCGTCCTGGTTGATGCATGCCGCCTGCCCCGATCCGCCCGTAGTGGTGAACACCGCCGGCGCCGCGGCAGGCGCCTCCGATGGGTCCAGAACGGCAATCTGAATCGTCTGCGACGGCCCCGGGACTCCATTCGTCGCAATCGTCACCTGTATCTGCTGCTTCGCCGCCGTGCCGAAAGGGACCACCAGCGTGATGCGTGTAGCCTCCACGTGGATCAGCGGCACCGGCACTCCGTCGAAAAGCACCTGTACCCCCGCGAGCGTCGTCGAGACCGTCCCACTGGCCGTCAACGTGAGATCCGCCGCTGCCGCCGGGCCGATTCCGCTTCCCAGCAGGCTCACCAGTTCGCCGGGCGCCACCGCGCCGGGCAACAGGCTGGCCGCGTTCACCACCTCGAAGGGCCGCAGCACGGGAACCGTGCCGCGATTGAAGCGCGCCAGAAACGCGTCGTCGCAGGGATAGGTTAATTGCGCCGACGGCGAGCTCCAGTCCGTGCAATCGCCGCCGGTTGCCCGGTGGGTCGCCAGCGCGCCCGCGGTGGCCGGCAGGTTCCCCGACTGCGTGGAGCCCGCCACATAGACCGATCCATCCGCCCCGAGTGCCAGCGCGCTGGCTTGGTCGTAACCGTTGCCGCCAAACAGCGTCGAGTATTTCAGCGTGGCACCCGCGGCGTCGAGCTCCGCCAGAAACGCATCTCCGCAATTCACCGAGATCGGCGTCGTTACGAACATTGAACTGACCGAATAGGCACAGGGCGCCGCGGTGTACCCGCTCTGGTAGGCGTCGGCGGTCAACGGAATACTGGCGTCGCCGGTCTCGCCCGCAATCCAGGCGTTGCCCGCAGCATCCGCGGCGATGGCGTAGGGCCTGGTAACATTCCCGCCCAGCAGCGTCGCGTACTGGAGCGCGGTCCCCGTCGGATTGAGCTTGACCACGAAGCCCGCCAGGTCCCCCGGCAACTGCGTTTCGAGCGCGCCCGCCGTTACCGGAAAGTCCTTCGACGACGTGGTGCCGGTGACGTACACCGCCCCCGCCGCGTCCATGGAGATCGCCGCCGGCTCGGTCGCCCCGTCCTTGCCCAGAAAGGTGGAGTACAAGAGTGTCGCGCCCGCCGCGTCCAGCCGGCTCACAAACCCTGGCTGTCCCGAGAAACTCGTCTGCGTCGCGCCCGCTGTAACGGGAAAATCCGCTGACCCCGTGTACCCGGCCACCACCACATCCCCTGCCCCGCCCAGGGCCAGCGCCTGCGGGCTCGACCCATTCGCTCCGCTCAGGTACGTTGCGTAAACCAGGCCCGACCCCGCCGGATTCAACTTCGCCACGAATCCGTGGCTGATTGGGAATAGCAAGTTCGTCGCCGGGGGCACCGTCTTCTCTAGCGCGCCGGCGGTCACCGGAAAGTCCAGCGCGCTGGTTTGCCCGGTCACGTATGCATTCCCCGCCGCATCCACGGCGATCGCCTGCGCGGAATCCGACCCGCTGCCGGCCAGAAACGTGCAGTACACCAGCGCCGTTCCCGCCGGGTTCAATTTCGCCACAAAAGCGTGGCTTTGCGACAGCCCGTTGACCAAAAATGCCGCACTTTTCTGAAAGGCTCCGCTGGTCACCGGGAAGTCGGAAGAAGTCGTAGATCCGGCGACATAAGCGTTGCCCTGTCCATCCACCGCGATGGCGTTGGCCACATCTGTACCCGACCCGCCCAGGTACGTTGAGTACACCAGGTTGCCCTTCGCGTCGAACTTACTCACGAACGCGTCGGTTACTTGCCCCACTCCGATCATGAAGTACTGGCTCGGCACGCCGGCCTGCCTGGTTTGAAACGCGCCCGGGGTCACCGGAAAACTCGCGGAATCGGTATTGCCGGCGACGTAGACGTTACCCTGCGCATCGGTCGCCACCGCGGTCGCCACGTCCGCGCTCTCGCCGCCCAGGTAGGTCGAATAGACCAATCCGCTACGCGCCGACTGTGCGCACAGACCTGTAACCATCGTTAAGAAACAAGTAGAAACGGCGCCGATTCGAGGCATCCCGATGCTCTCTCGCACTTCGCATGCCATCGCGAAAGCCCGGCGCTCACGCCGTTTGCCGGCATGGCCCTGCATGAGCCGCTTCAGTCCCGGTATCTAGCAGTATCCCTAAGATACCCTGGAGATTGCGCCGTTTCGGATCAAAATAGAAGGAGTGCGCGATCGCGGCATGTCCAATCTCGACACTCTGCTTGGCTACGCGGAGAACCATCGCACTACGGTCAGCATCGTCGCCGGAGTTCTGATCCCTCTGACCGCGTATTGGGACTTTTTGACTCCCGGCTCTTCCCTCGGTTTCTTCTACCTGTTGCCGATTCTCGTGTCCGCAGCGGCGCTGAACCGCGCGCAGATCCTGGGCATGGCCGTGGTGTGCGGCTATTTGCGCGAAGCCTTCGATCCGTTACAGTGGGCCACGGGTCACTTCACTCTGGGCCGGGCATTGAACCCTCTGGACTGGGCCGAGGGCTCAATCGGCCGCCTGGCTGTGGCGGTTGCCGGATTCACCATGACCGGGTTCTTCGTGGCGGAACTCAACCGCCGCCGCCGGTTTCTGGCCGAGCACCTCAAGCAACTGGAAGCCCAGATCGCACTCCGCCAGGAGGCCGAACGGCAGTTGGGTATCCTCATCGACACCAGTCCCCTGGCCGTACTCACACTGGACAATTCCGGCGCCGTGGTGCTATCCAACGATTCCGCGCGCCAATTGCTCGGCTTCGAAGACACCCCGCTCGAAGGCCGGAACGTGGAGCCTTACCTGCCGTTGCTGCACCGCATGCTGCACAGCCATCGCACCGCCGGCAATATGCGCACCAGCGTGGAATGCAAAGGACAGCGCCGCGGCGGCGACGTCTTTCTGGCGCACGTGTGGCTATCTACCTACCATACGGCGGCGGGCCCGGCACTGGCGGCGGTAATCTGGGATGCCTCCGAGAACCTGCGCGACCGCGAAGGCGCCGGCCTGAATTCCATGATGGCCACGTCGCGCGTGCTCATCGGCGCTGTGTCCCACGAAATCCGCAATCTGGCGTCGGCGGCAGCCACCGCCTACGGGGCACTGCCCGCGCCCGCGGACCCCGGCCAGAACGAACACTACCTGGCTCTCGGCACGTTGATTCGCGGTCTGGAGAAGATCGCCTCCACCGGCCTGCGTGTGGCGTCCGACCGGGAAAGCGCGGTGGCGGACCTGGGCACCGTTCTGGACGAATCCCGTATCGTCATCGAGCCCTCCCTGCGCGAAGCCGGCATTTACTCCACCTGGGAGACCGCCTCGGGACTGCCCCTGGTGCAGGCCGACCACCACAGCCTGCTGCAGGTGTTCGTCAATTTGGCCCGCAACAGCCAGCGGGCGCTGGAGTCCGTCGCCAACCGCGAAATGCACGTTTCGGCCGCCCTGGAGCGGGACCTGGTGGTGGTGCGCTTCCGCGATTCCGGCCCTGGCGTGGCGCACCCCGAGGAGTTGTTTCGCCCCTTTCAACGCGGCGCTCAGTCCTTGGGCCTGGGCCTCTACATCTCCCGCGCCATTCTGCGTTCCCACGGAGGCGGGCTCCGCTATGAGCCTCAATCGACCGGCGCCTGCTTCATGGTGGAACTCTGGCCGGTTGAAAATGGAGTCGAGAATTGATGAAGACCGATCGCCAAACCATTCGAACGCTGCTGGTGGACGACCACGCGCTGTTCCGCGAAAGCATGGCGCGCGTCCTGGCCACCGAGCCAGATCTGGAGATCGAACACTGTGGCACCATTCGCGATGCCCTGGCGCTATTGGCACAGCACGATTTCGACCTGGTGCTACTGGATCACGATCTGGGAAACGAGCGCGCCTCCGCCTTTCTTCCAGCGGCGCGTCAGGCCGGATTCACCGGCCGGGTACTGATCGTCACCGCGTGGGTGAGCGAAACCGAAGCGCGCCGCCTGATGCGGCAGGGCGTCTCCGGCATCTTCCGTAAAGAGGCGCCCCTGGAAGAACTGACCGCCAGCATTCGGACCATCGCCGCCGGCGGCGCCTGGACCGATCCTTCGTTGTCCCAATCGGCGAAACCCGTGGCGGAGGAAACCTCCAGCCAACCGGTCTTCAACGACCGTCAGCGAAAGGTGCTGCGCTTCGTTCTGGAAGGCCTGTCCAACAAGGAGATCGCCTGGCGCCTTCAGATCTCCGAGAGCTACGTGAAGGCCATTCTGCAGAATCTCTTTCAGAAGACCGGGGTGCGGACGCGCGGACAGTTGGTGCGCGTGGCGTTCGAGCAGTACGAGGATCAACTGTGACCGTCAGTGTCCGAAAGATACACTTTCGCCAGTGCGCGCCCATGCGATACCGTAAGCGCATATCGAGGCCGGATGTAAGACCCGGCAACTGAGACTTAGGGGTGAGTGCCGCTGCCGGAAGACGCCATAGAACGGGGATCGGGAATTGATTCGGGAACTCGTGAATAGTTTGGAAGCCTGGGACGCCGGTCGTAGTTCCGTCGTCCGGCTGGAAGCCGGCCAGTTGGTGTACGTGCAGCGCGTCCGGTGCGAGCCACTCGCAGGACACGCCGCCGATCCCTATGTCGCCGAGTTCGAATGCGGCGGCCGCATCTATACTTGCCCTTTATATCGATTTCAAGCCCGCGCGCGGGTGGTCGATCCCGAGACAGTTGAGGCGCTCCCGGAACCGAACGCAGCGGCGGTTTAATCTATTCCGGGGCTCCAGGATACACGCCGGTCCGCCCCGTAAAGGTCTAGCCCTCCCACATTTGCTATACTGAAAGAGCCGCAGGAATACCCCGTAGTAAGCATTCGCCGAGAAGCCAGTCCCACCAGTCGGAAATTGAGAGGAGACTACTATATGAGCGAACCACATTCCATTTCCAAACGGTACCTGTTATTCAGCGACTTCGATCAGACGCTCAGCTTCAACGATTCGGGGCACGTCCTGAGCGACCTTTTGGGTATTTCGGGTTTCAGCGAGCGAGTCGCCGGATTGTCGGACATCCACCTGGTTCAGCAGGGCGGCGAACTCTCGTACCTTCTACTGCACGATCCGGAATTCCGCCGCGTGCGCCGCGAGCACCTCGTCGAAGTGGGCAAACGCGTCCGGCTGAAAGCCAATATCGGGCTGCTGTTGAAACTCCTGGCGGACCTGGACGGACACCAGTTCTCGTTCTACGTGGTCTCGGCGGCGCCCGAAGAAGTGATCCAGTCGGCGCTGGAGGGCATCGTGGATGCGAGCCACATCTTCGGCACGCGGTTTCGCTATGACGCAAACACCGGAGAGATCGAGTCGTTGGTCCGGCTTCCGGCGGGATACGGGAAAGTTGCGGTAGTGGAGGAATTGCGCGCCAAGGCGCCGGTCGGGTACGATCGCTTGATCTATGTCGGCGACGGCAGCTCGGACATCCACGTGATGCTGCACGTAAACCGGCTCGAGGGGCTGACCATCGCCGTATCGGAGAACCGGTATCTGGCGCCCATCGCCACGCGCACCGTGCTGAGCGAGGACGCGCTCAGCGTGCTGGTGCCGATCCTCGAAGATGTGCTGCACTGGGACACGCCGCGAATCCGCGCGTTTTTCGAAGCTCAGGGCTTCGCGATGCGGCTGTGGGACAAGGTCCGCACCGACACCATCATGCTGGTGCCCGATGGCGGGGTACGGGCGCCGATACAATAACCGCCGGCGCTTACTGAGGCTGCAGGGCCGCGTGCCAGTCGGATTCCAACTCTCCCAGAGATTTCCCGAAAACGGCCGGGATGCCCTGGCTGCCCGAACCCCAGATCTGGCGGACGCGGTCGAGACCGTAGATGTTCTTCAGGTACTCGACGAAGCCCGCCAGTTCTCCATAGGTGATATCGGGAGAGTATTGCCTGGGGTCCCAATCGCCGTTCACCAGCTTCTCGAGCGGCAGCGTGCGGCCCGACGCCAGCCATTCCTGGTTCTCGCGGTGGAACCCGCCTTCGGCCGCGTACGTGGCCAACCCTTCCTCGATCCAGGGCTCCGCGGCGCCCCAGAGGTTGGACATCACTTCGTGGCAAAGCTCATGCGTAAGATCGGGGCGGACCGGAGTCAGCACGAAGAAGATGACGTGTTGCGTGGGCCGGGCGCGGCCTTCGCCGTCGTATCCAATCAGTTCCTTCATACGCGCCCGGGACTCCAGAAAGAATACGTGGATGAGCGGCTTGTAATCCGACGCGGCCGCCAGCCGGAGGATGTGGGTCCGGGCCATTTCGGCGCCCTTTCGGACGGCCCGAAGATTAGCATCGTTCTTGAGCTTGGGATCGAAGCAGAATTCGAAGTGGCCGCTTCGCTGGCACCGCCAGGCGAACCCGGGATGCTTCAGATATCGCTCGATCGCGGGGCTCGCGTCGCCCGGATTCGCCGGCGGGGCGGCGGCCGAAAACCTGGCGGCGATCAGGATGGCGGCGACAACGAGTTTCGGCCTCATTAGGCTGTCATTGTCAACGGTACCATGAACGCGGCCTGCGGCGAGTTTGGTGCGACAGACGATCGCTCTTTGTAGTCTGTTGGTCTTGAGCCAGCGGCCCGCGTAAGCCAATGAACATCCGGGTGTGCCGGGCGCTCCCTTAGAAACCGTGAATGAATCTCCGCGCGCGGACCACACGGATGCCCGTGGCGTGCGCACTCCGGCGCGCCGCATCCCGCCAGCCCTTCCGCCGCTCGGGACGCTCACTTAAGGTCACGGTTCCGGGCCACCACCCGTCTGTTGAGATTTCCCATGGGCAGTTTCACCCACTTGGGTGGGTCAAATCCCACGTTACACGCAAAATCTGACCCCATTTGTCCAATTAAATCGTACCTTTTGAATGTGGTGCTTAGAGTGCATAGTCGAGCAACCGGATAATCAGAGTCTCTTTACTTCTTAATCTATGCAACTTACACGAGCAGCCGACTACGCCGTCCGGGTGATGATCCACCTGGCCAGCCAGCCGGATCACACACGCGCCAGCCGCGCCGACCTGGCGCAAGCGGCGGAATGCCCCGAGCAATTCCTTTCCAAGGTCTTGCAAAGCTTGACGCGCGCCGGGTTAGTGGTCTCCCACCGGGGAAATACCGGAGGGTTTGAACTGCCGATATCGCGGCAAAACGTATCGGTCCTCGACGTCGTCGAAGCCATTGAAGGACCGGTTCGCCTGAACCTGTGCCTGACCGCCGACCAGGCTTGCGCCAGACAAGGGTGGTGTCCGGCCCATCCGATTTGGGCCGAGGCCCAGCACGCTATGGCCGAGGTTCTGCGGAACGCCTTCATCCGCGACTTGGCCAAGCACATTGCCATACCGCGCAACGGCAACGGGAACAGCGCCACCATCGACACACACCCATGGAACTGACCTGGGTCGCGATCGCCGCCAGCCTGGTGATGGCGCTGGCGGCATTGTGTATCTTCATCTTCGCCGTGAAGAAGGATTATTTCCGCAACCTCGAGGACACCAAGTACCAGGTCTTTTGGAGCGACCTGGAAGAGCCACCTACCAGCACGGAGAACCGTAATGCCAGTGGACCAAAGGCTTCACGATAACGATGCGGACGCCGGACAGCGCCACATAGGGCGCCGGCGGATGCTTGTATGGCTTTCGAGCGTCGGGTTGTTCGGCTCGGCCGTTCTGGCCGCCGTCAGCAATCTGGTCTTCTTCAAGCCCCGCGTCACCTATAGCCCCAGCGCTCGATTCAGCATCGGTAAGCCCGAGGATTTCCCCCCGGGCACGCGCATCTCCCGCGACGTGGAACGCGTCTGCATCGTGCGCGAGGGCAACCGGATGGCGGCCATTTCCACCACCTGCACCCATCTCGGATGCATCGTGGGCATCGCCGACACGGGCTTCGCTTGCCCCTGCCACGGCTCGCGCTACGACCAGGACGGTAACGTCACCGGCGGTCCCGCACCCAAACCGCTGCCGTGGTACCAGGTGAGCCTCGCGCCCAATGGCGAGCTCGAAATAGACAAGAATTCGCAGGTCGATCCGGGGACTTACTTAACCGTATGAGCACAGCGCCCGAAATCAAGGCCCAAGCCTCGCCCCACAGCGGAGGCGCCTGGAACACCCTCAAGGAACTGCCATCCAACGTGTGGAGTTCCATCTTCCGCAATCCCCTGCCCTCCACCGATCTGGAGCGCGCTTCCACCAGCTTCACCAATTTCTTCCTGCACCTCCATCCCGTCAAGGTCCATCGCAATACGCTGCGGCCCATCTACACGCTCGGCCTGGGACTGATCTCCCTGTTCCTGTTCCTGATCCTGGCCGTCACCGGCGTGCTGCTGATGTTCTATTACGTGCCGTCCACCACCCAGGCGTACGACCGCATGCTCGACCTCCGCGGCACCGTGGCCTTCGGCATCTTCCTGCGCAACATGCACCGCTGGAGCGCGCACGGCATGGTGGCGATGGTCTTTCTGCACATGTGCCGCGTATTCCTGACCGGGGCTTATAAGAAGCCGCGCGAGTTCAACTGGGTGATCGGCGTGCTGCTGCTGCTGGTCACGCTGTTTCTCAGTTTCACCGGCTACCTGCTCCCCTGGGACCAGTTGGCTTTCTGGGCCATCACCGTGGGAACTTCCATCGCCGCCTACGCTCCGTTGATCGGCAAGCAGATGCAGTTCGTGCTGCTGGGCGACACCACCGTGGGACAGGAAGCGCTGCTGCGCTTCTACGTGCTGCATGTGGCCGTGCTGCCCTCCGTGCTGGTGCTGCTGGCGGCCATCCATTTCTGGCGCATCCGCAAGGATGGCGGACTCTCGCGGCCGGAACCGCGCGAAACCGTCCCCGCGGCGCCGCCCAAGCCGCTGGTCTATAAGAAGGTTGTCTACGGTCTGCAGGGCTTCGTCCGCGGTCCCTTCACCAAGGTCGGCAACGTACCTGACGACTCGGTGTACTCCTGGCCGAACCTCCTGATGGCGGAACTTTTCGTCCTGGTGCTGACCATCTCGGTGATTTTGGTGGTCTCGCTGCTATTCAACGCCCCGCTGGAACAGCCGGTCAACGTGATGCATCCTCCCAACCCGGCCAAAGCGCCCTGGTACTTCCTGGGCCTGCAGGAAATGGTGAGCTACTCGGCATTTTGGGGCGGAATCGGTATCCCCGGATTGATGGTGGGGCTGCTGCTGGCGGTGCCCTATCTCGACCGCAACCCCAAGGGCGTGGGCCGCTGGTTCGCTAAAGAGCGGCTGCTGGCCAATACGCTGTTTCTCACGCTGGTGACGCTCAATATCATCTTTATCATCATCGGCACTTTCTTCCGCGGGCCGAACTGGACGTTCGTGTCGCCGTTCTGACAAAGGACTATCGCATGCGACTGGCACTGGCAATTGCAAGCTTTGTAGTTCTGATCGTGCACGGCGTGGTGTTCTACGATCAGTTCTTTTACCGCTGGGAGCGGCACCAGACCGCGTATTTCGAACAGGCGCGGTCGCTTTCGAAGAATCCCCGGGAGCGCGCCGAACTGGAAGGCCGGGTTCCCCACATCGAGCAGGTCATCGTCAGCAGTTTCGGCGACACGCACGTGGACCGCTGCGTCACCTGTCACCTGGCCTCGGACGATCCGCGCTTCGCCGGTTTCGCCGAACCGCTGAAAACCCATCCCTACTCCGCCGCTTTGGGCGACGTCCAGCGCAACGGACATTGGGAACGCCGCCACAAGTTCTCCGACTTCGGCTGCACCGTTTGTCACGGGGGCCAGGGCCGCGGCCTGGACAATTTCCATAGCCATGGCGAGGACGAATTCTGGCCCGACCCGCTGCTGGGCTACGTCACCCAGCCCAACTGGCGCAAGGATTTCGAACCCCACCTCAAGGGCAAGGAGTACATGGAGGCGGCGTGCGCGCAGTGCCATACCGATCCGGATTTCGCCGGCACGCCCCACGTCACGCGCGGCCGCAAGCTGTTCTACGCCATGAACTGCTACGGCTGTCACAAGATCGACGGCATGAGCGAAGGCACCCTCGGTCCCGACCTCACCGAGGCGGGCAAGAAGTTCAAGATCGACTACCTGTGGGAGTCCATTGTGGAGCCGCGCGCCAACCTGGACACGTCCTTCATGCCCAATTTCCACCTGGGCGACGAGGACGTGAAGGCCCTGGTGATTTTCCTCAAGAGCCGCCGCGGCGTGAATTTCGCCGAGACTTCGCTCGACCGCTACAAGGCCCACATCGCCAACGTAGCCGTGGTGATTCCGCCCGGAACCGCCGGGGACAAGGCCGGCGAGCAGTTGCTGGCCGACCGCGCCTGCACCGCCTGCCACAAACTCCGCGACCGCGATGGCGGCATCGCGCCCGACCTGTCGTACGAAGGCCTGGTGCGCGACGACGCCTGGCTGATGGACCATTTCAAGAATCCGCGCTCGCGCATTCCCGATTCCATAATGCCCACCTTCCGCTTCCCCGAGGATGACTTCCAGCGCCTCTCGGCGTTCCTCGAGACCTTGAAGACTCCGCCCGCGCCCGCCAACCCCGCCGCCACGTACAAGGAGCTTTGCGAGCGCTGCCACGGAGAAAAGGGCGACGGCCACGGCAAGGTGGCCTGGTACATCGATCCCTCGCCGCGCGATTTCACCAAGGAAGGGTTCATGGCGTCCAAGCCGCGCGAGCGCTTCGTCGCGTCCATCAAAGAAGGCGTGCCCGGCACGTCCATGCCGCCCTGGGGCCGCGCCCTGAAAGACGACCAGGTGGATGGCGTGCTCTCCTACGTGCTGAAGACCTTCGCCAAAATCGACGCGCCCTCGCCGAAGAACCACAACGTGCCGGACCGCAATCCGGTGGAGACTTCGGCCGCTTCCATCGCCCGCGGCGAGCGGACTTTCCTCGATCGCTGCACCGGGTGTCACGGCCGCAAGGCCGACGGCAAGGGGCCAAATTCCCTCGATATCTTTCCGCACCCGCGCAATCTGCGCAACAGTTGGTTCGTCAACAAGGTGGAAGACCGGCGCCTGTTCGATTCCATCCTGTACGGCGTGCAGGGCACCGCGATGCCGTCCTGGATCGATTACGGCCTGTCGAAAGAAGACGCCGGCGACATCATCAACTTCGTCCGCAGTCTCAACCCCCAAAGGAGCGCTTTGCATGCCGGAAACTAGTCGTTCTTTGTGGGGCAGGTTGGCAACCTGCGGACCGATTGTCAATCGGTCCAGGCGAGCGCAGCTCGCCCCGCGCGGAAATGGCCGATTGAAAATCGGCCGCAGGTTGAAAACCTGCCCCACAGAATCCTAACGAGGCCATTCTATGACTGCCACTACTCCTCAAATCCAACACGCCGATACCACGGCCAAGTGGTTCCTGCTGAGCGGCATAAGTTACTTCTTCATCGTAGGCATCATCGCCCTGACCATCGCGGCTAAATTCTGCTGGCCGGAGTTACTCGGCACGGTGCCCTACCTCACTTACGGCCGTCTGCGGCCGCTGCACGTCAACGGAATGTTATTCGGTTGGCTGCTGGCCGCGGACATGGGACTTACCTACTACATCGTTCCGCGGCTGTGCGGGGTCAAGCTGTGGAGCGAAAAGCTGGGCGTCGCCACGGCCGTCTTGTGGAACATCATCATCCTGGGCGCGGTGGTCACGCTCATGGGCGGTTACACTCAGGGCCTGGAGTACGCCGAGCTGCCGCTACCCATCGACGTCCTGGTGGTGATCGCCTGGGTGATGTTCGGCGCTAATATTTTCGGCACCATCATCACGCGCAAATACGAGCAGATGTACGTCTCGCTCTGGTACATCATGGGCACCATCCTGTGGACCGCTTTCGTCTACATCACCGGCAATTTCGCCGTGGAGTTCGCCACCGGCACCAATCAGGCCAACCTGAACTGGATGTACGTACACAACGCCGTCGGCTTGATCTTCACACCCGTGGGACTGGCCATCGCCTACTACTTCATCCCCCGCTCGTCGGAGACGCCGCTCTACAGCCATCGCCTGTCCATGATCGGCTTCTGGGCGCTGGCCTTCGTCTACGTATGGACCGGCGCGCACCACATGATCCACGGTCCCATTTCGCAGTGGCTGCAGACCATCGCCATCAGCTTTTCGCTGCTGCTGCTGATCCCCGTCTGGGCTGTGGTTTACAACTTCTTCGCCACCATGAAAGGCCAATGGCACCAGTTACGCGACAACGTGCCCATCAAGTTTCTGATGTCGGGTACGGTGTTCTATCTACTTACCTGCTTCCAGGGCCCCATGCACAGCCTGCGCTCGGTGAACGCCATCGTGTCCAAGACCGATTGGATCCCCGGCCACGCGCACATGGCGCTGCTGGGCTGCTTCTCGTTCTTCGCCATCGCCGGCTCCTATTACATCGTCCCGCGCATGTGGAAGACCAAGCTGCATAGCGACGCGCTGGCGAACTGGAGCTTCTGGCTGATCATGATCGGCGGCCTGGGTTTCTTCGTCACGCTGTGGCTCGGCGGTTTCTGGCAGGGCTGGCAGTGGAACAATCCGAAGATCCCCTTCATCGACACGGTGAAGGCGCTGCAACCTATCTGGCTGGTGCGATTCTTCTCCGGAACTTTGATCTTTTGCGGTATCGTCTCGTTCGCCTATAACGTCATGGCGACGGTCGTCGGGAGGCGCGAGTATGTTCAGTAAGGCGGATAACAGCGCGACATTCGCGGTGATCGCGGCCCTGGTGCTGTTCTTCATCGGCGGCCTGATCACCACCGTGGTTCCCCCGCTCATCGACAAAAGCTGGGGACGCCCGTTCGAGAATCACGACCCCACCAAGGGCCCCACCGGCAAGCTGCGGCCCTATACCGCGCAGGAACTGGCGGGCCGCAAGATCTATACCCGCGAAGGCTGCTGGTATTGCCACACACAGCAGACGCGCACGCTGGTCTCCGATACCATCCGTAGCGGATGGAAAGGCGTACGGTCGCCCATTTCCACCCCCGACGAATTCGTTTACGACGCCCCCCACATGTTCGGCACCAAGCGCACCGGGCCGGATCTTTCGCGCGTGGGGGGCAAGTACGATTCGCAGTGGCATCGCTCCCACCTGCGCAATCCGCGCGACCTGGTGCCCGGGTCCATCATGCCCACGTTCCCCTGGATCGTCAACGACCCGGAGGCATTGAACTCCCTGATAGCCTATCTGCAAACCCTGGGACGCGCCAAGGACTGGCGTCCGGATAAGGACTACGAGAAATGAACGACTACACCTGGCCCAGCGTCTACTTTGCGTATCTGTTTTTCGCCATCTCCCTGGCCGTGGCCGTGTTCTTCTTCATCCGCTCGCTGAAGGACGGCTATTGGACGAAACAGAGCGAACAGATCAAGTACCAAGTGTTCGAGGATGCCGATGCTTATGTGGGGCAGGTTGGCAACCTGCGGCGGGTTGTCAACCCGCCTTCCGATTTACAGGAGCAATCCCATGTCACCCGATAAACCCAAGCTCAAAGAATACGCCGAAGGCTGGATCACCGAGCGCCAGGGGACCGCGATTCCCGGCTTTCTCAAGCTGGCCTACATCTGCATCGCGGGCGGCACGTTCGCCTATTTCCTGACCTACATGTATGGCGAAACCACTAACCCGGACCGCGGCCAATTGGTGCGCGCCATGAACGCCGCCACCGAGTCGTCGGCCGCTCTGATGTACGCCGTCGCCGCGCTGATCGTGGTCTTCGGCGTCATTGTAATCGCATTTTCTTTTGGTAAGCCGCACGATTGAGGAACGGCCGATGCAGAACGGCTTCTACGAAGTCAGGGTCCCGGACGCCACCGATTACTGGATCGAGATGGTCAAGTGCCGGCATGCCTGCCCGGTGCATACCGACGCTTGCGGCTACGTCACGGCCATCGCCGAGGGCCGCTATGAGGAGGCGTATCGCATCGCCCGCGCCACCAATCCCTTCGCGTCCATCTGCGGACGGGTGTGCGGCGCGCCGTGCGAAACCAACTGCCGCCGCCGCGATGTGGACGCTCCGGTTTCCATCCGCGCGCTCAAGCGCTTCGTCACCGACAAGTTCGGTCCCGAGACCGGCGACTACGCACTCTACCGCGCGGCCTCGGACGACCGCATGCTGCCGCCCCACCGCGCCGGGGCAGAAGCGTATCCCGAACGCATCGCCGTGGTGGGCGCGGGAGTCTCCGGCCTCACCGTCGCCCACGACCTGGTGAAGATCGGCTACAAAGTCACGGTCTTCGAGGCCGACGCCGAACCGGGCGGCATGCTGATCGCGGGCGTCCCTGTCTTCCGCCTGCCCCGCGAGCTTGTGCGCGAGGAGATCAACGCCATCCTCTCGCTGGGCGTCGATCTGCAATGCAACCGGCGCCTGGGCCGCGATTTTACGATCGCCAGCCTGCGCGCCGAAGGCTACAGCGCCATCTTCCTGGGCATCGGCCTTCCCAAGGGCCGCAAGTTGCCGCTGCCCGGAGGCGAGGCCCAGGGCGTGATCGACGGCATGGATTTTTTGCGCGCCTTCAACGCCGGCCAGCCGCTTCCCCTCGGCAAGCGCATCGTGGTGATCGGCGGCGGCAACGTGGCCTACGACGTGGCCCGCTCCGCCGTCCGCCCGCATGACGACCATATCGCGTACGACGTTGCCCGTTCCGCCCTGCGCGTCAGCGCCGATAAAGAAGTCCACGTGGTCTGCCTGGAAAGCCGCGCCGAAATGCCGGCCGACGATATCGAGATCCACGAGGGCTCCGAAGAAGGCATCTACCTTCACAACCAGCGCGGACCGCGCCAGATTCTGCAGGAAAACGGCGCGCTCACCGGCTTGCGTACCGTGCGCTGTACGGCGGTTTTCGACGCCGCCGGCAAGTTCAACCCCAGCTTCGACGAGAGCTACATCGAGGACATCCCCGCCGATAGCGTGATCTTCGCCATCGGCCAGACGTCGGATCTCTCGTTTCTCGACGCTTCCGATGGCGTGGCCTCCGACCGCGGCCTCATCAAGGTCAACCGCGAAACCTACCAGACCACCGCGCCCGACGTCTTCGCTTGCGGCGACATCGCCCACGGGCCGCGCCTCTTCATCGACGCCATCGCGTCGGCGCAAATTGCCGCCCGGTCCATGCACGATTTCCTGCGCGGCACCCGTACCGACGTGGTGGTGCGCAAGCGCTGGATGCCCGCCGCCTACACCATGGCCGAAGGCTGGAACGCCATCGAACGCCAGAATCCGCCGGTGCTCGAAAGCGACCGCCGCGCCGCGTCGCTGGAGATTATCGAAGAGGCCTTTCCAGAGGCCGAGGCGCGCCGCCAGGGCTCCCGTTGCCTGCGCTGCAACGTCAACACGGTCTTCGATACGTCCATTTGCGTGGCCTGCAACGGCTGCGTCGATATCTGCCCGGAAAATCTCATCCGCCTGGTGGGGCTGAGCAAGCTCATCCAGAACGAATCGTGGATGGCGCAGGCCGTCGAGGAGTTCGGCGACATCAGCCAGATCCCGCCCGAAGAATTGGACCAACTGGGCGCGGTGATGATGAAGGACGAGACCACGTGCATCCGCTGCGCCCTGTGCGCGTCGCGCTGTCCCACGCACGCCATCGTCATGAACCTCTTCGATTTCCATCGCGAATGCGTGACCGTGCCTACTCCCAACCCCAAGGTGCTGTATCGCGCATGACGCCCCTGGAACTGAGCGCGATGCTGGGTTTGGGGCTGGCCAGCGGCCTGCATTGTCTGCAAATGTGCGGGCCCATCGTACTGTCGTATAGCCTGCCGTTGCACTCGGGCGAAGCGGTGCGCGCGCATATCCTCTACAACCTGGGCCGCCTGATCACGTACGCGGCGCTGGGTGCGGCCATGGGTGCGGCTGGCGGCGGGGTCGGCATTTTGAGCCGTCTGGCCGGCATGGCTTCGGGCGCGCGCATCGTTTCCGGAGCCGCCATGATCGTGGCCGGACTGCTGATGGCCGGCTTTCTTCCGTCGAACGGGCTGGTCTCAATCCAGAAGCACGGCGTGACGGCGTGGTTCTCGCGAGCCATCGGAAAGCTGTTGCTCTCGCCCCAAGCCGGCGGCAAATTCCGCCTCGGCCTGGTGCTCGGATTCCTCCCCTGCGGCCTGGTGTACGCCGCCCTGCTGAAAGCTATGGAATCGGCCACCGCGTGGGGAGGCGCGCTGACTATGCTGGCATTCGGATTGGGAACCGCCGTCGCACTGATGGCTCTGGGGCTGGGCGCATCGTTCGCCGGCCTGAGGCTGGGACGCTGGAGCGCACGTCTGGCGCCGGTCGCCGTGGTGCTGTTCGGCACGGTGCTGCTATGGCGCGGGCTGACGGCCGGACCGGTGTGCCACCATGGGTAACTTCCATCTACCCTCCTGGCACCGCCTCCGCAAGTATATCCACCTCTTGTGTTTCGTGGCGTTCCTGGCGCTGCCCTTTCTCAACGTGATCCGCGCCGATATCCCGCGGCAGCGCTTCTACTTCGCGGGCTATGAACTGTGGATCAGCGAATTCGCCATCATTTTCTTCGCCTTGATGTTCCTGATGTTTTTGGTAGTGCTCTCGTCGGTGTTCTACGGGCGCATCTACTGCGGCTATCTCTGCCCGCAGATGATCTTCAGCGAAGCCTCCATGGCGGTGGAAACTTTCATTCGTCGCAAGGTGGTGCGCAAGTTCGGAAAACCGCGCGAAATCCTGGTCCGTGTGCTGTTCCACGCCGTTGTGGGCGCCGCATCGGTGCTGCTGGCGTTCATCTTCATCTCCTATTTCGTCGAGCCGCGCGACCTGCTGAAAAGTCTTCTGTCGCTCGACATCCGCACCGCCGCCGGCATTTCCGGCGCGGCCGTTACCCTGGTCGCCTACCTCGATTTCAGCCTGGTGCGCCTGCGCTTCTGCACCACCGTCTGCCCCTACGGCTATCTGCAAGGCATGCTGGGCGACGGCAACACGCTGCTGGTCCACTATCGCGACGGCGATCCCAAAAAAGTGTGTATCGAGTGCAAGAAGTGCGTGCGCGTGTGTCCCATGGCCATCGACATCCGCACGTCGCCATTCCAGATAGAGTGCGTCCACTGCGGCGAGTGCATCGACGCCTGCGACGAAATTCTGGGCCGCCTGGGTAAGCCCGGCCTGATCCACTATGCGTGGGGCGAAAAGGGCGAGACCGTAGCCGAAGCCCGCACCTTGCCGTGGTATCGTCGCGCCGGTCTGCGCGACGCGAAACGCGTGATCGTGCTGCTGGTTCTCGCCTGTTACGCGGCCGGGCTCTTCGTCGCGCTTTCCATGCGGCGCCCCGTGCTGGTCCAGGTTTCGCCGGTGCGCGCCAGCTTGTACAAAGTGGATGGCGGACGCGTCTGGAACCACTTCCGGTATTCCATTTCCAATCGCAGCTCGAAACCGGCCACGGTGAAGTTCTCGCTCGCCCAACTTCCCGACGCCGCGTTGTCGGCGAACCCCAATCCGGTCCCGGTGAAGCCCGGCGAAACCGTGGATGGCGAGTTCGATATCTCGGCGCCGCTCTCTGCCCACGAGGAACTGGTGCGGCACTTCACCATTCTCACCGGAACCGATTCGGTACCCATGACATTCCTCGCCCCTTCGGAGGCTCCATGAAACGTCCACTGCCCGCGCTGATTCCCTTTCTGGTTTTCATTTCGCTGGTCTTCATCGGCATCCTCATCTACGCGTATGTGGAGACCAAGAAAGCCAATCCCCAGATGATCGAAGTGGGGCAGGTTGTCAACCCAATGCCGCATACTTTTCCCAGTCTCGGGAATGCTGCAGAATTTGTGGGGCAGGATGGCATCCTGCGGCCGAGTGGTACTCGGCCTGGTCGGCATTTGCATGCTGGTCGGCAGGCCGAGTGCCACTCGGCCGCAGGTTGCCAACCTGCCCCACATAAGACAGCGTGCGAGACTCAATCGACACCGGTGTCCGGTTGTGGGAAAAGTATGCGGGATTGGGTTGAAAACCTGCCCCACATAGGACGGCGTGCGCGCCTCGATCAATGCCGTTGTCCGCTTGCGGAAAAGCTAAGCCGCATTGCGCCCGAGTGCGTACGCCACAACACATGACCTGCACGCTCTGTGGCCTGGATTCCGGCGACGCCGCGTTCTGCTGCACGGGGTGCGAGAACGTCTACACCATCCTCAGCGAAAGCGGCGTACTGGCATCGGGGCAGGACTTTCGCCAGACCGGCCTCTACCAGCAGAGTCTCAAGCTGGGCATCATCTCCAACCGTTCCGAAGCGTTGCAGCCCATTCCTCCGGGCGCCGAAACCCGCGACGCCGTCTTCCACCTTTCCGGCATGTGGTGCACCTCCTGCGGATGGCTGGTGGAGCACGCTCTCACCCGGTTGCGCGGCGTGGTCTCCGCCGAAGTGCTGTTCACCTCCGATCTGTTGAAGCTCCGCTACTGCCCACAGTATCTTCCCGTGGAACGAATCTTCGAGCGCGTCGATTCGCTGGGATACCGCGCATCGGAAGACGATGCCGCGGGCGATGCGGCCGAGGCCCGCCGCGACCTGTTGCTGCGCACCGGAATCGCCGCGTTTCTCTCCATGAACGTCATGACGTTCAGCCTGGTGGTGTACGCCAGCTACTTCAACCGCATCACCGTCAGTTTCGCCCGCTACATTCCCTTCGTCCTCATGGCGTTGGCTACGCCCTCGGTGTTCTACTGCGGCGCGCCCATCCTGCGCATCGCCTGGGCCGGCGCGAGGGCGGGAGTTCTGCGCATGGAAAGCCTGCTCGCCATGGGCATCCTGATGGCCTACGGCTACAGCGCCGCGGTGGCGTTCGCGGGCGGCACGCACGTCTATTTCGATACCGCCTGCGCCATCGTCACGCTGGTGCTGACGGGCAAGACCATCGAGCGCGGCGCCAAGGAGCGCGCGACCCGCGCCATGACGCTGCTCTATCGCCTCATGCCCAGCAAGGCGCGCGTGATGGTGGATGGCCGCGAGCGCTTCGTCTCGGTGGCCGCCCTGCACGCCGGCATGCGCTTCCTGGTGAAATCCGGCGAACGCATTCCCGCCGATGGCACGGTGCACGAAGGCCGCTCGCACGCCGACGAAAGCGTGCTCACCGGCGAATCCACGCCGCGCGCCAAGGGTCCGGGCGACGCGGTGGTGTGCGGCAGCGTCAACATCGGCGGTGTGCTGGAAATCGAAACCACGCGCGTGGGCGAGGACAGCACCCTGGCGCGCATCGTGCGCACCGTGGAGCAGGCCACCCAACGCCGCACCGCCGTGGAGCGCACCGTGGACCGCGTGGCGCGCCTCTTCATCCCGATGGTGCTGGCGGTTTCCGCGCTGACCTTCGCCGGGTGGACATGGCGCACCGGCCGCCCCGCCGAAGCGCTGATGCACGCCATCGCGGTATTGGTGATCGCCTGCCCCTGCGCGCTAGGCATCGCCACGCCGCTGGCGCTGACCGCGGCGGTGACGGCGGCCTCGCGGCGCGGCATCCTGGTGAGCGATACGCGCGTGCTCGAGACCATTCGGCGCATCGACATGGTGGTGCTCGACAAGACCGGCACCGCGACCCTGGGCGAATTCTCGCTGCTGCGCATCTCCGGCGATTCCGGTTGCATGGCGGAGTTGGCGGCGGTGGAGGCATACTCCGAGCACCCCATAGCCAAGGCCCTGCGGCGCTCGCCGCGCACTCCGCAGCAACCGCTCCCCGACGGTCGCGGCTCGGTAGATTCGGCGCCCGACGGAGCCGCAACCGTTCGGGAGCGGCCCTTCCACAGGCGGCTGGACGCCCGCGAGATTGTCATTCACCGCGGGATGGGCATCAGCGGCGTGGTGGGCGAGCGCCGCTACTACATTGGCAACGGGAAACTGATGGAGAGCTTCGGCGCGCACGCCCCCACCGTGCCCGGCGAGCCGGGAATCACCACGGTTTTCTTCGGTTGGGACGGCGCGGTCCGCGGCCACATGGCTTTGGGCGACCGCATTCGCCCCGAAGCCGCCGCGTTGTGCGCCGAGTTGCGCCGCCGCGGCATGCGCACCATGCTGCTCTCGGGCGATGCGCGCGCCACCACAGAATCCATCGCCAATGCCATCGGCGCGGACCTCTGTCTGGGCGAAGCCACTCCCGAGCGCAAAGTGGAGGTTATCCGCGACCTGCACCGGGCCGGCGCCAAGGTGGCGTTCATCGGCGACGGCGTCAACGACGCGCCCAGCCTGGCTCAGGCCGACCTGGGAATCGCACTGGGCACCGGCGCCGACATCGCCATGGAAGCCGCGCCGCTGGTGCTCATGGGCAATTCGCTGGACGCCGTGGTCGAAACGCTGCGCCTGGCCCAGCGGACGTTCCGCATCGTACGCCAGAATCTCTTCTGGGCATTCGCCTACAATGTGGCGGGGATCACGCTAGCGGTCGCGGGAGTGCTGACGCCCATCCTGGCCGCTGGAGCGATGGTGCTCTCCAGCCTTTCCGTAATCGGAAACTCGCGCCGCAGCGTTATTTAGTCCGCGCCTCATGTGGGGCAGGATGGTATCCTGCGGCCGAGTGGTACTCGGCCTGGTCGGCATTTGCATACTGGTCGGCAGGCCGAGTGCCACTCGGCCGCAGGTTGCCAACCTGCCCCACATAAGGCAGGTTGCGAACCTCGGTAGATGCCGGTGTTCCGCCTCCCGAATCGCCGGCCGGTGACAAGAATCCGTTCGCGCCAGCCTGGCAAGTGCTTTAACCTCAACGCCGCTGGACGCTTACTGGAACACGCAAGTTCCACTGCAGCCGGATACTATCCATCGGCTATCGGAACGGCTAACGAAATGAAATATTGTGATCGCCAATTCGGAGACCGTATCCTTCTACAGGCGCAATTCTGGGGCGCGAACGGAATCACATGCCTTTACAGACCGAACGGCCGAACTCGACGGCAGGGCAAAATGCAAGTGCCGTCCTATGGGATCTTCCCGACTCGCTACGGGAATTCGTGAGCGGTGGCGACCCCGAGATGGTGGTCGAGATCTTGACATTGTTTCAGGACGACTCCTCGGTACGCTTGCGTGAATTGAACGATGCCCTGGCGGCCGGCGATCGCGACGCCGTTCGCAAGCAGGCACATACGCTCAAGGGCGCGGCCCTGCAAATCGGCGCCATCGCCATGTCCGGACTGTGCCGCGAAATGGAACTGCTGGCGACCAGCGCTCCCGGTCCGCAGTTGCTCGATCTCGCCTGCCGGACCTGGGAGTGCTTCGAGCGGACTTGCCGGTACATGTTGCAGACGGAGAACTGGGGTTAGAGGGGCGGATACTCGATGGCGGGAGAGACGATTCTGGTGGTGGACGACGCTTCGGTAAACCTGAAGCTGACCGATATTGTGCTCCGAAAGGAGGGGTTCCGCGTTCACGCCGTATCGGACGCCGAACAGGCGCTCAACGCACTCGCAAGTCTGCGGCCCAGCCTGGTATTGGCCGACATTCAGATGCCCGGCATGGACGGGCTGGAGATGACACGGCGCATCAAAGAAGATCCCCTGACGCGCGGCATCGTCGTGGTGGCTCTCACCGCTTGCGCCATGAAGGAAGACGAGCAGAAGGCGCTCGACGCCGGTTGCGACGGCTATATCACCAAGCCCATCGATACTCATACCCTGGGGACGCGCGTGCGCGAATACCTGGCGCGCGGATGCCTGTCCTAGGCCGCCGTGGCTCCGGTCGGCGCACCGAGCGTTAGAATCCGCGACAAAACCCGGGATGCCGATGTGGCGCACGCACCCATGCGCACGCCGCGGGTTTCGCAATAGCGCCGAATCTGGCGGTCACGGCGCCAGGCCTCCCGGTCCGGCGCCATTACATCCGGCAAACCGCGAAGTCCCGGTTCTCGTACGGACACGTCAACCCCGGCGGACCGGGCCGCGCCGTGAGAATCCAGGTCACGGGATAGCGCTCCGCCAGCTTCCGCCAATCTTCCAATTGAAAATGATCGAACCCGCGCCCGGCGCCCACCTGGCTCTCCCATTCCTTCGCCAGTTGCGGGAACAACGAGACCGCCCCGCTGTCTTTTACGTTGTCCGCCAGTACGCTGCGCTCCGCCACCGCGCGGAATCCATGCGCGTCTTCTCCCGGCTGCGTCATGTAATTGGGGTCGAGCGCGAACACGGCGCCTTTTGGAGTGTGATCGCGGATCCACAGGAATGCCGAGATCCAGGTATTGCCGCGGTTCGTTCCCGGCCACTCCACGTGCTCGCTGGCCGGAAACGCGATTTCCTGCACCAGCACCATCACCAGCGCTAAAGGAACCAGCAACGCCACCCACCGCCATGCGCTGGTCTTGATGCCGTACTCTCCAATTAACCCGCCTAACAGCACGAAGAAGATGACATACAGCAAGTGAAAGCTGCGCATCGGTTGCAGGCGGTTGTAACTCTCCAGCCTGATGGGAATCGCCAGCATCAAGGCTGCCGCGGTGAACACCAGCCCGAAGGGAATCAGCGTGCGCGCCAGTACTCGAAACGCCGGCAGCGTGTTTCGCGGCTTTGCCTTGGAGAACCACCACAGCACGGCCAGGGGCGCGAAGACGCCGACCCATTGGTACCAGGTCCACGTGGAAACGAAGAAGAAGGTCCGCGACAACAGGCAGTCGCGCGCCGGCCCGTGCAGCGGTGCGAAGTCTAGGAAGAACGGCAGCCCGATGAATGCCCCGAACACCGGTACGGAAAGCTCGCGGACGGCCGGACCGCGCCGCGCCAGCACCATGCAGCCGATGAATAACAGCCCATAGACGGCCATCTGCGGATGCAACGCCGCCGTCGCCGCCAGCCACACCAGCGCCCACCGCGGACGGTTCGACAGATAGCAGGCAACCGCGAAGAGCGTCGCCGGAGTGGAGAGCGATCGCGCCGTCAGGTACGGGTCCATGATCGACAGCCCCGTGCCGGCGACCGGAACGCTGAGGGTGGCCGCCAGCAGCGCCACGCCGCTCCACCGTGCGCGGCGATTCTCGAAGCAGCAACCCAGCAGTTGCCACGCCGCCATCAACAGCAGAAGGATACTGGCCACATGCCAGCCGAATATCACCACGTCGATGGGTATATGGCTCAGCCTGGCGGAACCGCCTACCAGTTGCGCAAACAGCGAGAGGTGCGCGTGCGACATGAAGAACTCGGCGCCGAACGGGTAGAGGTTAGGGTCGGCCGCGCGCTTGATGGCCGGCACATAGATCGCGCCATCGTCCACTCCCAGGTGGTAGCCGTGGACGAGTACAGCCAGCACCGCGATCGCGCCCAAGCGCGGCCATGGAGATTTGGCCAAGGCCGAGGCATGGCGTAGACACGAGTGTGGCATCAGACCAGTATCCCTTAATCGGTACCTTGGACGCGCAGGGGTTCCCCTCGGTTTCGCAAGTCTGCGCCTGCCCCACAAAACCGGAGCTATCTCCGCTCAAAAAAATGCCGCGATGCACCGGGGCATCGCGGCTTGCGAAGGATCGTACTTACTGCACAGGAAACGGATCTATTGATTGCCGCGCGGACCGCGCCCCATCGGGTGGGTGGCGCCGCCCTGGCGCACGGTATAGCCGGCGGGCGCCTGGAAGAGGGCCGCATCCGGTTCCGAGCGGTTGATGTTAGTCAACTGGGTAACCGTGGTGCCGAAACGGGGATCGCTGGTCTTAACCAGAACCGGCACCTTCAGGTCGGCCGATGTCCAGACTTCGCGTACCGACTGGATCGGCTGGGCATTGCCCATGGCGCCGGCCGGAATCGTGTGGGTGATCCGGTGGCCGGTGGCGGCGATTCCGTTGATGGTCTGCACGCCCAGATCCTCGGTCTTAACGTTGGGATCGGCGACTCGCCGCGCATTGGCGTGCTGGCCGGGGTTGGCGGCGCCGCGCGCGGAATTGGTTTCGTTCGCCCGGAATCCAGCGCCGGCCGGGCGAATGGACATTTCGTTGACAACCCGGTTCTGGGTATCGATGTGCCGCATCACTCCAGCCACGGGATCATGAACGGTGATCATGGTGCGAGCCGCCGCCTGGCTGCCGGCCGGTCCGGGATGCTGCACAGTGGTTTCCGTTCGCACGCGGCCCTGGCTATCGCGATACACCGTGGTCTGGTGCTGGTTCTGAATGGAGTTACCGCCCGCCAGTACCTGCTGCGTCGTGGTAACTTCCACCGCCGAGTACGGAGCGCCCGTCACGGTGGCCTGCGGTCCGCCGAACCCCATCCGTCCGGGTCGGCCGCCGGGTCCTTGAGCCAACAACCCAACGGCTGTGACTAGAGAGAGTAATGCCACTTTCCTCATCGATACGCCTCCACTATTGCGTGCCGCCCGATCTTTTGGCTGCTACTGGTGGTTCCGGCGCGGGCGCGGGTAGTTCCAGAAAGAATTAAGAATGTTAAGACGGCGGCCGGCTAGCGGCGGGTAGCGACCGTCGCGACAATCGTCGCCAGGTTCCAGGTGATGAGGATGGCGAACCAGTAGTTGAGAAACACGACTACGCGCGGACGGCGAAACGCCAGCGCGGCGGAAACCAGGATGACCGCGAATGCCTTGGCGATGAACAGCCCGGTCAGGGGGCCCAGTTGCATCACGCGGCCCACAAAGAAGCTGGCCTCCGAAGCCCCCAGACGCAGACCGATGAGGGTAGTTACCACGTCCAACGCCTGCAACGAAAAGAAGACTGTCATCGATGGGACAGGGAAATCTCTACGAAGATTCGGGAACATATTCGGTGTTGGGCCGGGAGTGCCTGACTTACATTCTGAGGGTTCCCGGAAGCCGGGTCTAGCTTGACCTTGGTTAGGTACATTCTCGAACGATTGGCATGGGAAAATGGAGCCATGCGGAAATGGATCGCGTTTGCAGCGCTGGCTCTGTCCCCGGTAGCGTGGACCGCGGACAATCGACTGGCGCCCGAGGAGAAGTCGGCCGGCTGGAAACTGCTCTTCGATGGCCGCTCCTTCGCCGGCTGGCAGGACCCCGGCAAACTCACTCCTCCGGGGGATTCGTTCACCATCGAGGATGGCTGCCTGAAGGCCGTCCGCCATCCCAGGATCGAGGAAGACCTTTTCACGCGCGACACCTTCGGCGACTTCGAACTGCAGTTCGATTGGAAGATCTCACCGGCCGGAAACAGCGGCGTGAAATACCGGATTCAGGATCACCTGTTCATCCCCGCGGGCACGGGTAAGTGGGAAGACCGCGTGAACGCCGCATTGTCCGTCGCGCGCCCGCCCCGTCCGGACAAGGGCCAGGACTACGTGATCGGCTTCGAGTATCAGCTCACCGACAACGCCACCAACCCGGACGCCCTGGCCAACGGTCCGAAACACCAGACCGCGGCGCTTTACGATGTGGAGCCGCCCTCGAAGGACGCCACCCGCCCGGTGGGCGAATTCAATCGCTCGCGATTAGTGGTCAATGGCGACCGCGTGGAGCACTGGCTAAATGGTGAGAAGGTGCTGGAGACCAGTCTGAAATCGCCGGCCGTGGCGGAGAGCATGAAGAAGCGGTGGAGAACGGATTCGCCGGTGTACAACCTGCTGGTGAATCAGCCGCGCGCCCGCTGCGCCGTCTCCCTGCAGAACCACGGCGACGAGGCGTGGTTCAAGAACATCAAGATCCGGATCTTGAAATAGCTGGAGGACAGCCGGGTTACGGTCAACCCGCGATAACCGAGATTCCGGAGGCGAGAGCCTGGTTCAGGCGCACCGGATCCGGGCGATCGGCGATGCGCACTAACAACGAGGCGCTTCGGGTTCCCGCTTCGACCGTGATGCGCACGCCGGGCTTCAGACCCAGACGTGCCATCTCGCGGAGAACCGAGGAATCGCGGTCCGATACGCTGCCGACCACGGCCGGCAGTCCGCACGCCAAGCTCGATAACGGCATCTCGTGGCGGACCGGAAGCGTTCCGTTTCGCTCGGGGATGGGATGTCCATGCGGGTCGGTTTCCGGGTCCCCTAACTTCGCGGCAATCCGGTCTTCCAGCTTCTCCGAAATGAAATGCTCCAGCCGCTCGGCCTCATCGTGAACCTCGTCCCACGAGTAGTCGAGGAAATCATGGAGATAACGCTCCAGCAAGCGGTGGTGGCGAAGGACCTCCAAAGCCCGCATCTTGCCGCTTGCCGTCAACCGCACGCCGTGATGCTTCTCGTATTTCACGAACGACGGCTTCTGCGCCGCGAGCTTCTGCAACATTCCGGTCACGGACGCGGCGCGGACTCCCAGATGTTGCGCGAGGGCGTTGCCGGTCACGCGTTCCTCCTCGGGCCCGGCCAGTTCCAGGATGGCTTTCAGATAGTCGTCCACGGATTCCGTATTGTACGGTCCATTCATTCTAGGTAGCACTAAATCCTAGCGTACGCTTGCCAACGCCAGGCCGCAATCGGGCGAGCCTGCCTGTGGTTGACAGCGCAATATGGCGTCTCTATAATTTAGGTATGCCTAAATTCTACCTGGGTGCCTTGATCGTCCTGATGGCGCTGCGTGTTCCGGCGTCGGCGCAGGGCGAGACGACGAGCGCAATCGTGGGTTCGGTCACGGATCCCGCCGGCATGGCTGTCCCCGGCGCGACGGTGACGGTCATAAGCGGCGAGGACGGCATGACGCGATCCGTAAAGACCGACGACGCCGGGCGCTTCAGCTTTCCGCAGCTCAAGCCGGGAACCTACTCCGTAAGAGTGGAAGCCGACCACTTTGAATCGCGGCAGAACAACAACGTGTCCGCCGGTCTGGGGCAGAAGCAAACCGTCGATTTCAAACTCAGTGTCGCGTCCGCCAACCAGAGCGTCGTGGTACAGGAACAAGCGCCGCTCATCAACCCGGAGAACCCCAATACCTCGACGAGCCTGACCGCGCGGTCCATCGAGAACCTTCCGAACCCGGGCGGCGACATGACCTACCCGCTGCAGTTCGCCGCCGGCGCTCTCATCAATACTGCCGGCAGCGGCAATGACTTCGTCGGCGGCACGAACGGTTATGGCAACGTGCAGTTCAATGGCCTGCCCTCTCTCTCCAACGGCTACATTGTCGATGGTCTGGAGACCAACGATCCGTTGACTAACCTGAATAGCGGCCTATCCACCAATCTGGTCCTGGGACTGAATTCCATCGCGGAGGCGACCGTCAACACCGTTTCCTACGCGGTCGATCAGGGCAGGTATGGCGCTGCGCAAGTCAACTATGTAACAAAGTCCGGCAGCAATCGGTTTCACGGAAACCTGTACGAGTTGTGGAACGGCTCGAAGTTGAATGCGGCGGACTTCTTCACCAACGCCACCTCAGGAAACCAGAAGCCGCGCTCCACGGTGAACCACTTCGGGGGAAGTTTGGGTGGCCCGATCGTCCACGACAAACTGTTCTTCTTCTTCGATTCCGAATGGGTGCGGATTGCACTTCCGATCGTCACCGCCACGACGGTGCCCACCCAGGCATTTCAGGACTACGTCCTTCGGCAATTGCCCCTCGGCGGTGTGGATTCCGTTACCGGATCGGTTTATCGGCCAGCACCGCAACTTGTGCCGTTCTACAGGAATCTCTTTTCCTTGTACGGCAATACCGCGGGAACTCCGCTCGCGGTTCTCGGCTGTCCGTTCAACACCGATGGCGCCGGCGCGAGTGGCAATCCCCCAAATGGAAACGGCTGCGCGAACCGCCGGAGCGTCTCGCACTCGAGCGACGACGGCGAGCAGGTGCAAACGGCGCGCATGGACTACAACATAGATGCTATGAACACGGCCTGGTTCCGATTCCAGTCCGACACCGGACTTCAGGCGGCCTATACCGATCCTATCAATCCGCTGTTCGACGCCGTCTCGCCGCAGCCTCTCTACTCGTTCGCGTCGGGCTACACGCATGTATTCTCCGGGCGGCTCGTGAACTATTTCAATCCCGCCGTCTCGTGGTACGAGAGCCTGTTCGGGCCGGCCGACCTTCAGAAGACGCTGGCGGCCTTTCCCATCGTCCTCCAGGGCGGCGGGGCGAACGCGCCGTTCACTACGCTCGGCGGGCTCGACAATACGTGGGTGCAGGGGCGGCGCGCCACCCGCTTCTTCATCAACGACAATCTCGCATGGACGGCTGGGTCGCACGAATTCCGCTTCGGAACCAACAACCGGATCTTCCGCCTGAACGATTACGATTTCGGCCAGGGCGCGGTCCCGCTGGTCGCCTACACCACCCTGCCGCAATTCATCTACGGGATTGCATCCACGGCTTCGGAAACTTTCCCGCTGGCCAATTCGCAGCCATACAACTTCCTCAATCTGGACTTTTATGCGCAGGATACATGGAAACTTACGCGCAGGTTGACCTGGACCTTCGGCGTACGCGATACGTACAATTCCAACCCCCTGAATCCGCATAACGCCGTGGCGCGCCTGGCCGGCTCCTTCGATTCCATCTCCCACGACGTGAATCAGCCACTGAGCCAGGCGATTCGGACGCAGCAGGGGACCATCTTTGCCGCCACTCCAGCGGCAATCCTACAGCCTCGAACCGCCCTGGCGTGGCAGATCGCGCCGCACACCGTGCTGCGCAGCGGGTTCGGCCTGTTCAGCGACATCCTGCCGGGCAGCGTCGTCGATACGGTAGGCACAAACCCTCCCTATTCCAAGACCTTTCAGGGCGGTCTGCTGGGGACGGTTGGTGGATTGGCGATCGCTCCGGGAGTCGCCAACAGCGCCATTGACGCGACCGCGGCGGCGAACCGGCTCTTCAACGCAGGCTTCGGTCAAGGCCAGCTTTCCTGCGCATCGTTGGGATCGAATCCGAACTCGTGCCTTCCCCCGATCTCCATCACCGCCGTGCCGGATGGCAAACTGCGCGCACCCTACTTTATGCAGTGGAGCTTCGCGGTCGAACACCAAATCGACGACGGACTGAATTTGCGAGCGCAGTATGTGGGCACGCGCGCGGTCAACCAGCCCTATGAGACGCAGGTCAACGGGTATCAGACCGTCTGCG